>Ga0308169_10000222_pt1 | contig 106209 bp, 90 predicted proteins | sample PhyBR1_2_FD_202139 | JGI IMG/M metagenome (GOLD analysis project Ga0308169, IMG submission 202139) | Phyllosphere microbial communities from UC Gill Tract Community Farm, Albany, California, United States - DLSLSB.R1 | ecosystem: Host-associated > Plants > Phyllosphere > Unclassified | place...
ATCGAGATGGAATCGGATCTCTGCGTCCCTGGGGCCAGCCCTCCAACTCGATTCAGAACCTCCGCGATGAGACCGCTCACATGATCTCTCAGCATGTGATCGACAGCTACGGTCCAGAGAACGCTGAAAAGTTCTGGGGTCAGGCTGCTGCCACCACAGGCAACAACCGGGCAACCCTGGCCAATGTGTTCAAGACCATGAGGAAGTTCGACAAGGAGCGAGGCATCAAGGGCTAGAAACTGTCCAGATGAACCCATCAGGAGTCAACAGAAGTTGATCCTGAGTGCGCAGCCTAGAGCGTCGGTAGCTTCGATGCTCTAGGCTGCTGTTCTGTGCGCTCGGAGCGAACTTTCGAGAAGACACTGCTTCCCGATGGCGTTACCATGAATGCATGAAATCAACGGAAACCATCGCCGCTCGAGGCCGCGCCATCGCCCTCGACATCATCAACTCAGCCGATGGAGATGAGCTGGATCGAATCATGGAGCTCGGACTACCCGACGGGACATTCTCAGAGCTCGCCGCTCGTTCAGCTTCGACTGCTCGCAGGATTCTCTTCGTCTGTGAGCATGCGCCCCGAGGAAGTGGACTCTCGGGGCTAAGGCCTCAGCTCTTCATCGACGGAACGCTTTCTGAAGTTGAGCGTACGGCATCAGTTGCCCAGGGAACCTTCGAGCTTGCTCGACAGCTCTACCTCGATACAGTCAGTGGTGCGGATCGTTCAGATCTCGAGGTCTGGATCGCCAACGGTCTTCGAGCTGAGGTTCGCCAGGTCGCTCCGAGCTTCATCGCAATCTACGGCAGCGATAGATCCATGCTCAAGATCGGCCCAAGCAGCGCCCCTCGGGCGCTCAGCAGCTTCACGCCTCTCAGAAAGTTGGTACTTAAGGATGGCTAAGAAGACCCTACTCCTCGTGGAGGCCCCCTCCAAGGCTCGCCACATTCAGCAGTTTTTGGGCAGTGACTACATCGTAAAGCCCACGGTGGGACACTTTCGAGAGATGCCCCTTCCCAAGGAGATGAAGGCGGCCGACAAGGCCAAGTACGGCGACTACGCTCAGGACACGGCGGGAAGCTTCGAAGCTCTCTACAAGATCTCAAAGGATAAGACTAAGCTCGTCACCGAGCTCAAGAACATCCTGAAGACTGTGGATGAGCTCGTTCTCGCCACTGACGCAGATGCCGAGGGTGCTGCCATTTCCTGGCACATCCTTCAGGAGCTCAAGCCCAAGGTCCCCACCTACCGGGCAACCTGGAATGAGATCACCGATCGAGCAGTTCGAGCTGGCCTTGCTTCCAAGGAGCTCGTCGATGAGAAGAAGCACACTCCTGCTGACTTCTTCGGCCAGGCCGAAAGCGCCCTCGCTCGAAGCCAGTGGGACAGACTCTTTGGCTACGGCGTCTCCCCACTCATGTGGAAGATGGTTCGGGGAGGTACTTCGGGCGGCCGGGTTCAGACTCCCGGCACGAAGCTCGTGGTGGAGCGGGAGGAGCGCCGGCTGGCCTTCAAGTCAGTAGCCTTCTACACCATCTACGGCACCTTCGATGGAATCAAGGCAAAGCTCGTAGACCTCAACGGCAAGAAGATCGCCGATGCCTCGAAGATCGATGACGAGGGTAAGCTTGCAGCTGGCTATCATCTGATCACAGATGAGAATCTCGACGCAGTGCTCAAGGCGCTGAAGGCTAAGGACTACGAGGTCGGAGAGGTCAAGTCGAAGCCCTATCGGCGCACGCCACCACCTCCCTTCACCACTTCGACCGCGCTTCAGTCCATCGGGTCGAAGACTCGACTCAGTGCGAAGCAGCTCACATCGGTGTTGCAGTCCCTCTATGTGAGTACCCACTGCACCTACATCCGTACGGTCTCTGTGGAGGCAGCTCCCGAGGCCATTGCGGAAGCCCGCCAGGAGCTCAAGCGCCTCTTCGGCGCTAAGCTCGTTCCAGCTTCTGAGCGTGTCCACAAGGATAAGAAGGCTGGAAACTCCGGCCACGAGTGCATTCGTCCAGTTCTCGATGACAACAGCGGGAAGCTCGTCAATCCCAAGCTCACGGGCAACGACCAGAAGGTCTTCGAGCTCATCCGGCTGCGCTTCCTCGCGTCTCAGTCCATCGACTGTGAGGGAACCACCTGGAGCACATCCTTCGTCGCCAAGGACGGCAAGGCCACCTTCCAGGCAAGTGAGACAGAGATCCACGAGCCTGGTTGGACCACAGTCTACGAGATGGACGATGAGGTCGGCGCCTAGGCGCTCGAATCGGATAGGATAGAATCCATGGTAGCCATCAAGGAACTGAAGCAGGGTAGTCCCGCCAAGCTCACTCGACTCACTCAGGAGTCCCGGGAGACTCGACCGCCGAATCGCTTCACCGAGGTCAGCCTCGCCAAGAAGCTTTCGGACCTCGGCATTGGCCGACCGAGCACCCTGGCCTCGATCATTTCGGTGATTCAGGATCGGGGATACGCGAGCCGCCACGGAAGCCAGCTCTACCCTACACCCCTGGGCTTCGCCATCGCCCGGGTACTCTCTGCGAAGTTCCCCGACTTCACGGACTATGGCTACACGGCCGCCATGGAGGAGGATCTCGAATCCATCGAGGAGGGGCAGAAGACTCGCTTCCAGTTCCTCGTTGACTTCTGGCGGGGCAAGAACGGCTTTGAGGCACTCCTTGAGCTCCTCGGTAAGTCAGTGGACTTCGATGAGATCGGCAGGCTAACCACCATCGATCTCCACAATGGCTTCGAGGTCAAGGTCAATCGCTACGGCGCATTCCTCCAGGACCCCAAGGCTGAGCCCAATGAGAAGGGCTACATCCCCTCGGCGAAGCTCGATGATGATGCAGATCTCTGGGACTACAAGGAAGCAGATGCCTGCAGGGCACTCCTTGAGAGCGCCAACAACGCCCAGGGCCCCCGAGAGCTCGGTGTCCTCCAATCCGGCGAGTACGAGGGCTACACGGTCTTCGCCCGGGACGGTAAGTTCGGAGCTTTTCTTCAGGCCGTTCATCCCAAGCAGCTTGAGGCAGAGGCCGCGGGTAAGAAGCCCACTGCCAAGACGCCGAAGCCTGTCAATCAGAAGCTCCCTGAAGGCGCAGAACTGGAGACAGTTGAGCTCAAGGATGTGGAATCCCTCTTCGCAGAGGTCAAGCTTCCCCGAACCCTATCTCCTCAGATCTTCGTGGGTATCGGAAAGCGTGGTCCCTGGCTCGGCCGAAAGGCTTCTGCTAAGGCGAAGCGAGCTGTCTTTGTAAGCCTTCCAGAGGAACTGGATCCACGCACGATCACCCTCGAGGAGGCCGAGAAGGTCTGGAAGGATAAGCAGCCTGCGAAAAAGTAGCCTAGAAGTGCAGCTTTTCGACCTTTTCAGGTACGATATGCTCAAATCGTTATGATTCTCCAGACTCGAAAGCCTAGAACCATTCTTAGATCAGCAGCCCTCCCCGGGATCGCAGGAGCAACACTACTCCTCTCCCTTCTTACGCCAACCGTAGCCTCTGCGGCCGAGCGCTCTCCGAACCCTAGCACCGCCTCATCCTCAGCCACTGAAATCACTCCTGAGCAGCTCTCCGCAGTGAGCAAGAAGCAGATTTCAGCCGCAAACAGCGGCACTGAGAAGTTCAGTGCCGGTGATCTCGTAGCTCAGGTTCGTGATCAGATCGAAAAGGATCGCAAGGAGCTCGAGCGCAAGGCAGCCGAGGAGGCCGCTAAGAAGAAGGCCGAAGCTGAAGCCAAGGCCAGGGCCGAAGCCAAGGCTAAGAAGAAGGCTGAGGAAGAAGCTAAGGCTAAGGCAAAGGCAGCGGCTGAAGCGGCGGCCAAGGCAAAGGTTGCTGAGGAAGCGGCAGCCGCTGAGCAGCTCTCTAGCGCATACTCAGCCGCACCGTCTAGCCGAAGCGCTTCCCCATCGGCCCCTCTCTACACCGGTGGCGGTTCCAAGAACGAGTGGCTCACAGCTGCAGGCATCCCAGAGAGCGACTGGAGCTATGTGGATTACATCGTGAGCCACGAATCCGGCTGGAACCCCAACGCGGTCAACGCGAGCTCCGGTGCGGGCGGCCTTGTTCAGGCCCTGCCCTGTGGCAAGGTTGCCGGTGGATGCTTCGATCCAGTCTCAAATCTCAAGTGGGCAGATGGCTATGCTAAGGCTCGCTACGGGTCATGGGCAGGCGCCTACGCCTTCTGGTCCTCTAACCACTGGTGGTGAGCGGAACGAGGCTCTAGGACTTTTCCTTAGGCTAAGCTGCTGATAGTGATGTGTGATAGCATCGAATAGCTGAGAACAGCTGGTGAAAGGAAATCCATGGCCGAGAGATCTATCCGGGAGCGTTCCCTCGTAGTCTTCGATGACCCTGAGCTTCGCGGCGTCGGTATCGTCGCTCAAGAGATGGGAAATCTCGGCTACCGAACCGTTCCCCTCTCGGAGGTGTCCCTCGATCTCCTCGAGGACATCGATCTCCTTCTTACGATCTCCATTCCCCTGGAGAAGCTCGGAAACTTCCTCGAGGGTCTTCACAGCTCCAATCCCGACAGGAGTTACCGGGTTGTGATGCTCCTTCCAGAGCGCAACATTCCCAAGAGCGAGCTACGCTTCTTCGACGGCTTGAATCCAGACTGCTTCGATGGCATCGCCCATGTGGCGACCGCCAATCTAGTTCACTGGCGAGAGAAGTTCCCTACGAAGCTCCACGGCTACTTCCAGGATCCCAGCACACTAGAACCGAGCTCGCCCAAGGATACCTCAGATCCCTCGGTGATCTCCAGCGGCGTCTTCACTACCTTCAAGGGCCTGGGAGTACTCCTTAAGGGTGCATCTGAGCTCAGCGACTTTCCAGAGCTCACCTTCTCCTACACCGGGTGCCAGTTTCAGTTCAGTGGACGATCGGGAAAGATCGTGGGATCTCCTGAGCTCGTGACCTCCCTGACCACAGATCTCAAGGAGAAGACTCTCCGGCCGAACATCGTTCTTCAGCCCGAGGATGACTGGGACGCTCGAGTTCCCGGAGGCGTGCTCAATGTGTTCCCGAGCTATTCGAGCCGAACCGAAAACTCCCGCCGGGTTCGGGAGTCGGGGGTCTATCTCTTCACTCCCTGTGCGATCCTGGGAGACAGCGATCTTCAGCGAACTCACATCAGAGGGAAGCATCTTCAGCGCTGGACATCGGCGGTTGACTACAACCTCCTCGAAGCGCTGGCATCGGGAACTCCAGTGTTGATTTCCCATGGCTACCACAGCAGACTCCTGACTCACCTCGAGCGCTACAGCCGAGAGGCTCTGGGCCGCGAGCTCAACTGGCCTATCCCTCTCTACGATGATCTTCGAGAGGCTGCCACCATCGCTGGCTCCATCGTCAACGATCCCAACTATAGCGAGCTCTCCCGCCTTCAGCTCGAGTACTTTGAGGGACTTCGGGATGCGGGTAACGCACTCCTCGAGGAAGATCTTGGCTTCTTCCTCGATCTCGGACCTCAGGGCTATGGCGCTGTGGAGATTCCCCAGGGGACCAAGTTCCTCCGGGAGGGCGGCATGGCCATTCCCGAGGATGTTGCGAAGCTCTAGCCTAAGCTCGTTAGGATAGAGGCATGGCAAAGAGAAGCATTCGAGAGCTGATCGGTGAGATCAAGAGCTCCCAGGACATCGTGGACTACATCCAGGGCGCAGGTGTTGCGTTGAAGGGATCCTCTGCGGGTAAGTTCAAGGGGCTCTGTCCCTTCCACGGAGAGAACACTCCTTCCTTCACGGTTGACAGCAACTTTCAGAACTACAAGTGCTGGGGCTGTGGCGTAAGCGGAGACATCGTCAACTTCGTTCAGGAGTACGAGAACCTCACCTTCATCGATTCTGTGAAGCGTCTCGCAGAGGTTGCGGGTATTGAGTACGACCTCGAGGACACTAAGCCAGGCTTCGATTACCGCGCCATCAGGGATTGCGTAGCTGCTACCCACACCTTCTTCACGAGGCACTTCGCCAAGCTTCCCGACGACCACAAGGCTAAGCGCGAGGTACTCAAGGAGCGCGATCTCCCCCTCGACAGCATGGAGTACGGCTACGCCCCCGAGGGTCGAGCCAATCTCTACAAGTACCTTCAGGAGAAGGGATTCTCCGACGAAATCATGCTTCAGGCTGGCGTTGTTTCCGAGTGGAAGGACAGCGGCAAGATCTCCGACTTCTGGAGCGGTCGGCTCATGTTCACCATGACCGATGCCACCGGTAAGCCCGTCGGTTTCAGCGGTAGGAAGCTCAATGAGTCGGACAAGCGGGGCAAGTATGTGAACTCCCCAGATGGCCCCGTCTTCGACAAGGGTGCCCTGCTCTTCCATCAGAGCGAAGCTAAGCAGGAGGCCAAGAAGTCCGGTGTGATCTATGTGGCCGAGGGCCAGTTCGATGTGGCTGCTATCTCATCATCTGAGCTTCCCAATGTGGTTGCATCCTCGGGAACTGCTTTCACTCGTAAGCAGGTACTCATGTGCTCACGAATGGTGGGAGAGGCTGGCAAGATCGTCTTCTGCTTCGACGGCGATGAGCCGGGACAGAAGGCTGCCTACAAGATCTTCTCGCTCTCTGAGGAACTCCAGAGTCAGTGCTATGTAGTAAGTCTTCCCGAAGGTCAGGATCCCTGCGACTTCCGTAAGGAGAACGGTCCCGAGGCCCTCAAGGATGAGCTCGAGGGATCCGCCGTTCCCATCGTGGAGTTTGTGCTCAATGTGATCGCAGGTCGCTACGACCTCTCTGATCCAGCACAGGCATCCCGCTACCTTGACGAAGCGGCTGTGATCCTCAAGGGCATCGCCAGTCCATCGCTTCGCTCTACCTACGCCAAGCGCGTGGCATTGAAGTCGCTCATGGGCATTGCTACCGTTGAGGATGCCATCAGCCGCGCCAAGGTGGCTAAGGAGCTCCCTCAGCGACCGAGCAACAGGATTGAGAATGAGGAAGAGGACGAGGTCGAACAGCGCAGTGACTTCGTGACCTTCGCTCAGAAGGAAGAGAAGTTCCTCGAAGACCTTGAGACCAACCGCTTCAAGGCGGCCAACGCTCGGCTTCTGCAGCTCGTACTTCATCAGCGGGCGCTCATTGCTGATTTCCTCAAGCTCGACTTCTGCCCGAAGCCCTTCCTCGCCATTGCACGAGAGGTCAGCAAGCTTCCCGAGGGTTCCCCCATCATCCCTGAGAAGTCCAAGGCTCCGCTCATCCTGCAGACAGTGATTGAGCAGAACTACTTCCCCTATCTCCAGGTCATGGAGGAGCAGGACATCGCTGAGCTCTTCGGGAACATCGCTCAGGAAGCACAGCGCATGGTAGAGCTCAAGGAGATTCGACAGAACTCTCGGAAGATCATGGAGGTTCTCCGAGACAGTTCTGACCCTGAGCTACTCAAGATGGCAAGCGCCGAGGTTGCCAATGGCTGAGCCGGCTTCTGACCCGGTTTGGCGCTTTGAGAACGGTGTAGATCTGAGCAATGTGGAGCGAGCGCTCCAGGAAGCAGAGCTACACTACACTCGCCATGCGACCACAGTGAGCTATCTCCTTCGAACGGAAGGCACCCCCAGGCTCGACAGCTATGAGCTCCACGCGGTCTATCGGGGAGCTGACTTCAGAACCGGTGAGCCCCTCGTGGAGAAATCCTATGTCCGGAGTAGCTACAGCATCCTGGAAACAGATCAGGGCACCCGCTGGATCTCAGAAGTTTCGGGCGAAGAGGTTTCAGAGCTGGACTTCTACGGAACCGTCTTCTACTCTAAGCCGGATCGGATGATCAGCCTGCAGCAGATCAGCTTCGAAACTTCCAGCGGTCGCTATCTCGTGGAGTTCAACCTGGAGAGCAAGCTCCTTGTGCTGATCTCCTTGAGTGGTACTGAACACATACCGGGACTCCTCGCAAAGTACATCAGTCCGGTTGATTTCTGTCGATCTGAGTATCTTCTTGAGCTCTTCGCTCACAATGGAGGGCCGCTGAGCTCGTAGCATGATATGAGTGTGCGAACACTAGCAGCCCGAGAGATGCTCTCGGTGAGAGCGCAGAAGGAAGGCGGCCAAGGAATGGCTAATCCGGCTAGAGACAACGGCCCAGTGGACAGCGGCTTCGACTTCAGTAGATTCCTCGATCTCGACGATGACGACTCGAACTTTGAGGGTACCGATAGCGCAGGAAACGCAGACTACAAGTCCCTGCCCTACACGCGATCTCAGATCGTCACGGGGGAAACTGACAGTGACCTCGAAGTTGAGGTTGAGGGCTACATCAAAGCCGGTAAGGTCCCCTGGGGAGCCAAGAAGAATCTGCGAAAGCTGGCAGCTGAAAACAGCTCCCTGGAGGCAACGCTTCGGGACACGGATGACGCTATCCTCGAACGCGCCGACGGCTATGATGAGATCGTCTCCGGCATCCTCTTTGAGAAGAGTCGGATCAGCGAAGGCTCCTTCCTCGACGACAGCGATCCCTATGACTCGAACCCGGTGGGTCTCGATGAGGTAGCACCCGGTTCCAGGGATGCTCGCATTCGTTCGAGTGAGCTCTTCAAGGAGATCGAAGACCTTGAGCAGCACCGAGCCGAACTCAACGGTCGCAGAACCGAAATCCTACAGGAGATCCGCAGCTTTGTAGAGGGTCAGCACAACGACTCCTGGGAGCTCGTAGATGATCTTGCCGGAGAGAAGCTCGCTGCCATCGGCCTTGTCGAAGACATCACCAAGGTAGACTTCAGCGACGAGGACGAGGAAGACTTCGACCGGGGTGTGGATGAGCTCCAGAGCTACATCCAGGGAAACTTCGACCCCCTCGCTGAGGAGGACGAGTATGACGGTGAGATGCCCCACTTCGCACAGGAAGAGCCACTCTCGGAGGATGGCCACACAGAACAGGAGATCCTCGCCATGGAGGAAGTAAGCGGCAGCAGAGAAGAGAACAAGAGCTTCGCTGAGCTCTTCGGTACCGATGAGTTCAATGATGACCCACAGGTCGTTCCTGAGTACTCTCTCGAAGAGTTCAGTAGTGAGGAAAGCCCCGAGGATCTTGAATCTGCTCTCGGCGAGGGCTTCGATGCCCATGGAGACGACGGCACAGGAGAAGATGTACCTTTCCCCGGCGAAGAGATTCCTTTCCCCGGTGAGGAAGCTCCTTCGAGCGTTTCCCTCGCCACACAGCCTGTGGACACGATCGATCTCGTAGGCGCCGGCGGCCTCGACGAAGAGGAGTTCGAGGAGAACGAAGAAGAGGCGCGGCTAGAGGCTGATCTAAGCGTCGAGAACGAATCCGTCGATGAACCCGACGAGGGCGGCGACTTTGCGCCCGAGGACAGCGCCTCCGGCGAGTCTGAGGGTTCCGAGATTGAGTACTCTCCTGAGGATCTCACGCGGGGCGAAGACGAGACCCTTACTGAACCCACCAGCACAGCCAACGAGTTCCCCGATGCAATCGAGTCGAACTACACTGACTGGGCTCCAGAGGAAAGCGAGATTGAGCTCGACGAAGAGATTGCCTCCGGCTCTGAGGATTTCGATGGCTCATTCGCTGCAGATGAGGAGCTCACATCCGAAGACGCCTCAGACTTCAGCTACGCAGTAGGAGGCGACTCTGTTGCCGCCGATGCTGAAGGCGAAGACTGGAGCGAAGAGGGAGAAACTGAAGCTTTCGGCGATAGTGCCGATGAGCCTCGGGAGCTCGCCTTCGCTGGCACCCCGATCTTCGACTCCCTGAAGGCAAAGTACGGGATCGATTTCTGAGAAGTAGAATCCCCGGAGGATTTGAGCAATGAGCAATAGCCTCTTCAGCAACGAGGCAGCGGAGAACGATGAGCGCGGTGGAGGAGGGGGAGACAGGGCTGTAGGAAAGGTCCTCCTCTTCCTCCTCTGCCTCCCCTTCATTCCAGCCGCGCTCTTCGGAATGCTCTTCTACTGGGTCTTCCTTCGAGTGCTTCGCTTTAGGCGATCTGTCTCTGGACTGATCACCCTGGGCTTCGCACTAGGCAGCTATCTCTTCTTCGCCGCAAGCGGAGGCTTTCCTCGTGTTGTGGATGTCTTTACCCACATCGGCCAGTTCCTCGACAACTGGCAGAATCTTCTTCCACTTACCGCTCCACTGGTCTTCGGTCTCGGAGCACTCATCGGCTATGGACTCATCCTCTGGGATGTCCGGGACATCTACAACAACCCTCACCGAGTTGAGCTCCCCGGCTTCTGGACCTATAAGATACAGTGGAGAAAGACACCACTGGAGCTCTGGCGTAAGCGTAGGGCTCTGACTGAGCTTCGAGCCGGTGCGCTGATCACAGATCGTCGAGCACCTCTGGGCTACGAGGAAGATAAGGATCGAGTAGCTTTCCGCTTCACTGAGGAGTCGGTGAAGCACACACTCATCACAGGTGCAGCCGGTTCCGGTAAGACCATCTCCATGCTCTCCATGATGCGAGCCGACATCGAATCCGGCAGAACCGTCATCGCGGTGGACTTCAAGCGCTCTCCTGAGTTCGCAGCAAAGCTCGCAGCCTGGTGCCACGAGTTCAGCATTCCCTTCTACCACTTCGAGAAGGGCCGTCCGGAGTCCTACCGGACCCAGTATTCCCTGGGTCAGTCTACCTACGATCCCTTCGCCTCGGGCTCCGGCTCTGAGATGATCCTCAACATGCGCGAGTACGACACTGCATCTGCAGTCTACAAGGGCCACATGCAGCAGCTCCTACAGGTTGTCTTCGCTATGATGGACCAGGCTGACAGGACCAAGCGTAAGGATGACGGCAGTCTTTGGGTGGGAAACATCGACTGGGAGCACGGAGGCATCTACCAGCTCGCTTCGGTGCTCATCGAGTCGAACCTCAAGGATCTTCTCGTGGCCTGTGAAGGTCGACCGATCTTCGCTGAAGCTGAGGACTACATTGCTAAGGCAGTTTCGGGTAAGGGTCTTGAGAATCACTCCCTGGAGGAGCTTCGAGGCCAGATGAGAACCATCGTAGCTTCAGCCTACGGTCGCTGGTTCAAGGTCGGCGACGGCTCGCGGAACATCGACCTTCTCAAGATGATGAAGGGTGACCAGTCCGTGGCGCTCTTCAGCTTCAACTCTGAGGATGAGCCTGAGCTCTCTCGCTATGTGGGTTCCATGATCTTCGCTGATCTTCGAGCCTGCTCTAGCCGAATCCGAAACATGAAGGCTTCGAAGATCACCGATGTCTATGTGGACGAGTTCCAGGCAGTGCCCCCCACAGCCGTCAATGGGCTCCTCGAAAAGGCCCGTGAGTCTGGCATCGCCATGACGCTGGCTCAGCAGGCCTTTGAGCAGATCATCACATCCTCTGCAAGCAATGGCGAGGCCTACCTTCAGTCCATTCTGGTCACCTGCTCGAACTTCATCACCCATGCGGGTATGACTCAGGACTCTGCTGAGCGAATCTCAAAGCTCCTCGGAAAGCACTGGAAGACTGTCTACAGCCGGACCAACCGCTCGGACGGTGGATTCCTCAAGAACAACTTCGGCAACCGGCGCAATCAGATCGTTTCAGCTTCCAATCAGGAGGTCTGGAAGGTCGAACCTGCTGAGTTCATGGCGCTTTCCGCTCCATCCTCCACCAATGGCTATCGGTCGACTGCCATCCTCGTCAACAAGGCTGTCTCTGATCCTGAGATTGAAACCGTGGATGGAACAGTGGCACGGAAGCTCTGGATGATTCCGCCAGCTGTGGTCCTTGAGGAGTATGTGACTCCCCAGACCGGCGACGAGATCGACGCTGCAGTTCAGAATCTCTATGCTGACAGCCAGACCGTGCTACTCACTGAAGAAGAGCTCGAACTGCAGAAGTCCTACGAGGAAAACACTCCCGTCTACAGGGAGGATAGCGAGATCCTCGGAAACAACTACGGCCGTGTTCCCACACCTGCTCAGCCCGACGAGAATGACACGCCTGTCTTCGAGGAGGAGGAAGCATTCTACGACTTCGGCACCAACTATGACGGTGACGACGAGGATGGCGGCTTCGGCTTTGAGGAGATCGTGATTGAGGCCGAGGAGCCAAAGGAAAAGCCCAGGGGTAGAAAGGTTCTCGAGGATAGCCTCGCAGCCTTCGATTCAGCCCCACCTATCCGGCGGACAACGCCCCTTCGTCCTGCTGCTCCAATCCGGAGAGCTGAGCCAGCGGCAGTTCCCATCGAGGAAGAGGAACTACCGCTTCCCCGGCTCGGAAGATCGGCACCTCGACCTGCTCCAGCCACCAAATACGACGATGAAGAAAGTCTTCCGGAGATCTGAGCACACGCTATAGCGAAGCTCAGCGATATCTCAACTCCGTAGCCTACAAACGATTAGGAGTCTCCATGGGTATCCCCACAGGTTCCCCGCAGGGTGGAAACCCCAGCAGGGGAGGCCTTCCTACAGGACGAACACCGGGGAGCGAGCAGCCTGCACAGCAGCCCCGGCAGAGGCCTTCGGGATTGCCTCAGCCTGAGCAGACCGCGTCTCAGCAGCCAGTCCGTCGTCCTCAGCAGCAGCCCACTCAGGGCACACAGCAGCAGCGACGACCCGCACAGCGTCCCACAGGTGGAGGGCTGCCAACTCCCGCAGCAAATCCCCCTCAGGCCCAGCCCCGGAGACAGGCTCCAGTACAGCGACCTATTCAGGAAGCACCGCAGGAGGAGCTACCGCTCGCTCCTGAGGAGGACTTTTCCGATGCCTTCGGAGGATTTGACGAGGACACTGAGGATCTATTCTCGGATGTCCCCGAACAGTACCGAGGAGGCTCCACCGAGAGCGATCTCGAGAGCTTCGATGAGGATGATCCCTTCTCCTCAGATACTACCTATGAGGACGAGGAAGAGGATCAGGACGACTTCGAACCTGAGCCCGTTCAGGAGCCGCGTCGAGCAGAGCGCAAGACTGCTCCGCCAGCAAAGCCCCGTCGACTTCAGGGCAATAGCCGCGCGCCCGAGCGTAGTCGATCTGCAGATGATGAGTACTCTGAAGACTTTGTAGACAAGAAGGAGCTCAAGCTCAAGCCCTTCGGAAAGCCCAAGAAGAAGGCCAAGGTCGGAGATTTCGACCAGCGGAAGAATCTGGAAGGTCAGCGCAAGCTCTACCGCACTATCTTCCTTGTGGCCATCGTTGCCATCGTCGGCTTCGGGGCATACCAGACCTTCTGGCCGCAGAAGAGCCTTAGCGTTGCACAGGTCGAAGACATCGCGGCCCTTCAGACTGGACAGACAGGTTTCCCCACTACCCGGGGAGAGGGTTTTGCCCTAAGCTTCATGGACAGTCTACTCAATGTGGAACCGGGAGACGCTGACGAGGCAAAGCGCACGGCCGCTTTGAGCTACTTCTATGGTGCAAGCGGCGATAGCAAGTCCTTCGACTCCGCCCTAACTGCCGTAGGCGACATCAAGCAGCAGGTTGTGTACGGTCCAGTGGTTCTCGACTCAACGGCGCTCACGGACAGTGCTGCGTCTTATGAGATCGGTGTCCTCATGAGCACCACGGATGGCAAGGCAGCTGCTCAGCAGGGCACGGCACAGGCTGAGGCTACTGCCGATTCACTTCGGTGGGTAGCCTTCAATGTGAATGTCTACCACGATGCTAAGAAGGACTCCTTCGCCATCGCTCCGAACTCCCCGAGCCTCATTCCTGCTCCTGCAGTTGAGGCTCCAAGTTCTGTCCCTGAGGGTGAACCCCTCGGTGAAGTTGTGGATGACTACCCTGAGTCTGTAAAGGCCACCGTTGTGGGCTTCCTTTCCGGTTACCGGGAGTCGAGCAAGAGCAACTACGACAAGATCCTCCAGTACATCGGTGCGGATGCCGATGAGAGCCTGCGGAACGGTCTAGACAGCCGCTACCAGTTCGCTACTCCGGATGATCCAGCGAGCTCCATCGAAATGGATGTCTACCAGACTGGAGACACTCTGAATGAGCTCAAGGTTCTCCTCACGGTGGATTGGCAGATCAATGCGGGTTCCGAATCCAGTGTGACCTTCCCCTCCCACTATGTGCTCACGCTCACCAGTGCGGGCGGTGGAAACTACACGGTCACCAAGTTCGCTCCTTACTACTGGGTCAAGGCTACGGATCAGGGCTGATGAAAGGTGGAACATTGACGCGCTTAGCATGCACTGGGCTCGGCGATGTTCCACCTTTCATTTGAACTCTTTGATATAAGCCGCGCCTGGAAAACAGGTGTTAGAGAGACCTTCTACAAGTTCCAAGACCCTTCGGAGAAAAGACCATGAGCTTCCTCGCAACATTCGCGCTGAGCAACCTCGTTGACTTTGTCATCAACAGCTGGATCGGCCCAGCCTTCGTCCTCATCATCGCTGGTGTGGCTATCGTGCTTGCACTCAAGCGCCAGCTCGCAGCCTTCCTGTCCTTCGCAGCAATCGCTGTGCTCGCCGCAATCTTCATCTTCTTCGGTAATGACCTCTTCGGCAAGAACGGAAATGTCTCGAAGGCCGGTAAGGATGTGGCAACCAAGATCAACACGGTTGATCTGACCAACACGACCTTCTCCCCCGGCTTCCTTCAGCTCCACCGCTGACTAGGAAACTAACCGAGGGTCTCTAGCGGGGCGGTGCCAATCGGCACCGCCCCGCTTTCCTGTGTCCAGAGGTGTGACACCACCGCTTCGATATGGTCCTTCTGGAACTAGCACGCTCCCAGCCAGGCAGAAGGATCTACGGTGGCAGAAGAACAGACGAGGCCCAAGAAGCCCCTCTTCGGAGAACGAGCCAAGAAGCGGCTCGACATCTCCGTGCAGGCTGTCATCGACAACATGGTCTACAGCAAGCGGGAAGTCTGGGCTTACTACAAGGTCACTCCCCAGATGTTCGACTTCGTTTCGGACGCTGTGCGGATCAGCAATGCCTCTCGCATCGCAACTGCCTTCACCTCCCTAGTTGAGAACCGCAAGGATCCCCTAGAGCTCCAGTTCATCACCACCTCAACTCCTGTGGATGTCGAATCCTGGCAGGCGCAGGTTGAGTCCGTGGTAAGTGACTGGGAGGGCAACACTGAGGCCTTCATGGAGTTTCTCAACCAGATGGCTGATTATCTCCACTCCCAGGAGTACTCCAACCGAGTTGCCTATGTGGGCATCAAGCTCGGCAATCGCGGTGCGCTGAACTTCAGCTCCATGAACCCCCTCGAATCTGGCTTCAAGTCGGCCTGGGAGTCCGTGAAGGAGTGGATCGGCAATGTGACTAAGACCTTCAACGGCGATGTCTCCGCAAGCGAGGAGAACGAGTTCCGACAGAAGGCTGATAAGTACACCACGCTCCTCCAGGCGGGAGCTCTCCAGGGTGTGCCCATCACGGCCGAAGAAATCCTCCTCATCATCAAGCGGATGCTCTATCCAGCCATGCCCGCTCCCTATCTCGATGTCGACCACGGCAATCGTTGGGGAGCTGGAGACCTCGAACTCGAAGCTGCTTCGGTGATTCGTAGCAAGTTCAGATGGCTCGAAATCAGTCAGCTCATTGGAAGCCACGATGTGACGGGCTATCGAGCAGCTCTCTCCCTGACCAAGTTCTCTAAGGACACGGTCTATCCCTACAATGCACTCCCCTTCCTCTACCTTCCTTCGAAGCTAGCAAGGCTTCCCATCACGACCTATGCTCGCGTGAAGCTTCTTCCCAACGAGCGCATGAGAAAGCTCGTTGAGAAGCGTCGAAAGGAAACCATCGACCAGATCAAGAACCGCAACGGTGCCTCCCGCAACGCTGCGGACACGATGGTCGAGAACAACACTCGTGCAGATGCTGACATCGAAGCGCTGAGGGAAATGGATGAGCTCACCACCCAGGAGAAGTCTCCCTGGGTAGAGGGTTCCTACCGGGTCGTGCTCGAAACTGGCACTGAGAGGTCCATGAAGGAGTTCGTAGCTGCCATCAAGCAGGCCTACTCAGAGAACGGCATCACTTCGGTGCTTTCCTCAGGGGATCAGCTCGATCTCTTCCTTGAGCAGATGCCCGGGGATCGACTTCGAGTCAACAGTTTCCGACAGCTCACCAACATCAACCATCTGGCTACCTCCGGCTTCAACATCTCCTCCAATGTGGGCGATGAGGTCTGGGACCAGTCCACTGCAGGGGAGAAGAACTGATGCCCAAGCGTAGAGGCGGAGGGGGCGGCGGAGGTCGAATCGGTGGATTCATCCTCTCCATCCTGATCATCGCGGTACTCGGCGGAGTGCTCTTCGCAGTTGGTAAGGCCAACAACATCAGCTCCAGTGGCGGAGTAATCGACTGGGCTCGTCAGACCTCAAGTCACCTCAAGGGCTGCCTTGACCCCGATGTGAAGTTCTGGAAGTGCGGCTTCGGTGGAGGCGGATCAAGCGACGGCGGATCCAAGGACAACGGTGGCTCTACCGGCGGCGATAAGGGTGGATCCGCTGGCGGTTCCAACAGTGGCGACAAGGGTGGATCTGGCGGATCTGGTTCCACAGGCGGATCTAACCAGCAGCCAGCTGGAAGTGCTGAACTCAAGAAGCTCGCTACGATCAAGGTAGCTGAGTCTCAGGATGTTGACTACGATCGAAGCCAGTGGAAGCACTGGATCGGTGATCGCTGCAACGACACTCGCCAGCAGGTTCTCCGAGAGCAGGCTGAGAGCTTCAAGCTCGATGCGGACGGCTGTCGGGTAGTTTCGGGTAAGTGGATCGATCCCTACACAGGAAAGACCTTCACTGATCCCGGTAAGCTTGACATCGACCATGTCTACTCCCTGGGAGCCGCAGCATCCCACGGTGGCAATGACTGGAGCGCTGCCAAGAAGCAAAAGTACGCCAACGATAAGACTCACCTCCTCGCAGTGTCCGCTTCAGCCAATCGCTCCAAGAGCGATAGGAACCCGGCGGAGTGGTGGCCCGAGAATACAGCGTTCTCCTGTGAGTTCGCTACCAAGTATGTGGACAGCGCCGACAACTACGGGCTGAGTTTCTCCAAGGCTGATGTGAAGGCCCTCGAGAAGGGGTTGAAGACATGCAGCAAGTAACCGTAGGCTGCGCTCTAAGCGACTTTCCGCTGGAGCACAATGAATGTGACACAGTGACGCCCTCGGGGCTTCTAGGACAGGGATAAGGAAACGGAAGATCATGGCTAAGAAGAGTCCAGAAGAGCTACGGAAGCAGTTCAGAGGCCACCAGGAGAGCCAGTCCTCTCTCATGGATGCCATCGAGAAGCCGCTGAGCCTCGAGGAGCGCCTCCAGTTCCTCGCCGATGCCGGTCGAACCGACCTCGTTGAGGCCTTCAAGGAGTGGAAGCCCCGCGTCTCGAAGGCTAAGAAGCGCGGTGCACCGCTCGATCAGCGAGTGAGCATCACCATCACCGGAGACGAGCGATTCTCCCTCGACAAGGAGATGGCCACACTCAAGGCTGAGCAGTCAGGCATCTCCATGTCACAGCTCATCCGTAACCGGGCCATGGGATCGGTTGACATCCAGGAGTGGAGGCAGATTGCCGTCAAGGCCCTTCAGGAGATCGAAGAGATCGCCTCGACTTCTGCTCAGCTCCGTAGGCGAAAGTCCCAGCTCACCATCATCCTCGATACTGAGGAGGATGACGAGCAGTCTCACAGCTACGAACGCGAGATCGTCACCATCAATCGGAAGCTGGAGAAGATCACCGCCCAGAATAAGAAGCGGACCTTCCGCCTTGCTGGACGCATGTCCATGAATGAGGCTGAGACCGTGAAGTGGAGAGCGTCAAGGCTCCACCTCTCCGCCTCGGACTTCCTTCGGATGATGATCTTCGGTCATGTGCCCGACTCGGACTCCGATTCCCACATGTCTCTCGCAGCTAAGCGCCGCTTCTACATCGCCATCATCGATGTGGCGGACAACGGTTGGGGCGATGTGCCTCAGATCTATAACTGCAAGCAGTGCGAGAACTACATCGATGAGATCCGCACCCTGCGAGAGCAGCTCAAGCAGAATCAGATGTTCGCCAACGCTGGAGTTTAAGGAAGGGGTAGATCTCTCCGGCGAGCGATATAGATAGCTCTAGAGAAGACAGCCTACGGGGAGTGTAGCAGCATGCTAAGACGGATTTTGAAGAAGATGAGGAACGATCGGGGCAGCGCCTCGCTCATCTCCTTTATTCTTCTCGTGCCACTCTTCCTCGGCCTGGTCATCACAGCCGTAGATCTCACTTTCTACTTCACCAACCGTAATCAGGTTCAGGCCGTCGCTCGAGATGCAGCTCGAACCATCGCCATCTACGGTGGAAACGGAAGCACTACTCAAACCACGAGCATCCAGAACAAGTACGGCGTGACTAAGACTCAGGCCTGTTCTGCCTCACGGCTGAGCGGCGATCTCAAGAGCGCACCCAACAGGTACATCTTCGAGGGCACTAACAAGGCCAACTACACCGGAACCGAGTGCAATGTGCTCGCAGCCCTCGCCAACAGTACTGGACTCGTCTCCTTCTCCATCGATCCCAAGGATACAGGCGTAGCTAAGGCCATTACCTGTGGTCCCATCGAGGCAAGTAGCATCGGTAGCAGAACCTACTGCAACATCGTCTACTCCTATAGAGGTATGCCTGGAGCCCCTCTGAGCTTCATCCAGATTCGCCACGACAACGGAAGCACAAGTGGTCTCCTGAGCGTGAACACTGTCAATGAGTCCTCTGAGTCTGAGGTCAAGAGCCCCGGTCTCATGGCGAGCCAGTAGGGAGGGCACTACCGTGAGAAATCTCTGGAAGTTCCTCAAGGGCCGCTACCTCACTGATCGAGCGGACTCCATCCTGGTACCCGCATTGATTCTGGCTCCTGTGCTCGGATTCTGTGTCGGGCTCTGTGTAGAAACTGGCAAGAATGCCTACATCCGCAGCGAGCGAGTGAACATGATCCAAGATTCTGCCAGTGCAGCTGTGAAGCTCACCGACAGTCGTGGTTCCCTGGATTGGCGCGTGGTTGATCGAGTCGTCAATGAGTATGAGCACAGCCGCTTCGGTGCTAAGAAGTACAGTTCAGCTGACAACAGTGTGCTCAAGTACGATGATGGGCAGCGGGAAACATCCGAGGGCAAGGTCTTCGGATCAGGCACTAAGGATGAGGCTAAGGCCTGCCTTACCCAGGATGGTCAGAGCTACCCTCAGTACAAGGTCACGCTGGACACGGTTCGAGGTACTCAGTTCGATGCCAACGGTAAGCCGCTCAACCATCCTAAGACTGTGACCTTCACTCGTACCCAGCCCACGCTGAACGCGCTCAACATCTCGAAGCCCCTCAATACGGATCGAGATGCCAACGGTAAGGCCTACATCTATAGAAGCGTGACGGTAGAGGTCATCGACCAGACTCCCAACATCATGCTAGGCCTTGCCGGCATTCCCTGCCAGAAGTTCGATCTGAACGCGAGCGCAGTGACCTTCTCAGCTAACTCGGACATCCCGACAAACTGAGATTTAGGTAACACTTCGGGTGTCATCGAGGCTACAGTAGACTACTGGGTAGTGCTGTGGTACGATGGTCAAAAGTTGAGCTAGGAGGGGACTATGGGAGTCTGAGCTGATTAGAAAATAGCAAGGTCACATCCAATCTCTAGAGAAGGAGCCCCATGGCTCGCAGGGCACAGTCACCGGCCGTGAACACCAAGAGTGAGCGGACGGAGGTGAAGAACTTCCTCGCAGATGAGCTCAAGGACAAGACTGTCATCGCAGACACCTCTGCTCTCCTCATCCGCGGAACCGACCTGCTTAGATCTCTCCCGGCATCCCACCTTGTGATCCCCGCAATCGTGGTCAAGGAGCTCGAGGGTAAGCGCACATCGCCCACCGTCGGCTTCCTCGCTCGCGATTGGCTTAGGCTTCTCGAGTCACTCCGCGTGCAGCACGGTGTCGAGCTAGCCAAGGGAGTTCGAATCCCAGAGGACTTCACCGATGAGGAGATCACTCTCTCCATCGAACCGAACCACAGCTCGCAGAAGGTTCTCCCTCAGCAGCTTCAGGACGGCAGCAACGACAGCACCATCCTTGCCGTTGCCAAGGCCTTCAACGACGAGGTCGAGCACGCCGGCCGAGTCGAGCTGATCTCCAATGATGTGCCCATGCGGATCCACTCAACCCTGGAACTCGGCATTCCCGCCCACGAAGTCTCCTCCGCCACCATCGAGGCTGCGAAGCCCTTCTCCGGTCGCATCGAGATCGAGATTGCCGATGACCAGGTAGACGACATCTTCGGCGCCAAGGATGAGCTCAACCCGACTCGACTGCGGCCGCTCATCGAAGCCGCGCTCGGAGACAAGGTATCTCGAGCAGTTGTGGACATCATCCACAACGGCAGCACGCTCAAGACGGTGCTCTACTCCGAAGCTTCTGGATCGATCAATGTTCTCCCCCGGGAAGGTAACCGGGCCAAGGGGATCTCGCCTAGGACGGTGGAGCAGAGGGTTGCTATGAGCTATCTCCTGAAGCCGGCCTCTGAGCTCCCCATCGTCTCCATCGCTGGTAGCGCAGGTACGGGTAAGACGCTGCTCACCATCGCTGCTGGCCTTGAAGGCGTCAAGAAGAAGCAGTACCAGCGCGTGCTGGTCTTCCGCTCACTCCACGAGATGGGCGTCGGTCAGGACATGGGCTACCTCCCCGGTGGCGTGGACGAGAAGATGGCTCCCTGGTCCGGTGCTGTGATGGACTCTCTGGAGGTCATCGCTCGAGGCGGCAAGAAGAACAGCACTCCTCCCACCAAGGAGGACATCGCTGCTCTGAAGGCCGATGTGGAGGTTTCGCCGATCAGCTATCTTCGTGGTCGCTCGATCACGGATACCTTCATGGTGCTCGACGAGGCTCAGAACTTCTCCCGCAATGAGCTGCTCAACATCCTCTCTCGGGCCGGAGAGGGCACCAAGGTCGTCCTTCTAGCCGACCCCGCACAGGTTGACAACAAGTTCCTTCAGACGGGCCCACGGGCGGAGGTATGGTCAGTCATCGACTCACTGAAGTCCTCTGAGCTCTACGCCCATGTGACTCTGATGACCACCGAGAGGAGTGCTGTCGCAGAACTCGCATCGAGCCTCCTCGCTCGATAGGGAACTTGCTGCTAAAGCGTTCAGAAAGAGTCCCAATCCAACGATCCATTGATATGGAGACCCGTTGGGTTGGGGCTCTTCTCGTTGGGTCCACCACAGAGATTTCCTACTGAACTAGAGGCGGAGTGAGTTCATCCATGGTGACAGGTTCAAGCTACCTGGGTAGTGCTCCGAAGAGAGCACTCGGAAGGCCCCGACGCTTCGGAACTCTGGCAGCCCTTTTCCTCATCTTCTCAGTTCTCCTTTCGACCTTTGCAACGCTCCCCCTCCTCGATGCTCTCACCAAGTCCTCTGGTTCTGGCAGCTCTGGCGGGATCAGTACTGCCTCGGCTCTTTGGTGCTCCGATCCCAAGGAGGGCAACCTCGGTCTGGGCATGAACAACCAGAGCAACTGGAACAGTGGCTCGGCTCGCTATGTCCACGATGACACCACAGGTCGAATCCTCACAGCACAGGAAGCCTTCGGCAACGGAATCCGCTTCACCAACTTCAACGGCGTGGGCGAGCCCCAGGGTGTGCCATGGTTCGTTTCTGCACCCCTTGGACTTCCTCAGAAGGATGACGACAAGGATGAGAATCTCAAGTCCGTAGTTTCCTACACGGGAAACACTCCCGAGGGAGCCGGCACTGAGAACTGGTACAAGAACATGAACGGTTCTCGTAGCGCATCCAAGTGTGTCATGGGCAACATCGGATCCTTCGTGGCCAACGGCGTCCTCGGAATCACCGGTGGCGTAACCAATCTCATGGGTGGAATCTCCAGCTTCGCCTTCGACCCTCACTTCATCTGTGACCCGGATGACCCCAAGGGTAACTGCATCGACCTCGTGGGCATCATCGGCGGCGGTGGTCAGAGCGATCAGGGTATCATCGGAAAGCTCACTTCAAGTGTCTACTTCCCTCTCCTGAGCCTTGCTGCTCTCCTCGTCGGTGTCTACATCGTCTGGAATGGAATCGCAAAGCGTCAGTTCCGAGAGACCTTCCTCGGAGTACTTTGGTCGGTCATCGTCACCATCCTCGGCATTGCCTTCCTTCTGAATCCCCTCATGCTTGCCAAGGCTCCGATGGTCGCGGGTAATGCCCTGACGAGCTGCATCGTGGGAGCCTTCACCGGAAGCGGTGGCTGTGCAGACAACTCTGGAGGAAGTGGGACAACTGATCCACAGACAGCCATCTGCGAGGCCTGGTCGAGCAAGACCGACTTCGTGGACAAGGCTGCCATCACCATGACTTCAATGAGCTGCCAGCTCTGGAAGGCCTTCGTACTCCAGCCCTACGCTCAGGGATCCTTCGGCGCAACTCTGGACCAGCTCGATCTGAGCAAGAGCGACACCATCGGTTCCAAGATCCTCGCTAAGAACCCGGGCTTCGACAGTAAGACCTTCTGCGTGGACACCAAGGTCAAGGGCAAGCTCGACAGCCACTACAGCAACACCCTAGATCTCACCACGAGCGGAACTCAGATCTGCAACCTCGCAGTCTACCAGGCCTACCTCGGCGTGGACGCTAAGATGGACAATGGAGCAGGCGGCAATCCCCCAGCTGCTGGAGCAATCGACGGCCGCTGGCTCAAGGTCGCTCAGCTCGCAGCAAGCGACGAGGGCATGTATCGAGCTTGGGCCCCCAACGACATGCACCTCTCTCAGATCAGCCTCGCGCTCATCGGCCTGTTCTCCGCAGTGCTTGCAGCAATCGTGATCTTTGTGGTCGCTGCCTTCGCGCTCGCCTTCTATGTGACTTCCATCCTGATGATCGCCTTCGCTCCCTTCTTCCTCCTCGCTGGCGTTCACCCGGGCAAGGGTAGAAAGATGATGATCGGCTGGATCGGTCAGGTACTCTCCAATGTGATGAAGTACGCTGCATCGGCCATCTTCCTCGTCATCACGGTCTCTCTCTACAGCGCAGTGCTTGCCAATGTCTCCAATCCTGGAGCCATCCTGATCTTCATGATTATCCTGACTGTGGCTCTTCTCATGTACCGCAGAGAGATCGTGGACATGGTTGGAGTCATTGACCTCGGTGGAGAGAAGCTCTCCAACAGGTTCGCTCAGGCTACCATGGATCGAGTTCGGAACACTGGTAAAACAGCCACGGCCGTCGGCGCTGGTGTGACCGCAGGCGCACTATCCAACGGTGCCCTCAACCCCTTCAGGGTCTCCAACTACAACCCGAAGAACATGCTCCGCAACTTTGGCGACTCTGCCCGTGCCGGTAACGATGCATTCCGCCGCAGCGTCAAGGGCCGTCCAGGCGCTATGGGTGAGCTCATGAAGGCTGGCGACCGCATTTCCTCGGACAACAGAGCCGACATGGGTAGACAGTTCCAGGCCGCCAACGACGAAGCGAATCGCGCAGATAAGGCAGCAACACAGAACGAGAGGGAGCTCAAGGACCTCGGAACTGAACTCGACACTTCTCGCACCAACACTCGTGTTCGTACTGAGGAGCTCAACGAGCAGGAGAGTAAGGCAGACCGTCGCCTCTTCCGAGATCAGGACCGCGTTGAAAAGGTCGAGAACGCTCAGAATGTGGCACTTGACGCCATCTCCAACCCCGTCTTCAGAGAGTACCAGGATCTCCTCAACCAGATCAAGGATCTCGAGCTCAAGGCGGTCATCGAAGAAGCAGGCGGCAACGGAGAAGCTGCGGCTCAGCTCAGAAGTCAGGCCACCGATCTCGGTACTCAGTCCAACAGCCTTCTCGAGAGCCTCGGAGAGGAACAGCGTACGGCTGGTCGCAACGAGTACGAGACCGCGCTCGCAGCTACTATCGAGGACCCCAGGGTCAACCCGAACAACGCGATCAGCTACACTGACCATGTCCGCAAGGAATACCAGAACACCATGCAGTCGAAGATCAGTGCTGTGGTAGAGCGTAGTGCGATTCAGGAGCGCGCTGCTAACCTAGAGACTGACCTTGGTTCTAAGCTCGTTGACACTGAGGCTGAGCTCCGTGAGAACAACCTCGACAGGGACCGAAAGCGCCGCGCTGCCGATGAGGCTCGTCAGCGTGTCATCGATCTGAAGCCGGGCGATGTGGTCACCAACATCGACGCGCGTAAGAATGAGAGAATGATCCGGGAACGGCAGAACGATCAGTCCTCAAAGGTTCAGGATCTCTCGGCAGATCTCAATCGTCAGATAGATGAGCAGAAGCCAGCTGTGCAGAAGCGAGACGATTTCATGCGAACTGCTCAGACCAGTGCTCTTGAGTCCAAGAAGGCTGTGGAGGATGCGAACCGAGCTCGAGTTGCTCAGCGAGACCTTGCCGGATCTCAGAGATCTGTTGCCGGAAACTGGAAGAACACCTCCGGTGATGATGCTCAGGCCAGGGCTCGAAAGGCCTTTGCTGAGAGACTCGAGGCTGAGGCAGAAGCAACTCTAGCTGCCGGCAGGATCAAGAACCTATCCGACAAGCCTGCCGATGAGCTCTCTGAAGGAGAAAGAAACAGACTCATCAGTGAGAAGCAGCGAGAGATCGAAGCTCGCGCGAAGATGACTGAGAAGGAACAGGTCATTCAGACCAGCGGCATCGACATGGGCAGGATTCGAGAGGCCTTCCAGAAGCAGGTTGAGGACAGTTTCTCGAAGACGAACTCTGGTCAGTCGCGAAAGATCCAGGGTGGCCTTGAGGAGTTCCAGAAGGCGCTTAAGGATGAAGCTGATGCTGCTGTTAAGCGAGCTCAGGAAGAGAATAGGAAGCTCGAAGAGGCTCACCGAGGTGTCGAAGAAAGCACTGAGGATGCAGCCAAGGCTGAGCTTGAGATCGATGTGCTCAAGGAAGCTGCGAAGCGTATCCAGAAGCCAGCAAGTGGTAGCAGGCCTGTCTCTGAGCGAAGAGTAGCAAAGATCAACAGGGCAACCGAAGACAGGGTAGCAAACGGTAGAGTTGAACGGGGGCTTCCTGTTCCCCTAACTGACGAGCGGAACAGTGCTCCTCAGGCTGAACAGCCTCAGAACGCTCAGGCTCCAAGCGACCCATCGACAGCTGATGACGGCATCTTCAAAAGCAGTCCCCTCGGTAAGAGAAACTCCAACACAGATTAGCGATAGTTCTCTGGAACTTGGAAGAACAGCAGACTAAGGAGCGCCCAGAGTGAGCGACAACATCCCGGAGGGCTCGGAAGAGCCAGAGGTGGAAACCTCCGAGCTCCCCGGTGACGACTCTCGAGGCTCTCTCGGTCAGCGAGCTGACGCGCTTAGGGCTAGAGATGAGGCGCAGCGAGAGCGAATCCGAGACATAGCTCGAAACGATCCGCTCGCTGCGGCCAAATCCCGATCTGAGAAAATCGGCGATTTTGCTGGAGCAAAGAGTCAGGACGGCAAGGATCTCCTTGACCGCGGCCGAAGTAAGGTCACAGCTGGCATCGATCGTGCTGCCGAAGGTGAAGGAGCGACAGCTAAGGCCGCGCAGGGAGTTCAAGCTGCACAGCGAGTAGCTAAGACGGCCCAGGCAATCGGTGAAACCGCTAAGAACATCGCGGTAGCAACCAAGAGCTTCATCGTCTCCCTGGGTAACCCAATCACTTGGATCGCCATTGCTGTGGTCATCGTTCTCACATTCATCACCCTAGCCACCATCACCGGCATTCAGGTCTATGGCCAAAATGACGCTGTCGAGAACTGTAGCGACAACGGTTCGGTTACTCAGGTCGATGTGCCAGCAGATGCGTCTACCAATGACAACCGTGACGCCATGATGGGCTGGCTCATGCAGAACAACTTCAAGTCCAACGGAGGTAAGCCACTCACCAAGGAGCAGGCAGCAGCCGTGGCTGGAAACTTCGCTGCTGAATCCGGCTTTGGCTTCAAGGTCACAGAGGGCCACACCATGGATGGCGCCTCCAATGAGCAGGTCGATGCTTGGACCCGGGGTGGCCCTCGAGGCCTCGGCATGGCTCAGTGGACCTGGAATCCAGGTCGTGCGGGAACGCTCATCGAGCTCGCCAAGAGCCTGAAGAAGAACTGGTACGATCCAGAGGTTCAGTTCCAGATGATCCTCAACGAGATGGACGGCGCCTACGGCCCCAGGCTTGAATCTGCAGGCTTCTTCTCTCCCGGCAAAAAGCCGGGCGAGCTCGCCATCATCTTCCACGACATCTACGAGGGTTCAGCTGACACGCCCTCCATGAAGGAGCGTCGAGCGACCTTCGCTGAGGACGCCTTCACCAACGGTAAGGCCGGGGGCTACAGCTCCAGCGGTGGAGACAACTGCCAGCAGCCCAACAGCGCATCCAACGGCGACTGGGTCTATCCCCTAGAGATGAAGAACGGTCAGCCCGTGAACTGGGTCACTCGCTTCGGCTCGGTTGAGCACGAGAACGGTGCTCTGGACATCAACGGTGTCGGCGGTCAGGGTGGAGTCGCAACGGACTACCCGGTCTACGCTGCAAGCGGCGGTAAGGTCCTCTCCATCGGCGATGACAACTGTCAGGCCCTGGTGATCTGGCACGAGAAGGAGAAGGTCTCCTCCGCCTATCTCCACATGAACTCTAAGATCGTCAAGGCTGGGGACGATGTGAAGGCCGGACAACACATCGGCGGTGTAGGAACTAAGGGCTGTGGTTCCACAGGTAATCACCTCCACTTTGCCATCCGACTCGACAACAAGCAGGGTAAGAACCCCACCTGGACCTGGATGAAGGAGCACGGCGTTGACATGGGTAAGTGCGTAGGCGAGAGCAGCGCAGCCTGTGCCCTCGGTGGAGCTCCCTACTCGGGTTGAGGTTGATAGGATGAGATCGAAGAAGAGAAACCTGGATGGAGCCGAAGGATGAATCGGAAGCAGTTCATCGTAGCGATTTCGATGGTGGCAGTTGTCGCCATCGCCATCTGTGCTGCGGTCTTCTACTTCTTCGGTCGAGGTAACTCCGAGGGCGATGTGGTAGGAACCAAGGAGCTCACGACCAGTGAGCTTTCCGCTGTTCGGCTACTTTCCTCAAACTTCCTGCAGGAATCGGGCACCTTCGGCATCGACCTCGACACCATGAGCTCTGCCACCGTCTCTCAGCGAATGCAGGACATCGCCAACGATAACGGAGGAACTTCCTGGATCAAGCGCACGGAAGTAGCTGGTCGAGTGGTTAGCAAGTACACTGACCTCTCGGGTGGGTTTCCCTACGACCAGGCCAAGATCGCCAATGCCGACTATACGGACGGTAATCGAGTGGCAAGCTTCAAGGCCGGATCTATGGATACGACCCCCTCGGCCACCGGTAGCTACATCTACACGAACCGGAATGAGCCCATTCTTACCGCACAGGTAGCCTTTGCGGGGAACTCGACGCTCTCTCACTTTGCCCAGAGCACCAAGGGCATCGACAAGAGCAAGATCGAGAACGACGATGAGAAATCCACACCCTGGGACATCAGTGAGCAGACCGTATCCATCAAGGGGACGCTCACTGTTGCTCAGGATAGCGCCGGTGGTAAGTGGCGAGTTCGGGGAATCAAGTTCGATGAGGGTGCCTTCGCCATGCCCTTCTGGGAGCCAGCCCCTTACACTACTAGCTATCCCGGAACTGAGCTCGGCGGCACCGTCGTGCGAACCGTAGAGTTTCCCACTGGAGAAGAGAATACTGATGCCCCAGAATGACCTAGAACAGCCTCAGAGCGCCGATGCGACCGAGAACGAGGCATCCGTCGATGAGCGCACTAAAGTCGCAGAGGAGGCAACCTCCGGCGTCTCAGTACCGACTACAGACCCGGTGGACGATGAGATCGAGGCAGATGACGCCGCTTTCTTTGAGGATACTGAATCTAGCAGTGGCTACCTCGATGATGACGAGGAAGCAATGCTTGCATCCTCCGACACGCTCATACACTCTGACGGTGAGCTCACCATCGCGCAGCAGGAAGATGCTGTGGTCAAGTGGGACATTCAAGGACTCTATGACGAGCGAGGAAAGGTTCGGAGTAAGCGCTCCCTGAGGAACAATCCTCCGGTCTTCGTCGTTTCAGATAGCAATGGGGAAGAGGCCACCTTCATCCTCACCAAGGGTCTCTCAGCTGCTCTTGCTCGTAACTTTGAGAACGCTAACCGAGCCTACTACGGGATCAAGCCCCGGGACGAGATGAAGTTCAAGGAAAAGCTCGGTGAGGCCAAGCAGGGACTTAGGGAGAACATGGGTAAGGCCATCGTCATCGGCGGTCTACTCCTTGCACTCTTGATCTTCGGCATCTTCTTCTGAGCCGATGCCGATATGAACTTTCGATCAACCGACAGCTAAAACGGAAGGTAGGGCTGTGAGCGTCAATCCAGTAGCCTCTGAGGTTCGCATAGCCAAGTCCATCGGCTATCGTCTCGTCGCCAAGAAGGCGGTACGGGCTGTACTCTGGCTCATCGTCCTCGCCATCGTGATCTACGCGATCATCGCCTCATCGATGACTCGCTATGTGGCCACCAATCTGGGAACCCTCAAGGTGGTTTCGAGCAACTTCCCTGGAGATCAGGCTCAGAAGGACACAGTTGTTGCCATCGATCTAGCAGGTGGCTACGACGACAATCCCCTGAAGAACCTTCTCACGGCCGTGACTCCCCATAGGAGCGTCCTCATCGGTAAGATCGTAGAGGGACCCTACGGGAGTCCCGACTGGAAGAGCTATGGGATCGAGAAGCCTTCAGATGCTAAGCTCTCCAATCAGTACATCTTCGAGTGCCTCCAGGGCTGCGAAGCCAAGGGGGTCTACGGAGTCGTAGGCAACGATCAGATCATGGGAATCCCGGTGAAGTGACGATGTTCGAAGAGCTATTTTCAAGAAAGCAGCAGAGCAAGACAACTGCTCGCACACTTCCCAAGGAAGTTGACGCTGTTCAGAAGGTTCAGCGTGGCGGGAGCAAGAAGCACAGCTCCTCAATCACTGTCGACCGCTACCTCTGGACCAAGAGGATTGTGGTGGGCTGCATCGTTCTCATAGGTGTGGGTATCATAGCCGCAGCAGCATATGGCCTGGTCTCTGACTTCGTAACCTACTCCGGGGGAGCACCAGGGGGATCAAGCGCTACACAGCCGTCGGCAGTGGAGCAAGGGGAGTAGGAAGTCGGGAGAGATCTATGGTGGCCAACAGGCGCGCTGATTACCAGCGGCTCTGCGAGGAACTGAGAGGATCCGAAAGCGGAGAGCTTCGGGAGAAGCTCAAAGCTGAACTTCGTGAGCTCATTGCTGAGGATGAGGACTACGCGAGGGGATTCATCGAGGATACCCTCCGGAGAGCGCTGCGCTATCTCTCACCCACGGTCGGCCGCAACGATGCTAGACCGTTCTCTCTAGCCGTTGAGATCAATCACTCATCGGGAGTTCCAGCCGTGCTCCTTGGAGCCTCATTCCTCCCCCGAGTTGGGGACGATGTGGACCAGCTCACGAGCTACTTCGGCGAGGAACTCTACGGTCTAGCCCGACTCAAGGGCTTCGATTGGCTCATCGAGGAGCTCGCAGTTAACGGTCAGTCCATCGCCCGAAGCTAAGTCACTCTGTGATATTCGTCTTCGTCCAAGAGGGAGAGAAATCATGGTGAGTGACAGCTACGCAAAGCGGTCTGGCTCTCCCCGTGCGATCCCCAAGAGCACCATGGTGGACATCCAGGCGAACACCAATCACCGTGGTGAGCTTTCTCCTGCTGACCTTGCGGCCGTTGCTTCGCTGAGCGAAGAGCTTCAGCACCTCGGCATCTCGAGGCCCGTAGAAACCATGCGGGGTATCAGCTCAGAGGAAGAGCTGATGGATGTGCTCACTGAGGCTGAGAACCGTTCGGTTTCAGAGGAAGAGCTCAATCCCGAGTACCACAGCTCGCGGCTCGATGAAGCTCTCCTGGGTCTCGAGGGAACCTCAAATCCTCTTATGGAGAAGTTCGATGACTATGAGGGCATCGACTACAACCCGGCCTTCAGAGCACGGGACAAGTTCGAGAGCTTCCGAAGAGGGAGCAAAGCCAAGAAAGGGAGAACACTGTAGCCAGATTATAGCAAGCGGTTGATACCAAGACACGGAAACGATTTGACAAGGCCAGTGATCCGACATACTATGGACTCACAGGTCCCCGAACCTCCCAAAGCATCACCCAAAGAGGTTCTGAGGGGCTTTTTCTGTCTCGCTGCACTCTAAGCAGTTAGGCGGCAAAGTCTCTTCCTCCTCCCCTTCTCATCGAGGGGAGCATCTCGCACAGATACTAGAGTGAAAGAGCACAGTACTTATGACCACACAGTCGATGATGCAGCCCGCAGAAGCCCTCTCCAAGGAGCAGGAGCTCGCCCTCGGAAAGAGGATCCAGAAGAAGCTGAGCGCTGATTCTGCCCTCGTCCTCGAAGCCATCACCCCCGAGGAGGCCATCGCCTCCAACCAGGAAGACCTCAATCGAGGCCTCGCTGCCATCAGCGTTAGCCTCCGCCGGGAGTTCACCACATCCCTGGCCCACGCCCTCAACGGCGAAAAGACCACCAAGAAGCTCATGGAGTGGGCCCCAGCCCTTGAGTACTTCAGCGCTGCCGACATGGTCACCCTACAGCAGGGCTGGAATGAGAAGCAGCTCAAGTCCTTCGCGGCAGCAATGGAGAAGGACGGCTATGAGGCCACTGTCTCCGCAGATGAGCCTGGCTACGACAGCCTGACCCGCAAGCGTCTTCAGCGTGATGGAGAGCGAGCCTCTGACGCTCTGGTCCGCAGCAACATCCTCCTCGTTCGCAGCATGGCTCACGAGTTCAAGCGCAGGATGCCCGCATCTCCCGAGCACGAGGAGATCTTCGCCATGGGCATGGTTGGTCTCTGGAAGGCTGCTCGGAAGTACGATCCTCGCCGTGGCAACAAGTTCTCCACTGTGGCCTACAACTGGATTCGTCAGTCCATCGTCCGCGAGATCAACAACACTCACCGCCTTGTTCGCCTTCCCGAGAACCGGGTCGGTGACTACATCGCAATCTCGAGGCTTCGCCGGGAGCACAAGGATCGGGAGCTCACTGAGTCGGAGTTCGAGGACATCGTAGCTGCTGAGCTCGGACTGAGCCACGAGAAGATCCGTGAGATCAACAACGCAGCCAGCAACCACGCTTCGCTCAACAAGCCCGTCGGTGATGATGACGGTGAGAAGGAGCTGATCCACTATGTGGCCAAGTCGACTCCTGCAGCTGAAGAGGTCGCCATCGAGAGCGAGATGCAGACCATCCTCGACATGGCCCTCGGTGACCTCGATCCCCTGGAGCTTGAGGTCGTGGTGAGCTCCTTCAAGCTTAACTACGGATCAATCGAGCACAGGACTGTCAAGGCTATCTGTGCAGATGCTGGCATCAGTCCTTCCCAGTACCGTCGAGTTTCATCCACCGCCATGAAGAAGATTCGCGAGCACCTCGACTCCTACGGCGTGAGCTTCGCCGATTTCTTCAGCTGAATCCAGGATAGTTAGCCTTCCTTCGCGGAATGGGGCTTCTGCGCGCCGTGTTACGGTATGGTAGCTCCATAGGATACGCACGGCAACTGGAGGAGAGCTATCTATGGCAAAGGCTGAGCGAGTGAGCAAGATTGCGGTGACCTTCCATGTACCTGATGGAAGTTCACCTGCAGCATCTGCTCTTTTCCTCGACACGACGGTGGAAGAGATCTTCGAGGGAGCCGCGAACCATGTTCAGATCGGCAACTCCCTCTCGGGAGAGATCATGTACTCCTTCCAGAAGCCCCTGGTGAACTCACCGGAGCTCATGGAGGAGTTCTTCCAAAAGCTGAAGAGACTCTTTGTGCTCACCAAGAGTCACCGGCCCCACTTCACACAGCTCCCGGATCTCGCCGGAGGTAGGAACTAGGAATGATGCTACCATCAGTCTACACACGCTCAAGCCTGAAGAAGGAAACCCCCACATTCCGCATCGAGTCCATCATCTCGGACGGCATGTGGTACTCCTTCAGCAAGTGGAAGAGGCTTGCGCAGGTCACCGATGAGGAGCTTCAGCAGTGGATCGACGAGTCCCTGGAATCTGGAGATCTAATCCAGTCCAAGACTGGAGCTAAATCCTTCCGAGTTGGCCACGAGTACATCAAGGAATGGCACAGGAACTACGGTGCGCCCGAGGGAATGCAGCTCCTCGACTTCCTCTTCCCGCCTCGAATCTGGGGCGGCATGACGGAGATCGAAGGCTTCCTTCAGGCTCCCCTCCGGGAGATCGGCATCGTTTCCTTCATCTGTGCGAGCCATGTGGCGGATGAGGTCATTGAAGCTCTCCGAGGAGTTGCTCGAGTGCGAGTTGATCAGAAGGGCAACTACAAGGCCTACGGTCTTAGCGCTGGGTACATCAAGGAGATCATCCAGGGAGTCTTTGCGAAGCATCCCACCATGGAGACCGATAAGATCTATTCCCGCAACGAGTCCAAGCGCCGGGAGATGGTGGACTTCAGCACGGGCTACGCCAACAGCATCGTTCACTTCTATGTGGAGTTCGGCAAGTCACTCGCTAAGAAGGAGAAGGAGACTATTCAGATCTTCCTCCCCGACTACGAGGACCAGCGTTCTCAGATGGTCATGTGGGTCATCACCGCCATCGAGAAGTTCGATGAGTCAGCTTCCGTGCCCTTCAGTGGCTACCTTGACTCGGTTCTGAAGCGCTGGCCATACGATCTTCCCATGCTCTTCCTCGGCAAGGACCTGAGTACCTTCCAGCGGGAGCGCTCCAGGGCGCTCACTAGGCTTCGAGAGAAGAACGGTGACAAGGACGGCAACCTGAGCTTCTCCGCCAAGGCAATCTCCGAGGAGATGGGGCTGAGTTCCTTCGAGTTCACCGACCTCGAGGAAAGCCACAAGGCCTGGCTCCGCTCTCAGACTGCCACCACCCTGACCTGGGGTGAGACTGCTGAAGAGAAGTCCTCCACCAATGTGATGGAACCCCTGGAGACAGCTGAATCGGACCTGGAGCTCGCAAGCAAGATCTCCGAGTCCATCGTGGGAGCAGCACTCGAGACAGGACTCTACGAGGATGCCTTCGTCACCGCCTCTCAGATCGATCTCCACGACATCGATATGAGGAAACTCGCTGACCTTTCCAGGGACTTCGTCGTCGCCCTCGGTAGGCAGCTCGAACACCACTCGGAGTAAGAGCAATGCGGGAACTCTCAGCCAGGGAGCGTGCCTTCCTTCAGAGCAGTCTCCCCGACGGGGAGGACGGCGCCCCAAGCGAGAAGCCGTCTTCCCCGCGCTTTCGCTTTGATCCTAAGTCGGCCTCCACCCGGATCTTCGGAATGGTTGGCAGCATACTAAGCTACCTCCCCTTGGTCATCGGTGCTTTCACGCTCCTTCTTGGGGCCGTAGCCACCTACATCTACTTCTGGGGGCGGGAGTTCTTCAAGGTTTCAGAAGTAGAACGCATGAGTGCAGACGGAACATTCAACCTCATGGACAAGACCTCTAGCGGTTGGCTGGAGTCAACGCTGCAGATTTTCTCAGCAGCTCCCTGGGTGATCCTCGCTACTGTCATAGTCGGCACTGCGCTCATGGGTTTGAGCATGATACTCGTAAGGAAGAGAAATGGCTAAGCGCAAGGTCAGCATCGATGAACTTCAGCGTCAGCAGGGTGTGAGGCTTACTCCGATCACCAAGGTGATTTTCAGCATCCTGGTGGCGGTGGGTATCATCGGAGGAATCTTCGCTGTAGCCCATTCTGTGGGTAAGGCCAATGAGGTTCCCGAGTCCGAACAGATCACTCGAAGTCTCTCGGGTAAGAACCTAACTCAGGATCGGCAGGATGCTATGGATGCAGCGGCGGCCCTCCTCGTGGCCACCAATGCTCCCAAGAGCATCACCGAAGCCGGAGACACCATCGGTGAGCTTGAGAAGGGGGACTTCAGCAGTCTGCAGCCAGGTTTCTCCGATCGGATTCGCTACTACGACGCCTACAAGGACAATCAGAGCTTCCAGTCTGAGGTTGCCATGAGTGTCTACTCCATTGCCGCAATCTCTAAGGAAGCCAACGGCGGAAAGATCGTAGCTGACGATTCTCTGGCTGGAACCATCCGAGTGGATCAGGAGACAGGGATCGCTCAGGTACCCATCGACATCTTCACGGGCAAGCAATCACCCATCGCCTTCGAGATGATCTATGTGGATGGAAAGTGGAAGCTCGAGCCCCACACCTTCAGTAGCTACATTCGACTCTCAGCGGTCCTAGGATCGAATAGCAGCACGGATAAGTAAGGCTGAAAAGCCCTTAGGAGAATGGGCGCTAGAGCATCGACAAGATCGGGGCTCTAGCGCCCTCTTTTAGCTGAACTGCGAAACTTTTCTCTGAGTGACATCTTTCGGTTCGTGATGCGAGATGGTCACTTAGAATCGAAAAGATGCATCCAGCTTAAGGATTGAGGAACGGCTCACTTCGGTACCGTAGCATCATAGTCAGCGAACCATAGCGAGGCAATCATCCATGGGAATCTCCCTCAAGTCCATCGAGCTAGCAAATATTCGGTCACACAAGCACTTCAAGTTCAGCCCTGCTGACCATGGAGTCACCGCGATCTCCGGACCCACCGGATCTGGTAAGTCTACGGTGGTGGACTCTCTCGCTTGGATTCTCTTCGGCACGAAGCCCAAGGGCGTCAGTAAGAACTCCGCTATCCTTCGCGAAGGTGCTGACATCAAGGAGGAGAAGGTCTACGCTCGAGTAGAGCTTGAGGTAGATGGAGTTCTCGTCAAGGTCGAGCGTCGCATGGTGAGCAAGGCTGGCGGTACTGAGTGTGACATCTGGGAGTGGGACGAAGAAGCCAGCGGCTGGGATCATAAGGCTGGAGCATCCGTCAAATCCGCTGAAGTTTACATTCGCCAGAGGCTGAAGATGGACGAGCAGGGTTTCCTTACCGCTGTCCTCGTTCAGCAGAAGCAGGTCGACAAGTTGATCTCAGCTGGTGCTCCAGAGCGAGCCAAGATCATCGAGAAGCTCACTGGCATCGCATCCATCAGTGCCGGCATCGCAGCCGCCAGCAGAGAGAACAGGGGACTGAAGAAGGCCATCGAACTCACCACGGTGGACGAGTCAGAGCTTGAAGCTGTGGAGAAAGAGCTTCAGGAATCTGAAGACAAGCTCCAAGCTGTCAAGGATGACTACAAGCGCGCCAAGGAGAAGCTTCAGGTTGTCCATGGAGAGCTCAAGGACTTCGAAGTCGATGTGGAAGAGAAGACCAAGAGCTTTGAGCTGGCCGAGCGTGCCCGGAAAGCTCTCGGTGATTTTGAGGTTAGACTGGAGGGAGCAGAGGGGCTCCTCGAAGATGCTAAGGTCGAGCGAGATGATGCCAAGGCCCAGCTGCCCCAGGGGTCCCGGGGCGTCTCCTATGAGGAATCACTCTCTAAGCTCAAGAAGCTCAGAGCTGCAGTTGCTTCCCTGGAGAGCTCAAAGCTCTACCATGAGCGTATCATTCGAGATTCATCAGCTCAGATCAAAGAGCTCGAAGCGCTCATCGCTGATTCCGGCTACGAGTCCTCCGAGAAGCTTAAGCAGGACACGGAGATAGCTCAGAATAGCCTCGATGAGATCACCAAGAAGCTTCGGAAGTTTTCAGATGAGTCTGGAGAGCTACGCGGTGAGATCACTCAGCTTGAGTCAGCAATCGAGGTGGTTTCCCATGGTGAAGATTGCCCGACCTGTAGACAGTCCGTCGCCGATGTGAGCGGTGCGGTGAAGGCTCTTGAGTCTCAGCGAGACAAGCTTCGATCCAAGATCTCTAAGATCGAATCGAAGTCAGAAACGCTGGAGACTGACAGAGAGGAACTGCGTTCTAAGAGCAGAGGATTTGAGTCTCTGGCTCGAAGCTTCAGAGAGCTCGAAGAGGAGCGGGGTGCTGTGCTTGAATCGGAGAAGGAACTATCTGAAACCGCCTCCGAGCTCAAGGCCAAGAGCACCGAGCTCAAGACTGCTGAGAAGCTTCACAAGGTCGTAGAGCGAGAGGAAGAGAACGCTAAGCGCTACGACACTGCACTCGCTCGGCTTCAGAAGGTCATCAAGACCATTGAGGAACTCAAGGGTAAGCGCAAGAAGGCGAAGGCTATCCTAGCCGAGAGTAGCGCTCCATCCGAGTCCAAGCTCAACAGCCTGAGGAACAAGCTCTACAAGATCCAGGTGAGCTATCAGGACGATCGGGTTGCCCTCGGCGAGCTGAAGTCTGAGGCTAAGATTCTCTCCAACAGCATCGTCCACTTGAGCGACAAGAGGGACCTCTATCGGAAAGAAGTAGAGCGCCATAGAGAGCTTCTCCAGTCGGTTGAGATCTCCGCAGCTACCCTCGAGACTCTGGCTGAGTTCAGAACCAACCGGGTCAAGACTGCTCTTCCCACCATCGAAAGCTACGCCTCAGAGCTCCTCTCCCGCTTCACCGATGGAAAGTTCGTAGCGCTAAAGCTCGATGAGAAGTTCAACGCCTCTGTGCTACTGGCCTCTGGAATAGAACGACCCGTCGGCCTGCTTTCCGGTGGTGAGCTCTCAGCTGCCTCAATCGCACTCAGGCTCTCCGTGAGCATGATGCTCAATGCTTCTGACAGTAGTAACCTCATCATCCTCGACGAGGTGCTCGTATCTCAGGATGCGGACCGCTCCGAGCTCATTCTCTCCACCATTCGAGATGTCTGCAAGGGACAGGTCGTGATGATCTCCCACGGCGCTGGAGTTTCGGCCATCGCAGACAAGAAGGTCGATCTCACGGGGAGCTAAGTCGATATGGCCATCCCATAGCCAGCTTTGGAAAGAGGATTTAGATGACTGAGCACAAGATCGATCAGTTCTGGATGAGATGCTTTGAGTCCCTGGCGAGACCAGGAGCCTCTGAACTTGTTGCAAATGGTCCCGGCAACTTCTTCGTGACTCACAACGGTGTCAAGGAACCGATCCAGACTCCCGAGATGAGCCTCCGCTACTACGAGGAATCCATCGAAGCATCGCTGGTCCCTCTCGTGGAGTCTGAAGTTCCCTTCGATCCCAAGGGCTATATCTTCGAGGGGCGCTACTCTGTTCCCAGCTCATCGCTCTTCCAGGGCTTCGAAGGTCGCTGCCACATTACCCTCTCTCCGATCAGCGATGTTCCTCAGGTCACGCTCACGAAGATTACGGCGACCACGAGTACCGTAGAATCCATCGCCGAGTCGGGTTCCATGAGTACTGAGATGATGAACTTCCTCATCATGGCCGCCAAGGCTAAGCTCACCATCGTTCTCTCGGGTCAGTCTGGAGCTGGAAAGACAACAACTCTCCAGGCACTTACCAAGCACTTCGATGAGCAAGACCACATCGGCATCGCTGAGGATATCCCAGAGCTCAAGCTCACTCAGAAGAATGTGGCCTATCTTCATACGCTTCCTCCCCGGCCCGGCCTCGACGACAAGTTCGTGGCAGATCTCTCCTTCCTCGTGAAGCAGTGGCTTCGAATGCGAATCGACCGAGGCATAGTCGGTGAGACTCGAGGTAAGGAGTTCGCTGACTTCCTCGTAGCTGCCAATGCGGGTATGGCCGGATCACTCACCACCATCCACGCCAACGATCCATCCGGTGCCTTGGACAAGATGACTCGCTTTGCCCTCATCGGCTCGGATCGACAGCCCATTCGCTCGATCAACAAGGAGATCGGTACGGCCGTAGATCTTGTTGTTCAGCTCGCTCGAATCAATGGAAAGCACCGAGTAACCCACATCGAGGAGATCACTAAGGTTGTGGGAGAGGCAGAGAATGCTCCCCTCTCAAGTGCTGCACTCTACGAGTACAATCCCGTTGAGGATAACTGGAAGAAGGCCAACCAAATGACTGAAGAGCTCAAGAAGAAGCTCATCCTCAGAGGTGTGGATCTCAAGCCTTTCACCGCTCAGCCTGTAGGTACGGTGATGGGTAAGCACAATGCGAGAGCTCAGAATCCGAACCACAACAGGGGCGGCGAGTTCGGCGGAGGCAACCCCTTCGGAAGGGCTATCTGATCATGAGCGACAAGCGAGTTACCGTCGAGGCACTCAGACTCTATGTGCCCTACTTCCAGAGCGGAGAGGCAGCAGAGGCTCGACTTGCGGATCCTAAGGATAGCACACTCAAGGATCCTAGGAGCCGTGCTCAACTTCTCTCTGAGAAGGGGCTGAAGAAGCTCGCCTATGACGAGTTGACTGAGCTCACCTATCCGCTCATGCGTAAGGAGATCCAGTCGGTGATCCGCAACAGCCACCTGAAGCGAGAGGAAGACGAGATCTTCTCGGTCGTCTACTACGCTGGACTCGGTGGTATGGAGCGGGGACTTCGGAAGTTCGAGGTCTCAAAGATCGAGGAATCCGCCACCAACTACATCTTCCAGTGGATCATGGTCTACGCGAAGAAGGAACTTCTCAGACTCGAGGCGCCCATGGGTATTCCACCCACACGCTTCCAGAAGCACAAGAAGATCGCTGCAGTTCGGAAGAAGCTCTCCGAGCTCCTCGATAGGCCGGCTACCAACGATGAGATCCTCGAATACTTCCACACTGGTCGCGCAGAGTTCAAGAGCTACAATGGCCCGAAGATCAAGGCAGCTGGCGTTTCAGAGGCCAACAAGAAGATCACCATGGAACTCATCGAGGAGCAAGAGGACATCGAGAAGAACCTGAGCTTTGCTCAGATCTTCGACGCCTCAGAGGACTACCGTTCTGAGCGACTACTCTCAACCGCCGATGACATCCCCTTTGCTGAATCGCTCATGGGAACCTTCATCACCACACAGCCATTCTCAGAGGAAGCTGTAGCCGTGCTTAAGTCTGAGCTTCAGCAGGAAACAACCCATTCCGAAGATGAGTTCCTCCGGGGAATGGCAGCTACAAAGCATCAGAGCATCATGCGAGTGTGGCGGGAATATCTCTCGGATCCTCGGGGAGACTTCAGGGTCTTCCTCAGCTCCGAGCGCAACAGCGGCTTCAGTGACCATGACATCGAAGCCATTCTCAAGTCCTTCGGTTCGGCACCCAAGAGCAAGCGCTCTGCGCAGCCGGCCCGCTACAATGTCCTCTTCCAGAGTTAGGAGAAATAGTGGACAGCACAGTACTGCTCATGGTCATCATGGGCATCATGCTTCTGGGGGTGGCCTTCCTGGTCTTCCGCTTCGTTCAGAGCGTGAGAGTTAAGCGCGCCTACATGACCGAAGAACTTCCCGACCTCGATGAGACAGAGGCCGAGGATGAGGTGCTTCCAGATATCGAGGAATCTGGCTTCTCCTCCCTGGAAAATGACTTCCAGTCCGACGAGGAATCAGCATCGGAGATCTACCGTGAGATCTCTGAGGCTAACTACGGTCGGAACGGTAGATAGCCCATAGCGGGCACCACTCTGCGATATTGGTTCGCAGATCGCAATGATCCAAGGCCCAGATCGGGCGCAATCGGAAACGAAAGAAGAGGTAAACTATGGCCGACCTACTCAAGAAGGAAGAGCTCGTAGCCGCCGTCGCTGAGGAGACCAAGCTCACCAAGGCTGATGTGACCCGAGTGCTCGCATCGATCCAGGAGAATGTCACCAAGGCACTCCTCGAGGACAAGCAGGTGAAGCTTCCCGGCTTCCTCGCCTTCGACACTCGAGTGAACCCTGCTCGCACCATGCGTAACCCCTCCACCGGTGAGCCCATCCAGGTTGCCGAGAAGAAGGTCGTGAAGGTTCGCCCTCTCGCCGCCTTCGCGGAGACCATCAAGAACGGCTGATCTTCCTAGCTCTTCAAAGCGGGGCAGGCGCATTGCGTCCGCCCCGCTTTGCCTTTGTAGAAGGCGGTTCGAGTTGTGGTACCGTAGCGAAGTAATCCCCTCTTAGAACTCAGAAAAGGAGAGCCCATGAGCACAATGGCTTCCAGAATCGCCTTCCATGTGAAGCTCGCCGACAACTACATGGAGCTCATCGATGAGGCCATCGAGGATGAGCTCAAGGTCGCGCAGCGCAAGTGGGGTGTGGATCTCAGCGATGAGACGGTGGAGTCCATCAAGCGCCACAGCCTCAATCAGCTCTCCATGAAGGTTGACCTCAGCCTGAAGACATCCTGGAACTTCCAGCCCTTCGTCACACTGAAGATCAAGGGGCTCTCCAAGAGCAGCGGTAACGGACTTCTCCGAGACCTCAACCTTCCAGAGGAACTCTCCAGCGTGCCAGCCATCGATCTCGTACTCGGTCGAGATGGCTTTGAGGTCGAGTCTGAGCCCTCCGACAACACTGTGTCACCCTCGGATCTCGATAGCTACATCCTCAACCGTATCCTCACCTGGATCCGCACCGCCATCTTCTACGGCGTCGGCTCCTACAAGGGCTGAACATGGCCGAGTCCCACGCCCGAGAGGGCTACAGGCGTAAGCACCGAGCCATCGTAGATGAGGTGGCGGATCACGCCAATGTCCGTCGGGATGTGGTTGAGGATGTGCTCAACGGATTCTACGATATCATGGCCGAAAGGCTCCTCAATGAGCGCCGCTTTGAGCTCACTGAAATCCTTTCGGTTCAGGCCGTGAAGACCAAAAACGGTATCCGTCCTGAACCACATCTTCAGTTCCGGGCTAAGATCGCCTTTGGCATTCGGAAGCTCCTTCAGCGAACCGAAGAGGAGCCGGAGCTCAGAGTAGATAGACACAACTGGCGAGAGCTCGCTCGGGCCCTGAATCCCTCGACTAAGAGCAAGCCCAAGGCAATGGAGCTCAGCGACTTCCTCCGGGATGACGACGAGGACTAAACATCCCAGAGCTGGGGAGTGGTGATATGGATGCCATCTAAGATCCATCGCCGAGAGGTTAGACTGTACCATGCTCACCTATGCTTCCATGCCTCAGAACACCAAGCGCATCGCCAACTCCAACCTCGGTCGGGGCGTGCTTCGCTCGGTCTTCACTGGCGGCCACGAGTACCACCTGATGATGAAGCTCGAAGATGGTGAGATCCTCGGTTTCGCCGTCTATCACTTTGAGGAGTACCGAGCAGGTGGCCGGGACGGAATCCTTGGAGTGCTTGACTGCGTGGTGGTGGAGGAACAGCATCGTCGCATGGGCCATGGCTCAGAGATGACCTTCGCAGTCTTCAAGAAGATGTCAGCCTACGGTGTGGATCGGGTAGAGACCCTGATCAAGCAGCCCGGCTTCCTCGATCGAGATGGGGAACCTGGAGTTCCCCTAGCAGGACCGAGCTCCATCCTTGATCTTCTCGGATTTAGAGAAGTCAAAACCTTTCATGGGTACTATAGCGCCCAGTCGGAACAGCTAGGCTACGAGTGCAAGTTCTGCGGAAATCATCCAGATTCCTGCAAGGCTGTGCTCTACGCTAAGGAATCGATCTAGCAAGGCTATAGCACCACCCGGGAGCCACTAAATCTCGCTGGGCCACGATATGGAATGCATCGTCAGTTCTACAGCGGAGAGTTCAAACAATGGCACTAGGAAGGCAGCAGGGGGGATCCTACTACCTGGATTCACCTATCCTTCAGCCAAGGGGTAGCCGTCCTCCGCGACTCCACTTCATTCGGAAGCTCTCTCCTGCTCGAATCTTCCTGCAGTTCACTGCTGTGCTCCTCGGCATTCTCGTTCTGAGTTCTGCACTACAGCTCACGGTCATCGCAGATACCATCCGTTCTGCGAGTGCTGCTCAGCCTCAGGTTGGCAACAGTGGTGATGATGATGGAACCTCCAAGAGCATGGACACCATCAAGAAGTCCATGGAGGATGCCGGCTTCGATCCCAAGTCCGAATCGGACATGGAGGAATACTCCAAGCAGATTCGAGCCCCTAAGAACCGCAACACCTTTGGATCGCTCTTCTACAGGCTCTTCGTTCCTCAGTACATCAACAGTACACCCGACGCTGTTAGCACCACCAACAGCGGGCGGAAGGCTGGCTGCGCAAATCCGCAGACCGGCAAGGGTACCGTTGTCTACCACAACTGCGATGTGCCCAATATCTCCGGCGAGATCGTTCAGGACATCGTGCGCTTCGTCGTTCCTTCCGGCGCCTATGACGCTACCCAGGAATCCGCTAAGACCGCCTTCGGTATCCCCAGCGGGATTCTTCCTGCTGGCGGTAAGGTTCCCGTGAGCGAAGCCGCTCGAACCTACAAGTACACCGGCCTCGAGCTCTACGGATACAATCTCAAGTACAGCGCCTACCTCGGCGAGTGGGACTACATCAAGGTCTTCACAAAGGCCCGTGCCATGAGCAACTTCGGTGTCTTCGACAACCTAAAGCTCGGTGGTAAGGCAGTCATCGACGGTGCTGTGAGCGCAGCCGGTAACAGCGTTGCTGGATGGAACAGTGGCTTTGATTCTGGCGGTCTTGCTGGAGCAATCGGCGGCTTCTTCAGCGGCGCCTTCGAGGGAGGCACCACACAGGCAGTCAACACGATCATGGACACATCTGATCTCAATGTGTTTGAGCAGCGAGCCTGGTATCGACCCGACTTCGGCGCAACCACCTACGGCGCTCGCTCCCTGAACTCCACCGAGCTCTCTGCCGACTCTCTTCGTTGGCTCAACTCCATGGTGAACTACTACAAGCCCAACAAGGGAGTGATTCCCGAGGACTTCCCGAGCAAGACGCCTCCAGCTAAGCCCAAGGAGGCAATCTCAAGCTGTGATGTGATCTCAGACACTCAGGGAACACTCGTGGCCTGGGGTCAGCGAGATGATGCTCCAGGCGTTGCTGAAGCTGACTGCAAGACCCAGGGCGACAAGATGAAGAAGGCCATCCAGGGGGATGCCGACAAGGCAGCTAAGGAGAACGACGAGGATCCGAAGCCCATCACTGCGGCCTCCTACCGCTGGGACGCAGAGGGGGTTCAGGCTCAGGAAAGCATCGCTAGCTGGAGCCAGAAGAACAGCGGCTTCATCGCCGCCATGAGCAAGTACGGCTGGAGCTGCGGGCTTCCCCAGGACGGCACTCGCTCTGAGCGAGCTTCGGCCATCGATGGATGGTACAGCTGCTTCAGCTCCAACTACGACGCCAACTACACCAAGACACTCAATGCTGAAAAGGTGAAGCAGAACAACATCTTCACCGACAGCATCTTCGGTAAGTTCGCTGGTCTCTTCGCTGGCTTCTACTCCTCGCAGTCCCAGGATCTCAACTTCAACGCAGCCTACAACCGCTTCGTCTGTGTCGATCCCGCCACTGGCAAGGACATCATGGATGGCGACCGCAACGCTCGCGTCTACAACAGCGATGGCAGCCTTCGCGGTAACTGTGCAGCAGTCCGTGCTCCCATCCAGGATGGGCTCTTCGGCAACGGCTACACCTCAGGTCAGAACACTCAGGCTCAGGACACTCGCCGGGCAGCTTTCAGCCCCATCGAGAGCATCGGCACGACTCTGGGCAACACTGCAGCCAACATGTCCCTGAAGATCTCCGTGACCGCCACGCAGCTCTCCAACACCGTGCTCGGCCTCGCTTTCACACCCGTCCTCGACGCCCTGGGTATTCGGGATGTGGTGGTCAGCCTGATCAAGAGCTTCCGAGACAGCATGTTCATGCCCCTGGCTGTGCTCTTTGTAGCTATGGGTGCACTGAGCGTATTCTGGCGAGCGCTTCGAAGCGGTGCCTATAGCTCCGCCTTCGGATCCTTCCTCTACATCGTAGCTGCCTTCCTCCTGGGAGTCATCATCCTCGCCAAGCCTGCCGCAACGCTGAAGGTAGTTGACGAGGCTCCGGTGCTCATCGAGAACACTATTCTTACGGCCATGTTCTCTAGCAACGGCTCTGACGATGAGCTCTGCACGGCCACTGGTAGTGCGAGTGGTAATGGTGCCGGAGGCAAGCAGATCAACGGCCGTGCTGGCTTCGATCCCAACGCAAGCACTCGGATGCTCATGTGTGAGAACTGGCGTTCCTTCGCCTTCACTCCCTGGGTATTCGGTCAGTGGGGAACCAGCTACGAGAACCTCTACGCTAAGGGCTATGCACCATCTGGCTCGAGTGCGCTTACCAACACCAACGGTAAGCTCGTAGGCAATGCGGGAGTGAACTTCGGTGGTGGCAAGGTGGTCCACAACTGGGCTGCCTATCAGCTTGCTGTGACCTCCGTCGGTACCTCGACCACGGCCGATCCCACTCGACCCACAGGCGTGGTGAACAAGAACTTCTACCGGATCGTGGACGCTCAGATGGGACCCAACGGTGGAGCTGGAACTGATTCGACCTACGCTCAGTCCTGGTCGAAGTTCAATGGGGACACTGCTGCAGCCATGATCCTCGGCCCGGTGGTCGCCATCATGGGTGCCTTCGTAGTCATCACTTTCACCATCGCAAAGCTTGAGCTCGTCCTCGTTTCGATCTTCCTTCTGGTCATCCTTCCGATCATGCTTCTCCTTGGTATTGAACCGAGCTTTGGACGACAGAAGCTCAAGTCCTATGCCGGAACTCTAGGTGGGCTGATGATCCAGAGAGTTCTTCTCACCGTGCTCATGGGGCTGCTCTTTAAGTTCCTCTTCTCCATTGCTTCCTCCGGAGCTTCCTATCTCGTTGTGGCCATCGTGAGCATGGTGGTTGCTGGAATCTTCATCGCCTACAGGAAGGAGCTCCTCGGACTTGTTCAGCGCAGCATCGATGCAGTTGCAGGAAGCTTCGCCGGTGGTGCTCTCTACGATGCCCGAAGTCAGGTTGTTCAGAGAGTACCCACGGGCGTACGAAACTTCGCTTCCATGCAGCGTGAGGAGGCCAAGGGTCTTGCCTTCGGAACCCTCGCCGCCATTCGCCATGGACAGACTCCCGCTGAGATTCCAGGAACCCTGAAGAAGATCCGAGACACCTACAAGATGCGTGAGAATGCAGCTCAGATGGTGAGTGGTCTCGGTGGCGGACAGAAGGCTGGTAAGATCCGAAGAGAGATCGATGGACACCTGGACTCAGAGTTCAACCAGAGCCAGAAGTTCCAGGGTGCTCGCGATGCGCTCCTCGAGCGTGCGGGCGTGGAGGATGGCGCCTTTAACAGGAACGGCGAGCTCGTCAAGCGAACCTACGAGACCGACAATCCCGATAACCGACCCGTGGACGAGCAGGGCAGAGTGCTCGACGACAAGGAAAGGCCAATCTTCAAGGAAGAGGTCGTTCAGAAGACTGGATTCGGTCAGAAGAAGACGCTCAACAAGGTCACCGTTCGTAGAACCATGACTAAGCACAACGCGCTTCAGGACAAGCTCAAGAAGCTCGAAGAGCAGAAGACTCGCCGGATCGAACGGGGCGAGAAGCGTGCGCTCAACAAGATGGGCTACGGAGACATGGATAAGCTCAGCAGTGAGGACAGGGTAAAGGCCCAGGCTGCTAGAGCTCAAATCCACCTTACGCTCACTCGCTTCAGCAGGGAGGATGGAAGGACTCTGGATGCTGACGGCCGTGCTCTTGCATCGGATCGGAGAAGCGTCAGTGCCGAACAGCGAGTCAACCGTACCTCAGAAGCCCTAGAGGGCACCATAGACGCTGGAGTACAGGCGGGGCGGTTCGTCCCCAACGATGAGCGAAAGAAGGCGCAGAGAGAGGCATACAGCGAACTCTCGGATCTAGTGAAGGACGCTAGCCGTCGAACTGCTGATAGTCTGGATGACACCTTCGGTGTTTCAGACACCGTTAGAAACGCCAACAGCGCAACTAGAAGGAGTCTGGGTAAGGATGACTTCGGCTTCGGCGACTTTGGTAGGAGGTAGGATCTGTGGCGAGCTACGCTAAGCCAGACCTCCACCGTAGACGAGTGAACCGAACCGGGCTTCGGCCCTTCGCTGCAGCGGCCCTAATCTTTACTGTGCTGATCTCCGTCTTTGGGGCAGTTTTCGGCATCATCGGTCCTCAGAAAGCAGTGAAGGAAGCTGCAGCCTTCGATCCAGTAGGATCTATGATCTGTGGGCTCTTCCCCGAAGATGCTCCTGTTCGAAGTGCCTATCAGCTCTCTCAGACCGATGATCTCTACTTCAATCTTCAGTCTAAGTCCGCAGTGAGTAGCGGTAAGGCTGATGTGGGAGGAGGGCTCAACTGGATCCTCGAAGCATCCGGCATGGCAGACTTCGACAAGGTCAACGAAGGCATCATCGGTCAGGAGCTCGAGAAGGCTGGAACAAGCCTCCGAGAGAAGAAGTCAGAAGAAGAGCTCAAGAAGAACTGGAACAAGGGGCCAGCTGTGAGCCCCTTCGACCGCTTCGGCATGGCGGGCACCACATTCAGCTCCTACAACGGTGAGTGGAAGTACTACAAGGTTGACGCCTGTTCCGATGAGAGCCCTGTGGACCTTCACGAAGGCGCTTTCTACGATGGTCGACTCGAAGCCAAGTCTACCTGGGAAGATCGATCCGACTCCATCGATCCGAGGACCGTTCAGAACTACAAGGGAGAAACCTCTCGATTCTGGTTCGGCTTCGTGACGCTCATCGCCAACCTGATCTTCTGGGTGACCAAGTTCATCACCACGAGCACAATCGCCTTTGTGAACTTCTCCTTCTCAGACATGAGCAAGGTCATGGGCATCGACGGTATCCTCGCAGGAGATTCCTCCAGTGACGGCATTTTCGGACAGCTCTTCAACGGTGTCTACACCCCGCTGATCATCCTCGCCCTAGCTGTCACAGGCATCAAGATCTTCATCGATGGAGCCGTGAAGAAGCAGTATCGCAATGCCCTAGGAACCGCCGCAATCTCCGTGGGTATGTTCCTCTTTGCCGTCGTTGTCGCAGTCAAGCCCGCGCTCTTCGTCAACCTCCCCAACAACGCCGCGACCGTGGTCCAGGCGGTCATCGTCAAGTCATTCTCGGGTGAGCTTTCTGGAGACCGAGGGATCTGCGCCACGGACATCGGATCGAAGCCCATCGGTATTCAGAGCGGCACTGCTGGCAAGGATGACCAGGGCTTCCTCGAGGGCGTAGCTGTGAACATGCGCTCCTCCATCGGCTGTAACTTCTGGCAGACCTTCGTCTTCGAGCCCTGGGCTCAGGGACAGTGGGGCACCGATTGGAACGAGACTTGGGCCAAGGGGAAGACCGCCAAGTGGGCTCCCGTGGGTCACAAGGAACTCCAGAACACCAACGGTGAGGTAGTGGGAAGCGCTGCAGTACCCCTCGGCGGAGGCAAGGTCATCCACAACTGGGCTGTTTTCAACCTGTCCACACTCACCGATGCCCACTCACCCGTCGGCCACGAGGGGAGCTACTCAAAGTACTCTCAGGGCGTGGCCAACGACTGGTGGAGAACGGTCGACGCTCTTACTAACTACGAGGAAGTAGCCAACAAAGCTCAGGTCGTAAGCGCAGACACGGGTTCTGAGGACATCGAGTACACGGTTCCCAAGGGTAACGCTCCCCTTGAGGAGTGGGATACCTGGAGCGGAAATAACCCGGGCACCCGCTTTGCCTCAGCAGTATCCTCGCTCTTCATCGGCGCAGTGGGTCTCCTTGCGCCCTTCTTCCTGGGGCTCATGGCTGCCGTGTACTCCCTGGGCATGACCATCGTCATGGTCTTCCTGCCCGTGATGCTGCTCTTCGGTGCATGGGGAGGTCGAGGCTTTGAGATCTTCAAGCAGTGGGCAAGGCTTCTCTGGAAGCTCTTCACCCAGCGCATCGCTGTGGGAATCATGCTCATGCTTTCCATCGTCTTCGTCAATGCAGCCATCGTGCTCATGGACAGTGTGGGTTGGTGGCAGGGTGCGCTCATGCTCATGGTGCTGACTTTCATCCTCATCAAGAGCAGGAATAAGATCGGGGACATGCTCTCGGCAAGCAACGCCGGTGGTATGAGTCGAATCGCTACCCGAATCGGACAGGGCTTCTCAGATGTGGGCAAGACTGTCGGTGGCATCGCAGCTTCGACGGCCGGTGGTGCAGCCTATTCCAAGATGAAGGGTGGCACCATCGGCGGTGGCGCAAGGACGGGCTTCAAGTCTGAGATGAACAACTTGAGCTACAGGACACCCTTCCTCAGGGATGTCCGTATTGCTCAGCAGTCCATGAAGGCATCCGAGGGTGAGATTCACGACCAGAACGGCGATCTCGTCAAGTACTGTGCCCTCTGTCAGGAGCCTCTGGAGGATGGCACCGTTGTGAAGATGGGAGCCAACGGCCTTTGGTACTGCCAGTTCTGCGCCGAGAGCGAAGTTCAGATCGACGGCGGTGTGGAAGTGCTCTACAACAGCAAGGATCCTGAGCAGAAGTCTGAGAAGGTTCGGGCCCTCAACAGCCAGGCAGACATCGAAGAGGGAGGCAAGCTCAATAGGCTCATCGGTGAGCGCGAGCTAAAGCTCAAGCACAAGAGCGGAGAGCGCGTCTTCAACGAGAACATCGGAAGAACACTTGCTGGTGACATGGCCAAAACTGTGGGTCAGGTTCGCAATGGGGAGCTCTCCAGGGAGTCTATCCTCAACTCCAACATCCCCATCGAGCTGCAGCCCTATCTCAACTCCGGCATGCTCGAGAAGCTCATGGAGTCAGAGGATTGGGAAGCAGTCGCAAGTGCCTTCATCGCGGCCTATGTGCTTGCCCTCGAGGATGCAACCGGAGACAAGTTCAACGAACTACTCAATGAGCTCCTCGCCAGCGCACAAAAAGACTACAGGACCACCGGTGATCTCGATTACAGATCTCGTCAGATGCAGCTCCCCGACAAGGAACGGGATACCGAGCTTTCAAAGCGCCGCACGCAGAAGAACGATTCGCCTAAGGGCGGAGGCTCAAGTGAAGTACCGGAGGACAGGAAGGCTGACTGAGCGCCTCGTATCGTCAGTCTGATAGCACCGTTGCCCCCAGACCGATAGCGCCTTAGAATCGATCCTAGGCGCGCTCATCGGGCATCTATGCGGGCTGCCATTGATATGGACTAAGAGCACCGACAGCCGACAGCGTTAGGTAATACCATGGGATTTTTCGACAAGGCCAGGAGCACCTTCACCGACCGTTTCGGCGACGAGACAGTTCGGAAGGGTAGCTTCGGCGCCCGGGACGAGGAAGAGTCCCAGGAGGTCACCGAATCCAAGGGTGCTCGTCCATCTCTCCTCAGAAGGCAGCCCAAGAGCAAGCCGACATCTGAGGAAACTCAGCAGGATCAGTCCGGCGATTCTCGGGATGGCTTTGAGTTCAATGGGGCCGAGGGAGAGAGCTTCGGCCTTCCAGAGCCGGAGCCCCAGCTCATCGATCGAGAGCAGCTCTCAAACCTTGCAGGAGATGAGGGACAGTCCGTAGGAGACATTCTCAAGTCCCTGGGCATTGCTGAGACATTCACCATCGATGAGGGCGTGCTCTTCCTCGACGAGGAGCTCGCTAATCAGGAGTTTGCTACACAGGCGCCCTACGGCTATGACATGGGTGAGGTTGACTTCTTCCTCGCGAAGGCTCAGCGCTCCGTGGCTGAGTATGTGAGGCTACTAAGACGCCGAAACGATGATGTGGTGAAGCTCGCCGGTCGTATCAGTGACATGCTTGTGGAGCTCAACAACCTTCGCTTTAACTCTGAAGTAGCCAACGGAATCAACATCATGGCCAGCGGTGGGGATGAGGACGGAATCGCCTTTGACCTCCAGGAAGAGCGAGCTCGAAACAAGCGACTCGAGGAGGAGATTGAAAACCTCAGGCTCCAGGGAACCGACACCGTTCAGTCCCACGATCCAGACGAGCTCGAAAGTCTTCGCAATGATCTCGCAGCAGAGCGTCGAGCCAAGAGCGTAGCTGAATCCGAAGCCGCGGATCTGCGCGCTCACCTCGTACTCATTGAGGAGGAGTACGACATTCAGGTATTCTCCGACCGGGGCGAGCTGCAGGAACCTGCTTCTACTGGCTATGATAGCTACAATGAGCAGCGAGATGGTCAGTTCCAGCAGGTTGCTGACATCGACAGCAGGCCTGAGGAAGAGCTCTTCGCCGAAGAGGCGGGCTACCAGCGCGTTGGGCGAGACCACTGGCTTCCGGGGATGGAGGAGGAAGACGAAACTCTTCCCACCATTCCCGATGAGGAAGAAAGCCTTCCCGATGAGGACTTCGCCTTCGAGGAAGGTCTCCTGGAGCCCAGCTTCGAGAACTTCGAAGGTGACTCTGGAGGATTCTCCCAGGGTGGAGAGGGTAGCTTCGAGGATTCTGCCTTCACTGCAAACCCCTACCAGAACCTCGACGAGTTCATCGAGGAGAACAGTCAGGTCTTCCCCGAAGATCCTCGCTCAGAGGAGAGCAGCTTCGATACTGTAGCAGGCGATGACGAGGATCCTGACGAAGATGGCTTCCAGTACAGCTTCGAGCGAAGGCTCTAAGCCCCTCCTCAAACAGCCGACAGCAGAGAGACTACCATGACCACAGCTGAAATCCTAGTCTACGGACTACTGCTGATTCCCTTCGCGGGAACGCTCATCGCTGGCTACGCTAAGCTGCGGGTTGGCCCTTTCCTCGGGATCACGGTCGCACTCGGTGCTGCATCTGCTTTTATGAGCTACATCCTCTTGGACTTTCAGGCGGCGCTTCTTCAGTTCGCAGCCGTCGGAGTGGGTGCACTGCTCTTCTTCACAGCGATCGGCATTTTGGGGGAGCGCTTCACCTATCGGTCACCCATGCTCCTCCTCGCTGCAGTCGCTCTCTTCCCACTAGGGCTCGTCCTAAGCGTCGGGGAACCGATCGCACTTATTGTCTACGGGATCATCCTCGTACTTAACTTCCTCTTCGCTATCTTCCTCGCCTATCTGCGAAGGAATAGCCTCACAGGAAGGAAGGGCAAAGAGAAGCCCAAGGATCGTTTCCTCCTCACAATCCCCACCATCGTGGCAACAGTAGTTGTTGGCCTACTGATTCTGGCGAGGCTTAACATCGGTGCGCTCTGAGCCCTGCTCTAGACACGCTTCGAACGATATGACATCACGAAACTTAGCTTACTAGGAGATAGTCCCCATGGCAGATCCAAAGGGATCCCCAGAGATTCCCGATGAGGCTGTTCCGGAAAACGCCTCGGAAACAGCCGGTTCTGATCAGCCCACTTCAGCTAGAGATCCTGAGCTCGAAGCGCTTCTTAGATCCCGATCCGCAGATTCTGACGAGGGTATTCCAGCAAAGAAGACCGGGAGACGAAGTTCCAAGCCTACTAAGACCGGCACCTCTCTCGATCGAAAGTCCAAGCGTTCGAAGCTTCCCTTGGTAGCAATCATCGTAGCAGCTGCGGTTGTCATCGGCGGTGGCGGCTTTGCTGCCTGGATGAACTTTGCTCCCGAGCATTCCCAGATCGATCCCAACAGGAACAAGGATCGTACTCAGAAGGCTGGCACTAAGCCCGTTGATCCCTCTGATGAGGTTGACGCGCCCTTCAACAAGCCCGATGGAGTCTTCCCAGTCAAGGTTCCCGATTGGGCTCAAGAGTCTGGCGTTCAGGGGGTCACTCCTGCTGAGCGAGAGAAGATCGAATCGAGCTTCTACGGTACTGATCTGAGCACATCCGCAAGCATACTTCCATCCGAGGCAGCTGGATTCACTTCGGACGACTCAAAATCTGACAACGAAGACGGAACACTCAACGAGCTCTATAGCTATTGGACTCAGGAGTCGTTCACTACAGACTCGGGTGAGATCATCGAGAAGTTCCTCAATCCTCGCTTCGGTAACTGGGAACAGTACCAGAAGCCCGGCGCAAATCCCGAGTCCATCGATCCGGCGAAGCAGTTTCCCAACACCTTCACCAACGATATGCTCAAGAGTGGCGAACCCGTGAGAAGCTGGCTTCCTATCTATGCGGATTGGAACAGCAACAACTACGGAAGAAGTGATCTCTCGGCAACGGGAGCCCGCTGGTACGGAGAGATCACCGACTCCACCTCGAACTTCGTCTACGACGATGAGACCTCTCAGTACACTGTGGACTTCAAGGCTAATGTGAAGTTCACAGCTTACACCCATGACGGAGATAAGGTTTCAGAAAAGGGAGTGCTATCGCTCGAGTTCGTCGCCAATCCTGACGGCGAAAGAGGACCAGGTGGAAAGGTCCTCGTCAACAGGTCTAGTCTGACCATTGGTGGTTGAAATGAAGAACGCTAAGAAGTCCTCCTGGAGGAAGCTCCTCGCCGGCTTCGCTGTCGGCGGTGTGCTCCTTTCCGGCCTGGTTGTGGTTGGGGGCAATGGATCCATCGGATCACTCATCACCGATGCAAGCGCCGGTGTCGCCGGTGGCGGTGGCGGCGGAGGTGGCGGTGGAGGCGGCGGCTACGGCAGCGCCACCTGGATGCAGCTCTCTAAGACCAAGGTCACCAACGGCACCATCAGCAACATCCCAAGCGCCATCAATGATCCCATCTGTCAGAACGCTGAAGCCTACTTTGCTCTCGTTCCCAATGTGGTGGGCAACAATGCCACCAACAACAGCTGGACCTTCTCTCTCTTCGGCGTGACCAACCTGCAGGGATCTTCCTTCGCGGGAGGAGCTGCGCTCTCCCAGAGGATTGCTAGCAATGTCGGCTGGTCTACACAGCAGGCCAATGACTACATGTTCCAGAAGAACTTCATCTGCCTCGATAACCCCAATGTGCTTGACGAGCGACAGTGGCGCTACGAGGTTCGACTTGCTTCCTCCGCAAAGGACTCCCTCAACGAGACGCAGCCCTACAGCTACACCACTCAGGTTTCGCCTCAGGCCATCGAGGGTCAGCTCGACCCCATCGGTGCTAAGAACCTCGAAACTCAGAGTGCTACTGCTCAGAAGACCAACTACGGTAAGGTCTGGGACGCTTTCAAGAAGGCTCGCGAGGCAAGCGGATCCAATACTAAGGACCTCGTGACGCAGTTCAAGAAGCGCTTTGCTGATGCCAAGGCAGCTGACAAGAGCTTTGCTCGAACTGACACAGCACTCAGCGCAAACAACAAGGCTGGTATGGGTGAGGGCGGAATCCTCAACATCACTGAGTTCACAAGAACGGCAACTGCTACCGCCTCCACAACGAGCAACAAGTACCAGGTATGGCGCTGCGGTTGGGAGCACTACTCCAAGAGTGGTTGGCAGCCAAGCTCCACGAATAACTGTGAGCGAGTTGGTGGAAGTAGCTTCGACAAGAACAACCTCTCCAGGGGAAGCTTCAACAGTGCCATCTGGAAGAGCGCCGCTGAGAAGGCCGATTACACTCCAGTGACCAATGGTCAGACAGAGTGGACCCGGTACTCCACCACCGCAACCTCTCCCAACACAACTCAGAAGACCACTGGTTTCTGGCAGATGCTCGCAGTGCACTGCAACCCCCAGCAGTTCGCCGCTCTAGTCACCGCCCTCGGTGCCAACGGAACTGCAATGAGCTCTGGAGATAGCAGCAACACCATCTCCGGCTTCGCTCGTACCAAGTTCTACAGCGCTAAGCCAAGTGTGCTTCCCTTCGGAGATCCCAACAACACCAACGCTGCTCTCAAGGCTAGCTCGAAGCTCGGCTTCTACGATAAGGAATGCCCCTTCGACTGCACACCCAACAAGGCAGCTAGCGCAGGTGCATCTTCGAACAACGGCGCAACGAGCAATGTGGGTTCCGACGGATTCGCTACGGTTGCAAAGGGTAAGTACGGATCGAAGTCTTCGGACAACATCAACTCCAGCTACTCTGAGATGTTCCGCGACAACACTGAGCGCACCGTTCGTCCAGATGTCTGGTACCCAGCCGCTGATGCTGCTAAGGGCGTTAGCTACGATGGATCCGCTCCGAAGACGACCCTAGTGACTCGCTGGGCCGGTGGTACTCCTACCCTCGGTAGCGAGTTCAACGCCTACTACACGAACAGTGCCAACAAGAAGACCGCACTCTTCGGTTCGGGGAGCACACAGCTCAACCAGAAGAACTTCGATGCTGCGAAGGGCTTCTCGACTGCAACCGCTGCTCAGGTTCCCGGCCGTCTCGACAAGATCACGGTCCAGTCGACTTGGGCATCCGACAACGGAAAGCCTCAGGCAATGCAGGTTGCCTGGGAGTACTCGCCGACCGTGACTTCTAAGATCCCCTCCACCGTTAGCTTCGCCAACGGCGGGGGAAATCTGAAGGTCGGAACAATGGCCGATCAGAAGACAAAGGTCGATGGCAGATGCTGGGGTACCTTCGGTACTACGGCTATTCAGCGCGCTACAACGGACATGAACGCCAACACTGGCTCTGGAGTAACAACCAACTTCTCAGTACCTGATGGGAATGTGACCACCGCTCGGAACCTGGTGCTCAACTTCGTCAGAGGTACGAGCGAGTAAGTAGAGCTGAACCTCGAGGAGGGGAGAGCGGGAGAGATTCCTGCTCTCCCCTCTCTGTTTGCGCTACTTGACCTTCGGCTCGTTACGATGGATCGGACTTCGAAGTGTTGTCCTGTCTGGAGGTAAGAGCTGGTGAGCAAAGCTAGCAAGAGAAAGAGCTACAGGGAGCTCAAGGCTGATCCCGTGATCAGGTTCCCAGCACTCGCTTGGGTGCTCGACAGGAAGATCGTCTACATCTCGGTGGGACTGGTGGGCTGTCTTGCTGCGGGTGCATTTGTCTACCAGGGTTGGAACTCCTACGAGGAGATCATTGCTCCTCCCAAGGATAACTCTCCCTACCTGGCCATCGACATGGCTCAGTCAGATGGAGTCAAGTGGGCCGGTGAGTTCATCCGCAACAGCTACGGCGTAAAGGACTGGGAAGTTCGGGACTCGATTCAACCCAACAACGGCTTCCTACAGGACGCAACGGGCAACGCTGTCGGTGAAGTCCCCATCACTCTCCTCGCAACTAGAGTAGCTTCTGCTGGCCCCGTGAAGGGTATGGTGCAGATCTACGGTGCTGGACAGGCTCGAAAGCAGTACGACCACTATGTGGAAAAGCTCTCGGCACACGGCCCCGTGGATAACAAGAAGGTTGACGGCTCTGGCATCTACGGCGCTAAGTTCGACGCTGGCTTCATCCTCGTGGCCGGCGACACCATCGTCGGTGCTCAGACGGCAGACAACGGACAGCGCGACCAGTTCTTCTCGGACTATCTCTCAAGCCTCAAGAGCACACTCCCGGACTCCGGCTGCCTAAGTCTCTCGGGTGCAGATCAGTCAAAGCGAAGCATCTACTTCGATCCGAACTCCTTCCAGGGACTCCAGGAGACCAAGAAGATCGATCCCCAGGTAGACACCGATTATCTACCCACGGTTGAGGGCATCGGAGCTAGCGAGATCGGAAATCCCTACGCTACCGCACCTGAAGGTCCCCTCCCTAAGTCCCTCCCCGCACTCCCCTCTGAGGTAGCAAAGCCCACCATCGACAATGCTCCAGCATCAGTCGACAGCTTCACTGAGATTGCTTCCTACCGGATCAAGGATCCCAAGGGTCCCGGATGTGGCTGGACCTGGTCTGCTCAGAATCCCCTCAAGTACAACGAGGCAGATCTCAAGGCTGCTGCACAGAACACGCTTGCCAAGGTGCAGAACGATGTCAACGGCAAGGCACAGGGCTATGTGGATTCCAAGATCAAGTGGGCTAGAATCGTTGCCCTACTCACCCCTCAGCTCGACAACTGGAACCACTATGTGGGAAGTGTGAACGATGTCCACTCGAAGTGGGACAAGCTCACCAAGGACCGACAGGCTCTAAGGCCGGCCTGGGACCAGTATCTCTCCGAGCATGAGCTCTGGAAGACCTTTGATTCTCGAAAGGCAGCTGCTGAAAACAGCTACGCTGCAGCCGAGGATCAGTGTCTTGCTGACCGCAAGGCTCACGATCAGTGGGAAACTGAGTGGGGTCCAGCTGCGCTGAAGAAGAAGCAGGATGCCTGGAGAGATGAGCAGGAAGCTCAGAAGCCTAAGCCCTCTCCGAGCGCCAATCCTACGGCATCACCCACTCCAGCTCCAAGTGAAAGCTCCGAGCCCACGAGTCCCATGCCTACAGCTCCTCCCGAGCCCACGGATTGCACTACGAGCCCGGTTCGTCCCGCCATCCTTGATCAGCAGAAGCCAGCAGAACCTGCGCCTCCCGCCATCCCCGATGATGTGACCATCCCCAGTTCCTGGCCACAGCCCTAGGCGCGCCTAGAGGGTCGCGATTCACGACTTTCTACTCGCTTTCTTGGTTCCCCTTAGACAGTCTGAGCGCGGGCGCTAGAGCATCGACCACGGTGTTGCTCTAGCGCCCGTTTCTCTGCCTAGTCGGGAACTTTTCGCAGAAGTACGCAGCTCGAATCACGCGGCACAACAGCGAAGAACTGGGCCAAAGTGTCGTCTTAAAACTGTAGGAAATCTTTGCTCAGATTCGAGCACACATCGGGATATCTCGGTACATTGACTTCGTGGGAAACGAACGGTGTTTCTCACTCACATGCTACCAGTTCCACATGGATACTGCCTAGTAGCTGAAACTACGAACAGAGAAAAAGGACAAAGAAAATGGCACAGATCCACAATCAGAGAACTGTCGTCGGAACCGTCGTGGATGTCTATGCTCCACGCACCGTCGGCAAGGAAGACCACACCGTTGTCAACTTCAGCGTCGCCATGACCCCCTCGGTCAAGGACGGCGACGGCTGGAAGGACGGCGAGACCGAGTTCATCCGCTGCACCGCATGGCGCAAGCTGGCTGACAATGTTGTCTCCACCTTCAACAAGGGTGATCGGATCATCGTCATCGGCCGTCAGACCATGGAGGCACCTCGGGAGGACCGCGACGGCAACACCGTCGATGCCCGTCCGAACCTCACCGCTGACTTCGTCGGCCTGGATCTGACCTACGATGCTGCTCACTCGGAGCGCGAGGCTCGCAACAAGACCTCTGCTCAGAGCGAGGACGGCGACAGCGGCTCCTCGAAGAAGAAGGCATCCAACCCTTCCTCCTCGAAGAAGGCAGCCAAGAAGGACACGAAGCCCGCCAAGGACGAGAGCTTCGATGACGATGACGACATCTTCGGCGACGACGATGACGACATCTTCGGCGACGACTGAGCAGTAGCTCGGTCCTAACCGACGGGCCCTGTGTACTCCCTACGGATGCACAGGGCCCGTTTCCTTTGCGCTCTAGCGCCGCAGCTCTAGCTTCGATACCATAGGATCGAATCGCACAGTCTTCAGTACCCAGAGAGGTCCACCCAGTGAGTAGAGACAAGGATCAGTCGAAGTCCTCGGAGCAGTCTCCAGCTGCAGAGACGACTAGACTTCCCGCGGGATGGCTCGGAGAATCCGAAGATCCCTATGAGCACAGTGATCCAGTTGCCGCCGATGAGCTAATCGGGACTCACGGCCAAGGTGATGGCAGAAGCTTCGACAGTATGCTCGCTCCAGTACCAGCAGCGGTTCTCGACGAGCGAGAGGTTGAGCAGAGGAAATCTCGTAGAGGACTTCGCCGCGCTTTGCTCATCGGAGGATCCGTAGTACTCGTTGCCGCTCTCGGCTTCTTCGGCTTCATGGGCCTCGATGCCTTCCAGGGACATCAGAAGGCTCAGGAAGTTGAGCGTGTTCAGAAGCAGCAGGAAGTTGAGAAGGCCAAGGCCATTAAGGAATCGGATCGGCCCTTCTCCGTGCTCATCGGTAAGACTAACCCTCCCTCCGAAGAACCTCTGAAGACAGTAGTAGAGAATGATGAGCTCAAGGTCGGTGGATCGGTACTATCCTTCAAGGGAGGAAAGCTCACTACACCAGTCAATGGCTGCGAGCTCAAGGCTATTACCGACATCTGTCTAGGTGCTCGAGGAAGCCTCGGTGACAATGGTGACTTTGATGTCCTTGCTGTGAAGGACATTTCCAGGACGCGAATCCTCGACAATCCTTCTGAGTTCACTGAACTCAAGGAGTCTGGCGGCACCATTGCCGCATCGCTCGCCATCGATATGGGAGCAAAGGAAGGCCCCAGCAGATTCGGTGCTCTGACCGCCAGTGGTACCACGGGATTCGTCCTGATCTTCCCCGAGGGAACATCTGCTAGCAGGGTAGAGGCAGTGCTCAAGGCTGCCACCGTGATCTGACAGGAAATAGGTAGAGGGAACGAATGACACTGGGACTCACCGCGCTGATCCTCTATGTGATCGGCTTCCCCATCCTGACCTGGGTTCTCGCTCTCATCCATAAGAGAGTCTTCGTCAAGAGAGCTGAAGAGAAGATCATCCGAAAGCGGATCCAGGGTAAGAAGGCTCCTGACCCAGTAGGTCCCAAGTGGTGGAAGCGCTTCCGCTTCACCCTCGGCGACAAGCGACAGTTCATCTTCGCAGTAGGTAAGAAGAAGCAGGAAAAAGCAGCAGGCCCTGGGCTTCAGCGCCGCTGGATCTGGTGGATCCTCTGGTTTGCGGGACTGGCAGCAGCTGCTGTGACCTTCACAGGTGACTTTAGGTGGATTTTCTGGAGTCTTCTCGTCTACTTCTTCGCCTTCAACTTCGCCGTGAAGTCGGCTAACAAGATCGTGAAGCACCAGGAGAAGGTGATCTCTAAGATCTACGAGATCGCTCAACCTAAGCTCGGTCTACCCCTTCAGGATCCTGCGACCGCCCATGTGCGGGTACAGAGCTGGCGTGACTATCTCAAGCCCGACAAGGTAGAGATCGATGTTCCTACCAACTTCTCAGAATCCGGTGAGGAGAGCTTCCTAAAGCAGTTCAACCAGGTCTTTGGAAGAGAGAGCGCCTGGGTTCCGGACAATCAGCCCCCTAAGAAGGACGACAAGGGCAATGACATTCCGGGTCAGCCAGGGTGGGACTATGATGAGGGTCGCGTGACGCTGAGATCCGTTCCGCCACTTCCGGTTCGAGCAAAGTGGGAGGCACACTATGTGCTTTCCCCAGCAATCGCCTGGAGCTTCTTCCCCATCGCCCTCGGTGTGGAGAACGGCACCACTCTGACTCATCCAGAGACGGGAGTCAAGGAGAATGTGCTCGGCTTCGATCTCTCGGGCCAGCAGGGCAAGGCGGCAAAGGCAGCAGGCGAAGAAATGTCTACTAGGATTGCTAAGTCTCCCATGGTCTTCATCGGTGGAGGTACCGGTGGAGGTAAGGCAGTGAGCGTAGATGAGCTCGTCTCCGTAATCCGCAGTAACTGAATCGAAGGAGGCCCACTATGGTCGTAGATAGAGCTGACCTCATTGCTGGAGCAATCTACGGGATGGCCCTCGGTGATTCCTGGGGCTTCCTGACTGAGTTCATGCAGCACCCTGACATCCTCGCAACGAAGCCCCTTCCACCGAGACGGCTTCAGATCACGGATGACACTCAGATGAGTCTCTACAACGCTCGCGCACTGAGGCAAATCCTTCAGGAAGAAGACAACCTTGACTTTCTCCTCGTGGATGAAGAACAGCAAGTCCGAATCAGGAAGATCTTCGCGGATTTCCACCTCGACTATGAGATCGACCCCGACAACAACAGGGCTCCCGGCAGAACTGTGATGAGTGCTCTCTACAACTACCGGAGAAGCGACCAGCTCACGGGACTCGAGGGTAGCTCTTCCAATGACAGTAAGGGCTGCGGCACTATCATGCGCTCTCCCTGGTTTGGTCTCCTTCCCCTGGATCGTAGAATCATCGCAGCGCTCGCGGTTCTTCAGTCTGAGACCACCCACGGCCATCCTCAGGCAGCACTTTCGGCTGCAGTTGCCGCGCTCATGCTCCATGACATTTTCGAGGGAGAGCTCAGCCCCATCGATGCAGCTCCCAAGAACAGAGTCCTGGCCATGCTCTACAGAACTCTTTCCTATGCCACAGAGGTAGAGGAACTTCCCACGGGACTCGTCGCAACTGAGCGATTCCGAGGCGGCGTATCAGACTTCAGGGAAACGGTCTACGAGCTCATCTACAGCTTTGAGCATGTGTCCAACGAGGATCTCATGAATCCGGATCAAGACATCTGTAGCTGGTTCGGTGAAGGTTGGACAGCGGACGCAGCTCTTCTCTGCTCAGTGGGAGCCTTTGCGCTCCATGACTTTCAGAGCTATGAGGGTATCCGAAGGCTCGTCTACAGCAACGGGGATAGTGATTCCATCGGCGCTATCGGAGGTTCCTTCTTCGGTGCGCTTCTAGGCTACGGTGTACTGGAGCGTCAAGCAGCTGAATACTCCGTCAGCATCCGCGGAGCCTTCGAGTATCGCTATGAGCAGGAGCTCAGCGATGCTCTAGGTTTCTACAGAGAGCTCAACCGTTCCTAAGTTGTGCTAGATATCCTCCTAGACGATTCTAGGGCACGCTGAGCGCCTTCCCGCGTTTCCCCTTGGAATGCGGGTTTCAGCGCCTAAGAATCGCAGCAAGCGATCAGACCAAAGACGGTACCATGGCCGTAATCAGAGAGAGATAGAGGACCAAGATGGCCCAGGAACAGATCACCCCTCAGAAGCCCACAGCTGCCTTCATCGGTGCGAGTTGGGTTGCCCTACTCATCGGCATGGGAGCTTATCTCATCGGTCTGGGTAACTCCACCATGGAGCTCAACGAGAAGGGCTACTACCTAACTCTTCTGCTCTTCGGACTCTTCTCCGCTATTTCGGTGCAGAAGTCAGTTCGAGATCGGACTGAAGATGTGCCTGTCACCAACATCTACTATGGTGTGGCTTGGTTCTGCCTCCTGGCGGCCCTTTCGCTTCTTGGCATCGGACTTTGGAACGCTGATCTTCTTCTCTCCGAGAAGGGCTTCTACGCTGTGTCCATGGTCATGGCGCTCTTCGCTGCCATCGCTGTCCAGAAGAATGTTCGAGATTTGAGCGCCTTCGATAAGACACAGCCCAAGGTAGAACAGGATCGCTTCGGCTGGGGCATCGGTCGATCCGAAGAGCGAGATGCGAGCAGCAGCGATGGGACCCTGTGAGAGCTGTGGATTCGACCTCTGGAAGCCCCTCGCGATTCTAGAGTTTTCTGAGCTCGGATTCTATAGCGACGCTCGCTTCCCCGGACGGGCTATACTCAAGCTCAATGGCCATCGGGAAAGCCTAGAGGAACTCTCAGATGAGCTCGCTCTAGGCTTTCTCCGGGATACCAGAAGGGCGATGGGAGCTATCCGAAGGGCAACCGGAGCAGAGCGGGTGAACTTCGCCGTTCTCGGCAACACAGTTGCCCATGTCCATGGCCATCTCATTCCGCGCTTTCCCGAGGGGGAAGAACTTCCCGGCAGTTCTCCCTGGGACGATCCGAGGCCTCGACACAAGCTCACTGAAGCTGAGGACGCTAAGCTCATGCGCACCATACAGGAAGAGCTAGAGAATGTCTATGGATGAGTCCAAGCTCAACTTTCTGGAGCTCCTACGCTACGCGGATCGAAGCTATTCAGCCAGAGAGGCTGTTGACCAGCTCATCGACTCTGGACTGTCAGACGCTCAAGCAACCGAGCAGATCATGGAGGCGCTGAGCGCGGGCCGTGCTGTTAAAGCTCGAGGAGATCAGCTCACGCTTTCAGACCGGGAGCGTTCCGGTTGGTGAGCTGTTTGGCGTTAGAGACTTCTCAGAACTGATTTCAAAGAAAAGGGGAGATCCCAATGGCTACCGGACTCGGCTACAATCCCTACAGGGATGCTGCAGGTAAGTTTTCGCGACCCGAAGATGTGGGCAAGAAGGTGGAGGGTGACCTCCAGGCTGCCTACGACTCCGGCGACTCGACTCAGATCGAGGCAATCGAGACCTACGCCATGGAGAAGATGCCAGAGTCCGAAATCGGTCAGTCCCTCCTTGAGAAGAAGTACGGTACTGCACCCGCACCGAAGCGCGCTCCAGGGCTCACTGCCCACGAGAAGGAGCTTCGAGCCAAGACGGTGGAGCTCGCAAAGCGCATCGTCGAGCTCCGTGCCGACAGCGGTGATGTAACCTTCGATGACGCCAACCCTGAGCGGGCTCGTCGGAGACTTGCCGAAGCGGTTGAATATGCTGAAAGTAGAAGCAATACCAACCTTGTCACCAAGCTCACATCAGCTAAGGTTCTTCCCTCCGGTGCATTCCAGCGCAAGAGCGACAAGCTTCGAGTCAACACTGACGCTGTACTTCGAAACAACCTCACTGAGAAGAAGATCGATGAAGGAAGGGCTCAGGTCCAGAGCGCTATTCAGGGCAAGATCGACAGCGGCGAGATCACCGAAGGTAAGTACACCTATCGGGACACCAGCGGCACCTACAGCCTTACCGTTGCTCCCGGCTTCGATGAGGATGCTTTCGCTGCACTCGATGAGCGAACTCAGGTCGCAATCTCCAGCCCCAAGAGTAGTCTCTCCATTGAGCTCGCGAGGGAAAAGCTTTCTCCCGAACAGCTCGAAGAAGTAACCAACAAGCAGCAGGTCATGGACTTCGTGACCGGCAAGAAGCCTGAAATCACGGGTCTTCCTACTCCCAACACCAACCTGGTCGGTGATGAACCCGAAAAGGTAGCCGAGAGCGGACTGAAGAACCTGAGCAGCTACACGCAGGCAGTGGAGAAGAGCTTCGGTTCTAAGGCAGATCGCGGCGCCAAGAAGACTCAGGATGCTGAAATCATCAAGTCAGCAGTTGCCGATCGAGGACAGAACACCTTCGTTCCTGGTCGAGCCTACGCCAACGGAGTTCTTCTCTCCACTCGAACCGTGCTCAATCGATCAGAGATCGAGGATAAGCTCAGCCCCGCACAGGTCCGTTCGATCACTGCAGTTTCGCTCCAGCCCGATGAGAACAAGGCTAAGCAGCTTCTCAGCGATGATCAGTACAAGGCAATCTTCCAGCGTCAGAAGGCTTCGCTTCGAGTTACTCCGACTCGTAAGAAGAAGTAGTCCTAGTCGAAGCATTTCGGTATCGTAGGTCAAAACGATCAGCATTGAAAGGGGAGGATCTCCCATGGCGGCAAAGAACCTCGCAGAAACTCTAGCCGAAGATCTCGCAGGGCTCGGTCTTGCCGAACTCGTAGGTCCCGGAAGCCTGAAGGCGCTGGAGGGTAACACGCTAGTGGAACTCGAGCAGGAGAATGATCTCATCGGCATCTACGAGAACGGCGATCTCCTTCGGGAGGTAGCTCTCTCCGATGAGAAGTTCCAGGAGACCTTCATGGCAACTCTGGCAACTTCGCTCAACTTCTAAGACTCCTTCGGTTTTGCCGAAGGTCATTCCAGTTCTGAAAACAGATGGAGGTAGATGAGATAGCTATGGATCACTTCAACTTCAACCGCTTCAATCCGGAGGTCATGCCTATGGGTGGATCTGATTTCTGACACTTCAGTTCAATAGCGATAGTCGCGAGCAGGGGCCTTTCCGAATACGGGAGGGCCCCTGCTCCATTTGCTATAGCGGAGCTTCCCATGTACAGTTAGCAACTGTCAACGATTACCTACCGAAGGAGGAGCCATGGAACAGGTCCACGCAGACTCTCGTCAGCTCCTCTCGCGTACGGATTTTCGGGAGCGAACTCTAGCACGGCGCAATGGTCGCTGTTGCGTTCCCGACTGCACAGAGGATGCGGTTGACGCCCACCACATCATCGAGCGGCGGCTCTGGATTCAGCCTGAAGAGCTCGGAGGATACTTCCTTGCCAACGGTGCAGCTGTCTGCGAGAAGCATCATCTCGACGCGGAGCGCACTGTCCTTGAACCCAACGCACTTCGAGAGTACTCCAACATTCGAGAGGCAGTTCTCCCAGGCGAGTTCTACCTCGACAGTGAGATGAGCTATACTAAGTGGGGAGACATCGTACTTCAGGATGGGATGCGACTCCCCGGCCCTCTCTTCTGGGATGAGTCGGTACAGAAGATCCTCGGCACCGCTCGAGGTGTGCTCCAGCTCTACCGGGAGAGAGTCAAGTATCCCCGAACGCTTCACCTTCCCTGGTCTCCTGGACTCACCAAGGATGATCGAGTTCACGGATCGATGGCCCACTGGATTGGCAAGGAGATCGTGGTCACAGAGAAGATGGATGGTGAGAACACCACTGTCTATGGAGATGGCTACAGCCATGCTCGGAGCGTAGACTCAGGCAATCACCGCTCTCGGGATCGCCTTCGTGCTGACATTCAGCGCTGGGCCTACGACCTCCCGCGAGGTTGGCGTGTCTGCGGCGAGAACCTCACCGCGGTTCACTCTATTCGCTACGAGGAACTCCCTGACCGCTTTCTTCTCTTCTCGATTTGGAACGGCAACAGCTGTCTTCCCTGGGATGATACAGAGGAGTGGGCTGAGCTCCTTGATCTTCAAACTCCCCGAGTGATCTGGCGAGGCATTCCCCAGAGTGAGAGGGAGCTCCAGGAAGTGCTCACGCGGAGCTGGAAGGAGCTCGGTGGCGAAGGCCGTTCGGAGGGCTATGTTGCTCGACTTGCTTCGAGCTTCGAGCTTCGAGACTTCCATCGGGCTGTGGGAAAGTTTGTCCGCAGCAATCATGTGACCAGCGCACAGCACTGGATGCACAAGGCCTATGAAGAGAATGGCATCGCCTAACTCTAGAAGATAGGAACAGAAGGGCTCTCCACATTTCTACGGATCTGTGGCGGGCCCTCTTTCCTGTTCGCAGATGTGAGCTATCACACAAAGCTTCCATTTTTTCATGGTATTCACAACTAATCGATATGGGGAGTCCCATAGCGCAAGGGAGCACTATGCAGCGCTACAGATACGCCGACCCTAGAGTCAACTGTGATCAGACAGTACACGATCAGGAGGAATCATGCCGCTTAGCTCGTTGGAAGAGCCGAAGGTTCGAAGAAGAAGCCACCGTCCAAGAATGAAGCCCCTCGTTGCAGGGGCTGCAACCATCGCTCTGAGTGCATCGGGGATCTTCCTCGTTGCTGGCCCAGCAGCAGCTGCACCGGGTAGCTCGGAAGCTCAGGCTCGCTACCTTTCCGGTAGCCTCCTCGAACGCTCTCTCGACAATCTAGCTGCGGTAGCAGGTGAACGAGCTGTCGCCAACGGCACCACCGATCCGACCGTTACCGAGAGTGGAGCTCTAGACCTCTCCGTACTCGGTGGGACAGTTCAGCTACAGTCCGACAGCGGGGTAGCCATTCCTCTCACCATCGCTGATGCCGGCGTTGTCAGTCAGTACGCACAGGCATCCCAGAGCGGAACTTCACGAGCTGCTGCAGGAGCTGTTACCGATCAGGGCGCTATCGACCTCGATCCCACAGCTAGCGCTCCCGAGGCGCTGACCTTCGACTTGAGCAACCTTCTCGGCGATGACATCACATCCTCTGTTGCCAACGCCACACTGACAACGGGTGTGAACACTGCCACTGCGAATCTCGATGCTGACGGCACTCCCGAAGGTGACTACAACATCGCGGGACTTCAGGCCAACCTCACATCTCCGGTGGTCGCCGATCTTTCCAACGGCATCCTTACCTCAGTGAATGGCCTTCAGGGAACCGTGGACGATGTTCTCGGCGATGATGGCTCACTGTCAGCTGGACTAACCACGACTCTCGGCACACTTGGAGTTGCCGATGTGGCTGTGAACGCTGATGTGGACCTTGCTCCAGTCGTTCAGAATGTGATCGAGGAGAACAACATCCTCGGCGCAGACGGTCCTGTCCAGGTCAACCTCTCCACAGGCGCGATCACGGTGGACATCGCAGCAGTTCTGGAGGCCAACGGTCGTGATCTCAACGATCTCGCTCCAGGCGAAGAAATCATCAACACTGAACTTGTGAACTTCATCACGGCCGATGTGGATGAGCTCGTCAACGGTCTGCTCACAGAGGTCCAGAGTGCTGTGACAACCGCACTTCAGGCAACCGATCTCACCGTGGCCGCAACCGTGGGGGACGCAGCAGCTCCGCTGCTTAGTCTGAACCTCGACGGCACTCTCAACGAGATTGCTACCGGCGCCGTTACGCCCGACATCACCGTCGTTGGACTCGGCATCGATCCTGCGCTCCTCACGAGCACCATCGGAACAGCCGTAAGCAATGTGCTCGCACTTCAGCTCAACACGGAGGCCCTTGACGGTGCTCTTGCTCCGCTCTACCCGGCCATCGACACCGTGCTCAGCAACCTCGTCACCCTCGAGGGCAATGTGCAGGAGAACAGCGCTGGAACCTTCACTGAGACCGCTCTCAGGCTCAATGTGCTTGACACTCCAGCCGCACCTACTGCAAACGCTGTGCTTACGCTCGACCTTGCTCAGGCAGCAGTTGGTCCCAACGCAGCACCTACCGATGATCCCGTAGCTGCGCCCACGGTCACCGCCATCGATCCGATCTTCGGACCCGAAGCCGGTGGGACTGAGGTCACCGTAACTGGAACCAATCTCGCCGATGTCACTTCAGTGACCTTCGACGGCAATGAGGCAACAAACCTCACCGTGGTTTCACCTACTGAGCTCACAGTTACTGCTCCCGCAGGTACTGGACTCGTGGATGTTGCCGTTACCAGCCCCGGCGGTACGGCAACTCTTCAGGATGCCTACACCTACATTCCAGCTGCTAACGGTGGAGATCCCATCATCGTCTCCTTCACTCCGACCTCCGGACCTGAGGCTGGCGGCACCGAGGTCACCATCATCGGAACTGGCCTCGACGGTGCAGATGGTGTTCTCTTTGGAGACGCTCCCGCTGCTGACTTCACCGTAGTCTCTGAGAATGAGATCACCGCAGTGACCCCTGCCGGAACCGGATCGGTGCCCGTCACCGTGACGGTCGGTGAGGACAACATCGTAGCTCCTGGAAACTTCACCTACATTCCCGCCAACGGCACGGATCAGGTTGTAGTAACCACAGTCAGCCCGACCTCCGGACCTGAAGCTGGCGGCACCGAGGTCACCATCGGCGGATCGGGTCTCGACGGTGTGACTGGAGTGAACTTCGGCGACAACGCTGGAACCGATCTCGTTGTAAACTCTGACACTGAGCTCACAGTGAACACTCCTGCAGGAACCGGTGAGGTCCCCATCGTCCTCACGGCAGATGGTTCCAACACCACCGCATCCAACACCTTCACCTACATCCCAGCTGGAACTCCTCCCACCATCACCGATGTGACCCCGAACCAGGGTCCCACGGCAGGTGGCACCACTGTGACCATCGGAGGCACGAACTTCGAGGGCGACAACACAACGGTGAGCTTCGATGGAGTTCCCGCAACTGACACCACTGTGGTTAGCCCCACAGAGATCACAGCTACAACTCCTGCTGGCACTGCCGGTGCAGTAGATGTGGCCGTGACCACCGGAAGCGGTCAGACTGCAACTCTCCCCGACGGATACACCTACATTGCTGACGGCAACGATGGTGGCAACGGCGGTGAAGGAACCGACAACGGCGGCACTGGCGGAACTGGCGACAACAACGGCAACGGCGGCAACGGACAGTTTGCTAACTGTGACGCAGCTAACGCAGCTGGTCAGTCCAACTTCAAGTCGACAGATCGAAACCTCGATTCCGATGGAGATGGCATCGCCTGCGAGACAAAGGATGGCGGTAACGGCGAAAACCTCGCCTACACCGGAAGCAACATCTCTGGGGGCCTCTTCACGGCACTCCTGATGCTCGCAGCTGGTGGCGGAGTCTTCATGCTCCGCAGGAAGTTCAGCATCTAACCAGTGCTGAGATCCTAAAGAGCTATCCCGCAGTGCAATCAGGTGCACTGCGGGATAGCTCTTTCTAAGGACACTTTTGTCTAGGGACACATTCGCCGACGGCTATCGCATCAAAGTCGCTTAGATCGCAGGCTATAGCCAGCCTGAACCCGATGAGCTTCGATACTCTAGATCAATGGAAAGACTTACTACTGAGCTACAGGCTCCGGCAATCGATGGGCCCTGGCGAGTTGATTCCTACGGAGCCAAGCTTACTCCAGCTCGCAATCGGGGCGGCTTCGAGGATCTTCGGCTCATAGACTACCGGGCGATGGCTATCTATGGTTCCTTTGAGGATCCCTCCGTGAGAGAGCTCCTGCGCCACAGCCTTCGTTGGGCTCACAAACAGTCTGACTCAATCCTCACGGTCCTGAGTGACCGAACGGCCAGCATGGTTGAGCTCAAGGATCAGATTCCGGTCGAGGCTCTTACTGAAGATCTTCTCGGAGCACTGATTCGCTATGGCGAGGACTACGCAGATCTCCTTCAGGCAGCCAGGCTCACCTGGAGTCCCAATGGGAAGTACCTCGTAGCTCTTCTACCTCTAACCGCGGACGAGCTCTCCACTTCAACCGTTCGAGATCAGCTGGCTAAGCTCCTAGAACTTGCTCATCGAACCGTACTCAGGCCACTTATCTTAGTAGAGAATCCTCGGAAGATTCCCGGTGAGCTGCAGGATCAGTTCGACTGGCAGGCCTTCGTCGGCAGAGACCAGATGACCTACTTCCGCGATAGGTATGCAAGAGATCCTGAGCCAGGAATGGCGAGTAGGATCACCGTGGGTGTGGCCATGGATCTTCTCCTCGATGAGGCTCGAAGCATCAATGGTTTGAGCTATGAGCCCACCGCAGAATCGCTCGATAGGAAGCGAGCAATCGCAGATGAGATCTCGAGCTACAACAGGTTCCTGGAGGGCCTCACAGATGGAAGCTGAAGACAAGGTACTGAACTCCGAGGTATTCGGCTCAGTTGAACTCCAGGAGGGGGAACGCCTAGAGCTTATCCGCTTCGGCGACCTCAAAGAAGGAGATGTGCTCGTTGGTTCCCAGGGGAGAACCACCGTTACTCAGGGCTTCGATGAGCATGTACCCGAGAGCATGTACCTCATCGAGACCGATTCTGGCATCGAGCTCGAAGTTTCGGGAAACCACCTCTTCTATGTGGTCACCGCCAGCGATAGGGATCTCCACAGAGAACGACTCGCAGAGGGTAAGCGTCTGGGTAAGCTGATCTCAACTGAAAGCATTCGAGAGCTTCAGTCACTTGCTCAGAGCGAAGACGGTCGCTTCGGCTTCATCGCTGAGTTCGAGGACTTCATCTTCCCTAAGAGCGATGAGCTCAGGAAGGTCCTTATTCGTATCGGAGAGTCTCTCGGCCCCGTTGCTGAGTCCAATCTCTTTGTGGACGATCTTGGCGGTGCAGAAGCCCCACTCTTCCACGGTACGATCCTCAACTACGACCGACGGGCCTTCGCCCAGCAGATCCTCTCTGTGCTCAACATCGGGAAGGCTCGCAAGATCTGGCCACCCATTGTCGGCACTGTGATGACAGCCGAAGAGCTCGTATCCCACGATCCAGAAGACATCTACATTCCGGACCCGCCAAAGGTCCAGGAGGAGAACCGATGAAAAGCCCCAGAATCGCTGAGAAGAGAGCAGCCGCTAAGAAGCTTGCTGCTAAAAAGCACAGAAACAAGATCATCATCCGGACCACGATTGCGGTTGTCGCGGTAGCTTCCGTCGTGGGACTTGTTCTCGCGGGTGCTGCGGGTACGGCTCAGCAGAAGGAAGCCAAGGTCAAGGAGACCGCAAGCCTCAAGCTGAACACTCCGTCTCTAGCTACAGCAACTGGAAGCTTCACAGTCAACAGCGAAGGTAAGGCGGTACCTCTGGCAGAGGCTGATACTGCTATTCCGCGGATTGAGTTCATCTTCGATCCCCAGTGCCCCGGATGCCAAGTCGTCGAGACAGGTGCCCACGGTGCAATCGATGAGCTCATGAAGGATAAGAAGGCTCAGTTCTACTTCACCCCTGTCTCTTTCCTCAACGACGCCTCGACTGATGACTATTCAGCTCGTGCTGCATCCACTGTGATCGAGGTTGCCGAGACAGATCCTGACCACTTCTTCGACTACATCGGTGAGATCTACAAGGCTAAGAACTTCCCTGGAGAGGGTGCCGATTACCCCAAGGGCGGAGTGAGCTACACGGCTCTCGGCAAGGTCGCCAAGGAGGCTGGCGTTTCTCAGAAAGCCATCGACCGCTTCGATGAGCAGCGCTTTAGGCTCTGGGTTCTCGAGAACACCAAGGTCAACACCACTCGTACCGAGATCTTCCCCAACGGTATCTCCACTCCCACCGTACTCATGGGTGGAGAACTCAAGGAAGAGGACAAGCGCTTCGTTCTCAAGGACTTCACAAAGGTTCCATTCCAGGATCCAGATGTGGACAAGACCTTCAGGGACACATTCGCTAAGGTAAGCTGAACTGGCTCGATCGGGGGCTTCGTTGGAGGTCCCCGATCGGTACCATGACCCCATGAACCCTGAGAAACTCCTCGAAATCGGCAATGTGCTCGCCAGCAGTGGCGCAAGCCGTGAGCAGATAGTTGAAACGGTGAAGATCGCCTCTGGCCGCAACGCCCAGAGAGCGCTCAATGAGGATGAGTACACGATCTTCGCCGGGGCTATCGCTCGAGCTGTGGCAATCATGCCATCGTTCCGGGACGCCATCGCACTGATCCGTCCCTATAGGGATTACACCACTCCCACACTCTATACGGATGCCCACAGTCGAGTCGGCATCGGCACCTTCTTCTTCCTTGATTCTGTGAATCCCCATCGGAGAGCATCGCTGCTACTCCATGAAGCTATGCACATTCTCAACAACCACTTCACCCGCAAGGTTGACTTCGCAATCGACCCAGCTAGCGACAACAGTGCCAAGGATCTAGAGATCAACAGCCTTCTCAATCGGAGCGCCAAGACCGATCTGTCAATGCTCCTACTTCCCGAACAGGATCCCTTCAACTTCCCTCAGATGCAGTCCTATGAGCAGTACGCAAAGCTCATGAAGAACAAGGGGCTGATTCCTGAGGAGCCAGGCATGGGTGGACCACCTGAGAAGCAGCCCGAAGGAGAAGGACAGCCTCCAGAGCAGGACACTTCGAGCGAAGGGCAGGGTTCGGAAGCTGAAAAGGGCGAACCTGGAGAAAAGCCCGAGGATTCACCGAAGGCCGACGAGCAAGAAAAGAGCGAGTCCGAAGGATCTGATGGAGATTCCGCCGAAGGTTCTGAGGATGGTGACGCTGAACAGGAATCTGAAGACTCAAGCGACGGTGGATCCGATGGAGACGATTCCGACGCTGAATCGTCAGAAGGCGATTCATCCGAGGGTGATGATTCTGAGTCCGGTGAAGGTGGAAGCAGTGAGGAGGACTCAGAAAGCGACGGTGAGTCCGGATCTTCGTCCTCTAGCAGCTCCTCATCCTCTAGTGACCCAGAGGACATCGCCGATGAGGCCATGGAGGGTGATTCTGAGGGATCCTCCGGAGGTGCTCCATCGAGTTCCTGTGACCATTCCACGAGTGAGCGAGAGAAGAAGGCGGATGATCTCAACATCGAACGAGCTTCGAGTGCCGAGCAGGCGGTAGCTCGCAACAACACCATTGCTCGAGTTCGAGAGGAAGCTGCTCGATCCAAGGCTGCCGGCGACCGAGCTGCTCTACTCATGCTTCAGAAGATGGAGCTCGCAATGGAACCATCTAAGGTTGACTGGCGAGTTTTCTTCCGAAATCTCATGAGCAACTGCCGGGACTCCATCTCCCTAGGACGAACGGATCATACCTACCGCAGAGTCAATAAGCGCATGTCCACAGGTGAGTTCATCTTCCCGGGGATGATTCGCTACGAACCGAGCTGCATCATGGCCGTGGACACCTCGGGCTCCATGAGCTTGAAAGACTTCGCCTATCTCCTCTCTGAGCTCGAGACCATTGTGAAGTCCGTACTTCGTGCCAAGGACCGCTTCAAAGCATTCTGCGTAGATGCCAAGGCCACCGAGCCTGAAACGGTTCGTGCGATCAAGGATCTCAACCTCAAGGGTGGAGGTGGCACCAAGATGGAGATGGCCGTTCGGTCCATCGAACTTTTGCCCAAGAAGGAGATTCCAGACATCTTCATCCTGGCAACAGACGGTGGCACAAACTGGAACGCCTTTAGGGCTGAGCTCCTGAAGAGTAAGCACCGCTATCGAACGGTTGTGCTCATCACCCAGGAGGATACCTACGAGGTTGCTAAGAACACCCTCAAGGGTCTCGCAGATGTGTTGGACATCTCTGAGAAGGGCAACGGCCAACTGGGCTACTAAGTCTCCAAGGAGCTGCAAATAGATCACCACTTTCGGTATTGTAGCACTACAGCCAATCAGCAAATAGTAAGCAAGGGAAGCAGAGAAGAAGCATATGGCAAAGGCCTCATCCACAGACGCCAAGACCGCGGCGCTCGAAGAAGCACTCAAGCAGATCAACTCTCAGCTCAAGACTGAGTCCGGAGATCCGCTTGTCGCAAAGTTCGGTGACAAGCCGAGGAATGTCCCCACCGTCTCCACCGGCTCGCTGGTCCTGGACTCTCTCCTCGGAGGCGGCTTTGCCGTCGGCCGTGTGATCGAGGTCTTCGGTCCTGAGGCATCCGGTAAGACCTCCATCGCGCTCACCGCAGCTGGCAATGTCCAGAAGGAGGGCGGCACCGTCGCCTTCATCGACCTTGAGCACGCTCTGGACCCCTACTACGCTGAGACCCTCGGCGTGAACATGACGGACCTGATCTTCGCCCAGCCCGACTACGCTGAGCAGGCTCTGGAGCTCATGCTCAAGCTCATCAACTCTTCCATGGTGGACATGATCGTCCTCGACTCGGTGGCAGCACTGATTCCCAAGGCTGAGTTCGAGGGTACGCTCGAGGACCAGACCATCGGTCTCGTCGCTCGTATCCTTTCCCGTGGTCTGAAGAAGATCGCCGGTGCGGCGGCCAAGAAGAATGTGACCATCATCTTCATCAACCAGACCCGTGCGGCCATCGGTGGCTACTCTCCCATGGGTACTCCCGAGACCACCACCGGTGGTAAGGCTCTGGCCTTCTACGCTTCACAGCGTGTTCGTGTTGCTGGCTCGAAGCAGATCACCGAGGGTAAGGACACCATCGGTAAGGAGGTGCGACTCAATGTGAAGAAGAACAAGATCGCTCCTCCCTTCCTCCAGGGAACCACTGTCCTGACCTTCGCTCAGGGAATCAACAAGGTTGCTGAACTCATCGAGGTCGGACCTCAGTTCGGCGTCATCGACAGGCCCAACAACAGGACCTACCTCGAGCACGATGGTGGACGGAAGATCGGCTCCTCGAAGGCCGAGGCTCTCGAAACCCTCGAGAACGACAAGGAGCTCTTCGACAGGCTTGCTGCCAAGCTGCAGGAAGCAATCTCCGACTCCGTTGTCAACAGGAGGACCGCAGGTAAGAAGACCCTCCTCGAGGCTGATCCCGAGGCGGATCCCAAGACCGGTGAGATCATCGAAGACGAGAACGAGGACAAGGAGGACTGATCCTCCTCCCCTCTCCCCTGCGGAGTCCGGATGCTCTGATAGCATTCCGGGCTCCGCAGAGCCATTTCTAGAGAGAGTAGCACCGTGCTGAAGCTCATCGCCCTGATCACAATGGTCATCGACCATCTGGGCTATCTCTTCTTCCCAGATCAAGAGTGGATGCGAGCCGTTGGTAGGCTCACCATGCCTATCTTTGCCTACGCCATCGCTAGAGGCTTCTACTATACGAGCAATCGTAACCGCTACCTTCTTCGGGTAGCCATCCTTGCTGTGGTCTCTCAGCTTCCCTTCATGTTGCTCTTCCATCAGCAACAGCACATCGAGCTCTGGGGATGGAGCTTCTGGGTCCCTATCCTCAACATGGTGGTTCCCTGGGCTCTCGCTCTTCTACTCCTTCGAGTGCGTCCTCTCTACCTCGCTCCAGCTGTCGTGGGTCTTCTCTATGTGCCCATGGACTACACATCTCTGGTGATTCTTCTTCCCGTGGCTTTCTACCACTTCTGGTTCAAGAATCGCAGGCCGGTTCTCGCAGGATTGAGCACGGTTGCTGTGCTCTCGGCCATCGCCCTACTCTCCTTTCCTACCCAGTGGTGGGCGCTCCTTGCACTTCCGCTGATCTACTTCATCGAACGCTACGACAGTAAGATCAAGCTCAATCGCTGGCTCTTCTACTGCTTCTACCCGGGACACATGCTCCTTCTGTTGATCCCAGTTGCGCTACTGAGTTGAACCGCCTGAAGCACTGCTCCCGCGGTATAGTAGCTTCGTAACCGAACGAGAGATTTCCCCGGAGGGTCTTTGCCTTGAGCATCACCGTAGCTGAGAAGGTACTTCTCGCATCCATGAAAGCTAGGATGCCAGCAGTGCTAGTAGGTCCACCTGGAGTGGGCAAGACAGCCAAGCTCTACGAGCTCACCAAGCGCATGGGCTATGAGCTCATCACGCTCATCGGATCACAGCTCGATCCCACTGACATCGTGGGACTTCCCAAGGGTCAGCTCATGGGTCATACTGAGGACGGCAAGGAAGTCCACGGCACCATCAACCTTTCTCCATGGTGGCAGGTAAGGATTCTCCTTGACCGCAAGGTTGTGCTCTTCCTCGATGAGTGGTCCAACACCTCATCAGCAACTCGAGCTTCCATGCTCACCATGCTTCAGTCCCGGGAGTTCCCCAACGGACAGAAGATGCCTGCCGAGACCATCGTCGTGGGTGCCATGAACCCAACCGAACAGGCAGCAGACGGCTACGACCTCGACACGCCTACCACCAACCGGATCAACTTCATCGTATGGGATCCTTCGGTAGAAGAGTGGAAGGAAGGTATGCTCAAGGCCTGGGGCAAGAAGGTCAGCCAAGCTGAGCTCACATGGAGAAGCAGGATCGTTCGCTTCATTGAGGACAGCCCCACATCGCTCCAAAAGCTCCCCGGTACAGTTCAGGCCCCCGAAGCTTACGGAGTCAATCCCAAGGATGCATCTGAGATGGAGGTACTGCGCTACGCATGGCCCTCAAGGCGATCCTGGGACAACCTCTCGCGTGTTCTTGCACAGGCTGGGGATGATGTCGTGGTTCAGGATACGCTCGCCCAGGGCATCGTAGGCTATGAGCAGGCCACCAAGTTCCGGGACTGGCTCAAGCGAAACATGACCATCAAACCTTCTGATCTCATGGCCAACCCCAAGATGGTGCAGTGGAAGAACCTCTCTCAGGATGAGACGACCTTCCTTCTTCGTTCCATCCTCGATAGCATTCGAGACGATAAGAGCTACCGCCGTGTACTCGCAATCTTCAACGAGATCGCTCGCCAGGGTATGCAGGGCATCGCAGCAGGCTTCATGCAGGAACTCAGTGCTCTTGTGTCGAAATCTGGACCGGATAAGGATAACATAGACCAGAACCGAAAGAGGTACGCGGCGCTCACACAGGCCTTTGCCTCAGTGACAAGCAAGATGTGAGTAGGGTATAGCTTTGGCAGAAAATGACGGCGAGAAGCACGGCCGGAAGCTCTACGAAGAAGCTCAGGAAGCCCTCATCGCAAGCCTTCTGGCGTCCAGCAACACGGACAACGCCGATGTCTTCGAGATCCTTTCCCCAGAGGACTTTGCAGAGCCCAAGTACGAGCTCATCTACACGGCCGCGATGGAGCTTTCGAGGCACTCGGAGCCCGTGGATGCTTACACGGTCGCGAACCACCTAGAGACTCAGGGTAACCTCGCAGAGGTTGACGGCGTTGCTGGGCTCCATCAGCTCACCACGAGAGGCAAGGAGCTCGGACTTGAAGCCCCTATCCGAGTCTACGCGCGAGTGCTCCGTGAGCGCTCGGCAAAGCGCCGTGTTCGAGATGTGCTCGTAGAGCGGGCCAACAACTTCAAGAGCGATTCCGGCATGACTGCTGTGGATGCGCTGACTGAGCTCCAGTCTGAGCTCAACGAGCAGATCTACAGGATTTCCAACGATTCGACTCTGGCTGAGATCTCGGATGCCATCAAGACTTATCCTGAGCTCCTGGCTGAGAGAAAGAAGAACAGCGAGGAGAACGCTGAGATCGGCGACGGTCTTCAGGGTATTCCCACATCGCTCCCCAGCCTCAATCGCTACACAACCGGTTGGAAGCCTGGTCAGATGATTACTGTGGCTGCTGAGACCGGTGTAGGTAAGTCGGTCTTCGCCATCAACAGTGCTGTCGCAGCCATGCAGGCCAATAAGTCTGTCCTCTTCTACTCTCTGGAGATGAGCGTCGAGGAGATCAACGACCGGATCATCTCGAGCATCAGCTCAATCCCCATGAACGACCTGAAGCAGGGTCTTCTCGAGGACAGCAACAAGCGGATGCTTGAGGATGCCCTGAAGTCAGTCTCAACCGCAAAGCTCACCATCGACTTCGATGCGAAGCAGACCATCGACGGAATCCGAGCAAAGGCGCTGAAGAAGGCTCAGAGCCCAGAGGGTCTTGACTTCATCGTCATCGACTATCTTCAGCTCATCACACCGACAGGTCGCTTCTCCTCGAGACAGGAAGCAGTTGCTGACATCTCCAGGAACATGAAGCTCCTCGCAAAGCAGCTCGGTGTACCCATCATGGTTCTCGCACAGATGAAGCGTTCGGATGCGGACGCTTCGGACGATGGGCTGCCAAAGCTCTCGGGCATTCGAGAGTCCGGAGCCATCGCTCAGGACTCGGATGTGGTGATCCTCCTCCACAGGAACAAGTCACCGGATGAGGACATTCCACCGACCTATGTGATCCTCGCCAAGCAGCGAAACGGTGAGGCTGATAAGATCGTGAAGTGTCACTCCCATCTTGAGTGCTCGATCTTCCAGGAAATCATCATCAAGCGGGAGATGCAGCAGTACAGCGAGGAAGAGCTCAGTGAGCTCGATGAGGAGCTGAGCGAGGACCTCGATGATCTCGAGGATCTTGGCATGGACGACTGGGACGACTTCGAGGACTGAGGGGAGAGAACACCGAATGGCACGCACTAAGAGAAACATCGTAGGTACGCCACTGAAGCGTAGTGCTCGAATCCTCAATCCTGGAGGAGCGCTCAACTTCGACAATGCTGAGCAGACAGTCGTGCTCTCAGCTGAGGAGAAGGCATCCTACTTCATGTCACAGTACAACGAGATCGTGGATCCCTTCAGACGGTTCCCAGGCTACTGGGAAAGCACAGCTATTGACTTTGAGATCACTCTGGGTAAGATCAGGGATGGCTACAAGCGCTATGTGCTCGGCTCCTTCGGATGGAGTGAGGACAAGTTCGTCGCTGTGGTCAACGAGATCTTTGATCGGGACATGGTTTTCACCCAGTTCAGCTACGATCGAATCTCCAAGCTCTACGACAGAGAAGAGCTAGACAGTCAGAACGAGCGCAGTGAGCGTAGACGCAGGGACCTAGACCGCAGAAGGAGGGACATCTGATGGCAGGAAGCCAGGAAGATGGCGGAGACTTCCGCAGGATGGTCGAGGAGTTCGAGATCAAGGACATCGAGTTCATTCGCCACAACGCGACTGACTTCGAATCCTTCAGAGAGTTCAGTAGGGCTCAGGAAGAGCGCTTCGAAGCAGCCAGGCTTGCTAAGGAGCTCGAATCCAAGAAGAAGAACCTCACTCGTTGGCTGCAGTCAGTTCCAGATCGCTGGAGGGGCGCCTCTCTGCGCAACTTTAACGGCGACTCGATAGGTGCTGCGCAGAGCTCAGTAGCGGCTGCTAGACGGATGCTCAAGGCGAAGCAGAGGGGGTTCTACATTGCTGGTCCCCACACGACGGGAAAGACCTACCTCGCCTATGCCATCGTCAGAGAGTTCATCGCCCACGGGAAGCTTAAGCCTAGTCAGGTTCGCGTCATCACCGAGGAAGACCTACTTTCCATGGCGAGTGGTGGCTACGAGTCCCGAGAACGCTTCGAGGATGTCTTCGATTCTCGCTTCAAGTGCTACATCTTCGATAGCCTTGGAGCTCGCAAGGAGTACAATGACCGTCAGGAAGGTCCGGCGCTAACTCGGCTCATCGAGGAGGCCTACAATCGTTCGGCCCTCTTCATCAGTACGAGCCACATGGCCTTCGATCTCTATGAGAGCGGACTTCCAGAGCAAGCTGCTGCCAAGTTCCGGCACATGGTGAAGGACGGACAGATCTACACTGGACAGCCTAACTACGGCAAGAGCGACGAGCGTCGAAATCTAGAGCTCGATGTGGATCTGTACAACACAGAGGGTAGGTTGAGCTTCGCCGAGACCGAGAATGTGCCAGTCATAGGTCAGACCAAGTCCCCTCAGAAGCGTAGAAGCGCTGGAGCGTCCTGGAAGGATAGCACTCCAAAGATCGCTCGGGACTAAGACTCCAGTCCGTCGGTACCGTAGGTTTGAACGCGCTAGAGCATAGACAAGGAAATGCCAATGGGAAAGAAAGACTTCGAAGGCGCCGACTTCGATGAGTTCTTTGAGTCTAAGGGACTCAGGACCGAGGAGTACGAGCACAAGCGTCGAAGCTTCGGTGGAGTCATCGGAGCCCTCGCCGGCATCGTAGCACTCTCCGTCGTTGCCGGAGGCTTTGTGGCAATCCCTGGCTTCGTCTGGGGAAGCGCAGCAGTTCAGGTGGCAGCACCCTATGCTGAGTTCTGGAAGAAGCTTCCCGAGAAGCTCCCCGAGATCGCAATCGGTGAGCGCAACAAGCTCGTGGACAAGAATGGCAAGGTCTTCGCGGAGATCTGGACGGAAGATAGGATCGCTCTAGACTCTCTAGATGATGTCTCCCCTTTCGCCCGTGACGGACTCATCGACACCGAGGACAAGCGTTTCTACGAGCACGGCGGATTCGACATCCGCGGTACGGCTCGTGCAGCGCTCTCTTCGGGCGGTGGGTCCGGCATCACTCAGCAGCTCATCAAGAACCTTCAGTTCTATAACCTAGCCGGTAAGGACAAGAAGCAGGATGCCACTGAGGACTCTCTGAATCGAAAGGTCCGAGAGCTCAAGTATGCCATGAGCTACGAGCGAGATCACACCAAGAGTGAGATCTTGCTCAGCTATTTCAACACTGTAGCTTTCGGCTCTCCCAATATCTACAGCATTGAGTCAGCTGCCAACTACTTCTTTGGGAAGAAGGCTAAGGATCTCACTGTCGGTGAAGCAGCAGCACTTGTTGGCTCTGTGAAGAATCCCTCTCTCTACAACCTCGATAGCACCGATCCTAAGAAGATCGACGCTTGGAAGGAAAGGCAGCACATCGTCCTTGATCGGATGGTAGCTCAGAAGACCATCACTGAGAAGCAGGCGAAAGAGGCCAAGGCTCAGGATCTCAAGATCGTTCGCAAGAGCGACGGTCGTGGAACCTGTAACTCTAGCCAGTACGCCTACTACTGCAACTATGTCGTGGACTACCTGATGAACTCACCTCGCTTCGGTGAGAATGGGGAAGAGCGCGCAGCCATCCTCGCTCGAGGTGGACTCACCATCAAGACCTACATGGACCCCGCGGCAATCGACGCCATGAACGCTCAGCTCGCTGCGAGCTTCGGCAATGAGAATCGCCTTGTGGCCCCCACTGCCATCGTACAGCCCGGCACAGGTGGAGTTGTAGCAATCGCTCAGAATCGAAGCTACGGCGGTGGGGCAGGACAGACCAACATCGACCTCGCCAACAGTCCCGCTGCAACGGGATCTGCCTACAAGATGGTCACCCTGGCAGCAGCCTTCGAGAACATGTCGGAGTCTTCGCTGAAGTTCGGCAGCCAGTGTCCTCTTCAGCCAGGCCCTGGCTACGACTCTCCTCCTGGAGGATTCCGCAACTCTGACGGCTGTGGCAAGGATGCTGGAGTTCTCGACTACAGGTCGGCAACTGCCTACTCATCCAACACCTGGTTCGTCACTCTCGCCATGAAGGTTGGCATGGACAAGGTCCTGGACATGTCCAAGCGACTCAACCTTCGAACCGATGGACTCACGGATCGTTCCCTCTCGGCCGTCCTAGGCTCTAAGGAGAACACTCCCGTTGACATGGCGGCCGCCTACGCTTCCTTCGCCAATGAGGGCATCTTCTGCCCAGCCACTCCCATCGAGAGCTACGAGTATCAAGACGGCACATCGCCTGCTGTGCCCGACACCTACAATCCCGCTCTGGACGCCTGCCGCAGTGTGATGAGTCCCTCCAGCGCCTCCGGTGTGCTTCGAGCGCTTCGAGCAAACACCTACGGAGAGGTTCCTGGAGCTCTCGGAACCACAGGTCGCATCGCTGGCTATGATGCAGTCGGTAAGACTGGAACCAACGAGCGCTACAATGTGACCTGGGCTCAGGTAAGTAAGAACTACGCCATCTTCATCGACATCTACGACATGACTGCGCTGACTCGAGGCTTCATGGGAGGCTACTGGAGGGGCGGCTCGCTGAGTTCCTCCCATGATGCGTCCATCGAGGCTTCGCAGATGCTCTCCAAGGTCGTGGGCATTGAGAATCCCAAGCGAGAGTCCTTGGACTACAACAACAGCAGCAAGAAGCTCATCGATGTGCCGGTAGATAATCGAGAGTTCTTCACGGTACCTTCGCTTTCAGGAATGAGCCCCAAGCAGGCCCTTGCAACTGCTCGATCCTTCGGCATCAGCGCAGAAGTGAGCAAGGAGAAGAGACCGACTCCTGAGTACTATGAGTCTGGAGTTGTTGTTGAGCAATCGCTCACAGCTGGCACTCAGCTCCCAGTGGGCACCAAGAAGCAGTTGATCCTCTACCTCGGTAGTTAGGACCGCGCTAATAGGCTCTGGGCTGCGATCTAAGCGACCGCGGCCCAGAGCCTTTTGTGCTGCACCATCCTCAGAAAAGCGATGCTTAGGACTGAGAATAGCCGCCTCGGTTCTCGGTACCATAGCACAGAAAAGCACCGGCCATCGGCCCAGAGAGAACACAGGTACTATGAAGCTCACCATCGATCCACAGGATCTAGCAGATGCTGTAGCCTGGTCCACCCAGAACTACGATGCGAAGGACACTCAGTCCTATGTGGCACTCACCGTCGAGCGAGAGAACGGTAGTGCGGCACTGACCCATGTGAATCAGGTCTCCCACATGCGCTCTCCCCTCACCATCGGTGAGCTCGAGTTCGAAGATGGCGAGGACGAAGACAGCTATTCGATTCCCCTCGACGGCCCCTACCTGAAGAACCTCGCAGGTGTGCTCAGGCGGCTGGGTGCAGGTGAGCTCACGCTTTCCAAGAAGCTCTCCAAGAAGAACGATCCCCTGAGGATTCGAGGCACTAGGCAGAACTTCACCGTTCCGGTACTCATGGTGGAAACCAAGGGATCGCCGACTCTGACCGTACTTGGCGAAGCTAACGACCTCGAGTACTTCAGCTCGATTCAGAGGCTCGCAAAGCTCTGTACTCTGGCATCTGCTGACTCAGGAGCCGCCACTGGTGCTGTGGCTGTGAAGTTCGGCTCTGACAAGCTCACGCTCATGGGGACCGACTCCTACTCTCTCGGTGAGGTCATCCTCGACTATGAGCCCTCCAAGAAGGCACTGAAGGAGTTCGTGGGCAAGTCCGCTAACGGCTCCATTGTCCTCGTCCCTCGAGCAGCTGCTCTCACCGTGAAGCCATCCAAGGGCGCCACGGATAGCGTAGAACTTGTCTACGACGCCAAGGGCAAGAAGTTCGGTTACAGTTTCTCAGATGGTCGCATCGCTCTCTTTAGCCTTGATCAGTCCACTCCCACCATCTACGAAGCCCTGAAGAACAATGTGATCGATGCTTCCAACGCAAGCGTAGACCTCGATCTTCAGGAGTTTACTAGGGCCATCGACGCCATCGCTTCCCTCAACCCCGAGGAACTCGATGTGAGCGTGCGGATCGACGGCACCAAGAAAAAGAAGAAGTTCACCGTCAGCGACAGTAGGAAGTCCAATGTGATCGACCTCGAGGTTGACGCGATGGACTTCAGTGATGAGGTTGAGCTCTCCTTCTTCCGGGATGTGATCTCCAAGAGTCTGGTGCCAGTTGCGGGCAACACGGTCCGGCTCTTCTTCTCCAGCGAGGGTCCTCAGATGGTGGTGCTGAGAAAGCTCCGCGACGAGGATGCCAAGATCGATACCTCGGTCTTCTCCCTGGCCATCATCGCTACCTAAGGAAGACCCTTGGACTGGATCGCATTCCTAGCCTATCTCGCAGGAACCTTCGCTACGGCGGCACTGTTCTACGGTGTTGCCGGGCGGAAGTCCCGGCCGGTCTACGAAGATGACAGCAGATTGAAGTCAAAGTCGATCTTCAAGACGGCCTTCCTCATAGCTGGTGCGGTGGGCGTGCTGCTCTCTCTACTTCAGAGCTTTGCCCTGGGTGGCCTTGATCTTCTCGGCTTCGCCATCGTGAGCCTCACGACCATGGTAAGCTTCCTTCTTGTGGTCTTTGCCTACACTGACCATCGCTTTAGGAGTGCCGATCGAGTTCTTCTCCATTGGGCCATCGGGGTTGCCATTGGCATTGGAGTTCTTAGGCTCATCGAAATGCAGAGTGAGCCTAAGACAGTACTCTTTATCTTCGGTATCCTCATTTCCTTCTCGCTTCTTTTTGTGCCTTCCCTAGGTGCCTCGGACGCTCGAGCCTTCATTCTTCTCTTTGCAGTGGGGATTCCCACACTGGACATTATCTACACTTGGTATGTCTTTGTGGCCGGCATTGTGCTCTGGCTTGCCTATGGAATCGGCGCTGCTATCGTAAAGCGCAGCATGAAGGTTTCGATTCCCCTTGTGCCCTACATCCTCCTCCCCCTGACGGTTGCTCCCATCCTGATCTCAGTGATCTACGGTGTTCCCCGGATCATCGAGGTACTGAGTTGAGCAAGCTTCGTTAGCATAGACCAGAGACACGCTCCACCATCGATATGGGTGGAGATCCACAGTCCATCAGCCAGAAAAGAGTAGACCATGACTGACATCCTTGAGCTCATCGAAGACGAAGACGCTCCCGAGACCATCGAAGTGGACGACTCTGACTTCGAGGACGGCCCTTCAAAGATCGTGCGTGCGGAGGGAGAGCTCTCCGAGGCCAAGGCCCGGGAGCTCACCAACGCCATCAAGGCAGCAGCGGAGGCAACCTATGTGCTCCTCGCTCGGGCCCATCAGGGTAAGGCCTACAAGGCCCTGGGCTACGCCACCTGGGCTGACTATGTGACGCAGGAGTTCGAGATCAGCACCCAGAGAAGCTACCAGCTCCTCAATCTTTCGAAGACCATCGAGGCCCTGGAAGCTGTTGCTCCCGAGGGTACGGAAGTCAAGCTCACTGAGGCACAGGCTCGAGACATTAAGCGAGAGCTTCCCTTCATCACCTCGAAGATCGCTGAAGAGACAGAGGATCTGGACAAGGACGAAGCGGCTGATAAGATCGAGCAGATCGTCCAGGATGCCCGTGATCAGAAGAAGGCCGATGATGAGGCCCTAGCCCTCAAGGAGAAGAACCTCGCGGAGGCAGAGGCAGACGGCTTCAGCAAGGGTCTCGAGGCAGGCGCTGACGCTCTTCTAGAGTCCAACGGCTTCGATGTGAGCGCTGGAGTTGATCGGGACGACGATGAGGACAACGGTTGGGGCACTGACCCCAACGATGACGCCGTTCCCGGTCTGAGCCCCCAGCTCATCATGGATCTTCAGAACTTCGCCAATGTGCTCGCAGGTGTGGGTGGGTTCCCCGATCCCCGCGATCTCATCGATGGCATTCCCGAGGGTAAGTGGGCTGACTTCAAGCGTCAGGCCCAGAATGCCGAGGGTTGGTTCAAGAACTTCAACGCTCTCGCAGAGGACCGCGACTGAGCGCTGGTGTAAAGCGCCGTCAGAATCGGGTATGATAGGCTCAGATAGAACTGACCTACAAAGTACTAATAGGAGCCAGCATTGCGCGGAGTCAGCAAGGTAGAGAAGAACATCCACGGAGAGCGACCGAGCATTCCCGTGAATCGCTATGAGCCCAGGGCTTATACTCAGCCCGTCGACTTCAACTCCATTCCCGAGGATTACCGGGAGGTACTTGAGGCTGCCATTTGCACGCTTCTTGACCAGGATGGTGGAAAGGTCGTTCTCACCGGAGGTTCCCAGTCGGGAAAGACCTTCTTCGGTGCACAGATGCTCTACAGCGTCGAGCGTTTCCTCGACAACTACGGTCTCGGTGAGCTCTTTCCCCTGAGGATCACTCGCTCAGATTACAACGAGTTCGCTCCCCGGATCGACTCTGTGGGGGAGTACCTCGAGCGAGTTGCCGATGAGATGGGACTTGACATCTCCGAGATCTGCGTTTTCACGGATCACACCGAGGTCGCCGGTCGCATCGCCGAAGCTGGCACCGGAGTGAAGATCATCCTCGAGGCTCCTCATCCCATGTACGAGGCCATGATGAAGGCTCAGGAGAGCGGCATGACTTCGGTTTGGTCTGGTTGGGATGTGCTGGATATCTCCACTATCTTCCTTCGCCGTCGGGCGGTGGCTGACATGGTGCAGGAAGTTCAGCACGACAGGCTCCTGGAGAATCATCCCTTCGAGCTCAAGAAGAAGCACATCGTCGCTTTGGTTAACCAGCTCCTGGAGATCTGCGACACCATGCGCGCTGAGGAGGGGAATCCCAATGACCCCTACCTCATGGTCTCTCCATCCCATGTGGCCATCCTGACGCGGAGACTCATTCAGTTGATCTCCGTCGGCGGCAACAAGGAAGACCTCCCCAAAGACAAGATCAAGGACGCCATCGAGAAGGTCTTTGACCAGCTCCACCCGCTCCTCCAGGAGATCCACCGGAAGGCTCACGCCATCAATGGCAACGATGAGTCCAGCGGCGGAGGGCTCCAGATCGTAGCAAGCAGTGCTGAGGAAGCCCGGGACGCACTAGAGTCCATGGGTCTCGAGCTTTCGGAGGAGGATGAGGAAGAACTCTTCGGTTCGTTCATCAAGGAGCGTGCCGAGGGCAAGCCCTCTCCCGGAACCAACTTCAGGGGGAAGTTCCGATCCATCGGAACCCTGGAGAAGAGCCTGAAGAAGAACATCATCGGTCAGGACCGAGCCATCGGTAAGGTCGTGGATGCTCTAGCGATTCCAGCTGCAGGAATGCAGTCTCCCAAGAAGCCACTGCGGACCATGCTCTTCCTCGGCCCCACCGGCGTGGGTAAGACTGAGCTCTCCCTGCAGCTCGCGGAGAATCTCTACACGGATCCCCTCAATGTGATCCGCCTCGACATGAGTGAGTTCAGCTCCGAAGGCGCTACTACATCGCTCTTCGGTTCGACGCCTGGCTACATCGGCTACAGTGAAGATGGCGGCATGTTGACCCGAGAGGTTGCTAAGAACCCTCACTCACTGATCATCCTCGATGAGATCGAAAAGGCCAAGCCTAGCACTTGGGATGCATTCCTCCAGGTTTTGGATGCTGGTCGGATGACCACAGGTTCCGGCAAGGTTGTGGACTTCAGCAACTGCGTGATCGTGATGACCTCGAACCTCGGTACTGAGGAGATGAGCGCTCGCGGCATCGGCTTCGGTGACCTCGGTGAGACCACCAAGACTTCAGAACAGCTCGAGCGCATCGCTAAGAACGCACTGAAGAAGTACTTCCGGATCGAGTTCCTCAACAGGATCGATGAGATCGTGGTCTTCGACCAGCTCGCTAGCAACTCTGCTCGTAAGATCGTGGAGAAGGAGCTGAAGGAAGTTTCGAAGCTCATCGAACCCCGTGGCCACAGCCTTGCTCGCACCTCTGCCGATATTCTCGACAGCATTCTGGAGTCCTCGGACTTCGATCAGTTCGGCGCCCGAGAGATTCAGAGGACCGTCCAGAGGAAGGTCTCCGTGCCCCTCGCTCGATTGGTTTTGAGTGCGGGAAAGAAGCCCAAGAAGTTCAAGCTGCAGAAGTCCGAGGATTCGAACTTCTCGATCACGGAAGCCTAAGATAGGAGCCTCATGGCTAAGAACGAGTTCGGCGTAGAGTCCAGCGATAGCGGGGGCTTCGGCGCTGGGGTCGGTAACGACTTCGACTTCATGTTCGAGGAAGCTAACAACCGCTCTGTTGTGGACGATGAGGTTTCTGAGGCCCGTCCTGTTCGAGAGAGGGTGGCTGAGCCATCCTTCAGCTTCGATACAGAAACCGAGGCTCCAGTAGTAGTCGAAGCTCCAGCAACTACTTTCATGGATGATGACGAGGATGAGCCAAGCTTTGCCGCTCCTTCGGGATTCGATGAGACGGGCGAGAGCTTCAATGAAACGACAAGCGGCTTTGACGCTCCTTCAAGTTTCGGCGAAACCGGAAATCTCGACGAGATGTTCTCAGAAGCTGAGAGCGCTTCAGTCGTGGATGATGAGATCAGAGAGCCCGTAGCTGAACCATCTTCCTCCTTCGAGAGCTTCGATGACTCCTTCGAGAACTTCGGTGCTGAGCCACAGCAGGAAGAGCAGCAGAGCTTCGAGACTAGCTTCGAAAGCTCATCGGAGGTTCAGGACAACTGGATCGATCCAGCCATCGCCTTCGATGAGCCTGAGGTTGCGGTTGCTCCCCAGCCCATCAGGGAACCTGTGGCTCCTACTCCAACTCCTGAGCCTGTCTACTATGCTCCTGCAGTGGAGGAGCCTAGGCCTTCCTTTGTCCCTGAGTCGGTCGAAACAGTAGCACCAGCTCGGCCATCAACCCCAAACCCCACTGGAACAGAGGCGGATGTGGACTACATCGAACGAGTCATCCTCACATCGGATGCAATCAGAGAGCTCCCCGAGGGGGACGCCAAGGCTGTCAACATGTTCATCACTGCTGGACAGCCCGTGGAATCCCACCAGGAACTCGTGCTCACAGCGCTCCTCGCAGATCGCCAGATTCTTAAGACCTCTGAAGCTATCCTCGAGGCCAAGGCTAAGGAATCTGTGGACAGGGCTTTCCACATCCTCGGTCTTGACGACACAACCTTCGTAGACTTCGGCAAGATACTGTCTCATGACCTCGAGACCACCGAAACGGTGATCTTCGAGGGAGATAGGCTAAGGTACGCAAGGAAGTTGGTGGATGTGGTGGAAGCCCTTCCCGCAGTGAGCATCAAGCGCTTTGAGGCTGTTCAGTCGGTGCTTGGAGCCGGAGAGCTCAACAGCTAGTGGCACAGGAGATCGACCTCTGGGCAAACGATCCTCTGCCAGAGGAAGCTTCTCCTGCCTTCCCCAAGGAAGAGAAGGAGCGAGGAACCAAGGCTCCCTCCTCGAATCCAGTTGAGCACGATGATGAAGCTGTCAACCTCCCCTGGGGCATCGCTGCCCTGGGGGACGAGGTTGTCAATATCTCAGAGGGCTATGACGCTGAGCTGCGCTGGGATGGGGACAGCGATCGGGATGTGGTGATTCACTCTCGGATCGACCTGGCCAAGTGGGAGTCCTTCGCAAGTCTCTACCACTCCAATCATCAGAGAATCCACGGTGGCTGGAAGACTGAGATTCGGCTTAGTCCCGCAGTCGCGCTCGTACTTCGTGTGCTCCTCCCTGATTTCGATGTGCGGATCCCTTCGGACATGAAGTCAGAGCTTCGAGAGCTCCTCCACGATGTGCCGAAGCCCGAGGCCGTGCTTGCTGAAGGAAGCAAGCACATTGAGATCACCGTGCCCAACATTCGCTACTACCGGGAGCTCATGGGTAAGCTCGGTGCCTACCCACTGAAGTCGGGTAACTACAAGCTGCTCATGGACAAGGCTCTCGATCTTGAGGCCATGAGCTCGGGCATTCTTCCGGACACCGATCGCAAGTTCCCGGCCATCGCCATCGCGGATGAGGTCAAGGAGCTCAATAGCGAGCCAGTTCCTGGCTTCATGGGTAAGGTGGAGGAGCTTCGCAGCATTCCCGTCTCAGTGCTCAATGTAGTTGCTTCGGACATGCAAACCTTCAAGCAGAAGAAGAGCAACGCTCAGAGCATGGAGCAGAAGCTTCAGACCTTCGGGATCAGCACGCTCCATGATCTTCTCTTCTGGCTACCCAAGCGCTACATCGACAAATCGGATCCGCAGGACATCTCAGACCTCATCGAAGGTGAGGCTGCTACCATCCTCGGAACCATCAAGAGCGCTACCTCTATGCCCAATGACATGGGCGCAAAGTTCGTGGTCGAAACTTCCTCCGGAAGGACAACAGAGGTTGTCTTCTGGCGTCAGGGCTGGTTGAAGAACAAGTACGCCGTGGGATCTGAAGTCATCATCACAGGTAAGTTCAGTCTCTTCCGTGGACAGCCGAGCCTCGGTGGATCTTCCATCGATCACTCGGATGAGGTCGCACTCCTTCCCATCGTGCCTATCTATAGGCAATCAGAGACCAAGGGCGTTACCACTAAGTTCATCCTCTCGGCAGCACGGGAAATGATCTCTCGGCTCGGGAACTTCCCCCTGCCTGAGTACCTTCAGGCTGAGGGTCGGCCGGACTACAGCGCAACGCTCCGAGAGCTTCACTTCCCGACGAGCATCGAGAACCACAAGGTCGCCGTGGATGCGCTTGCCTACTACGAGCTCGTGCTCATGCAGGTTCAGCTCCAGTCATCCAGGGAGGAAGACAATCAGCGGGAGGGTCTTGCACAGACAGGAGAGCAGGGAAGCTACCAGGCTGAGGCAATCGCCGGATTCCCCTGGCCCCTCACCGATAGCCAGAAGGAAGCCGTGGAGATCATCAACGGTGACATGGCTTCTGAAAAGCCAGGCCGGCTCTTCCTCAACTCCGATGTGGGTACGGGTAAGACTGTCGTGGCTCAGCTTGCAGCACTGAGAGCTGTAGACAGTGGCAGACAGGCCGTGCTTGCAGCTCCCACCGAGGTTCTTGCTAGACAGCTCTACAAGACATTCCTGAAGCTGGTTGAACCCCTAGACCCCGAGCGCAGGCCGAGCATCGGTCTCATCGTGGGTGGCATTCCCATCAAGGAGCGCAATGCTCTAAAGAAGGGTGCTAAGGAGGGAACACTGGACATCCTCATCGGCACTCACACCGTGCTCACAGGTACGGTGAAGTACAAGGACCTCGGCATCGTGGTCATCGATGAGGAGCAGAAGTTCGGTGCAGATCAGCGTGAGGCGCTTCTCAACAGTCGGGAGGATGGCCGAGTTCCAGATCTACTCACGCAGTCAGCTACTCCTATTCCTCGCTCGACTGCTCAGGTCTTCCACGGAGACATGAGAATGATCGCTCTGAAGGGAAAGCCCAAGGGTAGGAAGCCCATCATTACCGAGTGGATCCAGGAGGATCCCCGGGAGATCGTCAACAACCCGCTCCACAGGCTTTGGGCAGATCTCCTTGACGAGGCCAACAGGGGCAATCAGACCTTCGTGGTGACACCGATGGTCAACGATTCCCCTAAGGTAGACGCTGCATCGGTTGAGTCCACCTTCAACCATCTCCGAGGAATCTTCGGAAAGCGGATCGGCATGGTTCACGGTCAGATGAAGCCCGATGAGCAGCGAGAGACCATGGAGCGCTTCAGAGCCAAGGAGTTCGATGTGATCGTGGCCTCCACTGTTGTTGAGGTCGGTGTGGACATCCCAGATGCTACTCGAGTGGTCATCCTTTCGGCTGATCGCTTCGGCGCATCCTCTCAGCACCAGATTCGAGGCCGTGCTGGCCGAAACAGCAAGCAGGGTAAGTGCTATCTGGTATCCCTGGGTAAGACAAAGTCGGCCCAGATTAGACTCCAGGCGATGGTCGACCACACCGATGGATTCGAAGTCGCTAAGATCGACCTTCAGACCCGTGGTGAGGGTAAGATCTTCAGCACCGATCAGGCCGGAGCCTCCGAGCTAATCTTTGCCTCCCTGGCTCGCCACAGTGAGAAGATTCCCCAGGCACAGGAGGAAGCTGCCGCTATCCTTCAGTCTGGTTTGGCTCAGAAGGCCATGGAAGACTCTGCAGTCAGATTCGAGCAGGAAGATAGAATCCTCTAGAAGCCTTCGAAGGCTTCGCTCGATATAGTGACTACCAAGAGCAAAGTACAGCCAAGAGGCGGAGATTACCGAGAACATGGACTACTTCAGAAAGTTCCTCACCTTCCTTAGGAAGGGTCAGAACACTCGAGGCATGGGGTACTTCTACTCTTGGGGCGGACTGCTTCTGGCCTCAGTGATCGCTGCCGTGCTCGTGGATCTCTTTGTCCCCTTCGGCGCCTGGTGGAACCTTATCCGCACGGCTGTGCTCGTGCCTCTTTCGGTTTCCATGTTCGCTGTAGCCTACGGCATTGGTCTCATCCTTCACCGGATGAGAAGTACCGATCCGAGCTGGAGACCCTATCGGACTCGATTCTCTCCCCTCTGGAGACTGAGAATCTCCGCCATCGTAGCCGCACTGGGTCTCGTCCTGGTCTACGGCTCTAGCGAATCTCCAGTCTTCACTATCTTCTCCTCCTTCCTTCTAGCTGTGGGCCTTGGCCTCCTTGCTTTCATCCGCAAGACCAGCCAGGAGATCAAGAGGGAGAACCTGGGCATTCCCGATGCCCGGGATGTGAGCTACGACTCTGAGGTGCGAAAGCTTCAGGACAAGCGTAGACGAATCACTGAGCAGAGGACTGCACGGAAGGAAGCAAAGCGAGAGGGTAAGCAGCGCTTCCGTCCTTTCAGACCAGTAACCGCTGAGAAGCCCGAGGATCGTTCCTAAGCGACGCTAATGGGGCTTCGGTCGGGTTGTTCGTTCCGATCGGATCGAGGGCTTAGACAGCCTTCCAAGTACTTTCCAAAGTCACTTCGGCTCAGTGTCGGAAGCTGAGGAAAGTGTTTTAGATCATGGTGATCCGCGCTGCTGAGTTGGGTATCATAGCACTCAACGGACACAACCGAAGAAAACAGAAGAGGGTCGGGATGACCCTGGAACATTGCATAGGAGATCAGCCTTGTCCAACACTGAAACACTGACCGAAGAGGTCGACTACCGCTCTCTCAACGCGGAGCTGAATCTCCTCGGTGAGGACGGTAAGCTGCAGTTCCACAAGGATAAGGAGGCTGTTCGTCAGTACTTCCTTAGCCATGTGAACCGCAACACCACCTTCTTCCACAACCTCCGGGAGAAGCTCGACTACCTCATCGGCAACGATTACTATGAGGCAGCTACCATCGAGCAGTACAGCTACGATTTCGTCAAGGCTGTCTTCAAGCTTGCCTACGCCTACAAGTTCCGCTTCGAGAGCTTCCTCGGCGCCTACAAGTACTACACGAGCTACACGCTCAAGACCTTCGAGGGTGACAACTACCTCGAGCGCTTCGAGGACCGGGTCGCCATGACCGCTCTCTACCTCGGTCGCGGCGACGAGACGCTCGTCAAGAACATCCTCGACGCCATGATGAAGGGCGAGTTCCAGCCTGCAACACCTACCTTCCTCAACGCAGGTAAGGCTCAGCGCGGCGAGCTTGTCTCCTGCTTCCTCCTCCGCATCGAGGACAACATGGAGTCCATCACTCGCGCCATCGGAAGCTCGCTGCAGCTCTCGAAGCGTGGCGGTGGAGTTGCGCTGAATCTCACCAACCTCCGTGAGATGGGCGCCCCCATCAAGCAGATCAAGAACCAGGCCTCCGGTGTCATCCCAGTGATGAAGCTCCTCGAGGACTCCTTCTCCTACGCCAACCAGCTCGGTGCTCGTCAGGGTGCAGGTGCGGTCTACCTCCACGCTCACCACCCAGACATCATGCGCTTCCTCGACACCAAGCGTGAGAACGCCGACGAGAAGATCCGCATCAAGACCCTGTCCCTGGGCGTCGTGATTCCCGATGTGACCTTCGAGCTGGCTAAGACCAACTCCGACATGTATCTCTTCTCCCCCTACGATGTGGAGCGGGAGTACGGCATCCCCATGTCCGAGGTCAACATCACCGAGGAGTACGAGAACCTCGTCAACAACGCCAAGATCACGAAGACCAAGATCAAGGCTCGCGAGTTCTTCCAGACCATCGCTGAGATCCAGTTCGAGTCGGGTTACCCCTACATCCTCTATGTGGACAGCGCCAACCGCGCCAATCCCATCGAGGGCAACATCAACATGAGCAACCTCTGCTCTGAGATCCTGCAGGTCAACACCCCCTCGAGCTATAACCCGGACAGCTCCTACAGCGAGGTCGGCCGGGACATCTCCTGCAACCTCGGATCCATCAACATCGCCAAGGCCTACGACTCGGACAACTTCGAGACGCTCATCGAGACCTCCATGAGGGCTCTGACAGCAGTTTCGGACATGTCCAACATCGACGCCGTACCCTCCATCGAGAACGGTAACTCCAAGTCCCACGCAGTCGGCCTCGGAGCCATGAACCTCCACGGCTTCCTCGCTCGCGAGAAGGTCCACTACGACTCCCCCGAGGCAGTCGAGTTCACAAGGCTCTACTTCCACGCTGTGAACTTCTACACCCTGAAGGCGTCCAACAAGATCGCCGCTGAGACGGGCGAGAAGTTCTACGGCTTCGAGCGCAGCGAGTACGGCACGGGGGAGTACTTCGACAAGTACCTCGCCAAGGAGTGGAAGGTCACTCTGCCGGGCGTCCAGAAGCTCCTCGACGGTGGATCGATCACTATCCCCACCGCTGATGACTGGGCAGAGCTCAGGAAGGCCGTCGAGAAGCACGGACTCTACCACGCCTACCGTCAGGCAGTTGCTCCCACTGGAAGCATCTCCTACATCAACAACTCGACCTCGAGCATCCACCCCGTAGCCTCTCCCATCGAGGTTCGGAAGGAAGGTAAGATCGGCCGCGTTGTCTACCCCTCGCCCTTCATGGACGACGACAACATCGAGTACTACCGGGACGCCTACAAGGTCGGCTATGAGGCAATCATCAATGTCTACGCAGCCGCTACCGAGTCGGTTGACCAGGGCATCTCGCTGACGCTCTTCTTCACCGATGAGCACACCACTCGAGACCTCAACAAGGCCTACCTCTATGCATGGAGGAGTGGCGTCAAGACCATCTACTACGCTCGCGTTCGCGCAGGTGCAGTTGCTGGTACTGAGCTCGAGGGTACCGCTGCTGAGTTCTGCGAGTCCTGCCAGATCTAAGGATCTGTGATCGGGGGAGGTGACTGCATCGGCGGTCACCTCCCCCTCCCATGTTCAAACGAGACCGGATCGGTACTATAGCACCATGAGTGACGATGAGAACGACGACCTCAACGAGGTCGGTACTGGTGAGTACAGCATTGAGATTCCCAAGTTTAAGGAATGGGAGATCTCTCGCTACTACAACTACAAGGATCTCTCTGCAGACTTCGAGGATCTCAACGAGCTCAACAAAGAAATCCACGCGGTCAGCACTGGACTCTTCAAGATCACGGACACCATCAACGCAGCTGAGCGTAAGGCCAAAGAGTACAAGATCAAGTACGATCGGAACTACCGCCGGGCCTACATCAACTCATCCGAGAAGACAGAGGCAGCTAAGCGAGTGAGTGCTGAGATTCAGGTCGAGCACCTCGAAAATCGCTACATGTACTTCGAACAGCTCGCCTCAGAGCTCAATCGGGCTTCCTACACGCTACGCCAGGAGCTCAAGTCTCTGGAAGCAATCGGCAACAACTTCCGCCAGCAGATCAAGACAGCCTAAGGATGGCGATGGATAGAGCGGCGAAGGACTCAGTCCGAAGCGTCGTGGATGTGCTCTTCTGGGGAGCACTCGGTGCCTGCATCGTAGCACTGATCTTCTTCGCCTTCTTTAGGTTCTCTCCCTACAGGCTTGTCAATGTCCATGGACCATCCATGCAACCCACACTCACGGACGGTGATCTCATCATCCTCAAGACCACAGATGAGATCAAGCGCAACCAGATTGCTGTCTTCGACCTCCCCGATGAGTGGGCACAGACCGTCGCTCAGAACACCGAGTCCAATCTCATCAAGCGAGTTGTAGGGCTACCTGGGGACAGGATCACCTTTGAGGGCACCACCGTGAAGATCGAATCTCCATCGGGGAAGGTCCACAAGCTCGTCGAGCCAAAGCTCACTGGCTGTAGCCTTGATCCCGGCGAAGGCGTCACTGTGCCCAAGGGGAAGTACTTCCTCGCCGGCGACAACCGCATCCAATCCTTCGATTCCATGGCTGCCTGGTGCAGCGGTTTGAATCCGATGATCCCAGAGGATACCATAGGGATCAACGGCAGCCTGCAGTACAGGCTCGGACTCTTCAGCTCCTAAGGATTCACGGTGACACTTCGACTACACTTCATCGTCAACAGCTCCAGGAGCTACAGCTCCTACTTGCGTGACGAGAAGCTCCGAGAATGGGGCCTCACTGGCCAGGAGCTGCGTCCTGTGGACTCCTTAGCCCAGGCAAACATGGTGAACATGTTTGGAGCTTCCGGTCCCTCTAAGATCGAGCTAAAGGACAAGGCGGCTCTGGAGAAGCTCCTTCGAGAGCTCGACGCCATGGATGATTCTGCTGCGGCAAAGAAGCTCAAGCAGGCCACGGTGATTTCGACCTCACTTCCGATCCCCTCCACCAAGAAGCTTCAGACAAGGATTGCTGAGCTCGGTGGAACGGTAGACGCTCGCAATAAGGCTGAGCAGTCATCCATGGGTAACGAGCTCTTCGCTGGACTGAAGCTCAAGCGTGAGGTCAAGGACTTCCTCATCGATTGGGCAGGACAGGACACTGAATCGCTCATCGGCATTGTCCGCTTCCTACGAGCTCTCTCCCCGGAGAAGCAAGCCAAGGTTTCGGTGGACACCGTGCTCATGCAGCTCTCGAAGGAAAGCGGTGAGCTCTCTCCCTTCGGCCTTGAGGATCCCGTGCTCAAGGGCCGTACAGCTGAGGCTATCGCAGTTGCCCGGCGAGCTCCACTCGCTCCAGCTGCCGCCATGCTCTTCGGTAAGCTACAAACGCTCTACAAGGCTGCTCGACTCATGGAGATTGAGCCCAACATCACTGCAGATCAGCTCACCGACGCTCTGGGATTGAAGGGTCGGATGGTCAACTACATCAAGCCCACCGCAAAGCGCATCGGCTCAGATAAGCTGAAGGAAATGGTAGACATCGCCTGGGAGTTCGATGGAGTCCGCAAGAGTGGCGTTCCTGGAGTAGAGGCTCGCTTCGAAGTCGCCATCTATAAGCTCTGTGAAGCAGTGCGCTGAGGGTCAGACTTCCGGGGCCTATCTCGTTAGCATAGACCATATGAACGCTATTCCCGAATCGCCCCACGAGGCCCTGGCTCGATCTCGAGCCACCACCCTGCAGAAGTGCACCGGAGATCCATTCCTCGGCTACTCCGCCTTCCAGGATGCTGTAGATGATGCCAAGTTCACATCGCAGGCAGAGGCACTCGCGAGACTATTCTCCGGTAGAAACATCTTCCTCTCGGGTCCAGCTGGTTCCGGTAAGACCTTCGTCATCGAGCGCTACATCGAGTGGCTCGATGCTGAGTTTGAGGGGCGAGTCAATGTGGCCGTTACGGCCTCGACGGGTATCGCAGCACAGCTCCTCGGTGGTAAGACCATTCACTCCTGGTCCGGCATTGGAATCACCAACAAGAAGTTCAAGCAGCCTGAAAAGAGCGAGTGGGCGGCTCGTGAGAGACTTGAGAATGTGGATGTGCTCGTCATCGATGAGGTCTCCATGCTTCCAGCCTACCTCTTCACTCGACTTGACGCACTCCTGAAGTTCATCCGTCGTTCTAAGGCTCCCTTCGGGGGCGTTCAGCTCATCGTCATGGGCGATTTCCTTCAGCTCCCTCCAGTAGGCAAGAAGGGTGAGCGCAATAATGATGGTGACCTCGTCGACAGCGGATTCTGCATCCGCACTGAGGCATGGAAGAACGCAAGCTTCAGAGCCCTCTACCTCGACAAGGTTCACCGGGCCAAGGATCCCAAGCTCAAGCGCGTTCTCGCCACCATTGCTGCTGACAAGGTTGACGAAAGAACTAAGGCTCTGGTTCAGAGCCGCATCGGCGTTCAGCGCGATCCCAACAAGAAGTACATGGTGCTCTTCACCACCAACAAGAATGTGGATCGCTACAACGAGGATCGGCTCGCAGAGAATCCCAATCCCGAGCAGAAGATCGCACCTCGCTACTCTGGGCTTTCGAGTCACTGGGAGAAGCTCAAGAAGGCCAACGGTATTTCCGATGTGCTGAAGTTCAAGGTCGGAGCGACCGTGATGCTCACAGCCAATCTACCCGAGGGCCATTCCAACGGATCGCTAGGTGAGGTTACAGCCATCAGCCCTGAGGGAGTCACGGTGCGCTTCAACGATGGTGGTAGCGAGTTCATCACCTTCAAGGACTACAACCAGGTTGAGAAGGTTGTTGTTCGCACCGAAAAGCGCAGGGGCAAGGATGTGGAGATCTTCGATGAGCAGATTGTCTCCACTGTATCAGCAATCCCACTGAAGCTCGGCTACGCCATCAGCGTCCACAAGTCACAGGGTCAGACCTTCGAGGCTGTAGAAGTCGACCTCGGCTTTATCTTCGCTGCGGGACTCGGCTATGTTGCGCTCTCTCGAGTCGCCAGTCTGGACGATCTCATCATCACAAGCAACAGGATCCACCCAGACACCTTCCGAGTTGATCCACAGTCTCTTCGCTATGCCAAGCTCACGAAGAAGGCAGCTCACAACCGCCGCCAGGAGATGGTTAAGAACATGGAGGACAGCGCTGGCTACCTTGCTGAACTCAAGGCGGCTTCGATCAGCGAGGAAGAGGAAGCAGCTCCCATCGAGCTCACTGAAACAGAGAAGACCTCGTCGGAATCGGTCGAAAATCCTGAGGTTGCCGATCCCTTTGCTTCGGCCTTCGTGGACGGTGCAGAGGATGATGAGCCTCAGATCGCCATCGGCATCGATCCCTCCTGGGCCGCTGAGGATGATGACTTCGAGGAGGAGGCCGTCGTGGGCTTCCCCGTAGGATTCGTGAGCTACGAGCAGCTTCTTACCAATCCCCACATGAGAGCTAACATCTGGGAGAAGAAGGTGGAGGATCGCAAGTATCGGATCCTACGCTCTCAGCGAAGTGGCTACAACAATGGCTGATCAGGAGAATACCGTGGCTGAAGATCAGGTCGCCACTGCTGAGGGTACGGTAGCAACTACTAACACGGGATCCACCCGTCGGGCATTGAGACAGAGGAAGAGGCGTAGACGCAACGCACTCATTGGCGCTGGAATCGCTGTCGTACTCGTCGCGGGCGGCGCGACCTACTACGAGATAGGTACCGTGGAAGTAGCCAAGGCTCCGGCTCGCTACATCCCTACGGATGAGGCCAATCCCTGCGACCCCTTCGATGAGCTGGAGATCAACTGCGTAGCTACGCTGAAGCACAGTGACAGCGTCCCCCGAGATGAGCTGATTTCTCAGTATCCCAGCGAGGGATTTCACCTCGTAAAGCCCGGTGGCCCAGCTCGTCTCGTCTACTCCTCAGGACCAGCCCACTCCAAGTTCCCAGACATCCTCCGTCAGGATTACAGCACCGTTCAGAAGGATCTCTACGCATTGGGACTCGAGATTGGTGAGGTCAAGACGGTCGAGAAGGACGATCTCGGTCCGAACCGGGTTGTTTCCGCCTCGGTAGATCGGGGTAAGACCGTCAAGAGCGGCACCAAGATCAACCTGGAGATTTCTGCAGAGACCGTGAAGCTTCCTGAACTCAAGGGACTCACCCGAGAGCAAGCTGAGCTCGATCTCGAAAAGCTCGGTCTTGATCCAGAGTTCATCGAGGAGACGAGTTCAGAGGCCCCCGGAACGGTTGTCGCTGATCCCAGTGACATGAAGGTAGCCAAGGGCTCCAAGGTCACCGTCAAGATTGCTAAGGCTGAGGACATCAAGAGCATCAAGATTCCGGATGTCGTTGGACTCAAGGAAGATGAGGCGCAGAGCCTCGTGGCTGCCGCGGGCTTCAAGAACATCGCGGTAGTGAAGGTTGAGAGCTCCAAGGCTACCGAGGAACTCGTTTCCAATGTGGTTCCAGGTGAGGGAAGGGCTGTCCGCTCGGATAGCAATGTGGTGCTCGTGATTAGCACTCCTGAGAAGTGAGTTCTGCGAACGATATGCTCTACTCAGAGCAGGCCGCCGCAGATGATGGCGGAGCCGCTCTATCTTCGAACAGCCCCAGCCAAAGAGGGCATCACACCGGGAAGGAACCCTCTTGAAGCGACCATCAAGACGCACCACTGTGTTCTTCGGAGCACTCATAGCAAGCTCTATCTGTATCGGCGGAACTACCACCGCGCTGGCACTCGACGCCACCTCCAGCACGACGCCTCAAGCTAGTTCATCCAGCGAGGTTTCCAGCTATCGAGCAAAGCTCATTGTGGTTAGCGATTCCGGAGCAGAGTCCATCGATGTGAGCGACGAGCGCGCGACGGTGAACTCCCTTCTCCAGACTCGAGGTTACGATTCGAGTGAGCTCAAGGATGACAAGGGCCTACCCCTCCAGGTCGGTAAGCGCCTGAAATCTGGAGAACGCTATGTCGTCTATGGGACTTCAGTTGAGGGAACATCTAAGACCATCGAACTCAGGCTCCCCGATGAAAAGGTAGACGACGAAGATCTCTACGAGGGTGAGACTGAGGTAGAAGATCCGGGTAAGATCGGCAGTGCGCTGAAGACCACAGTGATCCACCGAGATCTCTCGAAGCTTCAGGATCCTAAGCTCAAGCCCGAAACTCTCAGTGCTGATGAGCTCACTTCGAACTCTACTCAAAGCAATGAGGAGAACTATCTCACCGTGCTCGAGGCACCCCGGGCTAAGAAGCTCCGAGTGGGAACTAAGCCCTGCGGATCTGAGTATCTCTGTGATCTTCTGAAGTCCGGTAAATACGAAGAGCTCAAGGCAGACGGTGGCTGGGTTCACCCTCTCGGTAAGGCCATGGACTGGACTACCTACTACGGCTCCAAGGATCACGAGGGTGGGGCAATAGACTTCCCAGAGCCTCAGGGAACGCCGATCTACGCCGTGGCGGACGGCACCGTGCTCAACTCTTCCAACATGGGTGCTGGCGGGAACATGGCGACCATTCGCCACACCGATGGAACGATCACTGGCTATGCTCACATGGTAGAGCTTCCCATCGTGAAGGTGGGCGATAAGGTCAAGGCTGGACAGCTCATCGGCTTCGTCGGTTCAACTGGCCGCTCCACTGGGCCTCATCTCCACTTCGAGTCCTGGTCGGACACCGTTTGGGGAACTCAGATCCCTTCCTACGACTACATGAAGGCTCACGGAGTCGACCTCGGGAGCTGCACAAGCGGGCCCTGCAGCCTTGCTAAGAAGGATTGAAAGAACTTAGAACAGCAGTAGGAAGGCCCGTGGAATCGTAGCTCCTCGGGCCTTCCCTATGATAGAAGGAAGACAGAGGAAAGGTATCCCATGACAGATGCTCCAGTTCAATCCAAACTTTCGAAGAGGAAGATCTTCTTTGGGCTCTCAGCAGCTTCGGTGGCCATCGCGGCAGTGATAGCAGCTGTTGGAATCCTCTCTGGAGGTGAAACCTGGAAGGCCGTCGCTACAGCAGGCCTGATCTTCGCACTGAACATTCTCGTGCTGATCTCCTTCACGGCTGCTCACGGATGGCTCAAGGTCATCCAGCGAACCGCCTCAGTAGTTGCAGTGTTCGGATCGCTCTTCTTCACCTGGAAGGAGCTTCCCTACAGTTGGAGCTACGGGGCTGAGACTGCTGCTCCGCATCCCTTCCTTAGCTGGCTTCGCGACTGGACCTCAGCTACCTGGATTCTAGTAGCATTCTTCTCAGCTCTTTCTCTCCTTTCGATCTGCTGGAGGTACATTCGAGAATCAGCTGCCCTCAAGGTGGTTTACTTCATCGCAATGGGCCTCGGTATTGGATCAGCTGTCGTGTTTTGGATTGCTGCCGGCACATCTGACTACTCGAGCGAAAACACCGGACTCACACTCCTCGGTAGCGCGCTCTCTGTGCTTGGAGCTGCTGCATCGCTCATCGTCATCATCGGTGCCTTTGTGGAAAGGGGCAGAAGAAAGCAGATGCCTGTAGCCTCAGTGCCGCAGTCGACTTCTTCAGGGTGGGAGAACACTCCTCTGGTACCATCTGAGCTTATCCGAAGCGAGCTCAACGGGATGGCTCAAAGCGGAGAGCTCGCGCAGCTCATTCTTTCCCATCCCGCTACCTTGAATGCGCTCCGAGCGGCAATCGTCGGGGCTCCAGATGCACAAAGTGAGACGGTTCGAGAGGACTGATTCTTCCTTCTGAGTGCGCAGCCTAGAGCATCGACTACTGTGATGCTCTAGGCTGCGTTTTCTTAGGGTCGAGGGGTACTTTTCTAGGAGTTGGCACTTTCGGTTCGTGATACGAGCGCGGTCCTTTCCTGGAACAACACGGTCGGTATCTCCAATGCGGCAGTCGGTAAGATGAGGGCGAACTTCCCACTCGGCTACACCTAGGAGCATCATCAATGGCCTTCAAGCTAGGACATCTTTCGGACATCCACGCGGGCTATCGAGCTGGCCGTAAGCTCAACGCCTTCGGTGTGAACATTCGAGAGCAAGACGGCTACGACGGCCTCAATGAGATGATCAGCGACATCATTGCTCAGGAGGTGGACGCTGTTGTCATCGCTGGAGACACCATGCATGTTCCAGAGCCCCACATCCGAGAGCTCATCGAAGTCCAGTATCAGCTCCGTCGACTCGCTGATGCCGGAATCAAGGTCTACATGCTTGGAGGCAATCACGAGTCCACAGATGTGAGAGCTGACATCTCAGCATCTCGGATCTTCGATGACTCCTGGCGAGGAATCTACTCCTTCGCTGAGCCCTACAATAAGATCGAGATCACGGACGGCGTCTTCCTCCATCTCGTGTCCCACCACATGTACGGTGACCAGGCCCACACTATGAGTCAGGTCAAGGCAGAAGATGGAGCGGTGAATATCCTCTCCACCCACGGTTCGGTCATCGATCCCCTCCTAGAGATCGCTCTTCATGCTGAAATCTCTCCCCGAGAGGTCGTGATCCCCGATGAGCTCCTTGAGGATCAGGATTGGAGCTACATCCTCCTTGGTCACATCCACGAGCGCGGTTGGGTTGGCTCCAAGGATGACAAGACAGATACCTACGGAAGCCGGATCTACTACAACGGCTCACTACTTCGCCGCGGCTACAGCGACAAGGAGATGCCCCTGGGAAGGGGTTGGACTCTCTGGACCATCGATGAGGACGGATCGTTCTCAGCTGAGCCTAGGAAGGTTCAGCAGCGCACGCAGCTCGACTTCTCGGCCATCGATACGGCGGACATGACCGCAGCTGCAGTAACTGAGCAGATCATCGAGAATCTCCGGGGAAGTCAGGAGGACGGAACTCGCTTCATCGAGAAGTCAGCTCCGATCCTGAGGCAGCAGCTCACCAATCTCTCCCCCTCTAAGAACCTCGGACTCGACTGGAGGGCCATCGAAGCTGAGACCGGCCACTCGCTCATGTTCCTGACTAAGAAGGTCACTGACGGTACAGTAGAGGATACGGGGAACACCATCGATAGTGGATCCTTCGCCCAGAACGCAGATGTGGTTCAGGTCTATGATGGCTGGGCAGCGAACTCCTCGACGCTCTCTGAGCTCTCCGAGAACATTCGCAACAAGACCAAGGCACAGGCCCGCAAGTTCGTTCAGCAGGGCCAGGAGGAGAACCTTACAGATGAGTGAGCAGAACACTGACGGCGGGAATGTCGCCGTCGAAACCAAGAGCAGCGAGGAGATCATCGATCCCAAGGCGGCTTCTACTCGCAAGCGTCTGAAGATCATCATCAGTGTCTTCGCTGTGATCCTCGTCGTGGTTCTAGCCATCGCGGCCTGGGTGCTCTACCTCGGCCCACAGAGGAACGCCCAGAGCCTCCTAGACGGCTTCGCAGCGAGCCGGGGCAACATCACCGCAGTCAACAGTTCCATGGCGACCTTCAGCGGTCAGAAGATCGCCGACGCCAATGTGAAGCAGAAGGGCCTTGCCGAGGGCGGTAAGCTCACAACCCCTCCAGCTTTCATCTTCACCAATGGTAAGAAGGATGCGGACAGGAAGGTCCTCGACTTCTACTTCGATTTCTCTGATCAGCGCTCTAGGGATGCGCTGATCTCCAACGCCAATAGCCTTAGGGGACTGACAGAATCGGGGCAGATCGAGCTTAGACTCCATCCGCTCTTCGGCGGTCGAGCCTACTCCATGTACGCTTCAGAAGCACTCTCCGAGATCTTTGCCTCAGACAAGGATCACGCATGGGATTCGCTCATGGTGCTCCTTCGCAATGCCCCTGAGTACGCAGACTCAGACAGCAAGGATGAGATCGTAAAGGGTATGGTCTCATCGCTCAAGACTCTTGGCGTGAGTTCGGTTGACAGCGACTCAATCAAGAACGGCACCTTTGCTAGCTGGCTCCTTTCCATCGGCAATGATCCTCGGCTCAGTGGCGCGAACGGACCGAAGCTTCCCTACATCCTCTTGAACGATAGACAGCTCAACCTGAGTGCTGATCAGCTCAACAACTCTGACAGCTTCAAGCGTGAGCTACTGAAGGAGATCGGCTGATGGAAGCAGAGCAGCAGACAACACAGGACAAGAACTCCCGGCGTAGACCAGGGGGAATCTCCTTCAGAACCTTCGTCATCATCATAGGTGCGGCGTTTCTGATCTTCGGCATCGGAGCAGCTGTGATGATCCACAACGAACCTGATCCAAGGCCAGTAGCACCCGGACCCCACTATTACTACGAAAATCCCCTGGAGAACATCTGATGGCAGCAGCCTCCAAGCGCAACCTCCATGTGCTCGATCTGCCCTGGGGAATGCGCTACCCAGGAGTCCGCTACGACAAGCAGAAGAAGGTCAGTGTCTTCGAGGGTAGTAAGCTCCCTCTCCCCCTTGAGGACTTCGGTTCGGAGGACTTCTCCTACCAGCGCTGGATCGAAGACGATGTGAACCGCTCAATCCGGCTTCCCCAGAAGGGAGCGAACATCTTCACGCCCCGGGATCACCAGAAGGTTGCTGGTAAGGCTATCTTCGATGCTTTCCGAAAGGGCTATCCAGGATTCCTCGAGGCCGACAAGACTGGGCTCGGTAAGACCCTGTCTACTCTCACAGGCCTCGCCTACATCATCAGCAAGGACCCTCGCTTCGGCGAAGGTAAGAGGATGCCGAAGCTCCTCGTTGTCTGCCCAAAGCGCGTCATCCCCGTCTGGAGAAACACGCTTCGAGCGTTCCCCCAGGCTGGCATGAAGATGCGAGTGATGGTGACCAACTACCAGTCACTTCTTAAGCTCATTGAGCCTCCTAAGGAGGCCCATGAGAAGAAGCGTAAGCGGACCAAGGATCGTCTCACTGCCACCAAGGGTACTCCCCGTGTTGACTGGGACTTCGTGATCTTCGATGAGTCTCACTACCTCAAGAACTACCCTTCGAGCACCACCTCTCTGGTGGCTGCAGCCGTGGCGAAGCTCGAGGAGCCCTATGTCCGTGGCAAGTCCCCCTTTGTGATCTCAGCTACTGCTACCCCCGGTGCCACGCCGCTCAACTTTGCCACCATGGCACCCTGGCTCGCGCCGCTCCTCGCACCTGACAACAAGGCTGCTAAGAATGTGACCCCGAGCGGCTGGGGTGCATTCCTCGAATCCTGCGACTTCGCGGTGACCGAGGGAAAGGTCGGCTGGAACTGGGCAGTACTTCCCTTCTACGGAAAGGATGCTGATGACCCCAAGATTCGAAGGGCTTACGAGCACAAGTACCGAGAGGTCAAGGCTCGTCAGCGAGAGGATGCTGGCAAGATCGGTGCAGCGCTAAAGTCCGAAGGCGCTCCCTTCATCATGCGTTCTCCCAAGGACATCGCAGGATGGCCTGAACAGCAGATCATCCCCCTTCCTGTGGACCTCGACCCCAACGGTCGAGCAACCTACCGGGAGGCATGGGACCGGTTCCGAGATTTCCTCCGACTGCCCCCGGCCAAGCAGAGCTCCAAGGCTAAGATGGTGGAGGCTCTTCGCTATCGGCAGAAGTCTTCACTTCTCAAGGTTGCGACTCTGAGCGAACAGGTCATCGAGTGGGTAGAGGATGGCAACCAGGTCTATGTGAGCTGTGAGTTCATCGAGACTCTGGAGAAGTACGCTGAAGCACTGGAGAAGGCTAAGATCCCCTATGTGACCACCACAGGTGCCACCAAGGATGTGGAGATTCCCCGTATCCAGTTCCAGAAGGGCAAGGCCAAGGTCGTGCTGTCAACCCTGCTGGAGGGTGTGAGCTTCCACTCCAAGGAGACACTGCCTGACGGCACCAAGGCCACATCAGCTCCCCGGATCACGCTCATGCAGGATCTGCGTCAGAACAACCTCTCCAACGAGCAGGCCTTCGGTCGATGCCACAGGGACGGTGAAAACTCGGTTCTCTACATCCCCTACATCGCTGAGACTGTGGATGAGCGAATCATCATGAGCTTCGCCAACAAGACAGCGAACATGAAGAAGATGACCGGAGCCTCCGACGAGGAAGCTGAACTCCTCGAGCAGATCTTCGAAGAAGTGGCGGCGAGCAACTGATGGACAGATCAACAGCTGTTGTGAATCGGCACCACAAGATTCCCTATGATGTCTATGTGGGACGAGGAACCCCCTGGGGCAATCCCTATCCTCTAAGCGAGGGTGGCCGGGAGGCTGTGATTCGTCGCTACGAGGAGTATCTTCGCGGCAACGCTGAACTCCTCGGTAGGCTCCCTGAGCTCCAGGGCAAGGTTCTGGCGTGCTCCTGTGCTCCACAGCCTTGCCATGGGGACATCCTTGCGGCATTCACCGACAGCCTTGCAGAGACCGGCGAGCTACCCGATGAATCAGTCACCGACAAGCTCTTCCCCGAACCCAAGAGACCACAGCTTAGCTTCGGCTGAACCGAGAAAGGAATCTCCCATGGGAGAGCCAACCCCCGCTGCTACTAAGCAGTCCAGACGGACCGTCTATCTCTGGATTGCCTTCGTGATCTCCTCAGCAGCCACGATCTTTGACGCTGTCTCCAGTTGGCAGATCATCTCCGTGGATCCCATTGCTCTCGAAGGTAACCCGATCTGGAACTGGATTGCCCATGCACTGGGCTTCGGTGGAGCTATGATCTTCAGAGCCGTTGCGGGGATCGCACTACTCGGAGCTCTGCTCCTCATCGGTCTCCGTTATCGGCGCGCCCGCGGGAGGAAGATCGCAAGCTTCGGTCTCTACTTCGGTACTGCGGTGCTCATCCTTCTTTCTGCTTACCACATCTGGTTCCGACTCACCTACGGATGAGTTGGTTGAGTTCTGGCGCGACACGCCCGGAATCATACGAGGTTGACAGAGCGTTAGAACTGACGATATAGTGTACTCATCAACGCCTCGTGGCCATGAAGTTCGCATCCTTCTAACTATTTGGACTGTATAGCAGCTTCGCTCTCTACAGGCTTTGATATGGCTCCTCCACCGGAGGAACCGACCGGAAAATCCGGAGTTGCGAACCACCTACTCCATGTGATATGGTGGATCCAACAACAACCAACGACTGACAGCACCTCGAGAAGAGAAAGGAACGGTGAGTAGCGATGTCGAATATCTCCATTGCCACCCCAGCGATTGCTCAGCGATCGTACCTCTCTTCCCAGCTGTTTAGTAAGCCGGGGACGGCGAGAGATATCCGCTGTTCAGCGATGCCCCAGGTGGGTAATCAGCCTGAACATGTGTTGAATCTCGCCAAAGAGAATCCCTGGCCCCTCGGGTATCTAAGCCTCTAAGCTAACCCGAACATCCTGAAGGTCTCCGCAACTGCCGAAACCTTTAAGGAACTCGAATCCACTAGGATTTGACTCTCAGATCGCAGTGCGATAGCATCGATCAACACCCTCCCTGAACCAGGGACCCTCCCAGAGTGGAGGCGAGGTTCGCTCCCGAGGGTGTGATACGATTGACTTAACCACCGGATCGATTCGATTCACTCCGAATCTGGAAATCGCACGAGTTGCGAACTCCGAAACGGTGTGATAGGATAGATCCACACCGAATCTGCAGAATCACATTCACGGATTCCCCAAAAGCTTACAATCAAATACAGGACCGTTCGGCACGACGGAGGAAGAAGAGATTCGCCCTAACATGAATCTCAATGCCCTGACCCAATGCGTAGGTTGATCTCGAAAACGAATATACGCAGCTTGCACCGATGGATGCTGGTGATTGTGAGAGCCAAACTCACTTCACGCAAAAACAGCGCCGAGAGTGTGGAGGATTCTTCTGGAATCGACCGGAACTGACGGCTTAGGCCGGCGGGAAGTTGAAACTATGGATCCCTCCGAAGGTTCTTTGAATGCTTCGGCTACACGAGGTGGGAGCGCCCCTCATGGGGAATACAAAAGACTTTGAGAGCTTTTCGTTCCCTTGGGAAATGGAGGCACATTCTTAGAAATGCTCTCAGCTTTCGTGTCGTGATTGTCCACGGCACATCTGGTCCATTGGTCTAGCCTGGCCTATGACGCCGCATTCTCGATGCGGAAATCGTCGGTTCAAATCCGACATGGACTACAGGGAACTGAACTGCGGGTCGCACCGTGGGAATGTTCTTTAGAGGAAATGGTGTAGGCAGGAATCATCCTGGAGCATACCGCGAAGTTAGTAGCCAACCGGCGGGTCGGCGAGGGCGGGTACGGGGGCGGACGGCAAAGGACCGTCCATTCTTCGAAGCATGACCCTATCGTTTAGTGGCCAAGGACACCGCCCTTTCACGGCGGCAGCACGGGTTCGAATCCCGTTGGGGTTACTCCTTGCAAGGGAATCCGGTCGATTGCATCTGACGACCGTACTAAACTAAAACCGATGTCGTATTGCTCTCCAGAAGAGGCGCGTTAGCAGGGGATTT
>Ga0308169_10000223_pt1 | contig 105998 bp, 86 predicted proteins | sample PhyBR1_2_FD_202139 | JGI IMG/M metagenome (GOLD analysis project Ga0308169, IMG submission 202139) | Phyllosphere microbial communities from UC Gill Tract Community Farm, Albany, California, United States - DLSLSB.R1 | ecosystem: Host-associated > Plants > Phyllosphere > Unclassified | place...
CAGCAGCCAGAAGATGCCGACGGCCTCGGCGGCGATCGCGACGACCCAGAGCACGACCGCGATCCAGCGGAACCGGGTCGCGGTCGCCTTGGCCTCCGGGGTGGGCACCCACCCGGCGGGCGGATCGGCGGGGCCGTTGGCGGAAGCCGCGGTGTTCGCTGCGGCAGAAGCGGTCTTGCTCGCTGCGGTGCGGGCGGGTCTCTTGCTGCTGTTCTCGGGCACGGTGGTCCTTTCCCTTCCCCCTGATGCTGGACCTGAGCCTAGCGGCGGCAGGGCCGCACACGTGGGATATCGGTCGCTACGCTGGACGCATGACAACCGACCCGGACGACGCGCTGCGCTGGGAGGGCGACGAGCCCGATGCGCCGGACGCTGCCGCGAAGAATGCGCCTCCTGCCGCGCCGCGTGCTCAGGCGCCCGCGGGCGCCGTTCCGGAGGCGGAGCGGGCCGCGGATGGCGCGGCCGGAACATCGCTCGCGGGTGCCGCTGCGGCCGGGGCGACGTCGGCGGCAGAGGTCGAGCCCGATGACGACGAACCGGCGGGGATCGGCAATGCCGCCCTGGTCTTCTACGGGATCATCGGCGGCGTGTACCTGCTCTTCGCGGTCGGCTGGATCGTGGGCGGTCTCCGGCTGCGTCCGCGCGCGTCCCTGCTTCTCGTGGACTGGATGTACTTCCCCTGGATGTGGCTCGCAGCGCTCGCCCCGGTGCTCTGGTTCGCCACGGCCTGGGTGCTCACCCGCGGCAGGGCGACCTGGGTCCGGATCCTGGCGCTGATCGCCGGCGCCGCGCTGCTGGTTCCGTGGCCCTTCGTGATGTTCGGGACGGTGGGAGCATGAGCGCCGAGTCGATGACCACCGCACCGCAGGCGGATCCGCGGCGTCCGCGCTGGATCTTCTACACGCTGCTGGGCGTGTTCGGCCTGCTCTACGCCTACGCGATCTGGAACGCGATCGCGTACATGATCCCGCTCGTGGGCCTCGCCGTCGGGGCGACGACGTGGGTGGCGCTGATCCTGGCGATCATCCTGCCGGCTGTCATCTACGTCGTCGCGATCGCGCTGACCCGGCGGCGCCGTCTCGGTACGGTGGCGCTCGTACTGCTGGCGGGCCTGGGCCTAGTCGCCGTGTTCTGGCTCGACGTGGTCGGCTACACCCTCTCCGGCACGCACTGAGCCGCCGAGCGTCAGCCGGAGCCGTCGGGTCCCCTCCGCCGTCTCCCGTCGTCACACGGTCCGGGCCGCGAGGCGTGCTCGGGTAGAGTGTTCGCACTATCGCGCCCCGACGGTGCGGCGCGTCCGGATCCCCCTTCCCAGCCCCGAAGGATCTCTCTGTGCCCGAGAATGCCGTGAACACGTCTGCCCGCAAACCCATCGTCCTGCTCGCGGAGACGCTGTCTCCCGCCACGGTGGACGCGCTCGGCCCCGACTTCGACATCCGCTCGGTGGACGGCACGGATCGCGAGGCGCTCTTCGCCGCCCTCGCCGACGCCGACGCCGTGCTGATCCGCTCGGCCACGAAGATCGACGCGGAGGCGCTCTCGCACGCCCCCGTGCTGAAGGTCGTCGCCCGCGCCGGCGTGGGCCTCGACAACGTCGACATCAAGGCCGCGACGGCCGCCGGCGTCATGGTGGTCAATGCGCCCACGTCGAACATCGTCTCCGCCGCCGAGCTGACAGTCGGTCACATCCTCAGCCTCGCGCGGCGCATTCCGGCGGCACACGCCTCGCTGTCGGCGGGGGAGTGGAAGCGCAGCTCCTACACCGGCGCCGAGCTCTTCGAGAAGACCGTCGGCATCGTCGGCCTCGGCCGGATCGGCGCGCTCGTCGCGGCGCGTCTGGCGGCGTTCGACATGCGCGTCGTCGCCTACGACCCCTACGTCACGAGCGCCCGCGCACAGCAGCTCGGCGTGCAGCTGCTCAGCCTCGAGGACCTGGTCGCCGAGAGCGACTTCCTGACGATCCACATGCCGAAGACGCCGGAGACCACCGGCATGATCGGCGCCGAGCAGTTCCGCGCGATGAAGAAGACCGCGTACGTCGTCAACGTCGCCCGCGGCGGTCTCATCGATGAGGAGGCGCTGCTGGTCGCCCTGCAGAACGGCGAGATCGCCGGTGCGGGCCTGGACGTCTTCACGTCCGAGCCGCCCGTCGAGGGCAGTGCGGCCCGTGCGCTCACCGCGCAGCCGAACGTCGTGGTCACCCCGCACCTGGGTGCGTCGACCGACGAGGCTCAGGAGAAGGCCGGCGTCTCCGTGGCGCGCTCGGTGCGCCTCGCCCTCGGCGGGGACCTCGTTCCGGACGCCGTCAATGTGGCCGGCGGCGTCATCGACCCGTACGTGCGCCCTGGCATCCCGCTCACCGAGAAGCTCGGCCAGATCCTCTCCGGTCTCGCCCAGTCCCCGCTCACCAGCCTCGACGTCGAGGTGCACGGCGAGCTCAACGGCTACGAGGTCAGCGTGCTGCGCCTCGCCGCGCTCAAGGGCGTCTTCACCCCGATTGTGAGCGAGACCGTGTCGTACGTGAACGCGCCGCTGCTCGCCGAGCAGCGCGGCGTCGCCGTGCGCCTCGTGCAGGACGACGTCAGCGAGGAGTACCGCAACGTCATCACGCTGCGCGGCGCGCTCGCCGACGGCAGCCAGGTCTCGGTGTCCGGCACTCTGACCGGCCCGAAGCAGATCGAGAAGCTCGTCGCGATCAACGGTCACGCGGTCGAGCTGCCGATCGAGAAGCACCACGTCGTCATGCTCTACACCGACCGCCCCGGCATCGTCGCGGTCTACGGGCAGCGCTTCGGCGACGCGGGCATCAACATCGCGGGTATGCAGATCGCGCGCGAGACGGCCGGCGGCCAGGCCCTTTCCGTGCTCACGCTCGACTCGCCGATCCCGGAGACCCTCCTCGACGAGGTGCGCGAGGCGATCGACGCCGACCTGTTCCGTCAGATCGAGCTCGTCGAGGCCTGACCCGGTTCAGCGAAGAACCGCCGCCCCGGAACGCCCGAGGCGGCGGTTCTTCGCTTCGGGGGAGACGTCAGCCCTCGACGGACCGCCGCACCAGGGCGACGAGCGCGTCCAGACCGGCCCCGGTGGGCACGATGCCGTCGGATCCCGCCGCGTCCAGCGCGTTGTTGAAGAACAGGCCGTCGCTGAGCAGCAGCACGAGATCGAGCGCCGCCTGATCGCGGACGTGCGGTCGGATGCCTTCCGCGAAGCGATCGCGCATCCGGTGCAGCGCCTCCGCCGCGGACGAGCTGCCGCCCTGCGCCAGCCGGGATGCCGCGATGATCGCGCGGTCGAGCGAGTCGTCCATCATCACCGACGTGCGCAGGTAGTACTCCACGGGGCCGTCCGGCGCCTTGACCATCGTCGCGACGTCCTCCTCGACGAGACGGTCCAGACGCCCGATCATCGCGCTCGCGAGTTCGTCCTTCGAGGCGAAGTGATAGAGCAGGCCGCCTTTGGAGACGCCGGCGGCGCGTGCTACGGCGTCGAGGGTCGCGGCGCGCTCGCCCGCGGAGATGAGCAGTGCCTCGTAGGCGTCGAGAACGCGCTCGCGGGCATGCGGAGGTCTGGCCATGTCTGTTACTATACCAGCTGGACGGTTAAGTAACTCGTCCTTCCGCGATGAATCCGAGAGGTGCACCATGTCCGCAACAGCGTCGATCTCCCTGCCGGGGACCGAGGACGGCCCCCGCGTCGGTGCACGCGGCTGGGCGGCGCTGGTCGTGCTCATGCTGCCCGTGCTGCTGGTCTCGGTCGACAACACCGTGCTGTCCTTCGCTCTGCCGGAGATCTCGACGGCGCTGAGCCCCAGTGGCGTCGAGCAGCTCTGGATCATCGATGTGTACCCGCTCGTGCTCGCGGGACTCCTGGTGACGATGGGCACGCTCGGTGACCGTTTCGGGCGGCGGAAGATGCTGCTCATCGGAGCCACCGGGTTCGCGCTCGTCTCCGCGCTGGCCGCGTTCGCGCCCTCTGCGGCGCTGCTGATCGCCGCACGCGCTCTGCTCGGGTTCTTCGGTGCGATGCTCATGCCGTCGACGCTCTCGCTGCTGCGCTCGGTGTTCCAGAACCGCGAACAGCGACGGCTCGCGATCGCCATCTGGGCGGCCGCGTTCTCCGCCGGATCCGCACTCGGACCGATCGTGGGGGGCCTGTTGCTCGAGCACTTCGCGTGGGGGTCCGTCTTCCTCGTCGCGGTGCCGGTGCTCATCCCGCTGCTGATCCTCGCGCCCATCCTCGTGCCGGAGAGCCGGGATCCGAAGCCGGGACGCATCGACCTGCTCAGCATCCTGATGTCGATGGCCACCATGGTGCCCGTGGTCTATGCGATCAAGGAGTTCGCCGTCGATGGCATCACCCCGCTGGTCGTGGTCCTGATCGTCCTCGGCGTCGGCATGGGCGTGCTGTTCGTGCGCCGTCAGCTGCGCGCGGAGAACCCGATGCTGGACATGGCGCTTTTCCGCCGCGGGATGTTCAGCGGTGCGATCCTGGTGAACCTGCTCAGCGTGGTCGCCCTCGTCGGCTTCCTCTACTACGTGTCGCAGCACCTGCAGCTGGTGCTTGGGCTGAAGCCCGTCGAAGCAGGCCTCGCGCTCATCCCGGGTATGGCCATGATGATCGTCTCGGGCCTCGTCGTCGTGCCGATCGCGCGCCGCGTGCGTCCCGAGGTCCTCGTGCCGGCAGCCCTGGTGTTCTCGCTCGCGGGCTACCTCGTGGTGGCCTTCACCACGCACGCGCACGGTGTGGCGCCCCTGATCATCGCGTTCGTGCTGCTCGGCATCGGCATCGGCGCCGCGGAGACCGTGTCCAACGAGCTCATCCTCGCGGCGGCCCCGCCGGAGAAGGCCGGTGCGGCCAGTGCGGTGTCCGAGACGGCGTACGAGCTGGGCGCGGTGCTCGGGACCACGATCCTCGGTGGCATCATCACGGCGTTCTACCGCACCTCGCTGGTCGTGCCGGCCGGCGTGCCGACGGCGCTCGCCGATCGCGCGCGGGAGACCCTCGCCGGAGCGTTCTCCGCGGCCGAGCAGCTACCGGGGGCGCTCGGACAGGCTCTGCAGCAGGCGGCATCCGATGCCTTCGGCACCGGCGTCATGGTGACCTCGCTCATCGGAGGCTTCCTGGTCGTCTGCGCCGCGACGATCGCCGCGCTCACCCTCGGGCGCCGGCTCGGCGACTGACCGCCGATCTCGAGTCGTCCCCCTAAGCCCGGTCCATAGGTCGCGCTGACGGGGACGACTCTTTGTCGGGAGGGTCTCCGGCTCCCGATAGCCTGGGATCCTCCACCCGTAACGAATCGCAAGGAGCGCCCGTGTCGGAATCGTCGTCCCGTGTCGTGAAGCTGGCTGTCATTCCCGGTGACGGCATCGGTCCCGAGGTCGTCACCGAGGCGGAGAAGGTGCTCGACGCCGTCACCGCCTCGAGGCCCGTGACGTTCGAGAAGACTCGCTTCTCACTCGGCGCCGCGCGCTTCCTGGAGACGGGCGAGACGCTGACCGATGAGGATCTGGATGCGATCCGCGCGCACGACGCGATCCTGCTCGGCGCCGTCGGCGGCCAGCCGGGAGACCCGCGCCTGAAGGACGCGAACATCGAGCGCGGCCTGCTGCTGAAGCTCCGTTTCGAGCTCGACCACTACGTCAACCTGCGCCCGTCCAAGCTCTACCCGGGTGCGCCCGGACCGCTCGCGGCCCCCGGCGAGATCGACTTCGTCGTCGTCCGCGAGGGCACCGAGGGGCCGTACGTCGGCAACGGCGGCGCCATCCGCAAGGGCACCCCGCACGAGGTCGCGAACGAGACCAGCGTGAACACCGCGTTCGGCGTGGAGCGGGTGGTCCGCTACGCCTTCGACCTCGCGGAGAAGCGCCGCAAGAAGCTCACGCTCGTGCACAAGACCAACGTGCTGGTGCACGCCGGCGCGATCTGGAAGCGCATCGTCGACGAGGTGGCGCAGGAGCACCCCGACGTGGCCGTAGACTACCTGCACGTCGATGCGGCCACGATCTTCCTGGTCACCCACCCTTCGCGCTTCGACGTGATCGTCACCGACAACCTCTTCGGGGACATCCTCACGGATCTGGCCGGCGCCGTCACCGGTGGCATCGGCCTCGCCGCCTCGGGCAACATCAACCCCGACGGCGCGTTCCCGTCGATGTTCGAGCCCGTGCACGGCTCGGCACCCGACATCGCGGGCCAGCAGAAGGCCGACCCCACCGCAGCGATCCTCTCGGTCGCCCTGCTCCTGGATCACCTGGGGCTGAGCGATGAAGCCGTACGCGTACAGCGTGCCGTCGAGGAGGACATCGCCGCACGGGACGGCGCCCGCACCACCGAACAGACCGGCGCGGCGATCATCGCCCGACTCCAGGCGTAACCTGAAGTCAGCGCACGACGCCGCACCCTTCGACCTGTCAGGACGCACTCATGACCATCGAACTCCCTCTTCAGGCCCCGTCACCCGCCGGACTCATCTGGCGCGTCACCCGTAACGAAGACGCGCGCTCCGACGCCGACCGCGAGGAGATCCTCGCCGCGCCCGGCTTCGGGCAGCACTTCACCGACCACATGGTCGACCTGTGCTGGTCCGACAAGGGCGGCTGGCACCGTCCCCGCGTCTCGCCGTACGGCCCCATCGAGCTCGACCCGGCCGCCGCCGTGCTGCACTACTCGCAGGAGATCTTCGAGGGCCTCAAGGCCTACCGACACGCGGATGGATCGGTCTGGACCTTCCGTCCCGACCGCAACGCCGCCCGGCTGCAGCGCTCGGCGCGGCGCCTGGCGCTGCCCGAGCTGCCGACCGAGCTCTTCATCGAGTCGCTCAAGCAGCTCGTCGCCGTCGACTCCTCCTGGGTGCCCAGCAACCCCGAGGAGAGCCTCTACCTCCGCCCGTTCATGTTCGCCAAGGAGGCCTTCCTCGGCGTGCGCGCCGCGAAGAAGGTGGCCTACTACCTCATCGCGAGCCCGGCCGGAGCGTACTTCCCGGGCGGCGTGCAGCCGGTGAACATCTGGCTGTCCCGTGACTACGCCCGTGCGGGTCACGGCGGCACGGGCGCGGCCAAGACCGGCGGCAACTACGCCTCGAGCCTGCTCCCGCAGGAGGAGGCGTACAAGAAGGGCTGCCAGCAGGTCCTGTTCCTCGACGGCGAATACATCGAGGAGCTCGGCGGCATGAACCTCGTGCTCGTCACCCGCGACAACAAGCTGATCACCCCGGCCAGCGACTCCATCCTCGAGGGCATCACGCTCGCGTCGATCCTGCAGCTCGCGAAGGACCGCGGGCTGGAGGTGGAGCAGCGCAAGGTCTCCATCCAGGAATGGCGCGACGGTGCCGCGTCAGGCGAGATCGTCGGCGCATTCGCCTGCGGCACCGCCGCGGTCGTGGTGCCGATCGGCACGCTCATGGCGGACGACTTCGAGATCGTGCACGCCGGCCCCGCGTCGACCGAGCTCGCGATGTCGCTGCGCGAGGAGCTCACCGACATCCAGTACGGCCGTCGTGAGGACACCCACGGCTGGCTCGTCCGCCTGGACGCCTGAGCTGCAGCACGATCCACGCCGTCTCCGACGCGGAGGCGGCGCACGAACCGCGATCCCTGACAGGAGAGGACGCCGCTATGAAGCTGGCCATGGTCGGACTCGGACGGATGGGGGCGAACATCGTGCGCCGCCTCATGCGCGGAGGGCACGAGTGCGTCGTCTACGACGTCAACCCGGATGCTGTCGCCGCACTCGTGGCGGAGGGGGCGATCGGCGCGACCGATTACGCCGACCTCGCGTCCAAGCTCGACGGGCCGCGCGTCGTCTGGCTGATGATCCCGGCCGGGCTCACCGGGCGCGTCGTCGACGAGCTCAGCGAGGTGCTGCAGCCGGGCGACATCCTCATCGACGGCGGCAACTCGAACTACCGTGACGACGTGCGCCGTGCCAAGGCGCTGCGTGAGAAGGGCCTGAACTACGTCGACGTCGGCACCAGTGGCGGGGTCTTCGGCCTGGAGCGCGGCTACTGCCTCATGGTCGGCGGGCCCGACGAGGCGTTCACCACGATCACCCCGATCCTGAAGACCATCGCCCCGGGTGCGGGCGAGATCGAGCGCACCCCGGGCCGTACCGGTGAGCTCGGCGATGAGGAGCTCGGATTCCTGCACTGCGGGCCGTCCGGTGCGGGTCACTTCGTGAAGATGGTGCACAACGGCATCGAGTACGGCGTGATGGCGGCGCTGGCCGAGGGGCTGAACCTGCTCGAGAACGCCGATGCAGGGATCCGCGAGGCCGAGCACTCCGCTGAGGTCGCACCCCTCGAGGAGCCCGAGTACTACCAGTTCGACATCGACACCCCGAAGGTCGCCGAACTGTGGCGTCGCGGATCCGTCATCTCGTCGTGGCTGCTCGACCTCACCGCCGCGGCCCTGCAGGGCAACCCGACACTCGACGGGCTCGCCGGCCGGGTCTCCGACTCCGGCGAGGGCCGCTGGACGGTCAAGGCCGCCGTCGACGTGGGCGTGCCGGTGCCGGTGCTCGCCGCCTCGCTATTCGAGCGTTTCGCGTCGAGGGACGAGGACCTGTACGCGAACAAGGTGCTCTCGGCGATGCGCCTGCAGTTCGGCGGGCACAAGGAGCTGCCCGCGGGCGACGTGCTCGAGGCCGGCGGCAACAAGGCCGAGACGACGGGCTGATCGCGTGCCGTGGATAGGCTGAGCATGTGAAGATCGCTCGGTTCAGCCACAACGACGGCATCAAGTACGGGATCCTCGACGAGGGCGAACTGGTCGTGCTGGCCGGCGACCCGATGTTCGCGGGCTATGAGACGACGGGGGAGCGGGTGCCGCTCGCCGACGTGGCGCTGCTCGCCCCGGTCATCCCGCGCTCGAAGGTGGTCTGCGTCGGCAAGAACTACCACGACCATGCCGCCGAGATGGGCGGCGAGGCGCCGGCGGAGCCGTTGCTCTTCCTCAAGCCGAACACCGCGGTGATCGGCCCGGGTGACACCATCGTGCGCCCGAACGCGCTCTCGGAGCGTACCGAGCACGAGGGCGAGCTCGTAGTCGTGATCGGGCGCATCGCCAAGAATGTCGCTGCGGAGAACGCGCAGCAGTATGTCTTCGGATACACGGTGGGCAACGACGTCACGGCCCGCGACCTGCAGCGCAAGGACGGCCAGTGGTCGCGCGCCAAGGGCTTCGACACGTTCTGCCCGCTGGGGCCGTGGATCGAGACCGACGTCGACCTGGACGCCGCGGAGCTCACCACTCGGGTGAACGGCGAGGTGCGCCAGCACGCCCCTCTCACCGACATGATCCACTCGGTCGCCGACATCATCGCGTATGCCTCGGCCGTCTTCACGCTGCTGCCGGGCGATGTGATCATGACCGGCACCCCGGCCGGCGTGGGCGCCTTCGAAGCCGGCGACACCGTCGAGGTCGAGATCTCCGGAATCGGGACGCTGCGCAACGCTGTGCGCGACGCCGTGCCCGCGTCGTGACCGCAGCGATCCTCACGGAACTGGACCGCACCAGGATCCAGCGTCGTACGGTCGGAATCCTCTCGCTCGGTCAGGTCCTCGGCGGGATCGCGTTCGGCGCGACGGTCTCGCTGGGCGCACTGCTCGCGGCGGACATCTCCGGCAGCGACGCGCTCTCGGGTCTGGCCACGGCCTCGGTGACGCTCGGCGCCGCCCTCGCCGCGATCCCGCTGGCTCGCCTTGCCGGGCTCCGTGGCCGCCGGTTCGCGCTGACGGGGGGCAATCTGTTCGCTCTTCTCGGCATCGTGGTGGTGATCTCGGCGGCTGCGGTCCGCGTGTTCCCGCTGCTGCTGGTCGGCATCATCATGATCGGCATGGGCAACGCCGGGAACCTGCAGTCCCGGTTCGCCGCGACCGACCTGGCGCAGCCGCAGCACCGAGGACGGGATCTGTCCATCGTCGTGTGGGCGACGACGATCGGCGGCGTCGCGGGACCGCTGCTGCTCGGACCGGGCGAGCAGCTCGGCCGGGTGATCGGGATGCCTGAGCACACCGGCTCCTACCTGTTCTCGCTGGTGGCGCAGGTCGCGGCGTTCGCGCTGTACCTGATCGCGCTCCGGCCGGATCCGCTGCTCACCTCGCGCATGCTGCCCGAGACCGGATCCGTCGCGACGGGCGTCGAGCGCGTCGACCGCCCGATCGCGGCCCGATACGCGATCTTCGCGATCGCGGGCTCGCACGTGACGATGGCGTCGGTCATGGCGATGACTCCGGTGCATCTGTCGCACATGGCCATGGCCGGCGGCTCGATGGGGGGCATGCACGACGGGATGTCGATGGAGCTCGACGTCACGGTGCTCGTCGGCGTGACGATCGCCATGCACGTGGCCGGGATGTACGGACTGTCGCCGGTGTTCGGCATCCTCTCCGACCGCTGGGGCCGGCTGCGCACCGTGCTGCTCGGGCAAGCACTGCTCGTCGTATCGCTGTGCTTCGCGATGTTCGCGGGGGAGACTCCATGGGGCGTCATGGTCGCGCTCATCCTGCTGGGCCTGGGCTGGAGTGCCGCGACCGTCGCCGGTGCGGCTCTGCTCACCGAGGCGTCGGCGCCCGCGCTGCGCACGCGCCGCCAGGGGCGCAGCGACTCGATCATGAGCCTGAGCGCGGCCGGCGGTGCGGTGCTGGCCGGCGTGATCCTGCAGTCGTTCTCCTACGCGGGCCTCGCCATCGCAGCCCTCGTCGTGGTCGCCGCGATCGTCGTGCTCTCGCCATTCGGGAAACGCTGACGGCCCTCCCGGCACTTACGGTGATGCGTCGGGATCCGTCCTTATGAGACGGCTGAAGATCCGGTATCAGCGCGCTGACGCGGGTGTAGCGTCATGCTCGGTCCCGCGCCGCTGACCCGGCGGCCCGGATGATCCGTCAACAAGGAGGTTGGCATGTCCCGATTGAGGACTCTCGGCGCCGTTCTCGGCGTCTCCGCGATGGCTGGCGCGACCGCGCTCGCCCTCTCACCGGTATCGTCACCACCCCCGGCGGCGGCCGCCACGGTCGTCCCCTTCGCCGCGCAGGTGCCGGACTCGTACTTCGCGAGCCAGGCAGACGCCGGTCCTGGCCCCGTGGCGTGCACCAGACCCGCGCCAGACGGCCGTGTCTCGACTGTGGCTCACTGCTACACGCCCGACCAGCTGCGCAACCACTACGGTCTCGGGCCCCTCGCGACGAGCAACGACGGAGCAGGGCAGACGATCGTGCTGGTCGACGCGTACGGCAGCCCGACCGCCGCAGACGACCTGAACTTCTTCGCGCAGACCTTCGGCGGGCCCGCCCCCGACTTCGAGGCGGTCTCGCCGCTCGGCACGCCGAACTACACGAACCCGACGGGCAAGGGCGTCGGCCAGTCCGGCCCGAACTCGGCAGCAGGCTGGGCAGGCGAGGCGAACCTCGACGTGCAGTGGGCGTACGCGATCGCCCCGAAGGCGCACATTGTGCTGCTGTCCACCCCGCCCGCTGAGACGCAGGGCGTGCAGGGCGTCCCCAACCTGATGAAGGCGATCGACTGGGCGATCCAGAAGTACCCGTCCGGGACGGTGTTCTCGATGTCGTTCGGCACGGACGAGCAGACGTTCGGATCCGCGTCCGCGGCGAAGACGCAGTTCGCCCGATTCGACCAGACCTTCCAGCGCGGCCTCGCGAAGGGTGACACGTTCTTCGCCTCCTCCGGCGACAACGGATCCACCGGATACGTCCGCTCGCACCGCGCCGGCACGGTCGGCACGACGCCCGAGGTCAGCTACCCGAACGTCTCGCCGTACGTGACCTCGGTCGGCGGCACGCAGGTGCAAGACGGCTGGACCTGGAACCCGACACAGGACGTGCCGTTCCTGCCAGACGGCACCCGCAACCCCGCGTTCTGGAGCTGGACGGTCGGCGGCGACACCGAGCCGGTCTGGAACGAGGGCCGGGCCGGCATCGGCACGGGCGGCGGACTCTCGACGATCTACCCGCGTCCTGCCTTCCAGGACGGTGTCGCGGGTGTCGTCGGGAACGTGCGCGGCGTCCCGGATCTGTCCTGGAACGCCGCCACCAACGGCGGTGTCCTGGTGTACCACACGTACTTCCCGAGCACCGAAGGCGGTCCGGCATGGGCGGTCTACGGCGGAACGTCGGCAGCCTCCCCGCAGGCGGCGGCCGCGACGGCGATCGGGAACCAGGCGCGCGCGGCCGCGGGCAAGGGGCCGATCGGCGACCTCAACGCCGCGATCTACAAGGCGTCCTTCGACAAATCCGCGGCGTTCAACGACATCGTGCCGCGACAGTACGGCACGACGCCGAGCGGCCTGCTGAACAGCAACCGGATCTGGGACACGGCGGCGGACGGATCCTTGACGCCCGACCCGGTTCCCGGGTACATGACGACGGCCGGCTACGACCTGACCACCGGATGGGGTTCGCCCGTGGTTCCGGGGTACGTCGCGCAGCTCGTCGCGCAGTGAGTTACGGTTCGGGGCCGGGCGGGCATCCCTCCGCCCGGCCCCGGCTGTTGCAACGGCCCCTGCTCGGGAGCAGGAACGCCCGCAACTAGAATCGAAGGGCTATGGCTACTCCCGATCCCCGCACCACCACCGCGTCCGGTGCTGATGTCCGCGTCCGCTTCTGCCCCTCGCCGACCGGTCTGCCGCACGTCGGCATGGTCCGCACCGCCCTCTACAACTGGGCCTACGCCCGGCACACCGGCGGCAAGATGGTGTTCCGCATCGAGGACACCGATGCCGCCCGGGACAGCGAGGAGAGCTTCCGCCAGCTCGTCGACGCGCTGACCTGGCTCAAGATCGACTGGGACGAGGGCGTCGAGGTCGGCGGTCCGCACGGTCCGTACCGTCAGTCCGAGCGCGGTGACATCTATCGCGACGTGATCGGGAAGCTCGTGGCGTCCGGCGCCGTGTACGAGAGCTACTCGACGGCGGAGGAGATCGACGCCCGCAACGAGGCGAACGGTCGTGCCAAGCAGCTCGGCTACGACAACTTCGATCGCGACCTCACCGAGGAGCAGAAGGCGGCGTTCCGCGCCGAGGGCCGCCAGCCCGCGCTGCGCCTGCGCGTGTCGGATGAGGACCTCACCTACGTCGACCTCATCCGCGGTGAGGTGACGTTCCCGGCCGGATCCTTCCCCGACTTCGTGGTCGTGCGGCCCAACGGCGCCCCGCTGTACACGCTGGTGAACCCGGTCGACGATGCGCTCATGGGCATCACCCACGTGCTGCGCGGCGAGGACCTCATGCCGTCGACGGCGCGTCAGCTCGCGCTCTACGGCGCGCTCATCGACGCCGGCGTGACGACGTTCGTGCCGCGCTTCGCGCACATGCCGCTCGTGCTGGGGGAGACCGGCAACAAGAAGCTCAGCAAGCGCGATCCGCAGGCCGACCTGTTCCTGCACCGCGAGCGCGGCTTCATCCATGAGGGGCTCCTGAACTACCTCGCGCTGCTGGGCTGGTCGATCGGGCCCGACCGCGACGTGTTCTCGCTCGAGGAGTTCACCGCCGCGTTCGACATCGTGAACGTGAACCCGAACCCGGCCCGCTTCGACCAGAAGAAGGCCGAGTCGATCAACGGCGACCACATCCGCAAGCTCGAGGCGAAGGACTTCGCCGAGCGGATCCTGCCCTACCTCGCCGCCGCCGACGTCTTCGACGGGGAGCCGACGCACGAGCAGATCGTGCTCGCCTTCCGTGCGGCGCCGCTCGTGCAGGAGCGCGTGCAGCTGCTCGGCGAGGTGCCGGGTCTGCTGGGCTTCCTGTTCTCCGACCAGGTGTCGTACGACGAGGACGCGCTCAAGGGGCTGCCCGCGAACGCCGCCGAAGTGCTCACCGCGTCCGCCTCGGCACTGGAGTCGCTCGACTCGTTCACGCCGGAGGCGATCCAGGATGCCCTGGCGGCCGCGCTGATCGACGGCCTCGGTCTCAAGCCTCGGGTCGCCTACGGCCCGCCGCGCGTCGCCCTGAGCGGACGCCGGGTGTCCCCGCCGCTCTTCGAGTCGATGGAGCTGCTCGGCAAGGACGAGACGCTGCGGCGTCTGCGCGCGCTGGCGGAGTTCCTGGGCTGATCGGATGCCCGATCGGGGCGGGGGAGCGCGACGCGCGCGGGATCCCGCCCCGGTTTGGATCCCGGGATGAGCTCGGGTAAGCTTGACTCTCGGTGCGAGGCCCAGGTTTCGCCCTTGGGGTATGGTGTAATTGGCAACACGGCTGATTCTGGTTCAGTTGTTCTTGGTTCGAGTCCAGGTACCCCAGCCAACAGAGAAGGCCCGGAAACACTGAGTAAATCGGTGCTCCGGGCCTCTGTCGTTCCCGGCGGGGGAGAGGCGAACCCCTTACCTCGTCGACGTTGACCGAGCGCGAGGCCTCCGTGGTTCTCAGCATGCGAAGGGCTGCCGCAGTCACGCCACCGGAATACTCCGGGACGGTCGCGGCTGTGAGGCATCTCGTCGACAGTTCTCCGTCGAAACCCGTCGATCAAACCTGAACCGCTAGCTCCGTGATCGTCGGGCGGTGCCCCAGAGCTGGTGCATTCCGGTGAGGAGCGCGTCAAGGCCGATCTCGAACAGCAGATCGCCCGGGCTGAGAGAGCGCTCCTCAGCGGTCCGCGCGAAGGCTGCGGACGCCCGGGCGAGCAGCGGGGAGCGCTCCGGGTCCCGGGGCTCGTAGACCCCCACCGGGGTCGGTGTGTCGAGCGCGGCGCCGAAGATGAAGGTCTCGAGCACGCTCAGCGACGCGATGATGCTCTCCTCAGGCCAATGCGCGCCCGAGAATCCGGTGACGACGCGCTGGTACACGAGCGACGTGTACGGGGTGTGTGCGAGAGGGACCGCGACGATGAGGGGCACGAGCTCGGGGCGCTCGCGCAGCCGGCTCAGATAACTCCATGCCCACCGGGAGAGCGCCTCGCGGAGCGGTTCGTTTCCGAAGCCGGACGTGTCGAGGCCGGCGGCGAAGCGCTCCTGCAGCAGCGCGAGGACGGCCGCGCGCGAGGGTACGTGGTTGTAGAGCGCGCTCGGCGACACCCGCAGCCGTTGCGCGAGCGACCGCATCGTCAACCCGGCGAGGCCTGCGGCACGGATCTCGGCGAAGGCGGCTTCGGCGATCCGATCCCGATCCAGGATCCGCTCGCGCGGACGCCCGCGGCCCCGGGGCGCGGCGTCCGTCATGGCCTTCCTCTCTCCATAAATGAACAGATTGCCACAATCCTGAGCAGCGAACACGAGCGAGACAGTCGAGAAAATCAACGATCCTGCGAATCTGATCGACCCGAAGGATCCCCGGACCCTAGCATCGTGACGTCATCCGAACCCCGCGCAGCGACGCGCGGATGCCCGAGCGGATCGACAGGAGAGGACTGCCATGACCGCGCCTGCGACCACGATCGCTGACGAGACCACCCACGCCGCCACGGCGGGCGGTGAAGCTCAGCTCGACCGCGACGTCGTCGTGATCGGCGCCGGGATCAGCGGGTTGATGGCCGCGCGGCGGCTGCTCGAGGCCGGGAACAGCGTCGCGGTGCTCGAAGCGCGCGATCGTGTCGGCGGACGCACGTGGTCACAGGCGATCGACGGCTCGTTCCTCGAGCTCGGCGGGCAGTGGATCTCGGTAGAGCAGTCCGCGCTCAAGGCCCTGCTGGCAGAGCTCGGAAAGGAGACCTTCTCCCGCTACCGCGACGGGGACTCCGTCTACCTCGGACCGGACGGTGAGCGGCACGCGTTCTCCGGATCCTTCCCGGTCGGCGATGTGACCCTCGCCGAGATCGATCGGCTTGTCGCGGCGCTCGACGCGCTCGCCGCCGAGCTCGACGTCGACGCGCCGTGGTCGCACCCGCGCGCCGCCGAGCTCGACCGCGTGTCGTTCGCAGGCTGGCTCGCGTCGCTCTCCGACGACGAGGAGGCGATCCGGATCGTCGACCACTACATCGCCGCAGGCATGCTCACCAAGCCGTCGCACGCCTTCTCCGTGCTGCAGGCGATGCTCATGGTCGCCTCGGCCGAGTCGTTCGAGAACCTCATCGACGAGGGGCTGCTGCTCGACGAGCGCGTCGTCGGCGGCATGCAGTCGGTCTCCGAGCAGATCGCCGCAGAGCTCGGCGACGTCGTGCACCTGTCGACGCCGGTGCGCCGGATCGAGTGGACGACCGAGGGCGACGGCGCTCCGGGCGAGGTCGTCGCGATCGGCGACGGCCTGCGCGTGCACGCGCGCTACGCGGTGGTCGCAGTACCGCCGAACCTCTACTCGACGATCGAGTATCTGCCCGCGCTGCCGCGGACGCAGCAGGTCGCGCACCAGCACCAGTCGATGGGGCTCGTGATCAAGGCGCAGGCCGCCTACGATCGCCCGTTCTGGCGCGAGCAGGGGCTCAGCGGCACGGGCTTCGGATCCCGCCAGCTGGTCTGCGAGGTCTACGACAACACTTCGCCGCACGAGAGCAGGGGCACCCTCGTCGGCTTCATCGCAGGCGAGCGTGCGGAGGAGGCCTGGGCGCTGCCCGAGGCCGGGCGCCGCCAGGCCGTGCTGGACTCGTTCGCCGCCTACTTCGGCGACGAGGCGCGGGAGCCGCTCGCGTTCTACCTCTCCGACTGGGGCAGCGAGCAGTACACGCGCGGCGCTTACGCCTCGAGCTACGACCTCGGCGGTCTGAGCCGGTGGGGACACGTGCAGAACCAGCCGGTCGGCCCGCTCTTCTTCGCGAGCTCCGACATCCAGGGCGCCGGCTACATGCATGTCGATGGCGGAGTGCGGATCGGATCCGACACCGCCCGCCGCATCCGCGAGGGCTTCGCCGAGGCGGGCGTCGCAACGACCGGCGCGACCGTCGCCGCCGCCGTGTGAGGCTTGGGGACATGAGCGACCAGGGCAACGAACCGCGCGGCCCGCTCGACGGCGTGCGCGTCGCCGACTTCTCCCGCGTGCTCGCGGGGCCCTACGCGACGATGACGCTCGCGGACTTCGGCGCCGATGTCATCAAGATCGAGCCGCCCACCGGCGACGACACCCGGCACTGGCGACCCCCGGTCGACGCGGAGGGCAACGCGACGTACTTCGGCAGCGTGAACCGCAACAAGCGTTCGATCGCGCTCGATCTGACGACCCCGGAGGGGCGTGCGGAGGCGATCCGCCTCGCCGCGTCGGCCGACGTCGTCGTGGAGAACTTCCGTCCAGGCGTCATGGCCCGATTTGGCCTGGACGAGATGGCCGTGCGCGCACGGAACCCCGGGGTCGTCTACTGCTCGATCACCGGATTCGGCGCCGGAGCGGGCGCGGAGCTCGCCGGTTACGATCTGCTCGTGCAGGCGGTCGGCGGCCTCATGTCGATCACGGGGGATCCGAACGGCACACCGGCGAAGGCCGGAGTAGCCCTGGTCGACGTGCTGTGCGGGCAGAACGCCGTGAACGGGATCCTGCTCGCGCTGCGCGAGCGCGACCGCACCGGCGAGGGGCAGCGGGTCGAGGTCGACCTGCTGCATTCCCTGCTGTCCGCGCTGACCAACCAGGCCGCCTCGACCCTCGCGACCGGCACTGCGCCCCGGCGGCTCGGCAACGAGCACCCCTCGATCGCGCCGTACGCGCTGTTCCGCGCGGCCGATCGGGATCTCGTGATCGCGGTCGGCAACGATCGGCAGTTCGCGGCGCTCGCGACGGCTCTTGGGCGGCCCAGGCTTGCCCAGGATCCGCGCTTCGCGACCAACACCGACCGCGTCGCGCACCGCGATGCCCTGACCGCCGAGCTCGAGACCGCGTTGGCCGCGGCCTCCGCCGAGACATGGGCCGAGCGGTTCCGCGCCGCGCGGATCCCGGCCGGCCTGGTCAACGATGTCGCCGAGGCGATCGCTTTCGCCGAAGGCCTGGGCCTCGATACCGTGGTCGAGCTCGGCCCCTCCCGTACGATCGCCAGCCCGATCGGGCTGAGCGCCACCCCCGCCCGCTACCGCACGCCGCCGCCGGCTCTCGGTGCCGACACCGATGCCGACTGGCTCCCCCGGAAGGACCCCTCATGACCCCCGCACCGTTCACCGCACAGGCCCCGCGGATCGACGCCGTCTTCGACTTCGACGCGCTGCTCGGCGACGAGGAGCGCGAGTGGCAGCAGCGGGCGCGCGCGTTCGCACAGGAGCGGATCCTGCCGATCATCGAGGACGACTTCGAGAACGCGCACTTCCGCCGCGAGCTGATCCCGGAGCTCGGCGCTCAGGGCTTCCTCGGCATGCACATCAGCGGGTACGGCTGCGCCGGCGCGGGCGCGGTGTCGTACGGGCTGGTCTGCCTCGAACTCGAGGCGGCCGACAGCGGCTGGCGCACCTTCGTGTCGGTGCAGGGATCCCTCGCGATGAGCGCGATCGCGAAGTACGGATCCGAGGAGCAGAAGCAGCAGTGGCTGCCCGGCATGGCCGCCGGCGAGCTGGTCGGCTGCTTCGCGCTGACCGAGCCGCAGGGCGGCAGCGACCCCGCGGCGATGACCACGACCGCGCGCCGGGACGGCGACGGCTGGGTGATCGACGGCGCGAAGCGCTGGATCGGCCTCGCCTCGCTCGCCGATGTCGCGGTGGTCTGGGCTCGCGTGGACGACCCCGAGTTCGGCGAGGGCGGTCAGGCGGTGCGCGGCTTCCTGGTGCCGACCGCGACCCTTGGCTTCACGGCCACGCCGATCCCCGGCAAGCTCTCGATGCGCGCCTCGGTGCAGTGCGACATCGCGCTCGAGGGCGTGCGGCTCCCGGCCGACGCGATCCTCCCGGGAGCCAAGGGGCTGTCCGGCCCGTTCGGCTGCCTCAATGAGGCGCGGTACGGCATCGTCTGGGGCGCGATGGGCGCGGCGCGCAGCTGTCTCGAGGCCGCGCTCGAGCGCTCGACGACCCGCGAGGTGTTCGGCAAGCCGATCGGCGCGAACCAGCTCACCCAGGCGAAGCTCGCCGACATGCTCGTCGAGGTCGAGAAGGGGATCCTGCTCGCCCTGCACCTCGGCCGCCTCAAGGAGCGCGGGGCGCTGACGCCCGCGCAGATCTCGGTCGGCAAGCTCAACAGCGTCCGCGAGGCGCTCGAGATCGCCCACCAGGCCCGCACGATCCTCGCGGGCGACGGCATCACGAACGCCTTCCCGGTGATGCGGCACGCGAGCAACCTCGAGTCGGTGCGGACTTACGAGGGCACCGACGAGATCCATCAGCTCGTGCTCGGTCGCGCGCTCACCGGCCTGAGCGCATTCTGACATGGGCGGTGTCACTGTTCCCGAGGCTGATGTCGCGGTCGCGATCCAGACGGATCTGGTGGATCGGGCCGTGCGCGCCGCGGCCGCGTCCGGACTCGAGAAGTCTTCCCGAGCATCGCGCGCGGGTTGGCTGCGGGCGCTCGCCGAGGCGCTCACGGCGCACAGTGACGAGCTCGTCTCGACCGCGCACCGCGAGACGCACCTCAGCACCGCACGGCTGAGCGGCGAGGTGGTGCGCACGGCGACCCAGCTGCGCTTCTTCGCTGACGTGATCGAGGAGGGCTCCTACCTCGAGGTGACCCTGGACCGCCCGGATCCGACGCTCATTCCGCCGCGGCCCGATCTGCGCCGGATCCTGCGTCCGCTCGGCGTCGTCGCCGTGTTCGCCGCATCGAACTTCCCGTTCGCGTTCTCGGTGCTCGGCAACGACACCGCTTCGGCGCTCGCCGCCGGGTGCCCGGTCGTGCTGAAGGCGCACCCGGGCCACCCCGACCTGTCCCGCCGCGTCGCGGAGATCGCCCGCATCGCGCTTGCCGCGGCGGGCGGGCCGGAGGACGCGCTCGTGCTCGTCGAGGGCATGGACGCCGGACGCGCGCTCGTGCGCCACCCGCTCGTCCGTGCGGTCGGCTTCACCGGATCCATCCGCGGCGGCCGAGCACTGTTCGACCTCGCGTGCGCTCGCCCCGATCCGATCCCGTTCTACGGCGAACTCGGCTCGATCAACCCGGTCGTCGTGACGTCGGCGGCGATCGTCGAGCACGGCGACGCGCTCGCCGCGCGCCTTGCCGGATCGTTCACGCGCGACGGCGGGCAGTACTGCACCAAGCCCGGGCTGGTGTTCGTGCCCACCGGTTCCGTCGAGTTCGAGGACGCGCTCGGCGCGGCCGTTTCCGCCGCGCCCGGCCAGCGCCTGCTCACGGCAGGGATGGCCGAAGCCTTCGCCTCGAGCGGTTCAGCCCTCGCAGCCCGGGACGACGTCTCGGTGCTGGCCGCCGGCCAGGATTCCGACGGGACCGCCCCGGTCGTCGCAGCGATCGACGCCTCCGGCTTCCTCGCGGATCCCGAGACATTCCAGCAAGAGCACTTCGGCCCGCTGACCCTGCTGGTCCGCTACCGCGGCGCCGCCGAGCTCGACCGCGCTCTCGCCCTGCTCGAGGGCAGCCTCACCGGCACCCTGTGGCACGGCTCCGACGAGGATCCCGCCCTGCTCGCCTCGCTGACGAACGCCCTCGCCCGGGTCGCCGGCCGCGTGCTCTACAACGGCTGGCCGACCGGCGTCGCGATCGCGTGGGCGCAGCACCACGGCGGCCCCTGGCCCGCCTCGACGGCGTCCGTTCACACGTCGGTCGGGGCGACCGCGATCCGCCGGTTCCTGACGCCGCTGACGTACCAGGACGCGCCGGAGGCCGTACTACCCGAGGAGCTTCAGGAGGGGAATCCGCTCCGGGTTCCGCAGCGGGTGGATGGCTTGCTCAGGATGCCTCTGCCATTCCCGTCAGGGAGAGCGCGTCCCCGCTGACCGGACGTCTTCCACTCCGTCGGCAGCACTCGCGTCATTTCTTAGTTGGACCGCTGACTTAGTATGGTTAGGATCTTCGTGAGCTCGCCTGCAAGCGGCTCGGGATGATCGGAGGGCGGTGAGCGCAAGGAGGTCGCCGGGGGGCACGTGGCGGCCGAGCCGGCGCTCAGCGGCAGGGGGGTGCCGCCGCGCCGCCCGGAGTTCCCGTACCGATCGGTCGGTACGGGAACTCCTCAGCACGCGAGCGGCCGGCACGGGTCGCGTCCCGTCGATGATCACGGCATATCCCTGACGGGAACCTACGATCCAATGGGACGGTACACAGCTGTCAACGCAGGCCAGGAGGCGCGATGGAGACGAAGGCCGTGAAGAGGGCCAATGGCCTCGAAACGCAGCGAACCCTGCTGGCGGCGGCCGGCGCGGTGTTCTCACGGATGGCGTACGCGGACGCCCGGCTGAAGGACATCGCTGAGGAAGCGGGCATCAGCCAGGGGTCTCTGTACTTCCACTTCGGGAACAAGGACGACGTGGCCCGCGCGGTTCTCACTGTTCAGCAGGAGCGCATGGCGCAGGTCCTCACCGTCGTTCAGGCCCGTCCGGGCTCCGCCCTGGACTGCATCCTGGGACTGTTCGACGGCCTCGCGGAACTGATCGCGATGGATGAGCTCGTGCAGGCGGGGATACGCCTCTCGATGCAGCCGGCGACAGGGTTGGAGATCTACTCCAGCACCCCCTACGCGGCATGGGTCGACGTCGCGGCTGCCGTCGTGCGCGACGGCGTCGCGGACGGGTCGATGGCAGCCGATCTCGAGGTGCGTGCGACGGCTGAGCTGTTGAACGAGATCTTCGTCGGTGCGCAGGTCCTCTCCGGGCTCGAGGACAAGTGGGCCTCCCTGCCGCGTCGTGTCGCCGCAGCGCACATGGCAATACGGATGCTGCTCACGTCATCGCGCCGAGCGGAGTGATCGCGCACGCCCGTGGAGCCGGGGTCCGCGGATCCTCGGGCCCAGGGTCACACCCGCCCGAAGACCTCAGGATCCACTGGGCGCTGCGCTCGGGGGAGTTTCGCGACGACGAGACGGTACGCCTCGGTGACGAGTTCTTCGACGAGACCCCGTTCGAGGCTCCCGTCGGCGCGCAGCGTGATCCAGTGCCGCTTGTTCATGTGGTAGCCGGGGATGATCGCGGGAAACGTGGCGCGCAGGGCCTCGGCGTCCGCCGGCGCGGACTTGAGCGTCACGCCCGTGCGGGTCGCCGGTGAGAGCGCCATGAACATCAGTCCTCGCACGCGGAAGACATCGACCTCGGGCCCGAACGGCTGGTCCACCGTGACGCCGGGAAGCTCCTCGGCGCGCGCCTGCACCCAGTCCTGCATATCGTCGCCCGTCATACGCTGAGCCCTCTCATCCGGATCCTCGCACCCCATCATGCCGCGTGCGGGAGGCGCCGCGCCGGCGTCGGTCGTGACCACGCCCCTGTACGCCTCGCGGGTTTCGGCGGATCATGGGGTGAGGGCCGAACGAACGGGAGTCGAGAATGTCCGAGGACCGCGTCGCCACGTCGAGCATCCAGATCGATGCGTCTCCCGAACGCGTGTGGGCGGTGCTGACGGATCCGGAGGCGGTCCGGGAGTTCATGTTCGGCACGACGGTCGTCACGGACTGGACGGTCGGGGCGCCGATCCGCTGGCAAGGGGAGTGGGAGGGTCGCGCATACGAGGACAAGGGCGTGATCCTGGAGGCCGATCCGGGCCGGCGTCTCGTCTGCACGCATTTCAGTCCGCTGACCGGCAAGCCGGACGTGCCGGAGAATTACCACACCCTGACCTGGACGATCACGGGAGACGGCCCGGTCGATTTCGCGCTGAGTCAGGACAACAACCCCGACGAGGCCGCGGCGCTCCACTCGACGACGATGTGGGACAGCCTCGTGCGCGCGGTGAAGGACATCGCCGAGCGCAAGGGCTGAGCGCAGAAACGGCCGGCTGTCGAGCTTTCGCCGTCCGGGCATCCCTCCCTGCGGATGCCGCCATGGTCCCGCGGGACTCGGATCAAGACCTGTGTCTATGGACAAGCCGTGTTCCGTGCTCGACCATGGCCCTGGGGATTCCCGACGTGGCTCTGCGGAGAGGAACGTGACGGCGACGATGATGACACGACGATGTGCGGGGACGATCGCGGTTCTGCTCGGCATGACGATGCTGTCCGGATGCTTCGGCACGGCGCAGGACCACTCGTCCCCGACGGCGACCGGCGGGAGAGGCAGCGCCGACCCGGCGAAGGCGGCCGCCATCACCGAGATGATCCGGACGCAGATGAAGGATGCGCACCTGAAGAGCGTCATCGTGCGCGTCTCGGTGGATGGCAAGGACATCATCAGGGAGGCCTTCGGCGAGTCGATGACCGGTGTGCCGGCGACCGTCGACATGCACTTCCGCAACGGCTCGGTCGCAATCGAATACATGGCCGCGCTCCTGCTCCGTCTCGTCGATGAGAAGAAGATCAGCCTCGATGACAAGCTCTCCGAATACGTTCCGGACTTCCCGCACGCCGACGAGGTCACGGTCCGCGACCTCGCGCAGATGACCAGCGGGTACCCGGACTACGTGCTCGGCAACGATGCGTTCGTCACGAAGAGCTACAGCGACGTGTACCACGCGTGGACCCCGGACGAGCAACTCGCGCTCATCAAAGACCAGCCGCTGCTGTACCCGCCCGGGACGAACTGGAACTACGCCCACTCCAACTATGTGCTGCTCGGTCAGGTGCTGGAGAAGGTCACGGGCATGCCGTTGGACCGGGCGCTGAAGCAGAAGGTGATCGATCCGCTGCATCTGACGGGTACGGTGGCCTCCCAGACCGCGGAGATCCCGCCGCCGGCGCTGCACGCATTCACGTCGGAGCGCCGGCCGTTCCTCGGGATCCCCGCCGATCAGTCGTTCCTCGAGGAGTCGACGTACTGGAACCCGTCGTGGACGCTCGCCCGCGGATCCGTCGAGACCAGCACGATCGACGATCTCCACGCGACGGCGATCGGGATCGGGACCGGGAAACTCCTGTCGAAGGAGTCCTACGCCGCCATGACCTCGACCGCACTGCGGGGCAAGACCACGGTGCTGCCAGAGTGTGTCACCTGCACGGTCATGGACGACACCCGCACCTACGGGATCGGCCTGTGGATCGCGGGACACTGGCTGCTGCAGAATCCGCTCTTCTCCGGGTACGCGGCGACGGAGGCTTACCTTCCGTCGAAGAAGATCGCCATCGCGGTCGCCGTCACCTTCGACGAGGGCGCTTTCGACGGGGGCGACTACCCGAACAGCGCGTCGACGCTGTTCCGGCAGATCGGGGCGTCTCTCGCACCGGACGATCCCCCGCCGACGGGAGGCTGATCCCGAGCGCCGGAACGGGAACGCGCCGGGGATCCGTTGCCCTCGGTCCAGAAAACGTGCCATTCTCGGTACCACGTCAGCACCGATGCTCCGAGCCGTCCTGCGACCCGCCCCACCGGTGACCACGGGTGAACGACAGGGGGATCGCATGTCGCAGACCGATGCCGGGAATCTCACGCACGCCGAAGACCACGGCGCGGAGCACGATGCGGAGCAGGCCGGGTACAAGAAGAGCCTGAACCGCCGACAGGTGCAGATGATCGCGATCGGCGGTGCGATCGGCACGGGCCTGTTCCTGGGATCCGCCTCCCGGCTGCACAGCAACGGCCCCGCCCTCGTGCTCAGCTACGCGTTCGTGGGCGTCATCGCCTACTTCCTCATGCGCGCGCTCGGAGAGCTCGTGCTGTACCGCACCACCTCCGGCGCCTTCGTGTCGTGGATGCGCGAGTTCTTCGGTGAGAAGGCGGCGTACTACACGGGATGGATGTACTGGACGAACTGGGCGCTCACCGGCATCGCCGAGCTCAGCGCCGTCGGCCTGTACATCCAGTACTGGTGGCCGCAGATGCCCACCTGGGCCACGGTGCTCATCGCGCTCGCCGTGGTGCTCGTGGTCAACCTGCTCTCCGCGAAGGCGTTCGGCGAGTTCGAGTTCTGGGCCTCCGTGCTCAAGGTCACCGCGATCATCGTCTTCCTCGTCGTCGGGATCGTCGTGGTGGCGTTCAGCTTCGACGTCGGAGGGCATCGTGCGGGGATCCAGAACCTCTGGTCCAACCCCGGCGGATTCTGGCCCTCGGGCAACGGTTTCGCCTGGTACGGGCCGATCATCGTGATGTCGGGCGTCGTCTTCGCCTACGCGGCCATCGAGATGGTCGGCATCGCGGCGGGTGAGATGGAGGATCCGAAGCGCGAGGTGCCGAAGGCCGTGAACGCGGTCATCGTCCGCATCGGCGTCTTCTACTGTGGTGCGCTGCTGCTGCTGGTCTGCATCCTGCCGACGAGCGAGTTCACGCCAGGCATCAGCCCCTTCGTGACGGTGTTCGGACGGATGAGCATCCCCTGGATGGCCAACGTGATCCAGGCGATCCTCATCGTCGCAGCGATGTCGTCGCTGAACTCCGGGCTGTACACGACCGGTCGCGTGCTGCGCAGCCTCGGCATGGCGAAGCAGGCCCCGGGCTTCACGCTCAAGATGAGCCGGTCCGGCGTCCCCTGGGCGGGCATCGTGATGACCGCCGTCGTCTACGTCTTCGGATCCATCCTGAACGCGGTGAGCCCCGACGCCTTCGAGATCGCGCTGGAGGCGGCCTCGATCGCGGTGGTGTTCACCTGGGGCACGATCTTCGTCTGCCAGTTGCGTCTGCGAAGACTCAGCGACAGGGGAGTGCTGCCGGCGAGCACGTTCCGGGCGCCCGGCACTCCATGGACGAGCTACCTCGGCCTCGCGTTCCTCGTGTTCGTGATCGTCGGCATGGCGATCTCGGGCTGGCAGGCCTCGCCGTACTTCTGGCACAAGACCGGCTTCGTCGTGGTCGTCGTAGGAATCCCGGTGCTGCTCGTGATCTTCGAGCTCGGCTGGCTGATCGTGAAAGGCCGCGTCATCGCGCACACGGAGGGGCGGATGCTCAGTAAATGGACCGACAGCGGTCTGCGCTATCCGCCTCGGGAGCCCGGCCCGCGCACCGAGTCGATCGCCGCCATCGGCACGGTGCAGTTCGACGTGCACGACCGGGATGAGGGCCACGAGGACGAGGGCATCGACATCGGTCCGATCGAGATCGGGATGCACGAGTGGGACAACCTCGAGGAGTCGGACAAGAACCCGCATGACGGCGGCTCGGACAAGAGCGAAGGGGGACGGTGACATGCGCCGTCTCAGTCTTGTCGCGATGGGCCTCGTCACCGTAGCGGTGCTCGTCGCGGGCTGCTCGTCCGCGACCCCGCAGAACACGGGTGACAACAACGCCACCGGATCCGCGACCCTCACGATCGGCATCGCGGACGACCTGCCCGGCGTCAGCCTCAAGACGGACGCGGGCTATGCGGGCTTCGACATCGACACGGCGAACTACGTCGCCGGCAAGCTCGGCGTACCCACGAAGAACATCACGTGGCAGCGCATCGATCAGGCCGAGCGCGTGAGCGCGCTCACCTCGGGCAAGGTCGACATCGTCGTCTCGACGTTCTCGATCACCCCCGAACGGGAGAAGGAGATCGCGTTCGCCGGGCCGTACTTCGTGGCGCATCAGGATCTGCTCATCCGCCGCAACGATGACACCATCACCGGCCCCGAGACGCTGGACGGGAAGAAGGTGTGCGCGGCCGCCGGGACGACCTCGATCGACTACCTCACCGCGCACTACCAGGGGAAGATCACCGTCGTGAAGGTGCCGTCCTGGTCCGAGTGCGTCCGAGACCTCGCCGCCGGCACGGTCGACGCGGTGTCGACGGACGACCTCATCCTCGCCGGCTTCGCGACGCAGCCCGAGTACAAGGGCGTGCTGCGCGTGATCGGCAAGGGGTTCACCGATGAGAACTACGGGATCGGCCTGGAGCCGGGCGACGACCGGCTCGACAAGGTGCGCGCTGCGCTCACGGAGTACATCTCCTCGGGCGCGTGGAAGAAGTCGCTCGACGCGAACATCGCCCCCTCCGGCTACGGGATCCCCGCTCCGCCGACCGTGAAGTAGCGCAGGATGACGACGCCCCTCCGTCCCGATTCGGGACGGAGGGGCGTCGTGGGCGCTCAGAAGACCGGGGTTCCCGCGCGCGTGAGCTGCCAGTTCACGACGTGGAAGTCCTTCGGGTCGATCGTGCCGGCTGCCGAGGCGTAGGCCACGATGGCCTCGCGGATCGCGACCTGCGCGTTGTAGACGACCGGGGCCGTCGCGATGTGCGGGAAGTCGCCGCCGCCGGACTGACGGTAGTTGTTCACCGCGACCACGAACTTCTGCGCCGGGTCGACGGGAGCACCGTTCCAGGAGAGGTTCTGGATCCGGGATCCCTGCGGCTGCGCGATGTCGACGTCGTATGCCACACCCGAGAACTGGTCGTAGTTGTAGTCCGGGGTGTTCAGCGCGTTGGTCCAGCTCGCCGGATCCACCGGAGCGCCGGGGGCCACCTGCTGGAAGTACTTCGCCGAGTACTCCAGGTAGTCCTTGATCTCGGCACCGGTCAGCACCGAGGCCATGAGCGTGTTGTCGTAGATGTACAGCCCTGCGACGTCGCGGATCGTGACCTCCCCGGCCGGGAAGGTGGCCTGCCGGTTGAAGGGAGCCGCGATCGACACGATCGGGAGGGACGCCTCCGCCGTGCCGGCGATGGCCTTGGTCACGGTGTCGACCTGCACCTTGTTGACGTAGTCGAGGATCGCGGTGTCCTTCCAGCAGGACTCCGCGGCGGAGAGCTCCTCGGTCGAGGTCGCGACCGGCTTGTTCACATAGGCGACCACGGCGTCGTGCTGGGCCTGGATGAGCGAGACGAGGGCCGGATCGTCCTGAACCGTGTTGGTGTTGACGTTCGTGGCCTTCTTCGACACGACGGTCCATTGTCCCTTGACCTGCTGCAGCTCGATGTCGAAGACGCTCAGGCGCTGACCCCAGCACATCGGCTCGCTGAGCACGACCTGCTGTCCCGTGGTGGCGTTGGTCACGAACCGCTGCGGGATGTCCTTGTGCGCGTGGCCGAACAGGATCGCGTCGACCCCCGGCACCTGCTCGGCGATCAGTGCCGCGGCGTTCTCGTTGGGCAGCGCGTCGCCATAGGACGAGGTGCCGCTGTCGCCGGAGTGCACGCTCACGACGAGCACGTCGACGCCCTGATCGCGGATCACCGGCACCCAGCGCTTCGCCGTCTCGACGATGTCCAGCACCTCGAGCTTGCCGCTGACGTTGGCCTTGTCCCAGATGACGATGCCCGGGTTGGTGAGGCCGAGCACTCCGACCCGGATCGGCTTGGCACCCTTCGGGTGCAGCGTCTTGATCGTGTACGGCGTGTAGGCCGGCACGGTGGTTCCCGTGTGCACGGCGTTCGCGCCGAGTACGGGCGCGTCCATCTGTGAGATCCAGGTGTCGAGGAAGTCGAGGCCGTAGTTGAACTCGTGGTTGCCCAGGGCCACCGCGTCGTAGCCGATCGCGTTCATCTGCGCGGCCATGGGGTGGATCGCGCCGCTCTTGGTGATCGGGTCGATGGTCGCGTAGTAGAAGCCGAGCGGCGTGCCCTGGATGGTGTCGCCGGCGTCGAACAGCAGCGTGCGGTCCCGCCCGCGATCGGCGCGGATCTGGTTGACGACGCTCGAGACGCGCGACAGGCCGACGACGTTGCCGGCTTTGTCGGAGTATGCCGCGTCCTTGTAGTAGTCCCAGTTGACCGCATGCGAGTGGATGTCGGAGGAACCCATGATCGTGATGGTCACGGACTTGCCCACACCGCCTGAGGCTGCGGACGCCGAATCGGAGCTGGTGGCGACCCAGCCGGCTGCCGCGAGGGCGCTCGCCGCGGAGACGCCGGTGAGGAATCCACGCCGGCTCAGCCCTGAGCGACGCTCCTGCTCGACGTCGTCGGGGACGGCGCAGGAGCACCAGCGGGGCTGCGGGGCGTCGGCGTGGCGGTGGAGATGTGTTTCATCTGTCATGAGGACCGATGCAACCATGCCCAGGTGGCGACGACAACAACGCGCGCGTTAACAATCTCCCACTGCGCGTATGAGCGGATCCGGTTTCGCGGGGTGCGCGCGCGAGCAGCAGCCGGCGTTCCGACGCGGCTTCCGCGGTTCTCGCCTCGTCATCGGCCCGCACGCTCCGAAGACGATCCCATCCGATCTGCAGACGGCTCCGAACAGAGGGTGAGCGGCACCGTGCCGCACTCGAGGAGGAGCAATGCGTTCATCACCGAACCGTCTGATCGCCGTCATCTTCGGCGCCGTCTACATCGTCGTCGGAGCACTCGGCTTCGCCGTCACCGGGGGAGTGTCCTTCCTGGCCACCCAGGGCGGAATGCTGCTGGGGATCTTCATGGTCAACCCGCTGCACAACGTCGCGCACCTGCTCATCGGCGCTGCGCTGCTCGTGGCGGGCCTCGCATCCACGCGTGCAGCCAAGGGCGTCAACACCGTCGTGGGGGCGGCGTACCTGCTGCTCGGCATCCTCGGCTTCTTCCTCGTGGGAACCGCGGCGAACATCCTCGCGCTGAACACGTTCGACCACTTCCTGCACCTTGCGAGCGCGCTGCTGCTGCTCGCGGTCGGGCTGGGCGTCGAACGCAGCGCGTCGCGCGGGGCGATGGCCTGAGGCCGCCGTGCTGCGCAGCTGGCCCGCGCTCCTCGCCTGGGGCGCGGGCCTGATCCACCTGGCGATCGGGGCCGCGGTCGCCCGTGCAGACGGCGAGGGGAACGCCGTGATGCTGCTGGCGCCGATGCTCGCGGTCGGAGCCGCGGAGATCGCCTGGGGCGTCGCCGTGCTCCGCGCCGGGCGGATCCGCGGAGGGAGAGGCGCGGCGGCGGGGGCGATCATCGCGGTGCTGATGGGGACCGTGGCCCTCATCGGAGGGGCGCCGGTGATCGCGGTGGGGAGCGCGTCCGCGCTGGCCATCGCTTCGGGAGCGATGGCGGCGCGGATGCGGGAAGCGGGGGCGGCGCGGACCGGTACGGGGGAGGAGCCGGTCCGGACCTCACGGTCGCGGGCGGCGGGGGTGGCTCTGGGGGCCGTCCTCGTCGCTGCGCTCGCGATGCCTGGCTTGGCGCAGACCGACGCCGCGACCAACGTGGGCGTGCACGATCACGGGAACGGTGCGGACCTGCCGCTCGTCGATCCGCACGCGCATCACTGAGCTTTCGGCCGGATCAGACGAAGAAGGGGCCCCGCCGAAGCAGGGGCCCCTTCGCGATCCGCGGGCGGATCAGAAGACGTTCGACTGGAGCCACGCGAGCGGGTCGATGGCGCTGTCGTTGATGTGCACCTCGAAGTGCAGGCAGGATCCGACCGTCCAGCCGGTGTCGCCGACCCGGCCGATGAACTGACCCGCGGTGACGCACTCACCGGCCTGGACCGCGCGGCTGCCGTAGGTCATGTGCCCGTACAGCGTGGAGACGGCGTTGCTGCCGCTCAGCGCCGGGTGGGCGATCTCGACCGTGACGCCGTAGCCCTGATAGCTCTCCGAGGAAAGCGTGACGCAACCGTCCGCGGCCGCGTAGATCGGGGTGCCGATGGGCGCGGCGAAGTCCTGGCCCATGTGGCTGCGGCCCGTGCGCGCCGCGCCGAAACCGTCGGTCAGCGTGTACGAACCCGCCGCCATCGGGTAGATGACCTGACCGGGCTTGGCGATCGAGGCGACGCCGGAACGCTCGGCGGCGGCCGTGGCGGCCTGCATCGCGCTGAGCTCGGAAGGCGTGGTCGCCGTGAACGTGCCGTGCACCTGCACATCGGGGAGCACATTGCCTGCGGCCGTGAAGGACTGGGCGCGGATGTCGGCGGCTGCACTGGTGGTGGGCTTCGCGTCGCCCGCATGCACCATGCCGAGGGCGGGCAGCGCCGTGCCGACGACGAGCGCCGAGATCGCGAGGGCAGCCCCCGTGCTGCGCCCGATGTTCTTGGCACCGCGGCGGGGACGCTTGCCGGCGGGGACGATGTGCGCGGGGGCCGCGGAGCGGGTCGCCGGCTCGGGGGCCTGCGGGGGCGCGGGCACGCGTGCCTGGGGAGCGGTGGGGTCGAACAGCGGCCGCGGGGCCGGCTCTGCCGGAGCGCTCGAGGTGCCGGCGGGTGCAGAGGTCTGCGCGGCAGTGGTCGCCTGTGCGGCGGCCTCCCTCATCTCCCGGCGCGAACGGGGTACGGCGGTGCCGGCGGTCGCGGACGGGGCTTCTGTCGTGCGGGCAGAGGGGTGCGCGGTTTCGGGGGCTCGCGAACTGATGATGTGCTCCTCGGGCAGCGGAGGGGGTGTGACGTCTCCGCCATCGGGGGGAACGGAGGGGTGTTACAACTCCGTAATAATACGGATCGTTCCTGAGAGTTCCATACATTGGCCGCGAATCGCGGTCTCGGCGTGGCGCGATCGGAGCACGTCGTCAGCGCTCGCCGCCGCGGTTGGTGATGGTCTGCACGAGCGCCAGGTATTCCTTCGGCGTGGCCTCCGGAAGGTAGGCGCTGCCGATTGCCATGCCGATGTTGGCGAGCTGGGCGGGATCCGCGTAGGCCATGTAGATGGTCTCGTATCGCGGGTTGAACTTGCTCTTGAAGCGGAACAGCGACGTGAACCCGTAGGCGGGCTCGAGCATCTCTCCGAGCCAGCCGAGCAGGCGGGTCATGACGGTCGGATCCGGGTCCTGCTCGCCGGGCTTGGTGGCCAGCGGGGCACCGGACAGGCTGAGTGTCTGTGCGCCCTGCTCCTTCATGTGCAGGGCCGCCGAGGCGATGATGTACTCCATGATGCCGGGCATGGACCCGTCGCTGCGCCGCATGAAGTCGATGGTCCAGCCGGTGATCTCGCCGTCCTTCCAGCTGGGCAGCCAGCTCGTGGTCGCCTCGATTCCACCGTCCTTGTTGAGCGCGAGGAAGATCCCGACGTCGGAGTCCTTGAGTTCTTCCATGCCGCCGAGGGTGAAGCCCATCTCGGGGAGCTTCTTGTGGGCGACCCACTCCTCGCTGACCGCTGTGATCTCCCGGGAATAGCGGGTCGGCAGGTCGTTCCACGTCGACCACAGCGTGGTGATTCCCTCGCGTTCGCCGCGGTTCAGCGGCTGACGTACCTTCTGCCACGCTTTGCCCGCGAGCTCGAAGTCCGGCAGATCGATCACGGTCTCCTCGCCGACCGACATGTACTGCCAGCCGAAGGATTGGAAGATCGGCAGGAAGCGTTCGTGGAAGCTGTAGAAGCACGCGGACCAGCCCTGCGATTCGCAGTAGGCGATGAAGGCCTCGACGGTCTCGCGCTCGGCGCCCTCGGCGCAGACCGGATCCGACACGGTCAGCGCGATCTTGCGGATGACGCGGTAGGCGACGGCGCCCCGCCCGTTCTCGGTGAACCAGTAGCTGTTGCCCGGCCACGTGCCCATGAAACCGAGGGTGCCGCCGCCCCCTTCGCGCAGCAGAGCCCTGAACCGTGCCTCCTCGACCACGTGGCGATCGATATGGGTGGCGCGGAACAGCCGCACGCTCGCGATGATGAAGACGATCCAGAACGGCACGCCGATCCATTGGTAGACGAACAGCGCTGCGCCATCGACCGGGATCCCCGCATCCGCGATGGCCGGGAGCAGGCCGCTGGAGACGAAGGGGCGCACCAGGTCGGCCAGCAGCTCGCCGAGGGACGGTTGTCCGTCCAGATAGTTGTCGCCGTCGATCAGGCCGATGACGAGGTAGATGCCGGCGCACACCGCGAACGCGCCGAGGGCCGTGGCCGTGAAGCGCCGGACGGCGGTCCGGGGCGCGACCACCCGGAAGTGCCCCCGGGTGAACAGCAGCAGGGCGATCACGCCGATCGGCACGAGGACCGCCAGGATCATCGCGATCCCGTCCTCGATCAGCAGGGTTCCGCGGATCTTGTCGTCGAGCAGATCGTTGATTCCGACAGAGGTGGCGGTCAGCACGGCGATCACGGTGTTGACCGCCAGCGCCATGATCCACGCGGCCCGGCGCCCGGTGCGCAGCCCCCACGCGGACACCAGCGTGAGCACCAGCGGGACGAGGCTCACCAGGAACGGGCCAGGACCCGAGTTCAGGATCGCATCGGCCTGGCGCACGCAGTCGGCGGTGAAGTCGGTGGTGCAGGAGGCCGGCATCTTGTCCACCTCGAGCGGGGAGAATCCGGAGACGACGAGTCCGAGCGGCGAGTACCAGGCGCCCGAGATGAGCACGATGAACGGCCCGAGTCCCGTTGCGCCGACGATGGCCGCGACCAGGGTGCGCACCTCGCGATGGGAGCTGCGATGCCAGCTCGGCCGTATCGCGCCGCGCGCCAGCACGAGGCCGAGGAGCAGCCCCAGCACCCCGGAGACGAGCCGGAACACGCTGTCGCTGTCCGCGGCGTACAGCGCGAACATCACCAGCAGGGTGAAGCCGACGACGCGGATGCGGCGCTGCCAGAGCGCCGGGGCGAGGGCGCTCGCCGCCATCAGCATGCCGACCGTTCCGATCGTCGGATCGGCGACGGCGTCGTAGCTGGCGAGCAGGCCCCATTGCGAACCCCACGAGACCAGCAACCATTGCGCGCTCAGGCCCATCACCATCGCGAGTATTCCGGTCGCGAAGAAGATCCACGCCGCCCGGACGCTTCCCAGCTTGCGTTCCGCATAGGCGCCGGCCGTGAGGATCAGCAGAGCGGCGAGCACCCCGCCGACGACCGAGTCCCCGAAGAGCAGCGCGGTGAGCGGCGTCCACCAGTCGCCGTCCTCGATCGTGGTGCTCACCGATGCCGCGAACTCCTGCGGGAACCTTCCGAGGAAGGTCCCCGTGACGAATCCGGCCGCCAGTACGACCAGGGCCAGCGTCGCGCTGAACGGATTGCGCAGCAGATACGTCAGCGCGGCGCGGATCCAACGCGGCGTCTCGCGCGACGCGGGCGGGGGAGTGACCGTGCCGATGGGGGCGTTGTCAGAGGCGGTCATGCGGTTGCTCTCCCTGCGATGATCGTGCTGCTCGTACCGGGTCCGTGCCGTGGCGGGCGCCACTTCCTTCAGAGTGCCCAACGTCCGCGACGTTGTACAGCCGCGTCGTTCAGCGCGGCGTCGCGAGGCCCGAGCCGTCGCGGCGTTCGAAGACGAGTTGCGTCTCGGTCGCGCGGACGACATCGTGCACCGTGATGCGCTCCAGCACGATGTCGCGGAGCGCGGCGGCATCGGCGACGGCGACGTGCACGAGGAAGTCGTCGGCGCCTGCGATGTGGAACACCTGCAGCACGCCCTCCGTCGCCTCCAGCGCGTCGAACAGCGCTTCCACGCCGGTCTTGCTGTGGTTGCCCAGCCGCACCCGGATCACGGCCTGCACCGGGCGGCCGAGCGCGGCAGGGTCGAGCTGCAGGCGCAGCCCGAGGATCACGCCTCGCGCGCGCAACGAGCGCAGCCGGAACGCGCAGGTGGAGGCGGGGATCCCGAGCGCGGCTGCGAGCTGCTTGATCGGTGCGTCGGGGTGTTCGGACAGGGCGGCGAGGATGCGCAGATCGAGGCCGTCGACGCCGTGCTGCTCCGCGCTCAAGATCCGCTCCTCGTGTCGCTCGTTCATTGTGCAGAACACAAGACTGACATCATCCGCGAGTCCCTGCAGCAATGCGGATGGAAGAATGCTGCGCATCGAGGGATCCTGGGTGCATGATCGACGACGATTCCCTGCGTGACATGCCCCTGCGTCCCGAGACCGTTGCGGTGCACGCCGGGCGGGCGGACCTCGCCGCCCTCGGCGTGCACGCCGCGCCGATCGACCTCTCCTCGACCAACCCGCTGCCGGACATCGTGCACGGCGGCGACTCCTACGAATCGATGGCGAACGGCGGGCAGCCGCTGCCCGACGGCGGCAATGTGTACGCCCGGCTGTGGAACCCGACGGTCGCGCGCTTCGAGGAGGGCCTCGCCGAACTCGAGCACGCCGAAGCCGCCGTCGCGTTCTCCAGCGGCATGGCCGCGATGACGGCGGCGATCCTGTCGCACACCACGGCGGCCGGCAAGCACCACATCGTCGCGGTGCGGCCGCTCTACGGCGGCACCGATCACCTGCTCGACTCCGGACTCCTCGGCGCCGAGACCACCTTCTGCTCCGAGGACGAGGTACGTGCGCACCTCCGCGCGGACACCGGCCTCGTGGTCGTCGAGACGCCGGGCAATCCCACGCTCGACCTCGTCGACATCGCCGCGGTCGTGGCGCAGGCGGGCGATGTGCCCGTGGTCGTCGACAACACGTTCGCGACCCCGCTGCTGCAGAACCCCCTGGACCTGGGCGCCGCCATGTCCCTGCACAGCGCGACGAAGTACATCGGCGGGCACGGCGACGTGATCGCCGGCGTCATCGCGTGCTCGGAGGAGACGGCGCAGGCGCTGCGTCGCGTCCGCGCGATCACGGGCGCGCTGCTGCATCCGCTCGGCGCGTACCTGCTGCACCGCGGGCTCGCGACGCTGCCGGTGCGCATGGAACGGCAGCAGCGCTCCGCCGAACGCGTCGTGGCGTGGCTCGCCGAGCACCCCGCGGTGGCCGAGGTGTTCTACCCCGGCGTCGGCGACGAGCGCGGTCTGATCCCACGGCAGATGCGAGGCGGGGGCGCCATGATCGCCGTGCGCCTGCGGGACGGCTATGCGGCCGCCGAGGCGCTCACCGGCTCGGTTCGCCTGTTCACGCACGCCGTGTCGCTCGGCGGCGTCGACTCCCTCGTGCAGCACCCGGCGGCGCTCACGCATCGGCCGGTCGCGGCGGAGGCGCGTCCCGGTGCCGACATCGTGCGTCTGTCGATCGGGCTGGAGGATCCGGAGGATCTCATCGGCGATCTCGCGCAGGCGCTGGCCAGGATCGCCGTCCGCGCGGAGTGATGTCCGAGGCACCCGGCAGACTGGACGGGTGACCGGTATGAGAACCTTCTGGACAGCGCTGCCCACGACGGGGCGCTGGCTGCTGTCGACTGTAGCGATCCAGACGCTGGGCCGCGGGCTGACCCTCCCCTTCACGATCATCTACCTGCATGAGGTGCGCGGGTTCGACCTGGGCGTCTCCGGCGCCCTGATGAGCATCATCGCCGTGACGGGTCTGGTGGTCACCGCACCCGCCGGCACCCTGATCGACCGCTACGGCGCTCGACGGATACTGCTGGCGGGCCTCGTGTCGATGATCGCGGGCTGCACCCTCCTCGCGTTCGCGACGTCGCCGGTCGTGGCGGCGGTAGCGCTCGTGCTGATGGGGGTGAACTTCGGCGTCTCCTGGCCCGGGTTCAATGCGCTGATCGCCACGATCGTCGCCGGCGAGCTGCGCCAGCAGTACTTCGGCGTGAACTTCGCCCTGATCAATCTCGGCATCGGCGTGGGCGGGATCCTCGGCGGCTTCTTCGTCGACGTGCACCGGCCCGAGACGTTCGTGGCGATCTTCCTGATCGACGCGGCGAGCTCGCTGATCCCGATGGCGCTGCTGCTCGGGCCGCTGCGGCACGTGCGCACGCATGCCGAGCACGGCGACGAGCAGGAAGAGCCGGCGGAGGGGTATCGGCAGATCCTGCGCCGTCCGGCGGTGCTCTGGCTCACGCTGCTGACCTTCCTCGCGGTGTTCATCGGCTACGGGCAGATGGAGGGCGGGTTCCCGGCCTTCGCGCGCCAGGTGTCCGGCGTCTCGACGCAGGTCATCGGGTTCGCGTTCGCGGTGAACACCGCCGTCATCGTGCTCCTGCAGTTCGCCGTCCTGAAGCTCATCGCCGGCCGTCGGCGCACCCGCGTGATGCAGGTGATGACCCTCGTCTGGGGATTCTCCTGGGTGCTGCTGGGGCTCACCGGCTTGCTGCCGAAGACACTGGTCTCCGCGATCGGCGTACTGCTGTTCATGGGTGTGTTCGCCTTCGGGGAGACCATGCTGCAGCCCACGGTGCCGGCGATCTGCAACGATCTGGCCTCCGACCGCAGCCGCGGGCGGTACAACGCGATCAACGCGGCGGCTTTCCAAGGCGGAGCGATCGCCGGGCCGATCGCGGCCGGCGTGCTGCTCGGCGACGGGCGTCAGATCTGGTTCATCGTGGCGATGGTGGCGGGTTCTCTGCTGATCTGCGCTCTGACGATCGCGCTCGAGCGGCGTCTGCCCGCGGTGGCGAACGGTGTGCCGCAGCCGGCGGAGATCGCGGTGCGCGACGCCTGAACGGGCGTGTCGTGCCGCGCCGGGCGCTGCGGAGAAAACCGTTGCGCGGTCGCAGCGCTGCCTCCAGGATGGGGAAGTGCGTTTCGTTCGGATCGGTAACGATCCCCCGACGAGCGTGCGGAGCGGTCGGTGACACGGGCGAGGACGATGACGTTTGCGGTGAGGCGGGCGCGGCAGCAGACCGCGCGACTCCTGCTCGTCCTGCTCGCCGCCGGTCTCGTCGTGCTCGGCGTCGGGGCGACCGAGACGCTGTCGGTCCGGCTCGTGGGCGACGGCGTGCGAGAGGTCGCCGACCACGCGGAACCGGGAACGCGCGTCGCGACGGTCACGGCGCTGCGCGCGGAGGATGCTGACGCGCAGGACCGTGCCGTGCGAGCGGCGATCGCGAAGGCGTTGGCCGGCGCGCCGGTCGCCGTGAGCCGCATGGCCGTGAGCGAGATCTCGGTGGGCAACCCCGATGCGGTGCAGGCGATCGGCGGGGAGGACATCGCCGATCGTGGCGATCTCGTCGATGGCGTGTGGCCGAGACGCGCCGGCGAGGCGGCCGTGCTGGCGGCCGCCGCGGAGACGCGCGGGTGGCGGCTCGGCGACCGGATTCCGCTCGGTGCGGACCCTTCGGGCGGCATCGTCGACGTCACGGTGGTCGGCACCTGGACGGCGAAGGATCCCGCCGATCCCACCTGGGCAGGGAACCCTGCAGTGGCTTCCGGCGATTCCGACGGCGCGGCAGGCCCCGTGCTGGTCACCGCGGACGACATGACACGGTTGTGGACCACGCCGACGGTCACCTGGATCATTCAGCCGACCGCGCTGACTACCGACAGGACGGACGGATACCGTGCGGGCCTGGCCCGGCTGGCGCAGCTTCCCGCCCAGGTCGACGCGGACAACAATTCCAACACCGCGGTCGGGGGCTCGCTCGGCGACCTGCTGGACCGCCAGACCCGAGCGGTCGCGGTCGCCCGCGGCATGATGGCGGTGCCGACCGTGATCATCGTGGCGCTCGGGGCGATCGCGATCGCCGTGATCCTGACCGCATCGGCGGGGGCGCGCCGAGAGGAACTGCGTCTGATCCGCGCGCGCGGATCGGCGGCCACCGGCATCGCCGCTGCAGCCGCCGGTGAGGCCATCGCGGCGACAGGAATCGGCGCCGTCCTTGCAGTGACCGCTCTGGTCCCCGCCGGTGCTCCCGGCGCCTCGACGATCGTGGCGGTCGCGCTCACGGTGCTGGTCGCGGCCGGTGCCGCCGCCTTCACCGCGGTACGTGCGTCCGCGCCCGCGGGAGCGGCGCGCTCCGATGCCGGGAGGGGGATCGTGCTGGCACTCGTGCTGCCCGCGCTGATCGTCGCGGCTCTGGCGGGGTTCGCGCTCTGGCAGCTCTTCACGCAGGGCGGCGTGATCGCGGATGACGGCGCCGCGGATCCGGTCGCGTCCGCCGCCGGTGCCGCATCGCTGCTCGCGCTCGGCCTCCTCGTCCCGGTGCTCGCCGTACTCGCCGCGGCGATCGCCGAACGCTCCGCCCGCCGGGGTCGCGGCATCATGCCGGTGCTGCCGTTGCGCCAGATCGCGCGTCGGGCCGGGGTCGCAGCGGTCGCGATCCTCTGCATCGCTCTCGCCGCGGGATCCGCGACGATGGCGGTCCGCGCGGGCCCGCTGGCCGCGGCTGTGGACCGCTCGGCCGTCCGGGGCGCGCTCGGGCTGGATGTACGCGCGTCCGTCGGCGGGCAGCACGCGGTGCCGCTCACCGCAGCGGAGGCCGCCGCGCTGCCGACGGTCACCGGCGCCGCCGAGGTGCTGAGTCGCGACGCGGACGTCGGGGCGGACACCGTGGCATTCATCGGCGTCGACCCTTCGGCCGCGGCGCTGGATGCGTCGGACCGAGCGGCGCTCACCGCCGGATCCGGCGGCGTTCTGCCCATCGCGATCACCACCGCACTCGCGCAGCGGCTCGGCGCCGCGCACGGAACGCGGTTCACGATCACGCTGCGCCCCGAGGGCACGCGCCTGCCGGCGGAGGTGGCCGCGATCCTTCCGACGATCGCGGGCATCGGATCGAGCCCCGGGATCCTCGCCGATCGCACCACCGCCACCTCGATGGCCGAAGGGCTGCCCGCGAACGAGCTCTGGGTCGCGACCTCGGATCCGTCATCCGTGGCCGCGGCGATCCGCTCCCGGGCGAGCACCCCGGTGCGGATCCTCACGCCCGCCGCGGTGAGCGACGGGCCGATCACGAGGTCGTCCGCGATCCTGCTGGACATGGGATCTGCGGCCGCCGCCCTCCTGGGCCTGCTCGGCTTCCTCTCGGCCGTCGCCGCGGATCGCTCCCGCCGCACGGAGGAGCGCACCGTCCTGCGCGCCCTCGGGCTCAGCACCGCACGACAGCGGTCCGCGAGGTTCGGCGAGGTGACGAGCATCGCGATCTTCGGCGCGCTCGGCGGCGTGGCCGCCGGGCTCGCCGTCGTGGCCGTGGTGCTGCCGGTCATGTGGGGGAGCGGCTCATGACGCATCATCCGGCCACGCCCACGGTGATTCTGCGCACTGTGCTCACCGCGCCGCTGCTCTCGGCTCTCCTCGTGCTCGCGATCGCCGCGCTGACGTTCGTGGGCGTGCTGGTGCCCGCGCTCATCGACCAGGCCCGCACCGCGACGGTGCAGCATCAGATCGACGAGATCCCCGACGTGGGTCGATCCCTCACCGCGGCGTATTCCGGCATCGCCGGCCTGGATCGGGATGAGACGCCGGAGGACGACGTGTGGTCGGGTCCGCTGAGCGTCGTCGAGGCGGCGCGGGACAAGCAGCCCGAGCCGTTGCGGAGTGTGCTCGGCGCCCCTCGGATGATCGGCGCCTTCGGCGCGACGGGCCTCTTCGCCGACCGCCCCGTTCCGAAGAACCTGGTGCAGCTCGTCATGGATCCGGGGCTCGCACGGCGAAGCGTGCTCGTGCAGGGCGAGTACCCGAGGAGCACTGATCCAGCGCAGGGCATCGAGGTCGTGCTCACGGCGCAGGCGGCCCGGGCGCTGGACTGGAAGGTCGGCGAGACCCGGCACCGGCAGGACCTCGTCGTGCGGCTGACCGGCCTCGTGGCGCCGAACGGCAGTGACGAGCTCGACTGGAAGATGTTGGGCGGAGCGCTCGAACCGAGCATCAAATACACGTCGGACGGCGACATCATCCTGCAGACCGTCGGCTTCATGGCGCCGGATGAGGCGGGTCGGCTCGGTGAACGGCGTGCGGAGACCTCGACCTTCTCCTGGATTCCCGTGCACAAGGAGGCGATCGATTCCGGCAGCGCCGCGGAGGTCGGCGCGCAGTTGCGACTTTTCCTGGCGAACCCGGTACATGTCGGAGCTGTCGGCTCCTTCTATGACCGTGGGCTGGTCTACGTCAGCCCTGTCGCGGATGCGCTCGATCGCGGAGTGGCCCGGGCGGATGCGCTCGTCGCGGTCGTCGCGGTCGCCGCCGTGGGTCCGCTCGCGGTCGCCGCAGTGATGCTGGCACTGGCCGGACGCCAGATGGCGCTGCGTCGCCGGCGGGCCGCCGCCCTCGCCCGCGCCCGGGGCGCATCGTTGGCGCAACTGTCCGCGGTCCTCGGCGGGGAAGCGCTCGTGCTCGGGGCGCTCGGCGCGGGGATCGGGCTGGCGGTCGGAGCGTCGCTGTCGCCGCAGGGACCGCACGCGCTGGCCTGGCTGGTGGCAGCGGTGCTCGTGCTCGTGCCGACATGCACCGTGCCGCTCACCGTGATCGCCGACCTGCGCCGCGCGGAACGCCGAGACGGGGGTGGACAGCGGGGCCGGCCGTGGCGGCGCATGCTCGCAGAGACGGTCATCGTGGCGCTCGCCGTCGCGTTCGCCGTCCTTCTCCTGAGCCGTGGCGAGGGGGACCGAGTGGACCCCGTGCTGCTCGCGATGCCGGTGCTCATCGGCGGGGTGGGCACGGCGGCGGTGGCGCGGCTGCTCCCGATGCTGCTGGACGGGCTGCACCGCGCTGCGGTGCGGCGCACCGGGTTGATCGCGCTTCTGGGCCCGGCGCGGGCTCTGCGTGATGCCGCGCTGCGCACCGCGCCGGCGCTCGGCGCCGTGATCGGCATCGCGGTGGCGGTGTTCTCGGTGTCGTTCGCGGCGACCGTCTCGGACGGCATCGGCCGCACGGCGCGGCACGCCACCGGTGCCGACGTGGCCGTGTCGATGCCGTACTTCGAGGACGCCCAGATCGAGGCCGCGCGGAAGATCCCTGGCGTCGAGGCGGTCGCGACGCTGGATGCCGATGAGATCGGTCAGGGTGCTTCCGATCTCGGCTCAGACCGGGTGCGCATCTATGCGGTCGACCGGGATGCCTTCGTGCGCGTGCAGCAGGACCTCGACGGCGCCCTGCCGTTGCCCGCGTCGCTGGCGGCGGCATCGGGCGGATCCGTGCCGGTCGTCGCCTCCGAGCAGCTGCTCGCGCGGTTCGGCGACGCGCTCACGGTGAACGGGCACGCGGTGCAGGTCGTCGCGCGCACCGGGCAACCGACGCCGTTCGGGAGCGCGGAGAAGTGGGTGATCGTCGACCGTGCGAACATCGACAGGCTCGGCGTCGCCTCGCCCCTGGTCACAAGGCTGTTCGCCTCCGTGGCGCCCGGCCACGACCCTGGTGCCGTCGCGAAAGCGCTGACGGCGCGTCTCGGCGGGACGGCCGCCGCCACGACGGCCGAGCAGATCATCGCGCAGGCGGCATCGGATCCGGCATCGTCCGCGCTGCGCATCGCGCTGCTCGTCGCAACCGCGATCGTGGCGATTCTGCTCGCGCTCACCATCGTGCAGACACTCATGCTCGGGTCCACGGCGCGTGCTCGGCTGCTCGCGCTGCTGCGCGCCGTCGGGTATCCGCGCCGGGCGGAGCTGCCGCTCGTGGCCTGGGAGGTGGGTCCGGCGCTCGTCGTGGCTCTTCCCGTGGGCGTCGTCTCGGGTCTCGCGATGTCGTGGCTCGTGGTCGGCGCGCTGGACCTGCGTGGATTCACGGGAGGGCAGAGCGCGCCCGCGCTCAGCCTCCCCGTGATCTGGCTCGCCGCGGCGGTGATCGGCTTCGCGGCGGTCACCGCCGTTGCCGTGCTGCTGGCGGCGGCTGCCGCGATGAGGCTGCGCAGCGCGGATGCGATCAGGGTCGCCGATGACGAGGGGTGACCCTGATCGCGGCGAAGGCGCCGCAGACAACGGCGATGAGGAATGGGAGAGATCATGACCGCACGAGGAGGGATCTGGCGATGACCGACGTCGATATCGCGTGCGAAGGACTGGTGCGCATCTTCACCGCCAAGGGCATCGAGGTGCAGGCGCTGCAGGGACTCGACCTGCGCGTGGCGGCCGGCGAGATGGTCGCCCTCGTCGGCGCCTCCGGATCCGGCAAATCCACGTTGCTCGGCATCCTCGCCGGGCTCGACGCGCCGACCGCCGGCAGCGCCCGTGTGGCCGGACACGACCTGGTGACGATGCGTGGCGCGGAGCGACTGCGCTACCGCCGTCGCAGCGTCGGCTTCGTCTGGCAGCAGTCCGGGCGCAATCTGCTGCCGTATCTGACGGCGCGGGAGAACATCGCGCTCGCGCACGGTGTCGCCCGCACCGTCCCTGCCAGGGAGCGCGCCGGGCGCGCGCAGGCGCTGCTGGAGCTTCTCGACGTCGCGGATGCGGCCGATCAGCGGCCCGCGCAGCTGAGCGGAGGTCAGAAGCAGCGCGTCGCGATCGCCGTGGCGCTCGCGAACGAACCCCGCGTGCTGCTTGCCGATGAGCCCACCGGCGAGCTGGACGAGCGCACCAGCGCCGATGTGCTCGCCGCGATGCAGGCCGTCAACACCGCGCACGGTGTCACGACGCTCATCGTGACGCACGACGCCGCGGTGTCCGAGCACGTCGACCGGACCGTGCGGATCCGCGACGGACGGACCTCGACCGAGACGCTGCGCAGCACGCATACCGACGACGAGGGGCGCCAAGTCCGCATCGCGCAGGAGTTCGCGGTGCTGGACCGGGCCGGCCGCATGCAGCTGCCCGGTGAGTTCGTGAGCGCGCTGGACCTGCGCGACCGTGTGCGGCTGACGCTCGAACCCGATCACGTGCGAGTCGCGGGGGAGGAGCGAGAGTGACCGAGGTGCTGCGCGCCGAGGGGCTGACCCGGGTGTTCCCCGCACCCGGCGGCGATGTCACCGCCGTCCGCGACGTCGATCTGGCGGTCTCGGCGGGAGAGCTCGTCGTGATCACCGGGCGCTCCGGATCCGGCAAGACCACGCTGCTGACGATGCTCGGTGGCCTGGACCGCCCGACCAGCGGACGGGTGCTGCTGGATGAGCACGATCTCAGCGCCGGCGAGGCGAGTCACGTGCTGGGGGAGCGGATCGCCTCGATCTTCCAGACCGCGGGGTTGCTGCCGGTGCTCTCCGCGGCGGAGAACGTCGAGGTCCCGCTGCGGATCCGCCGCACGCCCGTGGGCGAGCGGGAGCGGCGCGTGACCCGGGCGCTGGAGGCTGTGGGGCTGGCGGACCATGCGCGGCAGCGCCCGGCCGAGCTCTCCGGCGGGCAGCAGCAGCGCGTGGGCATCGCCCGTGCGCTGGTGATGGATCCGGCTGTGCTGATCGCGGATGAGCCCACCGCGCAGCTGGACAGTGAGACCGGGGCGCAGATCATGGATCTCATCGCGGGCCTCGTGCACGAGCGCGGCACCGCCGCGATCGTGGCGACGCACGATGCCGCCATGCTCACGCGCGCGGACCGGGTGCTGGATCTGCACGACGGCGTGCTGCACGAGCTCGGCCCCCGTGCACTCGCGGCGAAGACGGGGCATCGCTGACCTCACCGGTCGCTTCTGACGGGGCGCGCAGACGCCGTGCACAATACTTGTGCATAAGAAGTGTGCATGCAATCATGAGGGCATGGACACCCCGGAACGCCCCCTCGGCATGCGTCTCGACGAGCGCGCGGTGCGGGTGCTCGCCCATCCGCTGCGCTCCCGCCTCCTCGGCGAACTGCGCGTGCACGGTCCGGCTACCGCGACCGAACTCGCTGCGGCGCTGAAGACCAACACCGGAGCGACGAGCTATCACCTCCGTGCCCTGGAAGACGTCGGACTCGTCGTCGATACCGGCGATGGCGCCGGGAAGCGGCGGATCTGGCGTTCGAGCACCGACTACCAATCCTGGAGCAATTCCGACTTCGCCGATGACGAAGACGCACAGACCGCATTGGGTTGGCTGCGTCGCGACTACGTGCGGCAGTTCGCCGCCCGCGCCGAGCGCTGGCTCGACGCCGAGAGCTCATGGCCCACGGAATGGGTCGACCGGCTCGGGCTGCAGGATGTGCTGCTCACCGTGACGGCGGATCAGCTCGCGGACTTCCACACCGAGTTCGAAGCGCTGGCCGAGAAATACCGTCGCATCGGGGAGGGCGACCGGGCCTCGCGACGGGTGCATGTCGTCGTGCAGACCACGCCGATCGATCTCGACCCGCCGGCGGAGTCATGAATGCCGGTGCGTCGGGCGCCGGCACGGCAACCACGGCCGGGATCGCGATCGCCGCGGCGCAGCGGCGCCTACTCCTACTCTCGGCGCTGCGCTGGCTGCCGGTCGGCGTGACGCTCGGAGTGACGGTGCTGCTGCCACTCGAGCGCGGCCTGTCGATCGCCGAGATCGGATCCATCCTCGCCGTCCAGGGTTTCGTGGCGCTCGCGCTGGAACTGCCCACCGGCGCCCTCGCCGACACGCTCGGCCGCCGCCCGGTGCTCGCCGCTTCCGGGGTTCTCGCGGTCGTGGCCGCGGTGCTGTTCCTGCTCGCCGACTCGTTCGTGCTGTTCGCTGTGTCGCTGCTTCTGCAGGGCGTGTTCCGCGTGCTCGACTCCGGCGCCCTGGAGGCCTGGTTCGTCGATGCCGTGCACGAGCACGATCCGCACGCCGAGGTGGCACGCCCCCTCGCCCGCGCCGCCACGGTGCTCGGCATGGCGATCGCCGGGGGAGCGCTGGTCGGCGGCCTCCTGGTCGCGTGGCACCCGCTGGCCGGACTGTCTGCACTTGTGCTGCCGCTGGTCGTGGCGATCGGCCTGTACGCGGGTTACACGGTCCTCATCCTCGTGCTGGTGCGCGAGAGTCCCCAGGGGACGGCGACCTCGATGCGACCGCTGTCGGCGATGGCGCACGCCGCGCGACAGGCTCCGCGGACGATCGCGGACGGGGTGCGCCGCGCGGCGAGCTCCCGGGTGCTGGCGGGTCTCGTGCTCGTCGAGGTGTTCTGGTCGGTCGCGATGATCGCCTTCGAGACCCTCACCCCCCTGCAGCTGGAGGGACTCCTCGGCGGCGAGGCCGCAGCCGCCGCGGTGTTCGGGCCCGCATCGGCTGCTGCGTGGGGTCTGTTCGCCGTCGGATCCCTGCTCGCCAGCAGACTGAGCAGCGCGATCGGAGTGACCCGGACGGCGATCCTGAGCCGGATCCTGAACGGCGCCTTCGTCGTCCTCATGGGGCTCTCCTCGGGGATGGTCGGCCTGCTCATCGGCTACGGGCTCACTTATCTCGCGCACGGTGCCGCCGGTCCGATGCACGCAGCTCTCCTGCACCGCGAAGCGGACCGCTCCACCCGCGCCACGGTGCTCTCGCTGAACTCGATGGTCTCCGGCGGCGCATACAGCATCGGACTGCTGGTGCTCACCGCGTTCGCCGGAGCGACGTCGGCGGCGACCGCGACGATCGTCGCCGGGGCGTTCAGCATCCTGGGCGCGGCCTGCTATCTGCCGGCGCTGCGCCAGGAGCGGAGCCGGAAGACGGCCCTGAACGTGGCGTGACCGCGGCAGCGCGGGGCGGTCACGGGCCGTGCGGACCTCGCGCTGTTACGGTGATCGCATGACACCCGGAAGCCCCGCCCAGGCGACCCGTGCCCCGTTGACCGCCGCGCAGGTGGCCGAGAGGATCTCGCGCGGCGAGAGCAACGCCATAGAGTCGCGCACGAGTCGCAGTTTCGGCGAGATCTTCCGGGCCAACGCCTTCACCCGCGTGAACGGGATCTACCTCGTGATGCTCCTGCTCATCCTGGGCACCGGCTACTTCATCGACGGGCTCTTCGGACTGCTCATCATCGTGAACAGCGTCGTCGGCATGGTGCAGGAGGTGCGCGCCAAGCGCACCCTGGACCGGCTCGCCCTGCTCAGCAAGGCGCCCGCCCGCGTGGAGCGCGCCGAGGGCATCGCGGAGATCGACGTGGAGCAGCTCGTGCTCGACGACGTCGTGCTCGTCGCGGCCGGCGACCAGATCCCGGTCGACGGCGAGGTGCTCGACGCGACGGGCCTCGAGGTGGACGAGTCGCTGCTCACGGGCGAGTCGGAACCGGTCCTCGCCGGCGCCGGATACGAGCTCAAGTCCGGCAGCTTCGTCGCCGCGGGATCCGCGAGCTTCCGCGCCACGGCCGTCGGCGAGCACGCCTACGCCGCCCGCCTCGCGAAGGAGGCCTCCGAGTTCCGCAAGCCCTCCTCACAGTTGCGCGCCGGGATCGACCAGATCCTGAAGTACGTGACCTGGGCACTGATCCCGGTCGGAGTGCTCACGATCGTCAACCAGATCTGGGGACGTTCGGAGGACTGGCGGAAGGCCGTGCAGGGTCTCGTCGCCGCGCTCGTGCCGATGGTGCCGGAAGGCCTGGTGCTCATGACGAGCGTCGCGATGGCGGTGGGCGTGATCCGCCTCGGGCGCCGGAACTGCCTCGTGCAGGACCTGCCGGCGATCGAGCAGCTGGCCCGCGTCGACGTGGTGTGCACGGACAAGACCGGGACCCTGACCGAGGACGGCATGCGGGTGGGTGCCGTCGAGCGCCTCGGCGTGGACGACGATCGCGTCGACGGCGCCCTCGCCGGGATCGGTCGCGCCGAAGGCAAGCCCAATGCCAGCATGGCGGCGATCCTGGAGCACGTCGGCGATGCGCCGGCGCTCACGGCGAAGACCTCGATCGCGTTCTCCTCGTCGCGCAAGTGGGCCGCGATGCAGACGGCCGATGCGGCTACGGGCGCCGTGGAGAGCTGGGTGCTCGGCGCCCCCGACGTGCTGCTCGCGGTCGGGGATGCCGCCCGCAGCCGCTCCGACGCGCTCGCCTCCGAAGGTCTGCGCGTCCTCGCCCTCGCACGCAGCGACGGCGCGCTGCCGGATCCGGAGGCGCCCGGCGACGGGCTTCCCGGCGGTCTGGTCGCGACCGCGCTGGTGATCCTGGACCAGCGCCTGCGCGCCGAGGCGCCCGGTGCGATCGCGTACTTCGCGGAGCAGGACGTCGACATCAAGGTCATCTCCGGCGACAACGCGGCCGCGGTCGGCGCGATCGCCGCGGAGGCCGGCGTGCCGAACGGGCGCGACGCGGTCGACGCCCGCACCCTGGATCCGGACTCCGCGCACTTCGACGACGAGGTGCGCGACCGCACCGCGTTCGGCCGGGTCACGCCGACCCAGAAGCGTGCGATGGTGCACGCGCTGCAGGGAGACGGCCGCGTCGTCGCGATGACCGGCGACGGCGTGAACGACGTGCTCGCGCTCAAGGACGCCGACGTCGGCGTGGCGATGGGATCCGGCTCCCCGGCCGCTCGCGCCGTGTCGCGCATCGTGCTGCTGGACAACTCGTTCGCCACGCTGCCGCACGTGGTCGCCGAGGGGCGCCGCGTGATCGGCAACATCGAGCGGGTCGCGACGCTGTTCCTCACCAAGACGCTGTACTCGATCCTGCTGGCGCTGCTGGTCGCCGTCACGGCGGTGCCGTTCCCGTTCCTGCCCCGGCACGTCACCCTGATCGCCTGGTTCACGATCGGGATCCCGGCGTTCTTCCTCGCGCTCGCCCCGGACACGGCGCGCGCGCAGGACGGCTTCGTACGCCGCGTGCTTGATGCGGCGGTGCCGGGCGGGATCGGCGCCGCACTCGCGTCCTACGGCGCGTATCTGACCGCGCGCTCGGTGTTCGGGACGGGGCAGGCCGAAGGCAAGCTGACCTCGTCGACGGCGTTCCTGGCACTCGTGATCGTGGCGTTCTTCGTGCTGATCAGCGTGGCCCGCCCGTTCCGGCCATGGAAGATCGGACTCGTCGGCGCCATGATCGGCGGCATGCTCGCAGTGATCCTCACCCCGCTCGGATCCCGCGTGTTCGACGTCGATCTGCATGATCCGCGGGCGGTGTTGATCGCATGCGCGTCCGGCGCGGCCGGGATCGCGGTGCGCTTCGGCGCCCGAGCGGTGCTGCGCGCGATCTACGGCGCCGTGTCCCTCCGCCGGCAGCGGCGCGAGGCCGCCGCCCGCTCCTGACTTCGGGCGCGGGCCTAGTCCGCGCGGGCGAGCACCGCTCGTCGGGCCGCGCGGATCCGGCTGACATGCGCCCGCTCGGCGAGCGCCGCCCCGATACCGCCGACCTGTCGGGCGAGATCCTGCGCCTGCCGCTCGACGAGCACGTGGAAGAGCGCGGCCACGACGAGACTCAGCGGGATCCCGACCAGGCACGCGAGCCACCATTGCCTCGCGCCGAGCAGATAGCAGAGCGACGCCAGGATCGGGGCATGCACGAGGTACAGACTGAACGACACCTTGCCCAGCCACTGCATCGCCCGGGTCTCGAGCATCCGGTGTGCGCCTCGCCACACGATGGCGAGCACGACGAGCAGCGCGGCGCCGGCGCCGGCCAGCGCCCACAGCACATCGGCCACGACCGTGCCCGCGGTGAGCGGACGCGCCAGCCAGCTCGCGATGAGCAGGATCGACGCGGCCGCCGCAAGCCAGGGGAGAGTCCGGCGCACCCGCGGTCGGTCGGCCCAGGTCTGCAGATCCGCGAATCGCACGGCGATCAGCGTGCCGAGCAGGAACACGGGCAGGTAGGCGAGCGCAGAGTTGCCCGTCGTACGTCCCAGGAACATGAGCACGACGGCCAGTACGGCGGCGGGCATCGCGAACCGGTGCACCCGCAGCGCGACCCAGAGGTACAGCGGCAGCAGCAGCGAGAAGAACAGCTCCCAGCGCAGCGACCACAGCACGTTGTCGATCGGATAGTCCGATCGCAGCAGCGTCATCTGCGAGAGCACGTCCCCGGCCGACACGCTGGTGGCCTGCGCGTCCTGCATCCACGAGCCCTCGGGCATCGTGGACGCGTCGCGGGGGATCAGCTGGACCAGCATCGCAGCAGCGCCCAGCGCGGCGATCACCGGCACGTACAGCCGAACCAGGCGCGCCGGGTAGTACCGCGCCCAGGAGAAGCCCGCCCGCAGCGCGGGCAGGGCGACGACCATCCCGGACAGCACGAAGAACACCATGACCGCCTCGGATCCGGCCAGCAGCAGCTTGAGCGGAGACTGCGTCAGCAGGGTCCAGCCGGCGGGATCGATCCATGGCTCCGCGATCAGCGAGGCATGGTGGATGAGGACGATCCCCGCGGCGAGACCGCGGAGTCCGTCGAGAGAACTGATCCTGCTGTTACCGTTCCGTGACATCCCTTTCCACGGTAGGGACCGAGTCTGGACGCCTCCTGGATCGCACCTCGGAGCCCGCGAAGGGGCGGGTTCAGTCCTCCGCGACGATCACGACGGTGCCACCCGTGAGCGCCACGAGCTCGTCGAACGACAGGGGCATGACGGTGTGCGGAGTGCCGCCGGCGGTCCAGACGACCTCGTAGTCGCGCAGTGCGGCATCGATGACGGTGCGCACCGGAGCGGGGTGGCCGACCGGCGCGACGCCTCCGATGGCCTGCCCCGTCACCTCCCGCACGGTCGCTGCGGGCGCCATCACGACCGACTCCGCATCCACGGCCGTGGTGAGCAGACCGACGTCGACCCGGTGCCGACCGCTGGTCATCACGAGCAGAGGCTCGCCGTCGGCGAGGAAGAGCAGGCTGGAACCGATCGCGCCGACCGGGCACCCCAGTGCCGCGGCGGCTTCGACGGCGGTGCGCGCGGAATCGGGCAGCTCCCGCACCTGTGCAGCGAGGCCTGCGGCGCGCACGTGCTCCTGCACGATCCTGCTCCGCTCGGGGAGGGAGGCGGTCTGCTCTGTCGTGCGACCAGGCTGCTCTGTCATGCGACCATGCTGGCACAGCGCCCGCGCGCCCCGGCACCGCCTCGGAGCATGGAACGATGGAGCCATGAGCACCGCCAACCTCACCCGCACCGAGACCGCCGCGCGATCCGCGGCTGTCGACCTGCAGCGCATCCGGCTCGAGCTCGACGTCACCGGCGCGGTCGACGCCTCGAACACCGGGTTCCCGGTGACGACGACGCTCGAGTTCGACGCGACGACGCCCGAAACATGGGCGGACTTCCTCGGTGAAGCGGTGCATGAAGTCGTGGTGAACGGGCGGATCCGCGACGTGGAATGGGACGGCGCGCGCATCCGGCTCCGCGATCTGGCGGCGCACAACACCGTCATCATCCGCGCGATCGGCGCATACAGCCGTTCGGGGGAGGGACTGCACCGGTTCGTCGATCCGGTCGACGGGGCCGTCTACCTGTACACGCACGATGAGCCGGCCGACGCGCGCCGGTTCATGGCGTGTTTCGAGCAGCCCGACATGAAGGCGGCGATCACGGTCGTGGTGACCGCGCCGGAGGGCTGGGAGACGCTGTCGAACCAGTCACCCGTCACGACCAGCACCGGCGACGGAGCGCAGACGGTCGAGTTCGCGCCGACGCTGCCGCTCTCCAGCTACCTGACCTGCATCGCGGCGGGTCCCTATGTGCGCGTGTCGTCCGAGTGGCGCCGTGATGACGTCGTGGTGCCGCTGTCCGTGCTCAGCCGGGCGTCCATGGCCGAGCATCTTGCCGCCGACGAGATCCTCGAGGTCACGCGGCAGGGGTTGGACTTCTTCGCCGAGGCGTTCGCCTTCCCGTATCCGTGGGGCAAGTACGACCAGATCTTCGTGCCCGAGTACAACATCGGCGCGATGGAGAACCCGGGCCTGGTCACCTTCACCGAGTCGTATCTGTACCGGGGCGCCGCGACCCGGGCCCAGCGGCAGGCGCGGGCGAACACGATCCTGCACGAGATGGCGCACATGTGGTTCGGCGATCTCGTCACGATGCAGTGGTGGGACGACCTGTGGCTCAAGGAGTCGTTCGCCGACTACATGGGCTCGCACGCGTCGGTCGCCGCGACCGAATACACGGACGCCTGGGTCGCCTTCGCGAACCGGCGCAAGGCCTGGGCGTACACGCAGGACCAACTGCCCAGCACGCACCCGATCGTCGCCGACATCCCGGATCTCGAGGCGGCCAAGCTGAACTTCGACGGGATCACCTACGCGAAGGGCGCCGCCGTGCTCAAGCAGCTCGTCGCCTTCGTGGGGGAGGACGCCTTCTTCGACGGTGCTCGCCGGTACTTCGCGCGGCACGCGTATGGCAACACCACGCTCGAAGACCTGCTGGCGGAGCTCGAGCAGGCGTCCGGCCGCGACATGCGGGCCTGGGCGCAGGCATGGCTGCAGACGACCGGCATGAGCACGCTGAGCATCGAGCACGATGCGGACGGTGACGCCGTTGTCGTGCAGACCGACCCACGACCGCACCGGCTGCAGATCGGCCTGTACGACCTTCAGGAGGACGTTCTCGCGCTGCGGGAGCGGATCCCCGTGGACATCGTCGAGGAGCGGACCTCGGTCGCTCTTCCCGACGCCGATCTGGTCCTGCTCAACGACGGCGATCTCACGTATGCGAAGGCGCGGCTGGACGAGCGCTCGCTGTTGGCCGTCGAGCGAGGGCTGTCCTGGATCGTCGACCCGCTCGCGCGCGGCCTGATCTGGTCGGCGCTGTGGAACGCCACGCGCGACGGCGAGCTCGCCGTCGCGAAGTATCTGCAGATCGTCGTCGCGCACGCGCCCCGGGAGGCCGACAGCGCCCTGCTCGGCGGGGTGGTGCTGAACGCCCCGTCTGCCATCGGGCACTATCTGCCCGAGTCCGAACGGGCGGATGCGCGGCGCGCCTGGCTGGACACGACCTGGGCAGCACTCGGCGGTGCGGCCGTCGGCAGCGACGCCCAGCTGATCTGGGCGCGCGCGTTCGCTGCGGCCGCGACCTTCGACGACAGCCGGCGTCTGGACGTCTCCACCCTGCTGATCGGATCCGGACCCGAGGGGCTCCCCATGGACGCCGATCTGCGCTGGGCGCTGCTGACCGCGCTCGTCGCCACCGGCCACGCCGGGGCGGAGGAGATCACCGAGGAGCAGCTGCGCGACCACACCGCGAGCGGGCGCACCGCCGCGCTCGCCGCGGCGGCCTCCACGCCGAGCGCCGCGGTGCGCGCCGCCGACTGGCGGGCGGCCTGGGGCGACCTGACGCTCACGAACGATCACCTCGACGCCACGATCCGTGGTTTCGGAGCGGGCGGGCGCCGCGATCTCGTCGAGGTCTTCGACGTGGAGTACTTCTCGCGCATCGAGGAGGCCTGGAGCGAGCGCTCCATCGAGATCGCCCGGCGCCTCGTGATCGGGCTCTACCCCGAGACCGAGACGACGGAGCTCGTGGACGGCTGGCTCGACACGCACCCTGACGCCCCCGCCGCCCTCCGACGGCTCGTGCTCGAGCAGCGCGACCATCAGCAGCGCGCGATCCGAGTGCGCGAGGCGCAGGGCGTCCTCGCGGGATGAGCCAGGCGGCGTGAGGGCAGTACGGCTCGGGCAACGGATGCCGGGGTGCTCGGACCGGCGGATCTAGAGTGTGCGCATGACGTTCGCGACGCTGGCGCTGCTGGTGCTGGTGGGACTCGCCGGCCCCCTGCTCTCGGCGCGGCGTGCCTGGCGGATCCCGGTGATCGCCGGAGAGCTCGCCGCAGGTCTCCTGATCGGATCGACCGGGTTCGGTTGGGTGGATGCCGCGGAGCCGACGTTCACGCTGCTGGCCCAACTCGGATTCGGTCTCATCATGCTCGTGATCGGCTCGCACATCCCTGTCCGGGACGCCGTCGTGCGCGCCGCGGTGGGGCGCGGAGCCGGCGGCGCCGCGATCGTGGCCGCGGTCGCCGTAGCCCTGGGAATCGGGACCGCCCTGCTGTTCGGGACCTCGCACGGGGCCGTCTATGCCGTCCTCATCGCGTCCTCGTCCGCGGCGCTCGTGCTGCCCATGCTGCAGTCGCTGGACATCACGGCCGATTCCGCCGCGCAGCTGATCGCGCAGATCGCGATCGCCGATGTCGCGTGCATCGTCGCGCTCCCGCTGGTGCTGCAGCCCGAGAGGGTGCCGCTCGTCGCGCTCGGCGGGCTGGGCATCGCCGTGGTCGGGGTACTGCTCGTGGTGCTGCTGCGCCGCGTCGGCACGCATCGCCAGCGCGTCCTGCACGAGGTGTCGGAGTCGCGGCAGTTCGCGCTCGAGCTGCGCTTCAGCCTGCTCGCCCTGTTCGGGCTGGCGGGGATCGCGCAGTTCACGCACGTCTCGGTCATGATGGCGGGCTTCACCCTGGGGCTGGTTCTCTCCGCGGTCGGTCAGCCCCGTCGACTGGCCCGCCAGCTGTTCGGCATGACCGAGGGATTCTTCGGGCCGTTGTTCTTCGTCTGGCTCGGCGCGTCGATCAACCTGCGCGATCTCGGATCCCACCCGCAGATGGTCCTGCTCGGTCTCGTGCTGGGTGCTGCGGCGGTCGTCGCCCACCTCGCGGGGCGCATCATCGGCCTGCCGTGGGCGCAGGCGGTGGCCTCAGCGGGACAGCTCGGCGTCCCCGTCGCGGCGGTCGCGCTCGGCGTCGAGACCCGCGCGCTGCTGCCCGGAGAGGGCGCCGCGGTCCTGCTCGGAGCTCTGGTGGCCGTTGCCGCGTCCTCGGCGGCGGTCGCCGTCGTCTCCAGACGCAATGCCGCATCGTCCCCGCGCGCCGACGCGGAGGGATGACCGCGGTCAGACCTCGAGTTCGTCGCCCGGATTCAGCTCGACGAACTCCCCGCCGCCCTGCTCGGTGGCCCATTTCAGGCGCGCACGGTGCATGGTCGCACCGATCACCGAGAGCGTCATGTCGTGCGTGCCGAATGCGCGGCGCGGCTTCACGGCGAGCACGAAGTCGATCGCATCGCCGATCTTCAGCCAGGGGGCGCCGAGGGGAGCGGCGAGAGTGCCCACCTTGACGCCCTCCGGCACGGCGTAGGAGTCGCCGGGGTAGTACAGCTCGTCGTCCACGAGTACGCCGACGTTGTCGACGAGCGGGATCGAGGAGTGGATCTCCGCATGCACGCCCCCGAAGAAGCGCAGCGTGAAGTCTCCCGCGGTCACGGTGTCGCCGGGAGCGACCTCGATGATCTCGTATCCCTCGGCGGCGCGTACGACGCCGGCGGGCGCGAAGATCGGCGTACCGGCCGCGTCGCGCAGGATGCGGTCCAGGTGTTCGGGAGTCCAATGATCGGCATGCTCATGGGTGATCACGATGCCGACGAGGTGCTGGAGCTCGTCCAGGGGGAGCGTGAAGCTCCCGGGATCAATGAGAAGAGTCTGTCCGTGGTCCTCGACGCGGAGCGCCGCGTGCTCATGCTTGGTGATGCGCATTCCTCGAGCGTAATCCCGCCGGGCCGCGACACACCCGGGGTTCGCATCCAGCCGGGCTCGATTTGGCGGGTGCTGAGCGTCATGTCATACTTGAACGGTTGTCGCGAGACGGAAACGGATCGCCAAGACGGCCCCATCGTATAGCGGCCTAGTACGCCGCCCTCTCACGGCGGTAACGCGGGTTCGAATCCCGCTGGGGTCACAGACAGCACACGAAAGCCCTCGGTTCGCCGAGGGCTTTCGTCGTCTCCGGATCGGGTCCGCCTCGGTATCCTCGACACGTGGCTGAGCGACAGGGCATTCTCGCGTCGATCGAGGACGATTTCCCGCAGTGGTACCAGGACGTCCTCGAGAAGGCGCAGCTGGCCGACAACGGTCCTGTGCGCGGCACGATGGTCATGCGTCCGTACTCCTACGCGATGTGGGAGGGCATGCAATCCGCCATGGATGCGCGCATCAAGGCCACAGGCGCCGAGAACGTCTATCTGCCGCTGTTCATCCCGCAGTCGTACCTGGAGCGCGAGGCTGAGCACGTCGAGGGCTTCAGCCCCGAGCTCGCCGTGGTGACCCACGCCGGCGGCAAGGAGCTGGCCGAGCCGGTCGTCGTCCGGCCCACCAGCGAGACCCTGTTCGGGGAGGTCATGGCGAAGTGGATCCAATCGCACCGCGATCTGCCCATGCTGCTGAATCAATGGGCCAACGTCGTGCGCTGGGAGATGCGCCCGCGGGTCTTCCTGCGCACCACCGAGTTCCTCTGGCAGGAGGGCCACACCGCGCACGCCACGCGAGAGGACGCCGCGGACTACGCGCGCCGCATCCACCTGGACGTCTACAAGGACTTCCTGGAGAACGTGCTGGCGGTCCCGGTGCTCGCCGGTTTCAAGACCGCATCCGAGCGCTTCGCGGGTGCCGTCAACACCATGACCTGCGAGGCCATGATGGGCGACGGCAAGGCGCTGCAGATGGCGACTTCGCACGAGCTGGGACAGAACTTCGCGAACGCGTTCGGCATCACTTTCTCCGACGCGGCAGGTGCCGCGCAGACCGCGTGGACCACGTCCTGGGGGTCGTCCACGCGGATGATGGGCGGGCTCATCATGTCGCACGGAGATGCCTCCGGGCTTGCCCTGCCGCCGCGCATCGCGCCGCACCAGGTCGTCGTACTCGTGGTCAAGGAAGACGGACGCACCCTCGCGGCCGCCCGGTCGATCGTGGCCGACCTCACGGCCGCGGGAGTGCGGGTGAAGCTCGACGACCGCACGCAGACCGGGTTCGGCCGCCGCGCCACCGAGTGGGAACTCAAGGGCGTGCCGGTGCGCATCGAGGTGGGGCCGCGGGATCTGGACGCCGAAGAGCTCACCGTCGTGCGCCGCGATCGTGCCGGCAAGCAGCGGGCTCGGTGGAGCGATCTCGTGCGGCACGTGCCCGCCCTGCTGGACGAGATCCAGGCCGACCTGCTCGCCGCTGCTCGCACGCGCCTGGCAGACCGCACCGCACGCGTGTCCACCATCGCCGAGGCCCGTGAGGCCGCACGGACCGGGTTCGCCGTCATCGACTGGAGTGCACTCGGCGAGGCGGGAGAGAAGGAGCTGAACAGGGATGCCGTCACGGTGCGCTGCCTGCAGACTCGCGACGGCCGCCTGCCCGACCCGCAGACATCGGAGACGGATCTGGTCGCGGTCGTCGCCCGCGCTTACTGACTGCGGCCCCCTCGGGCGTGGGTCGAGGCCCGCGAGCCCAGGCGCGGGAGGGCACCGACGAACATCAGGGCGGCGATCGAGGCGGCCAGCGCGCACGCGGCGAGCGGCAGGTCCAAGCCGTAGGCCGTGATCGCGAGGATCGGCAGCAGGAAGACGACGACCGCGGTCGCCGTCCTGCCGAGGGAAGGATCCGTGCCCATCGCCGGCGCCTTCTCGAAGCGCACGAGCCAGAGCGATAGCAGCCACACGGCCGCCAGCACGACGATCAGGAACGGTACCCTGGTCCACCACCACGCCGCACTTCCCGGGGTCGGCATGGGCACCGGCAGCAGCAGCTGCACCCCGATCAGGACCATGATCATCGGGAGGTGCCAGAGGTACACGGTCATCAGGCGCGATCCGATCAGCAGCACCGCTCCCTGCGCACCGCGAGTGCGCATGAGTGCGGCCAACGGACGGTGCAGCAGCGTCAGTGCGGCCGCCTGGACCACGGCGAGGATCGCGAGCGGAGTCGTCGGCGGCCATTGGTTGCTGAGCATGTTCCAGGAATATCCGCCGAGCGACACAAGCCCCCAGATGCCGAGATAGCCGATCGCGATGAGGCCGAGCAGCTGCCAGGACATGCGGCGGACGAACCAGCCGTCGAACAGCAGGAAGCCGATCTGCTGCGCGAACAGCCACACGAACGCCACATTGGGAATACCGAAAATTTCGCTGCCGATGCCGTAGCCCGTCGGCGGGACGTGGCCGAGGCCGAGGAACTCTCCCGCCACGAGGAAGCGCAGTGCGTCGGTTGCGACGGCACCGGCCAGCAGCACCAGAGGAACACGCATGCCGAACCGGGCATGCAGCCCGATCATCCACGGGGCCAGGGCCTGCACCAGCAGATAGGCGGCGAGGAACCACAGCGGTGAGCCGACGCCGATGGCGATCGTGTCGACCAGGGCGGGGTCGATCCCCAGCAGCCGTGCCGCCGCGAGCGCGACCGTGAAGAAGACGAACACCGGGATCGCCGGGCGCACGAGGCGGACCAGACGCAGCCGCACGAAGCCGGCCGCGTCCTCACCGCGGCTCCGGGCGGAGCGCCAGCCGGCCCGCGCCGCGTAGCCGCCGACGACGAAGAACAGCGGCATGATGTTCAGGATCCAGCTCGCCGCGTCGAACCAGGTCTGGCCCTCCACCGTCCGCTCGATGAGCAAGGAGCCGTCGGGTCGCCGGCCGACACCCGTGAACAGAATGTGCACGAACACCACGAGGACGACGCATGCGACGCGGGTCAGATCCAGGGTGAGATCGCGTCCCTCGGGGACGACGCGGGCGGGACGCACGGCAGCGCTGCTCATGGCGACGACCCTAGTCGCGGACGCATGCCGAGCCCGGCATCACACGAGGAGGTGGGTTGAGGCGGTCTCAGCCCTCCTCGTCGACTCGGGCGCCCTCCGCGACGACCGTGCGGTTGCGCCGGGTCCGCCGAGCGCGTGCCACCGCCCACACGATGAGAGCGACGACGAGCGCCAGCGCCAGCCACGGCAGGACGAAGCCGAGCGCGATCACCAGCGCGTTCAGGGAGATGATGAGGCCCTTCCAGCCGGCTGCGAGACCGTCGCCGAAGCCGGCGGGGTCCGCTGCCGCAGGAGCCTCGCGCACGAGCGTCACCTGCACGGAAGACATCGCCACCTGCGACTCGAGATCCTTCAGCTGCTGCTGGGCCGACTGCAGCTGCGTCTGACGGTCGGTGAGGGCGGTCTCGGCGGTGAGCAGGTCAGCCACCGAGGTCGCCTGCGACATCAGTTGGGTGAGGCGCGTGACGGACGCGGTCAGCGAATCGATCTGAGCACGCAGGTCGGTCGTCGCCGTGGTCACGTCGTTCGTGCCCACCGAGGTCGCCAGCACCGTGCCCCGCATCCGCAGCGCGTCCATCACGGCGTCGAGGTCCGCGGCCGGCACGCGCAGCGTCACCCAGCCGTCCCCGGTCGTCGGCGGGACGATCCCGCCATCGGTCGGCACAGGCGCCCGCGCGGAGCCGATCTGCTGGCTCTCCACGAAGCCGCCGTGCTTCTTCGCGAGAGCGGCCAGCGCGTCGGCCGCCTTGCGCACGTCATCGACCTGGACGGTGGCGGATCCGGTGCGGATCACGTCGCGCGGAGCGTTCGCCGCGGGGGCGGAGCCACCCGCCGCACCGGATGCGGCGCCCTCCGAGGTCTGCGCAAGGTCCTTCGCGGCTCCGCTCAGCGGCTTCGCCCCCGACGACGCATCATACGGCGCACCGGCGGCCGCCCCGGATGATCCCGAGGAGAGGGATCCGGTGGCGTTCAGGATCGCGGGGGTGACCAGCACGCCGACCAGGAACGCGGCGGCGATGCCGCCCGCGGTCAGCCATCCACGGCGGCGAGTGCGGTGACGCGCCGTGGCGGAGCGGGCCTTCCCGGCGTCGCGCTCCTCGGCGATCTGCGCGAAGACGGCCTCCTCGATGCGGTTCACGCTCTCGTCGGACAGCGGAGGCAGCTCGGTCGGGGTGATGGTCATGATGCGGGCTCCGTTTCGGTCACAGCGCCGCGCAGGCGGGTGCGCACGCGGGAGAGACGGTTGCGGACGACGCCATGCCCGACGCCGAGCTCGGCGGCTGCGGCGCGATAGTCCCAGCCCTCGGTCGCGCAGAGCCGGAAGATCTCCCGGTCCAGCGCGCTCATGCCGCCCAGCTCAGCGGCGATGCGGTCGGCGAGCTCTGCGGCGATCACCTGCTGCTCGATGTCGATCAGCGCGGGGATCTGCTCGTCCACGCCTGCGGCGGTGTGCGCGGCATCCCGCTGGCGCCGGCGCAGCCGGTTGGCCGCCTGGAACCGGCAGATCGTCGCCAGCCATGGCAGCAGCGATTCGCCGGCCAGCTCGAGGCCCGGCAGTTTGCGCCAGGCGACGACGAACGTCTCCTGCGTCACATCCTCGGCATCCCCGGCGTCGCCGAGGATGCCGTACGCGATCCAGTAGACGGGGCGGACGTACGCGCGATACAGCGTGCGGAAGGCGGTCTCGCTCCCCGCCGCCGCACGTGCGACGAGCGTTCTGTCGTGTGCGTCGTGTGCCATGCCGGCTCCGTTCGGTGTCTCTCACTCATCAGTGTCGACACCGGCGGAATCGTCTCAGCCCTTGCTCACGATCGGCACATGCGGATCCTTCTGATGCCGCAGCCAGATCGTGGACAGGGCGGGGATGGTCAGCGTCGCCTGCGGCGAGCCGTTCTCGACATCCGTCGCGTACACGAGCCCGAGATTGCCCTGGCCATGCCCGCCGAACTCGGTGGCGTCGGTGTTCAGGACCTCGGTCCAGCCTCCCGCGAGCGGCAGATCGAGCCGCACGCCGTGCCGGGTGGAGCCCGCGAAGTTGCTGATCACCGCCAGGTGCCCGCCGTGCGCGTCGCGGCGCACGAACGCGACGATGTTCGGATCCCAGTCGGGCGCGCCGATCCGGGTGAACGAGCTGCTGTCGTGATCGCGCTCCCACAGCGGCGCGTTCTGCCGGTACGTGCTGTTCAGCGCGCCGACGAACTCCTGCAGCTGACGATGGGACGGCTGATCGAGCAGCCACCAGTCGAGGCCCCGGTCCACGGACCACTCGGAGAGCTGACCGAACTCCTGGCCCATGAACAGCAGGTTCTTGCCCGGGTGCCCCCACATGTAGCCGAGATACGCGCGCACGTTCGCGAGCTTGGCGGCGTGGTCGCCCGGCATCTTCGAGAGCAGGCTGCCCTTGCCGTGCACGACCTCATCGTGACTGATCGGCAGGATGTAGTTCTCCCCGAACGCGTAGACGAACGAGAACGTCATCTCGCCCTGATGGTGCGAGCGGTACAGCGGATCGCGCTCGATGTACACGAGCGAGTCGTTCATCCAGCCCATGTTCCACTTGAACCCGAACCCGAGGCCGTTGTGGTCGGTGGGCGCGGTCACGCCGGGGAAGCTCGTCGACTCCTCTGCGACCATCACCACTCCGGGGTGCTTGCGGTACGCGGTCGCATTGACCTCCTGCAGGAAGCGGATGGCCTCCAGATTCTCCCTCCCGCCGTGCACGTTGGGTTCCCACTCGCCGTCGTCGCGGGAGTAGTCCAGGTACAGCATCGAGGCGACCGCGTCGACACGCAGCCCGTCGGCGTGGAACTCGTCCAGCCAGAACAGCGCGTTCGCCACGAGGAAGTTGCGCACCTCGTTGCGGCCGTAGTCGAAGATGAGCGTTCCCCAGTCCCGGTGCTCGCCGCGGCGCGGGTCAGGGTGCTCGTAGACGGGCTCGCCGTCGAAGCGGGCGAGGGCGAAGGCGTCCTTGGGGAAGTGACCGGGGACCCAGTCGATGATCACGCCGATGCCGGCCTGGTGCAGGCGGTCGATGAGGTACTTCAGGTCGTCCGGCTCGCCGTAGCGGTGCGTCGCGGCGTAGTAGCCCGTCACCTGGTAGCCCCAGGAGCCGGTGAACGGATGCTCGGCCACGGGCATGAACTCCACGTGGGTGAACCCGGTCGCGGTGACGTGCTCGATGAGCTCGTCGGCGATGTCGCGGTATCCGAGCCCCGGTCGCCAGGAGCCGAGGTGCAGTTCGTAGACGCTCATCGGCTGCGCGACGGCGTGCGTCGCCGCTCGGCGGGTCATCCAGGCGCCGTCGCCCCAGGAGTACTCGGAGCGGGTGACGATCGAGGCTGTGGCGGGCGGCGTCTCGGCCAGCTGCGCCATCGGGTCGGCTTTGAGGATCCAGTCGCCGTGCGGGGTGAGAATCTCGTACTTGTAGTGCGCGCCGACATCGACGCCGGGAAGGAACAGCTCCCAGACGCCGCTGGAGCCCATCGAGCGCATCGCGTCGAGGCGGCCGTCCCACTTGTTGTGGTCGCCGACGATCCGCACGGCCTTCGCGTGCGGCGCCCACACGGCGAATGCGGTGCCCTGGTCGCCGTCCACGAAGCGAGGGTGCGCGCCGAGCGCCTCCCACAGGCGTTCGTGGCGGCCCTCGCGGATGAGGTGCAGGTCGAGCTCGCCGATGGTGGGGGTGTGCCGGTAGGCGTCGGCGGAGATCCAGTCGGGACCATCGCCGTAGGTCGCCTTGATCCGGTAGGCGCCGGTGGGGCCGGTCACCTCACCCTCCCAGATCCCCTCGGCGAGATGCGTGAGGGGAACCTCGACGCCGCCGTCGAGCAGCACCGAGACGCCCTTGGCGAGAGGACGCAGTGCGCGCACGATCGTGACGCGTCTTCCGCCCGACTCGGGTTGCGGATGCGCTCCGAGCACGGAGTGCGGGTCGTGGTGCGAGCCCGAGGCCACCGCCTCGAGCACAGCCTCATCGATCGCAGTGGTGATCATGGCTGCCCCTTCACATGGAGGATGTGCACCGGCTCCGTGAAGGCGTCCAGGCGCACGAAATTGTGATCCGTCCAGGTCCAGACGGATCCGGTGACGAGGTCCTCGACCTCGTACGCCGTTCCAGGCTCGACAACCCATGCGAGGGTGTCGAGATGCACGGTCGTCTGCCGCACCGAGTGCGGGTCGACATTGGCGACCACGATGATCGTGTCGCTGGAGCCCGTGCCGGTGAAGGGCGCGTCCAGGCGCTTGGAGAACACCAGGACCGCGTCATCGTCGCTCCAGTGCAGCTGCAGGTTGCGCAGCTGGCGAAGCGCCGGATGCGCACGACGGATCTCGTTGAGCCGGGTGAGGTAGGGCGCGAGCGAACGCCCCTCCTCTTCGGCCTTCGCCCAGTCGCGCAGCTTGTACTCGTACTTCTCGTTGTCGATGTTCTCCTCGGAGCCGGGCCGGGCCACGTTCTCATACAGCTCGTAGCCGGCGTACACGCCGTAGAGCGGAGCACCGGTCGCAGCGATCGCGGCACGGATCTTGTACGCCGCGCGCCCGCCGAACTGGAGGTACTCGGTGAGGATGTCGGGGGTGTTCACGAACAGATTCGGGCGCATGTAGTCCGCCGTCTCGTGCGAGACCGAGAGCAGGAACTCCTCCAGCTCCGCCTTCGTGTTGCGCCAGGTGAAGTAGCTGTAGCTCTGCTGGAACCCGACGGCCGCGAGACCCCGCATGGGCGCGGGACGGGTGAACGCCTCGGCGAGGAATACCACGTCGGGATGCTTCGTGTTCACGGTGCGGATCAGCCACTCCCAGAACCGCAGCGGCTTGGTGTGCGGGTTGTCCACGCGGAAGATCTTCACGCCCTGCGCGATCCAGTGCTCGACGATGCGCAGCACCTCGGTGTACAGGCCCACCGGATCCCGGTCGAAGTTCAGCGGATAGATGTCCTGGTACTTCTTCGGGGGGTTCTGCGCGTACGCGATGGTGCCGTCGGGCAACTCCGTGAACCACTCCGGGTGCGCCTTCACCCAGGGGTGATCGGGGGCCGCCTGCAGCGCGAGGTCGATGGCGACCTCGAGACCCAGTGCTTCCGCCTTCTCCACGAACGCGCGGAAATCGGCGAGCGTGCCGAGATCGGGGTGCACGGCGTCGTGGCCGCCCTCTGCGGCCCCGACGGCCCAGGGTGAGCCCGGGTCGTCGGGCCCTGCGGTGAGCGAGTTGTTCGGCCCCTTGCGGTTGAGGCGCCCGATCGGGTGGATCGGAGGGAGGTACAGCACGTCGAAGCCCATCGCGGCGACGGCGGGAAGACGCTCGGCGGCGGTGGCGAACGTGCCGCTCGCGATCGTGCCGTCGGCGGTGCGCACGGCGCCCTCGGAACGCGGGAAGAACTCGTACCAGGCGGCGGCCCCGGCGATCGTGCGCTCGACGAGGATCGTCTGCCAGGGCGTCGCCGAGTCGAGTGCGGTGAGCGGGCGCTCGGCGAAGAGAGCGGCGAGCTCCGGATCGGTCGCGACGGCGAGAGCGTCCTCGGCGGTCCCGTCGGGGGAGCGCAGCCCCTCCGCGACGGCGGCGAGGCGCTTGCGCTCGGGCTTCGGACGGGACTTGTCCTTCGCGGCGCGCGTCAAGAGCTGCGCCCCGAGCGCGCGCATCACCTCGATGTCCACCCCTGCCGCGATCTTCAGCTCCGCGGCATGCGCCCACGTGGCGAACTCGTCGGCGAACGCCTCGAAGCGGAACGTCCACGCGTTCGTCTCGTCGAGGGCGACATCGACCTGCCAGCGGTCGGTGCCGTCGCCCCGCGGAGTAAGCCGATGCAGGCTCTCCTGGTGGTTCGGCGTGCGCAGCCGCAGATGCACCCCGATGATGTCGTGGCCCTCGCGGAAGGCCACGACCCGGAAGGGGATCACCTCGCCGGCGAACGCCTTGGGATGGAAGCCCTCAGGGGCCGCGGGGGACGGATCCGCGAGCGGAATGCGCGTGGTCTGCGCATCCGCGGCATCGTTGTCGGGCAGGGCGCGCACCGGGATCTGCGCGGTGCTGCGGAGAGCATCGGATGAGGACTGTGCGGCAGATCGTTCGGACACACCCCGAACCTACCGCGCTCCGAGGTCGGAAGAGGTAACGGGCGTGTCACTCCGCGCGGAACAGTCGCATCGACGTGCCAGGGAGTGCGATCACATCGCCCGGACGGTGCACGGTCTCGACCGCCGAGGGACGCTCATCCGCGCTCGACCACAGGGAGACGTAGCGCGTCACGTCCTCGAGGGCGGGCAGGCGCACGTCGATCGGCGACTCCGTGCCGTGCACCATCAGCAGGATGCGGTTGAACGCCTCCTTGTCGGGCGTGGAGGCGGCCACGTACTGCAGCGTGCGGTTGCGGGGGTCGTTCCACTGCTCGACCTCCATCGTCTCGCCGTCCTGATCGAACCAGTCCATGACGGACGCGTTCGGGATGTGCTCACCGAGTCGGGCGTAGAGCAGCGGGCGCAGTGCCGGGTTCTCGTCCCGCAGCCGGGTGAGCAGCGACGCGTGCGCGAGAAGATCCTGCTGCCACGGCTCGTGCTCCCAGTTCAGCCAGCTGAGCGCCGAGTCCTGGCAGTAGGCGTTGTTGTTGCCGCGCTGGGTGCGTCCGAACTCGTCCCCGGCGGTGAGCATCGGCACCCCGGCGGAGAACATCAGGGTGCCCAGCAGATTGCGCATGGCCTTGCGCCGTGCAGCGAGGATGGCCGGGTCGTCCGTGGGCCCCTCCGCGCCGTGGTTGAAGGCGCGGTTCATGTCGGCGCCGTCGTGATTGTTCTCGCCGTTGGCCTCGTTGTGCTTGACGTCGTAGGAGACCAGATCGTGCAGGGTGAAGCCGTCGTGAGAGGTGACGAAGTTGATGCTGGCGAGCGGGCCCCGCTCGTCGCTGAACGTGTTCGCGGATCCGGCGAGGCGGTTCGCGAACCCGCCGATGCCGGTCGGCGCCGAGGCGCGACGGGCGTAGTCGATATCGCTGAGCCAGAAGTTGCGGACACGATCCCGGTAACGGTCGTTCCACTCGCTCCATCCGGCGGGGAAGTTGCCGGTCTGCCAGCCGCCGAGACCCACATCCCAGGGCTCGGCGATGATCTTCGCGCCGGCGAGGACAGGATCCGTCCTGATCGCCTGCAACAGCGGATGCTCCGGGGTGTAGGCGTTCCCTTCGTCCCGCCCGAGAGCGGTGGCCAGATCGAAGCGGAACCCGTCGACCTGCATCTCCGTCGTCCAGTAGCGCAAGGAGTCCAGCACCAGGCGGGCCGCCGCGGGCGTCGCGGTGTTCAGGGTGTTGCCGCAGCCCGTGGTGTCGATGTAGCTGCCGTCCGGCTGCTGGCGGTAGTAGAGGGCGTTGTCGATGCCGCGCAGGCTCGTGCGCGGGCCGCCGATGCCCTCCTCGTTCGTGTGGTTGTACACGACGTCGAGGATCACCTCGATGCCGGCCTCGTGCAGCAGCTTCACCATGCCCTTGAACTCGCGCAAGACGGCTTCCGGGCCGCCCTTGCGCGCCTCCTCGGTCGCGTAGGCCGTGTGCGGGGTGAAGAAGTTCAGGGTGTTGTAGCCCCAGTAGTTCGTCAGGCCGCGATCCAGCAGCCGCGGCTCCGAGGCGAACGCCTGCACCGGGAGCAGCTCGACCGCGGTGATTCCGAGCTCCCGGTAGTACTCGATCATCGCGGGGTTCGCGACACCGGCGTAGGTGCCGTGCAGGGCGGGCGGAACGCCGGGGTGGCGCTTGGTGAGTCCCTTGACGTGGCCCTCGTAGATCACGGTGCGGTCGAGGGGGGTCTGCGGCTTGGCGACGTCGCCCCAGTCGAATCCATCGGCGATGACGACCGAGCGCCATTCCTCGTAGCCGTCGCCCTGGGCGAGGCCGCGGCCGTAGGGGTCGAGCAGCAGCGTCTCGGGGTTGAACGTGTTGCCGGGGCTGTGTGCTCCGTCCACGCGGAGGGCGTAGCGAGTTCCCGGTTGCAGGAGTTCGGTGGTGATCTCCCAGACGCCTCCGGGCCGGCGCTCCAGCGCGAGCTGAGCGGTCTCCCAGTCGAGGTCGGTCTCATCGAAGATCACGAGCTCGATCGCGGACGCGTTCTGCGACCAGACGCGCAGCGTGGCGGTCCCGTCGTGAAGGCGGACGCCGAGGTCGTCCAGGGACGGGCTGCACAGGGAGCAGCTTTCGCCGTCGGGTGCCGGCGTCTCGTCCTCTATTGCATGCGGACACATGAGGGACAGGATACGCGGCACCAGCGGGTCGGGATGCCACCGCGTTCCGCGATCCGTGCCACCGAGTCCCGTCCCAGGGCGAGGTGCGAGAGTGGTGGGGTGCATTACCTGGATCATGCGGCCACCACCGACCTGCGGCCTGAGGCCGCCGAGGAGTGGCTGCGCGTCGCCCGTCAAACCGGGAACGCCTCGTCCACGCACGGCGCCGGGCAGCGGGCGCGCCGCATCCTGGAGGAGTCGCGAGAGCGTCTCGCGGCCGTGCTCGGGTGCGATCCGATCGAGGTCGTCCTGACCTCGGGGGGCACGGAATCGGTGAATCTCGCCGTGCAGGGCTTGTGGCGCTCCCGGTTCTCGGGGCGGGAGTCGATCCTGCTCCCGGACGGAGAGCATCACGCGACGCTCGACACCGTCGCCGCGCTCGCCGCCGAGGGCGCCCGCGTGGTGCCGGTCGCTCTGGACGGGGTGGGGCGGATCCCCGCCGACGCGTTCGCCGCAGGGCTCGCCACGGACGGCGTGGCCTTGGCCACCGCGCTGGTCGCGAACAACGAGGTCGGCACCGTCAACGACGCCGCCGCGCTCGCCGCATCCGCCCGGTCGGCCAGCGTTCCCTTGCATCTGGACGCGGTCGCGGCGTTCGGGCACCTGCCGCTGTCGTTCGCCGCTCTCCGGGGAGACGCGCCGGCGGGCGCGGGGCTCGTGGCGCTCAGCGTCGCCGGCCACAAGATCGGCGCGCCCACAGGCACGGGGGCGCTCGTCGTCGCCCGTACGGCCCACCTCGCCCCCCTTCAGCACGGCGGGGGGCAGCAGCGCGGACTGCGCTCCGGCACGCAGGACGTCGCCGGGGCCGCCGCGTTCGCGCTCGCCGCCGAGCTCGCCGTCGCCGAGCGGGCCGCGGAGGCCGTGCGCCTGAGTGCATTGCGCGATCGCCTCGTCGCCGGGATCCGGGAGCGGGTGCCCTCCGCCGAGCTGATCGGACATCCTGATCCGGCGGGGCGGCTGCCGGGCAACGCGCACCTGCTGTTCCCCGGCGCGCCGAGCGAGAGCCTGCTGTTCCTGCTGGATGTCGCAGGGGTGTCGGCATCGGCCGGATCGGCCTGCCAGGCCGGGATCGCGGAGCCCTCGCACGTCGTGCAGGCGCTCGGCCGGAGCGAAGTCGAGGCGCGCAGCGTGATCCGGTTCACGCTCGGGCGGACCTCGTCCGATGCCGACGTGGACGCCGTGCTCGCCGCGATCGGCGATGCGTACGAGCGGGCCTCCGGCGCCGCCCGGTGACGCCGGGCGACCGAACTCCTCGAAGAGCCCGCCCAGCCGTCCGCTCGTACACTGGATCCATGCGTGTTCTGGCAGCGATGAGCGGGGGAGTGGACTCCGCGGTGGCGGCCGCGCGCGCCGTGGAGGCGGGCCACGATGTCGTCGGCGTGCATCTCGCGCTCTCGCGGGCGGGCGGCACTCTGCGCACGGGCAGCCGCGGCTGCTGCACGATCGAGGACGCGATGGATGCCCGTCGGGCCGCAGACCTGCTCGGCATCCCGTTCTACGTCTGGGACTTCTCCGAGCGCTTCCGCGAGGACGTGATCGACGATTTCGTCGCGGAGTACCGCGCGGGTCGCACGCCCAATCCGTGTCTGCGCTGCAACGAGAAGATCAAGTTCGCCGCCCTGCTGGAGCGTGCGATGGAACTCGGGTTCGATGCCGTGTGCACCGGGCACTACGCCACGCTCGTCGACGGCGAGGGCGGCCTCGAGCTGCACCGCGCCTCGGATGCGGCCAAGGACCAGTCCTATGTCCTCGGCGTGCTGAACGCCGAGCAGCTCGCGCACACGTACTTCCCGCTCGGATCCACGCCGTCCAAGGCGCTCGTGCGCGCGGAGGCTGCGGAGCGCGGACTGAGCGTGGCCCAGAAGCCCGACAGTCACGACATCTGCTTCATCCCCGACGGCGACACCCGCGGCTGGCTCGCGGAGAAGGTCGGCGCCGAGCAGGGCGAGATCCTGGATCGGGGCGGCAACGTCGTCGGCACGCATGACGGCGCGCATGCGTTCACCGTCGGCCAGCGCCGCGGACTGCGCCTCGGCGTACCCGCCCCCGATGGCAAGCCGCGGTTCGTGCTCGAGGTGCGTCCCGTGTCGAACACCGTCGTGGTCGGCCCGAAGGAGGCGCTCGCGATCGCCGAGATCTCGGGGGAGCGGCGCTCGTGGGCGGGAGCGGCACCCGCCGCGGAGGAGTTCGTCTGCGAGGTGCAGATCCGAGCCCACGCGGATCCGGTTCCCGCGCGCGCCTTCGTCGCGGAGGACGCGGTCCGTGTCGTGCCCGACGAGCCGCTCGACGGCGTCGCGCCCGGTCAGAGCGCCGTGTTGTACGTCGGAACCCGGGTGCTCGGCCAGTTCACGATCGATCGCACGGTGTCGGCGGTTCCGGTCGGCGTCTGAGTCCGCTGTCGCCGCCCACGACCGCGGTTGTCGCCGACGTCATCTCATGGTCGACGCCCGCGCGACTCTGTGATGATGGGTGCACAGTCCGACGGAGGAGCCGCCATGACGAGGACGTACATCCGCGATTTCCATGGGGACGATCTGGATCAGATCGTCCGACTGTGGGGGCAGGTCACCCGCGAGAACGAGTGGCCGATCTACTCGCTCGCCGAGGTGATCGCCTCCTGCCAGCAGGATCACGCCGTCGTCGCGGTCCAGGGCGAGCTGCTCGTGGGTGCGGCGGTCGGCCGCGGCGCGCACGCGCAGGGCTGGATCGTGTTCTTCGGGACGCTCGACAACGCAGGATCCGAGGTGAGCTCGTCACTGCTGCACGCGCTGGAGCGGAAGATGGCTCCGCTGGGCCTGGCGAAGCTCTCGGTGCTCATCCCCGAGGCTGACGGGCTCGGGGCGTTCACCGAGAACGGCTTCCATGTGCACCATTCGGTGCGCTACCTCGAGCGCGCGATGCCCATCCAGCGACGCGAGATCGATGCCCTCAAGGAAGTCGGCGGACGCATCCTCCCGCCGCACCTGTGGGATCGCGTCGCCGGGATGACGCACGAGAAGACTCTGCTCGAGGAGCGTCTCGTGACTCCCTTGGCCCGCCCCGATCTCGCCGAGAGGTTCGGAGTCGTGCCCCCTCGTGCCGTCATGCTGTTCGGCCCTCCGGGAACCGGCAAGACCACGTTCGCCCGAGCGGTGGCCTCCCGACTGGACTGGCCGTTCGTGGAGCTGTTCCCGTCGCGACTGGCCGATGGCGGCGCAGGTCTCGCCGGCGGTCTGCGCGCCTCGTTCGAGACCATCGACGAGCTCGAACACGCCGTCGTCTTCATCGACGAGGTCGAGGAGATCGCCTCCCGTCGTGGCGGTACGCCGCCGTCGCCGACGCAGGGCGTGACGAACGAGCTGCTCAAGCTCGTCGCCGACTTCCGTGACAGGGAGGGGCGGATCCTCATCTGCGCGACGAACTTCGTGCGCGCGCTCGACGCCGCGTTCCTCCGGCATGGGCGCTTCGACTACGTGATCCCGATCGGCCTGCCCGACGCCGACGCGCGCCGCGCGATCTGGGCGCGGTACATCCCCGTGGAGTCGGCCGGCGACGTCGATCTGGACCGGCTGGTCGCGGCCAGCGACGGGCTCACGCCCGCCGACATCGAGTACGCCGCGCGGCGTGCGTCCCAGGAGGCCCTGGCCCGGGCGCTGAGCGATGGCGCGCAGGCATCCGCGCTCGACACCGATGACTACGCGCGGGCTCTCGGCAGCACGAGGGCGACCGTCTCCGCGGACGAGATCGCCGAATTCCGGGCGGACATCGAGGCCATCGCCCGGCTCTGAGGATCCGGTGCGGGGGCAGGGGGATCCTGGCATCAGGCCCCGCCTCGGCCGGGGGACCCGTCCGCTCACCTCTGCAGGAAGACCAGGATCGCTCTGACGCGCCGGTTCTCCTGCGTCGGGGACAGGCCGAGGCCCGTGAAGATGTTGCCGACGTGCTTGCGCACGGCGGCGTCGCTGAGGTGCAGCGCACGGGATATCTCGCCGTTGGACGCGCCCTCGGCCATCAGCTCCAGCACCTCGCGCTCGCGGGGAGTGAGACCGTCCAGCACGTCAGGACCTCCGCTGCGCAGCAGGTGGCGGGCGACCTCGGGGTCGATCACGGTGCCGCCGCCCACGATCGTGTGGAGCGCGCGCTCGAAATCGGAGATCCGGTTCACCCTGTCCTTGAGCAGATACCCGATCCCGCCCTCGGGCAGCGTCAGCAGTTCGCGCGCGTAGTGGTCGGCGACGTACTGCGAGAGCACCAGGATCGGTTGCGTCGGGTGCCTCCGCCGTATCGCCAGAGCCGCCCTCAGGCCGTCATCGGTGCCGTCCGGCGGCATGCGCACGTCCGTCATCACGAGGTCGGGGGCGGTGACCGCAGCGGCGAAGGCCGCACGGAGCTCGTCCGCATCCGCCGCGGTGCCGACGATCTCGTGCCCGAGCCGGACGAGCAGGGCGGTGAACGCCTCGCGCAGCAGCGCCGAATCCTCAGCGAGCAGGATGCGCATGCGCGACCTCCTCGAGCCCGCGCGGCGCGCTCAGCGCGATCGTCGTGGGCCCGCCGGCGGGGGAGTCGATCTCGAGCGCGCCGTCGAGCGCCGCCGCGCGCGCGATCAGTCCGGTGAGACCCGTGCCGGCTGCGGGGTCAGCACCGCCGCGGCCGTCGTCCCGCACGACCACTTCGAGAGAGGTGCCATTCGTGCGCGCGACCACCTCGACGCGTGTGGCGTCCGTGTGCTTGACCGCATTCGTCAGCGCTTCGCGCACGACGAAGTACGCCGCGGCCTCGACGGCGGGGCCGGCCTGCCCGAGCTCTTCGCACTTCAGGGTCACGTGGAGCGGTGATCGCCCCGCCAGCTCCTCGAGAGCGGCACTGAGACCGCGGTCGGCGAGCACCGCAGGATGGATACCCCGCACGGATTCTCGCAGCGCCGCGGAGGCGCGATCGGCCTGATCCTGCGCCGCGGCGAGGGAGCGGCGCGCCGGATCCGCCTCGTTGCCGAGGAGAGCGAGGTCGAGCTCGAGCGCGCCGAGACGGGTCGCGAGCACGACGAGTTCCTGCTGCACGCCGTCGTGCAGGTCTCGTTCGATGCGCCGGCGCTCGTCCTCGTGCGCGGTCACGATCGCTGCGCGGGAGCGGGTGAGCCGCTCCATCCGCTGCTCGATCTCGGCGCCGCGCGGGGCGAGCAGCCAGGAGATCGTGAGGCTCTGCGCCGTCGCCAGGGCGAGGTTCAGATACGCGGCGACGACCAGGACGATCGCGAGCGCCAGCGGAGGGAGCCACCAGGTGCCTGCGTCGAGGCGGATCCTGGCGTCGCCGAAGAGCAGGATCTCGGTGGCCCCGCGGCTCAGCGCATGGATCGGCACGCCCACGACCACGATCAGCGCCATCGTCTCGAAGAAGAGCAGTCCGAGCGAGAGGAGACCGGCGACCAGGTCCAGCAGCAGCACGAGCACCTCGCGCCAGGTCGCGGGCTCGGTGAGGCGGATGTTCAGCCAGTTGTGCCGGTCCTCGCCCGCCACCCGGACGTGCCCGGTCGGGATCGCCGCGAAGCCGAGCAGCCTCTGCCGCCGGCGTTCGAGGGTTCCGATGGCGATCCCCCAGATCGGCAGCAGCAGAAGCGTGAGGGGGAGGAGGACCAGAAGCGGCAGACCGAGCACGGCCGAGATCAGGAGATAGCCGAGCGCCCGCCACGGCCACCAGGAGGTCAAGATGACCCAGGGCGCCCGCTGCAGGGCTTGCGTCACGGTGCGCGCACGACGCGAAGAGAGAAGGCGCGTGCTCATGTGGTCAGTCTAGGGACGAGGGGGATCGGCGGAGCCCGGCTGCGGCGAAGAGTAGACCTGGCGCTACCAGCGAGGGGGCTCGTGGCCTCCTGCGCGCACGACCGGATCCGGCTGGACTGGAGGCATGGAAGAGATCCTGGTGGCCGAGGGCCTCATGAAGCAGTACATCGCGGGCCGGGATCAGGTGCCGGTGCTGCGCGGCATCGACCTCGCCGTCGATGCCGGGGAGATGGTGAGCATCGTCGGCCCGAGCGGATCCGGCAAGTCGACCCTGCTGTACTGCCTCGCGGGGCTCGAGCGCGCCGATCAGGGGGAGGTCAGGGTGCATGGGGAGGCGCTGACCGGTGCGTCCGCGTCGAGGCTCGCGACGCTGCGGCGCGACCGGATCGGCTTCGTCTTCCAGTCCTACAACCTGATCCCTTCGCTGTCCGTCTGGGAGAACGTGGCGCTCCCCGCCCGGCTGGCCCGTCGCGCGGCGCCGGACGTCGAGGGTGCGCTCGCCGCGGTCGGGCTGGCGGAACACGGAGCCAAGCGTCCAGGGCAGCTCTCCGGCGGTCAGCAGCAGCGCGTGGCGGTCGCGCGGGTGCTCGCCGCACAGCCGGCCGTGCTCTTCGCGGATGAGCCCACCGGAGCGCTCGACTCCGCGGCCGGCGGCGTGGTGCTCGATCTGCTGCGCGGATATGCGCAGGGGGAGCGCTCTGTGGTCCTGGTGACGCACGACCTGGACGCCGCCGCGCGTGCCGATCGCACGATCGTGCTCCGGGACGGGCTCGTCGTGGCCGAGCTGCGGAGACCGAGCGCCGCGCAGATCCTCGCCGCGCAGCACGCCTGGAGCGAAGGGCTCACCGCGGTCGGGCCCGGCGCGGGAAGCCGTGTGCTCCGTACAGCCGAGGCCGGCGCATGATCCGGCTGCTGCTCGGCGAGCTGCGTGCGGACTGGCGCTCCTGGGCGGGCCTCGTGCTCGTCGCGGCCGTTGCGGGTCTCGCGATCGGGATCGGCGGATCCTTCCTCGAAACCGGCCTTCACGTTGGCGGGCAGACGGGGGAGGGGATCAGCGGCGTCTCTTCGATGATCCTGGTGTTCAGCGGTGTGAGTGCGATCGCGGTCACCAGCGCCGTCGCCCGTCTCGCGGTCGACCTCGGCAGGCCCGGCTATGCGCGATGGCAGCTCTGCGGGGTCACCCCTCGGCAGACCGCCGCCGTCGTCCTGGGTCAGGTGGTGGTGCTGAGCCTGACCGGGGCGGCACTGGGTCTCGGGGCGACCGCGCTGCTCGCCCGCTTCGTGCTGAGGCTCGCGTTCGACGGCGCGTCCGGAGGCTACGAGACCACGACCGCGATCGTCGGACCGCTGACCGCGATCCTCCTGGGCGGAGGCGTGCTGCTCGTCTCCCTGCTCGGCGGACTGCCCGCCGCGCGCCGGGCCGCCCGCACCCCCGCGCTCGAGGCGCTCCGCGAGTCGGAGCCCCAAGGCGCGGCGATGCGGTGGTGGCGATGGGCGCTGTTCGCCGTCCTGACGGCGGGCATGGTCGCCGCGGTGCAGGCGTGGATGTCGTCGGCCGCCGCCGCCACCCCCGAGGATCGCAGCACCCTGATCTCGCAGACGCCGCTCATCGCGCCGCTCCTCACGATGGTGATCGTGGCCGGAGGTCCGGTCCTCTATGCGCCGTTGCTGCGGGCATGGACCGCGCTGCTGCCGGCGAGGGCCTCGTCGGCGTGGTTCCTCGCCCGGCATCAGGCGCGCTACCACCTCGGGCGCAGTACGGCCTCGATCACCCCGCTCCTCACCGGAACGGCGATGCTCGGCGGTCTCTACACCGTCACCGCGACCTGGGGCGCGGCGGCGAGAGCCGCCGGCGAGCCCTTCGAGGGGCTCAAGCTCGGCCAGGTGATCCTGCTGCTGGGCGGACCGCTGCTGCTCGCGGGGATCGGCGCGGCCGTGGTCGTGTTCGTGAGCAACCGCACGCAGGCACGGGAGCAGGCGCTGCTGTCGGCGAGCGGCGCGACGACGACCGTGATCGTCCGAACCGCGGTGCTGCAGGCGCTCATCCACGTGTGCACAGCCGCGCTGCTGTCCGGCGCCGTGATCGCGGCGACCGGCGTACTGACCACCGCGATGCTCCGCCCGTTCTATCCCGCCGTCGTGCCGCAGTACGACGTCGGATCCTCCGGGATCCTCGTCGGTGCGGGTGCGCTGCTCACCGCGGCGGCCGTGCTGATCCCCGTCCTGTCGCGGCTGCGGGTATCGGTGGCGACGGCGCTCAGCGCGGTGTGAGCGCCATCCGGGTGCCGCCCCGCGGATGTCCGTGTCCGCTCGTAGACTTCAGGGGTGCCGGAGAACATCTCGCTGGAAGCCGCCCGCGTCGAGGCCGAGGAGCTGACGACGCGCATCCTGGAGGCGAAGGACGCGTACTACGGCCGCGACACCTCGCTCGTCGATGACGCCACCTACGACGGCTGGATGCACCGGCTCGAGGAACTCGAGCGCGTGCACCCCGAGCTGCAGGGGCAGGATTCGCCGACCCAGATGGTCGGCGCGGCCGACGCCACGGGCCTGCAGACCATCGAGCATGCCGAGCGCATGCTCAGCCTCGACAACGTGTTCTCGCTCGACGAGCTGCGCGAGTGGGCCGCCAAGACCCGTGCCGCGGCCGCTCGCGACGTCGCCTGGCTCACCGAGCTGAAGATCGATGGCCTCGCGATCAACCTGCGTTACGAGCACGGCGTGCTCACCTCCGCCGCCACGCGGGGCGACGGCCGCGTCGGCGAGATCGTGACCGAGAACGCCCTGCGCGTCGCGGGCATCCCCGAGCGGCTGAGCGGCTCAGGGCACCCGGCGATCGTCGAGGTGCGTGGCGAGGTGTTCATCCCCGTGGCCGCGTTCGAGCGGCTGAATGCGGCGCAGGCCGCGTTCCGCGACCGCGCGTACGCCGAAGCGCTCGAGCGCTTCCAGGCCCGTGGCGGCGCCAAGAAGCCCTTCGACGAGGAGAAGGCCCGCACGGCGGCAGCGCGGCGATTCCCGTCGTTCGCGAACCCGCGCAACGCCGCGAGCGGGGGCCTGCGGCAGCAGCTGGACAAGAAGGGCGGCATGGAGCTCGAGGCGGGGCTGCTCCGCGTCGACTCGCTCGCCCTGTACGTGCACGGGATCGGCGCCTGGCCGAACCCGCCCGTCGCCGCGCAGAGCGAGATCTACGAGCTCGTCGCGAGCTGGGGCCTGCCTACGAGCCCGCACACGAAGGTGTGCGCCACGATCGATGAGGTCGCCGAGTTCGTCGCGTACTTCGGTGAGCACCGGCACGACATCGAGCACGAGCTGGACGGCATCGTCGTGAAGGTCGACGAGCTGGACCTGCACGATGAGCTCGGCGCCACGAGTCGCGCTCCGCGGTGGGCGATCGCCTACAAGTACCCACCGGAGGAGGTGCAGACCACTCTGCTCGACATCGTGGTGTCGGTCGGCCGCACGGGGCGCGCCACGCCGTTCGCCGTCATGGCGCCGGCCCACGTCGCCGGCAGCGTCGTGCGCCAGGCCACGCTCCACAACAAGGACGTGGTGAAGGCCAAGGGCGTGCTCATCGGCGACACCGTCGTGCTGCGCAAGGCCGGCGATGTGATCCCCGAGGTCCTCGGCCCCGTGGTCGAGCGTCGCGACGGCACCGAGCGGGAGTTCGTGATGCCGGAGCGCTGCCCGGAGTGCGGCTCGATCCTCGCGCCCGCGAAGGAGGGCGACATCGATCTGCGCTGCCCGAACACCCGTTCCTGCCCTGCGCAGGTGCGCGGTCGGGTCGAGCACATCGGATCCCGCGGCGCCCTCGACGTCGAGGCGCTCGGCGAGGTCACCGCCGCCGCGCTCACGCAGCCGAGCCACCCGGCGGTGCCGCCGCTCGAGACCGAGGCCGGCTTGTTCACGCTCACGCTCGACCAGCTCGTGCCGATCGAGGTCGTTGTCCGCGATGCGGAGACCGGATTGCCGAAGGAGGACGAGGACGGGATCGTGAAGACCCGCGCCCCGTTCCGGCGGAATCCGACGGCGGCCGAGAAGAAGGAGGGCGTCAACGCCGCCCAGCCGTCCTCCCAGGCCGTCAAGCTGCTCGCCGAGCTCGAGAAGGCGAAGACGAAGGATCTGTGGCGCCTGCTGGTCGCCCTGAACATCCGCCACGTCGGCCCTGTCGCCGCCCGCGCGCTGGCGCAGTGGTTCGGATCCCTGGATGCCATCCGCGCCGCCTCTCGCGAGGAGCTCGCGGCCGTCGAGGGGGTCGGCGGGATCATCGCGGACTCTCTCCTGGATTGGTTCACCGTCGACTGGCACCAGGACATCGTGCGGCGCTGGGCCGACGCCGGCGTGCAGTGGGCGACCCCCGGGCACCCCGGCCCTGGCGCCGCGACTGCGGAGGGCGGCGTGCTCGACGGACTCACGGTCGTCGCGACCGGATCCCTCGACGGCTACACCCGTGAAGGCGCGCAGGAGGCGATCATCAAGGCCGGCGGCAAGGCCGCGTCGAGCGTCTCGAAGAAGACCGACTTCGTCGCCGCGGGTCCCGGTGCCGGGTCCAAGCTCGCCAAGGCGGAGGAGCTCGGATTGCGGATCCTCGACGCGGCGCAGTTCCACCTGCTCGTGACGGAGGGCCCGGACGCGCTCGGTTGACAGTGCGTTCGCGACAGAATTCCGCGGATTTCCGCGGTCCGGGCTCTTCCATGACTCGAACATAAGTACTATACTTGGGGGATGGAACCCGCCACCGAAGCACTGTTCGAGGAGCCGGTTGTTGCCGATGCTCTTCCGGTGATGGTGGTGGATGAGGCGTTCGTGGCGGCGCGGATCCTGGATGGGTTGCAGGAGGATGACGTCGCGTTGAATCAGCGGGCGGTGCGGCGTGCGGAGCGCATCGTTGAGGTCGTGGAGCTGGCGCGCCGGCATCCGGAGATTTATGCGGTGGGGGATGGTCCGGAGGATGCGGGGCATGCGCGGCGGTCGGTGTTCTTCGATGTGGCGGTGCGGTTGCAGATCTCGGAGAGCGAGGCCCGGAACCTGGAATGCACGGCGTCGACGGCGGCTGAGCATCTGCCGTTGTTGTGGGAGCACGCTCGGGACGGGTTCGTGTCGTTGCGGTTCGTGGAGGCCGCCGTCTCGGCGGTGTTGCGGTTGCGGGCCCCGGGCGGAGCTGACCGAATCGCACAGGAGTATGCGGCCGAGGCGATCGGGTTGATCGATCGGGCAGCGTCCGGTTGGGCTTTGCATGTGCCGGTCAGTACCTTCCGGCGCCGGGTGACGGTCCTCGCCGACCGGTTGGATCCCACCCCGCCGGAGCGGAGGCATGTCCGGGGGTTGGCGGATCGTCGGGTGGTCATGGAGGACGCCGGTGACGGGATGAGCTGGCTGACGGCGTTGATCCCGACGGTGCAGGCTGTCGCGATCAAGCGACGGCTCACTTCGACCGCGAAGCATCTGCAGAGAGACAAGCGTGAAGGTCGCACAAGGGATCAGATCCGTGCCGACCTGTTGTGCGACTGGCTGATGGGCGTCGGCACCGATACCGCGGTGCGGACGACGGTGTTCGTGACGGTCCCGATCGGGATGCTCACCGGCGAGGGCGTGACGGCGGCGCCGTCCACAGTGTTCCTGGGAAATCCGGTCGCCTCGGCGACCGAGGCGCAGCTGGTCGGGCACGGTCCGATCGACCCGGCCACCGCACGGCAGGTGTTCCTGGACGCGACTGGATTCCGGCGGGTGATCACCGATCCCGTCCGCGGCATCGTCTTGGACATGGACCGGCGCACCTACCGGCCCACCAAGGCGCAGCGTGACTGGCTGGTCCTGCAGCACGGGACGTGCGCGAGAGACGGCTGCGACCGCCTCGCGCTCGACGCCGACCTCGACCACGAACACCTGTGGTCCCGAGGCGGACCCACCGACATCGGCAACCTGCGACCGTTGTGTCCCGCCGACCACGTCCGCCGACATCACACCAGGATGATTTACCGGAACCGCGGAAACCGGACAGTCCAGGTCATCACCCCGACCGGGTACCGAACGAACGACCCACCACCCTTCTGAGACTGTGCGCGCATGGTGCCCGACGTTGTCAGCGCTCGACGTCGGAGCGACCGGGTAGCGTCGCGGCATGGACGTCATCGTTTACCTGATGGACTCTGATCCCGCGATCCGCTGGCAGGTCCTCCGCGACCTGACGGATGCATCTCCGGAAGACGTCGCGGAAGAGCGCGCCCGCGTGGCCGCCGAGGGCTGGGGCGCACGGCTACTGGCGCTGCAGGCGGAGGACGGGCTGTGGGACGGCGGGGTGTACCGGCCCGGCTGGGTCGATGAGAGCCGTCCGATGTACGACGCGTGGACCGCCACGCATTTCAGCCTGCAGCAGCTGGTCGACTTCGGTGTCGACCCGGCGGACGACCGGGTGCGGCGGGCGGTCACGCGGGTGCGCGAGGGCGTGCGGTGGGACCAGGAGAACGCCCCGCCCTACTTCTGCGGCGAGACGGAGCCGTGCGTCAACGGGGTCGTCCTCGCGAATGCCGCGTATTTCGGGGAGTCCGGCGATGCCGTCGTCCGCACTCTCCTCGCCGGGCAGCTGGCGGACGGCGGGTGGAACTGCTGGGCCGAGTACGGGGCCACGACGTCGTCGCTGCACTCCACGATCTGCGTGCTCGACGGTCTCCTCGCCTGGGAGCAGGCGACCGGGGGCACCGAGGAGTCGCGGGTGGCGCGGCTGGCCGCGGAGGAGTATCTGCTGGAGCGCCGGCTGTTCCGGCGGCGCAGCACGGGGGAGGTCATCGACCCTCGCTTCACGATGGCCTCGTATCCGGTGCGCTGGTACTACGACGTGCTGCGCGGCCTGGACTACCTGCGCCGGGCGCGACCCGAGGGGGATCCGCGCTGCGCCGAGGCGCTCGAGCTGCTGCGGTCCCAGCGTGATGCGAAGGGGCTGTGGCGCCTGAGCAACACGCACGAGGGGCCGACGTCATTCGCCATGGAGGGCGAGTCCGAGGGGTTCCCCAGCCGCTGGGTCACCCTCAGGGCGCTGCGGGTGCTGCGCTGGGCGGGGGACGACGTCGTCTGAGAGGGGAAGTCGCGTCCTAGGCTGAAGCGATGCTCCTTCCGCCCAAGGCCAGACCAGGCGACCGCATCGCCGTGCTCTCCCCGGCCTTCGCCGCACCCGCCGTCTCGCCGTCCGTGCACGGGCAGGCGATGCGCCGACTGGAGGAGATCACGGGGCTGATCCCGGTCGAATACCCGACGACGCGGCAGCTCGGCGCGTCCGCTGAGGCTCGCGCGGCGGACGTGAACGCGGCCTTTGCGGATCCGTCGATCCGAGCCGTCATCGCGACGATCGGGGGAGACGATCAGATCCTCGTGACCTCGCATCTCGACGCTGCGGCTGTGCAAGCGGACCCTAAGCCGTTCCTGGGATACAGCGACAACACCAACATCCTGAACTGGCTGTGGCGGCAAGGCATCGCGGGCTACTACGGCGGCTCGACACAGGTGCATCTCGGCCCAGGCCCCATGGTCGACGCGATCCACGCACGCTCGCTGCGCGCGGCGCTGCTCGACGGCGGCACGATCGAACTCGACGAGCCCGGGGAGTCGGAAGACTTCGGGCAGCGTTGGGAGCACCCGGACGCACTCACTCGGTTCGGCGACCGCGAGCCGACCGAGCCGTGGGCATGGGCAGGGCCTGCCGTTCACGCGGCGGGACCGACCTGGGGCGGGTGTATCGAGGTGCTCGCTCAGCTCGCGCTCGCGGGACGCTTCCCTCGGGAGGAGCGACTCGACGGTGCGATCCTGCTCCTCGAGACGAGCGAGCGGCTCACCCCGGCCCCCATGGTGGCGGAGCAGCTCCGCGCCTACGGGGAACGGGGGATGCTCGCGCGGGTCGCGGGGGTCGTGGTCGCGCGGCCGCCTGTCAGCACCCACGAGTTCGTACCCTCGGCGCAGGAGCGCGCCACCGCCCGTGCTGCTCAGCGCGATGCCGTTCTCGCTGCGATGGCGCACTACAACCCGGCCGCGGTGGTGTGCGTGGGCGTGCCGTTCGGGCACACCAGGCCGCAGTGGATCGTGCCGTACGGCGGCACGCTCGCGCTGGACGGCGCCGCGCACCGGGTCGTGGCCGACTACGCCTGAAGGCGCGCGCCGACGTCAGCGCCGCCCGAACCTGCGGTGCGCCGCCTGCCGGGTGGTGCCCAGAGCGCTGGCGATCGCCTGCCAGGAGTAGCCCGCGGCGCGGGCACGGCGCACCTGCACCTCCTCGGCGCGGACGATGTCGCGGCGCACCTCGACCAGCCGGTGCAGCTCGGCGAGAGGTTCGCCCTGCGGATCCGTCGCCTGCGCGGTCTTCATGATTCCGTCGCCTCCATGATGAAGCCTCCCTCGCGTCAATGCTGGTTGACGCGAGGGAGGCGTGTCAAGGGATGTTGACGGGATCCGATCAGCCCTGAGCGGACAGCGTGCCCGCCGCCCGCCGGCGGTTCCGCACCCCGATCGCGAGGACCGCGCCCATGACCAGGGCGAGCTCGAGCGCATTGAGGCCGAGCGCCGCGCTGTGCAACGCGTCGAGCGGCGTCTCCTGCGCGAGGCCATGCGCGTGCACGCCCATTCCGGCGCCGCCCGACCGCCCGCCGCCGCCGGACCAGATGTGCAGCAGCAGCATCGCGGCCGCCATCGCCATCGCCGCGCCCCACGCCGCATCGGGCAGGACCGTGCGACGAGGCCGCAGGCAGAGGGCGCAGGTCGCGGCGAGCAGCACCATGACCGCGGGGAGCACGGACGGTCCGCTCAGCAGCATCGCGGCGTGCACCGCGACGCAGGCCGCCGTGGTCAGCAGCGTCGCGAGCTGAAGCACGGCCCAGCCGGGGTGGGGCATCGTCATCTCTCTCATCCGTGCTGGAACCAGGTGGTCTTCCAGTCGGTGTAGTTGTCCAGCGCGTGCCGGGACAGGTCGCGGCCGAACCCCGACTGGCGGAACCCGCCGAAGGGTGTGGTGAGGCCCAGCGCGTCCACGGTGTTGACCGAGACGGTGCCGGCGACGAGCCGCTCCGAGACCCGGTGCGCGCGGCCGAAATCGGTCGTCCACAGCGAAGCCGCGAGGCCGTACTCGGTGTCGTTCGCGAGGCGGACGGCTTCGTCCTCGTCGTCGAAGCCGAGCACCGCGACGAGCGGGCCGAACACCTCGACGTGATGCAGATCGTGGTCGGCGCCGAGGCCGGTGACGATCGCCGGGTTGAGGTACGCGTCGGATCCGGTGATCGTCACGCGCTCGCCACCCGCGACCAGGTCGCCGTCCGCGGACGCCTGGGCGATCGCGGCGGACACCTCGTCGGCATGCGCGCGGCTGATCAGACTGCCGTTGCCGTCGGCGCCGGCGAGCGGGTCGCTCGGAGCGTACCCCTGCGCAGCGGCAGCGAGCAGCGCCACGAACTCGTCGTGCACCGACCGCTGCACCAGGATCCGCGAGTTCGCGGAGCACACCTGGCCCTGGTTGTAGAACGCGCCGAACGCGGCTTTCGCGGCGGCGACCTCGAGATCGGCATCCGCGAACACGAGGTTCGAGCTCTTCCCGCCCGCCTCGAGCGCGACCCGCTTCATGTTCGAGGTGCCCGCGCTCACCATGAGTCGCTTGGCGACGGCGGTCGAGCCGGTGAAGGCGAGCACGTCGATGTCGGGATGCAGGGCGATGCGCTCGCCGACGACGGATCCGCGTCCGGGCACGACGTTCAGCACGCCCGCGGGGATCCCCGCCTCGAGCGCGAGATCCGCCAGCCGCAATGCGGTCAGCGAGGTCTCCGTCGCGGGCTTGTGCACCACGCTGTTGCCGCTCGCGAGGGCCGGCGCGAGCTTCCACGCGGCGATCTCGAGCGGGTAGTTCCACGGGGTGATCGCTCCGACGACGCCGAGCGGCACGCGCTGCACGAGCGCCGTCGAGCCGGGAGGCGTGGCCGGGATCTCGTCGAACCTCTTGTCGGCCAGCTCGCCGTACCAGCGGAACGTCTCGGCGGTGCCCGGCACGTCGACGGTCAGCGTCTGCGCGATCGGCTTGCCCGAGTCGAGGGTCTCGAGCAGCGCGAGCTCCTCGAGGTGCGCCATGATCAGGTCGGCGAGGCGGATCAGGGTGCGGCCGCGGTCGGCGGCGCTGCGCCGGCTCCACGAGCCGTCGTCGAACGTGCGCCGGGCGATCAGGACCGCACGGTCGACGTCGGCGGCCGTGCCGGCGGCGAGATCGGCGAGGTGCGCGAGCGATCCGGGGCTCTGCACGGCGATCGTGGCGGCGTCCGAGGCGTCGACGCGGCGGCCGTCGATCACGGCGCGGCCGTCGATCACAAGCTCGTGACTGCGCGCGGTCCAGTCGATGGCGGTCATGAGGCACTCTCCTTCGGAGCATTCTCGGGGATGGGAGCGCCCGTGCGGGCGGCGGCGACATCGATCGCAGTCCACGCCATGAGCACCGCGGCGTCCCGCAGCGCCTGCTCCGCGACGGGTCCCACGCACGCGGCGGCGAACTCCTTCTGGTGGTTGCTGTACGGCAGCGAGCCGACCCCGATGTAGGGGTGGATCGCGGGGACGAGCTGGGACACGTTGCCCATGTCGGTGGATGCGCGGTTCATCCGCCCCGCGACCTCCGGGTCTGCGAACACGCGCCCGCGCGCGATCGCGTTGGCCCGGTAGAACTCCAGAGCCCGCTCGTCGGTGCGGAACTCCGAGTAGGGCTTGCTCTCCGGCGTGATGCTCAAGGCCGCGCCCGAGGCGAGCGCCCCGGCCTCGAAGCACCGGTTCACGCGCTCCTCGAGGACCTCCAGCTCCGCGAGCGAGGTCGCGCGGACGTACCAGCGGCCCTCCGTCCGCTCCGGGATCGCGTTGGGGGCGTAGCCGCCGACCGTCTGCACGCCGTGCACGCGGGTATCGGCGGGCAACTGCTGCCGGAGCAGCCCGATCGCGACCTGTGCGACGAGGAACGCGTCGTTCGCGTTGACGCCCTGGTCCGGGTAGGCGGCGGCGTGCGCCGACACCCCGTCGTAAGCGACGTGGCTGTGCGAGACCGCGAACGGCCGAGCCTCGGCGACGTCGACGGGAGCCGGGTGCACCATCATCGCGAGGTCCAGATCCTGGAAGGCTCCGGCCTCGATCATCTCGATCTTCCCGCCGCCGCCCTCCTCCGCGGGCGTGCCGTAGACGCGTACGGTGAGGCCGAGCTCGTGGGCTAGCGGCGCGAGCGCGAGCCCCGCACCGACCGCGCTCGCGGCGATGAGGTTGTGCCCGCAGGCGTGCCCGAGTCCGGGCAGCGCGTCGTACTCGGCCATGATCCCGATGACCGTGGGGCCCGAGCCGGCCTCGGCGAGCAGCGCGGTCTCCAGTCCTAGATAGGCCGGGGTGACCCGGAATCCGGCGGCGGACAGCGCCTCGCCGACCCAGGCCGCGGCACGGTGCTCCTGCCAGGCGGTCTCCGGGTTCGCGTGCAGCGTCTCGGAGAGCCGGATCAGGTCCGGGGCCGCAGCGGCGACGGACGCGTCCGCGGCGGCCTTGAGCGCGGCGATGTCCAGGCCGGTAGCGACCTCCGGGCCGGCGTTGAGCTCACTCATCGCCGGGCACCCCGTACGACGGCGCGGCGGACGGGTCGATCCCGCGCGTGACGTAGTCGTCGCGCTGCGGCAGCCAGGTCTCCAGCAGCGCGCCCAGCTCGGCGATCGGATCCGCCTCTGTCCAGTCGACGCGCAGATCCGTGACCCGCCAGCCCGCGTCGCGCACGACGGACAGCCCGGCGGAGTGCACCGGGCCCTCCTCGCCGCCCGCAGCGGCGGCGGCCTGCATGGCCGCGAGCAGGCGGCGCTCCAGGTCGCCCTCGGCGGCAGTGAAGGCGTCGACCATGAGCTGCGGGATGTCCCTGGAGGCGAGCATGTTGCCGCCCGCGGCGACCCCGGCGCCCGTGGCCGCGCCGACGTTGCCGAGCGCGCGTTCGCCGGAGTAGACGGCCGAGCGGCCCTGTGCATCCACCACCAGCAGCTGGCGGAAGGCGATGTGCGGCGTCGCGGCGGTGACGACGTCGAGGGCCTCCTGAGCCGAGGCGCCGTCGCGGAGGGCGGCGAGCAGGATCGGGCCGAGGCGTGGATCCGTGATGTTCTGCGAGTTCACCGCGCCGACGCCGTCGGCCAGGTGCACGCAGCGCGCGGCGACCGCGGGCGAAGACGACGAGATCGCGGATCCGAAGGCGCCGGAATCATCGCGCGCGACGATCGAGAACGTCATCCTGCGGCCTCGTCGACGGCGGTGGCACGGTCGCCCGAGCTGCTGATCACGGCGGTCGCGTCGATCTCGACCAGCCATTCCGGGCGGGCCAGCGCGCTCACCACGAGGCCGGTCGAGACCGGGAAGACGCCCTTGAGCCAGCGCCCCATCACGCGGTAGACGGTCTCCCGGTAGCGCGGGTCGATGAGGTAGACGACGACCTTGACGATGTCGTCGAGCGAGGATCCGGCCTCTTCCAGCAGCATCGCGATGTTCGCCATCGCCTTCTCGGCCTGCGCCTCGACGTCGCCGATGCCGACCGAGTCGCGGGTGTCCAGATCCTGGCCGATCTGGCCGCGCAGGTACACGACCCCGTTCGCGACGACGGCCTGGCAGAGGTCGTTGTCGAGGTTCTGCTCAGGGTAGGTGACCTTGGTGTTGAACGGGCGGATGCGGGTGTGCGTGGGCATCATGCGACTCCTGTCGGTGCGAGGGCGGGCTCGGGGGTGGAGCGGTAGGCGGCGTAGCCGCGCTGGATGCCGATCTGGTCGGCGATGTAGCGCGCGTCGTGCCACACACCCCAGAGGAAGCTGGAGCCGCGGCGGGACTGCCAGGGCAGGCCGAGGAAGTAGATCCCGGGCTCCGCGGAGACGCCGCGCTGGTGGATCGGCCGGCCGCGCTCGTCGAAGGCCTCAGGGTCGATCTGCAGCCAGGAGTAGTCCAGCGCGAAGCCGGTGGCCCACACGATCGAGGTGATGCCGGCGTCCTTCAGGTCGAGCGAGAGGATCGGGTGCGTGAGGCTCTCCGGATCCGGTCCGATCTCGTGCGCCTCGGGCTCCTCCGGCAGGTCCAGCCCGTTTCGCAGCACGTAGGCGTCGGCCTCGTCGAGCACCGAGAGGTAGTTCGCATCGCCCGCGGCGATGTTGGCGCGCAGGTCGGGCGCGATCGCGAGCACGCCGTCCTCGTACGCGCCGGCGCGGCCGAGCAGCGTGACCCCGGTCGCGGCCAGTGCGCGGAAGTCGACGGTGTGCCCGCCGCGTGCACCGCTCACCGCGATCGTGACGTGTTCCGCGCCCACCGGGGGAGCGGCCATGTCCCACTTGCCGAGCACGCCCAGCCACCAGCAGAAGTCGCGGCCGCGATAGCGGCGCGGCGGCCGGTCGTGCGGGCCCACCGCCAGGTACACCTCGCGGCCGGAGCGGCGCAGCTCGTCCGCGATCTGCACGCCCGAGGATCCGGCGCCGACAACGAGCACGGCGCCCTCCGGCAGCTGCGCGGGGTTGCGGTACTGGTTCGAGTGAAGCTGGTGGATCCCCGCCTCCTCCGGAACCACGTTCGGGATGATCGGGCGCTGGAACGGCCCGGTCGCGGCGACCACGTAGCGGGCGTCGATCGTGCCCTCGCCGGTCTCGACGCGGAAGCCGGAGCGGTTCACATGCCGGCGGACGCTCTGCACCTCGACGCCGGTGCGGATCGGCGCCTGGAACTTCTCGGCATACGAGACGAGGTAGTCGGCGACCTGCTCCTTGCCGGCGAAGCCGTCCGGATCCCCGTCGAACTCGAGGCCGGGGAACCGGTCGTGCCAGGCGGGTCCGTTCGCGACCAGCGAGTCCCAGCGCCAGGAGCGCCAGCGCTCCGCGATCCGGTCCCGTTCCACGACGAGGTGCTCGACGCCCGCCCGGCTCAGGTGCTCGCTCATCGCGATTCCCGCTTGCCCGGCGCCGACGATCAGCACCTCCACGTCCTCGTGCGACATCCGTTCCTCCACTGCGCCGTTCCTCCACTGCTTCGGGTACTGCTGCTCCTCCATGCTTCCGAGGAGAGCGACATCTGTACACTTCACAGATCCGAAGACCTGCATCTGATCTGTTGATACTCTTTCGCCATGGCCCGACTGCAGAGCGCCGACATGACCCTCGTCCAGCTGAGGTACTTCGTCACGGCTGCGACGCATCGCTCGATGACCGAGGCGTCGATCGACCTGCACGTCGCTCAGTCCGCGGTGTCGACCGCGATCGCGCAGCTCGAGCGGTCTCTCGGTGTGCAGTTGTTCGTGCGGCAGCGCAGCAAGGGGCTCGCGCTGACGGAGGCGGGGGAGCAACTGTTGCATGACGCGCAGTCGGTGCTCGCCCAGGTCGAGGAGATGACCGACACCGTCCGCGGACATCACCACCAGGTGCGCGGCACGCTGCGGCTGGCGTGCTTCGTCACGCTCGCGCCGTTCGTGCTGCCACGACTGATCTCCCGCGTCGAGCAGGAGCACCCGGAGCTGCGCATCGAGATCATCGAGGCCGACATGGAGGGCACCACCGACCTGCTGTTGTCCGGGGCGGTCGAGGGCGGGATCGTCTATGACTTCGGCCGGGTGCACGACCTTGCGTTCGATCCGCTGTTCTCCGCGCCGCCGCACGTGATCCTCGCGGCCGATCATCCTCTCGCGACGCGTGAGGAGGTCGGGCTCACCGAACTCGCCGACTCCGAGCTGGTGCTGTTGGATCTGGCGCAGTCGCGCGAGTACTTCCTGGGGATGCTGGAGAGCGCGGGAGTGATTCCGCGAGTGCGGTACAGCTCGCACAGCTACGAGACCGTGCGCTCCCTGGTCGCCCGCGGGCACGGCTACTCGATCCTGAACCAGGTGCCGCTCGCGCCGCTCACGTACGACGGGGGAGAGCTGCGGGCGCTCCGGATCGCGGGGGATGCGCCTGCCCTCGAGGTGTGCTTCGCCCGCGTGGCGCGGGTGCGGCCGACAGCCAGGACGCGCGCCGTGGCCGCTCTGGCCCGCGAGCTCTTCGGCGCAGGCTGAGGCTCGCGGGCCGAGGTTCGTCCGTCAGCAGTGGCACTCGCCCTCGGCGCAGTGCGCGCAGGTGTGGCCGCTCGGCGACGGCGGCACGTCGAGCGCCGGGTTCTGATCGAAGAAGCCGGTCGGCTTGAGCGTGAAGCCGGTGTAGTCGACGGGCATGATCGGCCAGTCCTCGGTGCGCGGGAAGTGCGTCAGGCCGAAGCTGTGCCAGAGCACGATGTCCTCGCCGTCGATCCCGCGGTCCGCCTTCTGGAACTCCGGGAGGCCGGGGGATCCGACGCTCTGGTTCACGAAGTCGCCGGCGGGGTAGCGCTCGCCCTCCGCGTAGCGGGTGACCCAGAGGTGCTCGGTCGCGAAGGCCGCGCGCTTGCTGATGGAGGATCCGTCGGCCGCCGCGAGGGTCGGCTGGCCCTCGGGGAACAGCGTGTACGCGACGGGCTCGCCGACGTGGTTGCGCTTCTCGGTGTTGACGATCTCCCAGACCCGGCCGAGCGAGCCGTCCGCACGGAGGCGCCCCTCGGACTCTCGCCCGATCACGCGGCGAGAGCGGCTGAACGCGTTGCCGTGCAGATTGCCCTCGCCCTGCGGCACGCGCTTCAGGTCGAGCTCGTGCACGGCGTTGCTCTCGCCGTCGACCGCCATGTCGAGCCGCGCGCAGAACAGGTGCTGGTGGAACGGTGCGGCGAGGCCCGGCGCGATCTGAGACGCGTACGGGTAGCCCTCGCCGGGGTAGCGCGCCGTGAACACGATGCCCGTGGCCTTGGCCTCGAACTGGATCGTGCCGTCCAGGTAGAAGTACCAGTAGAAGCCGTAGTCATAGTTGCCGACGGTCGTGAAGAAGCTCACCACGAGGCGGCGCTGGCGGCGCGAGGAGCGGTGCTGCGCCCACTCGTCGGTGTGCTTCCAGAGCAGGCCGAAGTCCTCCTCGTGGATGCAGATGCCCTGGGAGATCTCCCGCGGGTTGCCGAAGTCGTCCGCGACGACCGGCGACAGATAGGTGATCTCGCCGAGGCAGTCGCAGCCGAGCTCGAGGGAGTTCGCATCGCGGCCGACCAGGTACTCGCCGGTGTCGAAGTAGTTCTGCCAGGAGCGGTAGGGGGCCGGGTCTCCGTAGGGCACGACCATCTCGGCGATCGAGGCCCGCTCGACGATCGAGCGACGCACCCCGTGGTCGTCGAAGCCGATCTGGCCGAGGATCAAGCCTTCACGGGCGTCGAAGCCGACGTGCAGATCCCACTTCTGCCAGCGCAGCACGTTGCCGTCGAGCGTGAAGCTCGGCCCTTCGGGCTGCACGATGTGCAGTGGCTTGAGGTCGGTGCGCAGCGGGCCGGTGAGGTCGGGGCTCTCGAAGTTGCCGTTCGTGAGCGGATCGTCGCTCGGGCCGTCGTCGATGATCCGGACGACCTTGCGCTCGGTCATGTCGACGAACGCGACCAGCTGGTCGACCGGGTGGCCCCAGGCGTAGTCGTGCTCGTCGCGCTGCACGAACGCGAGTCCGCGCAGCAGGCGCTTGCCCTCCTCGCCCTCGTAATCGAAGATGCCCGCGCTCAGCGGGGCGACGCGTACGCCGTCCGGGGTGAGTCCGCGGGAGGCGAGGGCCGCCTGCCAGCCTGCGTCGGCCTTCAGGATCCCCTCGATCGCCTCGAACTCCTCGATCAGCACGGGAGCCTGGCCGCTCAGAGCCGGATCGACGTCGACGGCCGAGAGCGTTCTCGCGGTGCCGAGATCGAGCAGAACATCGGTGGTCGCGCCCGTGGCCGTGTCGAGCAGGATCGCGCGCGCCTCGCGTGGAATCGCTCCGCCGGCGCGGAGTGCGGCCTTGGTCGGCTCCTGGAGCGAGAGGTATGCAACCCGCACGGTCTCGTCGAGGCGGCCCTCGGCGACCAGATGGTCGCGCGCCGCGGTGATCTCGGCGGCGCTCAGCGGATCCAGCGGGTGTGCCGGCGGGGTGTTCAGAGGGGTGCTCACGGTATCTCCTTCGGTGCGAGCCGCGACGGCTCGGGGCGACGGTTCTTGTCTGCGGGTCGGCGCGTCCGACCGCTTCAGTCAGGCTTGGCGGGCCTGGGCGGCGACGGCTTCGAGATCAGCGGCAGATGCGGAGGCCGGGTCCTCGGGACCGTACCCGGGGCGGCGCCGCTCGTACAGGTAGCCGACGACGGCGAGCACGGTGATCACGACGAGGGTGCCGATCGTGAAAGTCTCGAACGTGCCGCGGTCCACGCCCCAGGTGTCCACGAAGTCGTACTTCACGCCGAGCACTCCCTCGAGGGTGCCGGGGAAGACGGCGACCCAGGAGCCGAGCGCGACCCAGGCGTAGATCACGACCGTGCAGATCCACAGCCCCGCACGTCCGCCCGGGACGCGGAACGGACGATGCACGTCCGGGTACTTCTTCCGCAATGCGATGACGGTCGGGAAGATCACCAGGTAGGACAGCAGCAGCGTCGAGATCGCGACCGTCAGCACGACCGTGAAGACGTCGGCGCTGCCGCCCTTCAGCAGCAGGGTCGCGGCGACGCAGAAGAGGGTCGCAATGATGCCGGAGAGCAGGTTCATCCGCACCGGGGTGCCGAGGCGCGGGGAGAACTTCCCGAAGTAGCGGAAGAACGCGCCGTCGGCGCCGGCCGCGGCCTGCACCCGATCGGAGGCGATCATCCAGGCGCTGGCCTGGGTCAGCACGACGAACACGAAAAGCAGCGCGGCGATGAACATCAGGGGTCCGGACGCGGCGCCGTAGACGGTGAAGACCTCCTTGAACGCGTCCAGCAGACCGCTCGCACCCTGCACCTTCTCGGCCGGCAGCACCGCGAGGATCGCGAAGATCGGCACGAGGTAGCACAGGATCGAGACCAGGCCCGAGGTGGCGACGGCGCGGGGGACGTCCTTCTGCGGGTCGCGCATCTCCTCGGCGGCGCCGTTCGGGGCCTCGAAGCCGACGACGGCGAACAGGATCACCGGGGTGACGGCGAGGAAGCCGCCGACGGTGGGGGAGAAGTCGCCCACCGCGTAGCCATGGACGCCGTTCTTCGCCGCGTAGACGACCACCGTGACGACGAAGATCACGAGCAGCGCGACCTTGACGATGCCGCCCGCGGCGACGATGTGCTTGCCGTACTGTAGGCCGACGATCGCCGTCGCGATCGCGATCCAGATGAACGCGACCTTGAACAGCAGGTCGACTGGCGATCCGTCCGGCAGCGGGGAGATGTAGGCGTTCCAGGTCGCGGCGGAGATGAACACGAGCGACCCGCCCATCCACAGCGGGTTGGTGATCCAGTAGAACATCGTCGAGATCGCCGCGGCGAGCTTGCCGTACGCGAGGCGCACCCACACGAACGGGCCGCCCTCCTCGTGGAACGCGCTGCCCAGCTCGGCGACCACGAGCGCGTACGGCAGCAGGAACGTGACGCCGATCACGAGGGTCCAGGTGAACGCCTCCGCCCCGCCGCCGGCCGCGATCTGCGCGACGGTGTCGATCGCGATGATCGCGCTGATCGACAGCAGGACGATGTCCAGTCGTCCCAGCGTCTTTCGGAAGTTCTGGGTACGAATCGCGGATGTGGCGATCTCAACGCTCATCGGGGACTCCTCTGTCCGAGCCATGGCTGATCCTCGCTGCCCCGATCGCGAGATGCGACGGGAGCCTTCTTAGGGTGGTTGTCTCAGTCAAGCGCGCGGATTCGAATCACGCCAATACACAGATACGCGGCGCTGCATCAAGGGAAATGATGCAGCGCCGCGCGCCCGCGACTGCCGGATCAAGGGAGAGTGGGCACGCCCAGATCGTCCTCGTAGGCATGGTCCTTGGTCTCGGGGATCAGGATCAGCGCGATGAGGGTGAGCACGGCCATCGACGACAGGTAGATGCCGACCAGGACGGGGGAGCCGTCCGCGAGCTGCCACAGCCATACGGCGATGAGCGGGGCCACGGCGGCGCCGAGGATGGACGACACGTTGTAGGCGACCGCGGATCCCGTGTAGCGCACGTTGGTCGGGAACAGCTCGGGCAGCAGTGCGCCCATCGGACCGAACGTGGTGCCCATGAGCAGGAAGCCGAGGATCAGGAACGACTGGGTCAGCACCACGGCGAACGGCTCGCCGGCGTGCTGTCCGAGGAACAGCGGGAAGGTGAAGCCGAACAGGATGATCGCGATCGTCGTCCAGATCAGCAGCTTGCGGCGGCCGATCCGATCGGCCCAGGGGCCGGACAACAGGGTGAAGATGCCGAAGAACACCACGCCGATGATCTGCATCACCACGAAGTCGGTGTATCCGAAGCCCTGTCCGGGGTAGAACTGTGCGGCGAACGCCGCGGGGTCGAACGGCGCGCCCTTCGCCTCCGCAGCTTTCTGCGCCGCGGCGGACGCGATCTCGACGGACCACGGCTTGGTGCCGAACGAGAGGGTGAAGTTCGTCATCAGGTAGAACAGCACGTAGGTCGCGAGCATCACGAAGGTGCCGAGGATGAGGTGCTTCCAGTGATGACGGAACACCGTGGCGAGCGGCAGCTTGCGGATCGTGCCCTTGTCCTCGGCGCGCTTGAAGGTCTCCGACTCCACGAGCTTGAGACGCACCCACAGGCCGATGATCACCATCACCGCGGAGAACAGGAACGGCACGCGCCAACCCCAGCTGAGGAACGCCTCCGACTTCAGCGTCGGGTCGGAGGCATGCGGCAGCAGCGCGTTGATGGTCAGGAACAGGCCGTTCGCGATGATGAAGCCGAGCGGGGCGCCGAGCTGGGGGAAGGATCCGTACCAGGCGCGCTTTCCCTCGGGGGCGTTCTCGGTGGCGACGAGCGCAGCCCCCGACCACTCGCCGCCCAGCGCGAAGCCCTGCGCCAGGCGCAGGATCAACAGCAGCAGCGCCGCCCACCAGTTGATCTGCTGGAACGTCGGCAGCAGGCCGATGAGGAAGGTGGCGATGCCCATCGTGAGCAGAGAGGCGACGAGGGTGGCTTTGCGCCCGTACCGATCGCCGAAGTGGCCGAACACCATGGCGCCGATGGGGCGCGCGATCATCGCGGCGCCGAACACGCCGAACGAGGCGAGCAACGCGGTCGTGTCGTTGCCCGTCGGGAAGAACAGGATCGGGAAGACGAGCACCGCGGCGGTCGCGTAGACGTAGAAGTCGTAGAACTCGATCGTCGTGCCGATGAGGCTGGCGAGGATCACCCGCGATCGGGGGTTGGCGGGTGCGGTCGTGGCGGTGCTCATGCAGTCCTCCGGTCGGTGCGTCGAATGCGCTCGTCGGGTCCCCAGCCGTGCGACGAGCACGGGGGAGTCTACGCCCGGCGTTCAGCGAATCCACAGGTGGACACGCGAGCACGGCGGAGTGTGACGACGGCGCTCCTCGGATCGGGTCGAGCACTCACTCGGGTTAGCCGGCATCTCAACACGAAACGCGGGATCCGATGACCGGATCCCGCGTTTCGAAGAGGGCTTCTCAGGGCGTGTCAGTGCCAGAAGAAGCCGAGTCCGGCGTTCAGCAGGGCCAGGATCCCGACCGTCCAGAACATGCCCGCGGGAACCGTCTCCCCGCGCTTCTGCCGGCCCATGCCCATGCCGAGCAGGGCGCCGATGATGATCAGGACCACGAGCTTCACGGTGATCTTGATGTAGAAGCTCATCCCGGGCGTCCAGTCGATGCCCCAGGGTGCGGCGAGAGCGAGGCCCGCGACACCGGCGATCGCGAGGCCGATGTTCATGAGCTGCGTGAACTGACGCTTGCCGCCGAACGCCTGGGCGAGCCAGGCGCCGAAAAGCGTGGCGAAGCCGATCAGATGGATGAAGACGACGATCTCGCGGAGGGTCTGCATGGCCTCAGGCTATGCCTCGGCCCGGAGGTCGCGCCAGGTAGGTGCGCCTCATGCAGGTCGTCCCTGTCAGCGCATGCCATAGCGTGCGCTGACAGGGACGACTCGGAGATGAGAGGGCCCCCGCGAGCCCCGCGAGCCGGGCGAGCCCGGTGATCCGCGTCAGCCGCGCAGGGACCGGATGACCTGAGCGGTGCGCAAGGCGGCGTCGGCTGCCTCTGCGCCCTTGTCCTCTTTCGAGTCCTCGAGGCCGGCCCGCTCCAGGCCCTGCTGCTCGTCGTCCAGCGTCAGCACGCCGAAGCCGACGGGCTTGCCGGCGTCGAGCGCGACCCGGGTGAGGCCGTCGGTGGTGGCCGCCGAGACGTACTCGAAGTGCGGGGTGCCGCCCCGGATGATCACTCCGAGGGCGACCACCGCGTCCGCACCGCCCGTGAAGGCGGCCTGTGCGGCCACGGCGAGCTCGAACGAGCCCGGCACGCGCACCAGACGGTGGTTCGCTCCGGTCTCCTCGAGCACGCGCTGGGCACCAGCGATGAGGCCGTTCGTGATCGTCTCGTGCCAGGTGCCGGCGACGATCACGACGTTGAGTCCGCTTGCGTCGATTCCGCCAGTGGTGGGTGCTCCTGCGCTGCTCATGCGTCGTCCCTTCCGCTCTCCGCACCGTTGGCGGCCAGGGCGGCGGCGAGCTCGGACTCGCCGATGATGTGGCCCATGCGGTCGCGCTTGGTCTCGAGGTACTGATGATTGTTGGGGCCGACGCCGACGATCAGCGGGACCTGCTCGATGACATCGAGCCCCAGCTCGCGCAGCTGCGCGACCTTGTCCGTGTTGTTCGTGAGAAGGCGCACCTTCTTCACGCCGAGGTCCGTGAGGATCCCGGCCGCCGCGGCGTAGTCGCGGGCGTCGGCGGGCAGGCCCAGTGCGAGGTTGGCGTCGACGGTGTCGAGGCCCTCCTCCTGCAGGGCATACGCGCGCAGCTTGTTGATCAGGCCGATGCCGCGTCCCTCGTGACCGCGCATGTAGATGACGATGCCGCCCTCCTGCTCGATCGCGTCGAGAGCAGCCTCCAGCTGCGGGCCGCACTCGCACTTGAGGGATCCGAACGCCTCACCGGTCAGGCACTCCGAGTGCACCCGCACCAGCGCCGTCTCCGTCGGTTCGCCCGAGACGACCGCGATGTGGTCGGTGCCGGTGATGCGGTCCTTGTAGGCGAGGAACCGGAACACGCCGTGCGTCGTGGGCACCGTGGCGTCGGCGCGCAGGCTCACCCGACGGCGGGTGTTGTTCGCGACGCAGTCCGCCTCGTCCCGCGGATCGGTCTCGTTGAGGTGCGCGATCAGCTGCTCGATCGTGATCACGGGGATGCCGTCGCGCTCGCCGAGCTCCATCAGGCCGGGCAGGCGCATCATGCTGCCGTCCTCTGCGACGACCTCGGCGATCGCGCCGACCGGACGCAGACCGGCGAGGCGCATCAGCTCGACGGCCGCCTCGGTGTGTCCGCCGCGCTGGCGCACCCCGCCGTCGACCGCGCGCAGGGGCAGCACGTGCCCCGGGCGGATGAGGTCGTTCGGCTGGGACGCCGCGTCCGCCAGCACGTTCAGGGTGCGGGCACGGTCGGCGGCGCTGATGCCCGTGGTGACGCCAGAAGCTGCGTCGACGCTGATCGTGTACGCGGTGCTGCGCGCGTCCTCGTTCGCTTCGACCATCGGAGGCAGGTTCAGCGCGTCGGCGATGTCGGCGGGCATGGGCGCGCACAGGTACCCGGAGGTCCAGCGCACCGTCCATGCGATCCACTCGGGGGTCGCGAGCTCGGCCGAGAGGATGACGTCGCCCTCGTTCTCGCGGTTCTCGTCATCCGCGACGAGCACGGGGCGGCCGGCGCGGAGAGAATCCAGCGCCTCGGCGATCGTGGAAAGGCTCATCGCGAGCCTCCTTCCGGTGTGGCGGCGCGGTCGGCGCCGGTGTCTGCGGCACGGAACGCGAGCAGCCGCTCGACGTGCCGGGCGAGGATGTCGGTCTCCAGGTTCACCCGTTCGCCCACGGCGCGGGATCCGAGCGTGGTCGCCGCGAGGGTCTCGGGGATGAGCGATACCTCGAACCAGGCGGCCGGCGCGTCGGGCTCGCTGACGGCGCTCACGGTCAGCGACGTGCCATCGACGGAGATGGATCCCTTGTCCACGACGAGAGGGGCGAGGTCGTGCGGCAGAGAGATGCGCAGTACGCTCCACTGCGCGCCGGGGCGCACTTCGAGCACTTCGCCGACGCCGTCGACGTGGCCCTGCACGATGTGGCCGCCGAGGCGAGCGCCCACCGGCATCGCCTTCTCGATGTTGACCCGCGTACCGACCGTCGCGCCGCCGATCGCGGCGACGTCGAGCGTCTGCTTCATGACGTCGGTGTCGAAGGTGTCAGAGGTGGATCCGACGACGGTGAGGCACACGCCGCTCACGGCGATGGACTCGCCGTGCACCGCGTCGGACGCGGCCTTCGGCGCGCGCACGGTCAGGCGCCAGCCGTCGCCGGCGGGCGTGATCGCGGTGATCTCGCCGATCTCCTCGATGATTCCGGTGAACATCAGGCTTCTCCTTCGTCCCGGGAGGTTTCATTCCGGGAGGTGTTCTCGTCTACGGGGACGGCGTTGACCATCGCTGCGGCTGCGGCCGGGCGGGCGATCGCCAGCAGATCCGGGCCGAGCGGCAGCCACTCGTCGACGACCAGGCGCCGGGCCTCATCGATCGAGGCCACGCCGATGTCGCCGAGGGCCAGCTTCGGCCCGCCGATCAGCACCGGCGCGAGGTACGCCAGGACCTCGTCCATCAGTCCTTCGGCCAGGAACGCACTGGCCAGGGTCGGGCCGCCTTCCACGAACACGCGCTGGATCCCACGATCGCGGAGATCCGCGAGGATCGCGGGGAGGTCATGCCCGGTGTAGAGCAGCGGTGCGTGCGGATGGCGGCGCACGGCGGCCTCGGCGGGAGTCTCCCTGGCGCCGATGACCACAGGGACGGGCTGGTGGGGGAGCAGGGCATCGCCGTCGCGGGCGGTGAGGGCAGGGTCGTCGGTCAGCACCGTGCCGGTGCCCACGATGATCGCGTCGGCCGCCGCACGACGGCGGTGCACGTCGGCACGGGCCGCGGGGCCGGTGATCCATTGACTGGATCCGTCCGCCGCGGCGGCGCGGCCGTCCAGGCTCTGCGCCCACTTCACCGTCACGTGCGGACGGCCGAGGCGCTGCACCGTGAGCCAGTCGCCGATCAGCTCTTCCGCGGCGTCGGCCTGCTCACCGGCGACGACGTCGAGGCCGGCTGCGCGCATCCGCTCCGCGCCACCGCCGGATCGCACGCCAGGATCGTCGAGCGCATAGACCACGCGGGCCACGCCGGCGTCGATGAGCGCCTGGGCGCACGGACCGGTGCGGCCGGTGTGGTTGCACGGTTCGAGCGTCACCACGGCGGTCGCGCCGCGGAGCTCGGCCGGTGCGAGCTTCGAGAGCGCGTCGACTTCGGCGTGCGGGGTTCCCGCGCCACGGTGCCAGCCCTCGGCGAGCACGTCGCCGGCGGGGGAGAGGATCACGGCGCCGACCTGCGGATTCAGTCCGCGGGGGCCGCGGCGCGCGATCTCGAGCGCGTGCGTCATCGCCGCCCGCTCCGCCGCTGTCGCCGTCATGTCGCCTTCCTCATCCTGGTCCAGATCACCGGGGTCGGGGCGCACATCGATCGTGCGTGCTGCCTCTCATCCGGACTCGCGAGCCTTCGCTCACATCACCGTCGGTCCCGGAATTGCACCGGATCGGCCTCGGATCCTTGTCGGATCCTCGGTTCGCGGACTGTCACCGCCGGTTCGGATTCTCACCGACCCCGGAGCACGTTGTGTTGCTCTCACCTTAGTCAACGCGCGGATGCCGGTTTCATTCCGGCGGATGCATCTGTGACTCTCCATGTCGCTCGCGCTCACTTCAGCAGCCGTGACAGCCGGCGGTCCGCGAGAACCTTGCCGCCGGTCTGGCAGGTGGGGCAGTATTCCAGCGACCGGTCGGCGAAGAACACGCTGCGCACCGTGTCGCTGCAGACCGGGCACGCTTCGCCCCGGCGGGCGTGCACCTGCATCCCTCGTCGTTTCGCGTCCTTGAGCTCGGCGGGCGGCTTGCCGCTCGCCTCTGCCACAGCCTCACGCAGCGTCGACTGCATCGCGTCGTACAGCCCGGTGACCTCAGCATCGTCAAGACCGCCGGCGGGAGCGTAGGGCGACATCCTGGCGGCGTGCAGGATCTCGTCCGAGTAGGCGTTGCCGATGCCGCCGATCACCGCCTGGTCGCGCAGCAGGCCCTTGATCTGGGTGCGCCGGCCCTCCAGCAGCGCCGCGAACACGTCGCGGGTGAAGGACGGATCCAACGGGTCGGGCCCCAGTCGCGCGATGCCGGGAACGTCGGCCGGATCACGGACGACGTACACGGCGAGGGACTTCTTCGTGCCCGCCTCGGTGAGGTCGAAGCCGCTGCCGTCTTCGAACGCGATCCGCAACGCGATCGGAGACTTGCCAGGCCGGATCAACGTGGTGGGCAGCGCGTCGTACCAGCGCAGCCACCCGGCTTTGGCGAGGTGGAAGACGAGGTGCAGGTGCGGTTCTGAATCGCTCTTCAGCGTCAGATCCACGAATTTGCCGTGGCGCGCGGCACCGTCGATCTGTGATCCCGCGAGCGCGGTCACGGGCGGGTCGAAGGTCTTGAGCGCCGCGATCGCTGACACCGAGGCGCGCGTGACGGTCAGCCCGACCGCACGCCCGGCCAGGAAGTCGACCAGCCCTTGCACCTCAGGCATCTCCGGCATGGCTTCATCCTGCCATCCGCCTCGGACATCCGGACAGGGCGGTTCCGATGTCGCGCCGCCGCGCCTGGCTGTCTGCGTGCTGTCGCAGGCTGAGGAGCCTGCTCAGAGGGCGATACGGCGGAGCAGGCCCACCTTGTCGTACACCTGCGCGAGGGTGCGGTCGGCGACCTCGTCGGCACGGGCCGCGTTGGCGGCGAGGATCCGGTCCAGTTCGGCGGGATCCGAGAGCAGCTCGTTCGCGCGGTCGCGCACCGGGCCGAACTCGTTCACGACCACCTCGGCGAGGCCCTTCTTGAAGTCTCCGTAGCCGCGGCCCGCGTACTCGTCCTCGATCGACGCGATCTGGCGGCCGGTGAGGGCTGCGTAGATCGTGAGCAGGTTCGAGACGCCGGGCTTGTTCTCGCGGTCGTACCGGACGGATCCCTCGTTGTCGGTCACGGCGCGCATGATCTTCTTCGCCGACTTCGCCGGATCATCGAGCAGCCACAGCACACCGGCATCCGACTCTGCGGACTTCGACATCTTTGACGTCGGGTTCTGCAGGTCGTAGATGCGCGCGGTGTCCTTCTGGATCACCGGGATCGGCACGACGAAGGTCTCGCCGAAACGTGCGTTGAATCGCTCCGCGAGATCGCGGGTGAGCTCGACGTGCTGCTTCTGGTCGTCGCCCACCGGCACGACGTCCGTCTGGTAGAGCAGGATGTCGGCGGCCATCAGCACCGGGTAGGTGAACAGTCCGACCGAGGTCGCGTCCGCGCCGAAGCGGGAGGACTTGTCCTTGAACTGCGTCATCCGTCCGGCCTCGCCGAAGCCGGTGATCGTGCTGAGGATCCATGCGAGCTCGGCGTGCGCGCGCACGTGCGACTGCACGTACAGCGTGGACTGCGAAGGCTCGATGCCGGCCGCGATGTACTGCGCGGCGGTACGGCGGGTCTTCTCCCGCAGCTCGGCCGGATCCTGCGCCACGGTGATCGCGTGCAGGTCGACGACGGAGAAGAACGCGTCGTAGGAGTTCTGCAGGTCCCGCCACTGCAGCAGCGCCCCGATGTAGTTGCCGGCCTGGAGGGAGTCGGCGGAGGGCTGCATTCCGGAGTAGAGGCGGGGTTTCGTCACAGCACAATCCTATGGGGACGGGATCGAGCGCCCGACCGTACGTCGAGCGCTCGATCCCGGGGCGAGATTCACGGGAGCGGCGGCTCAGTAGGTGTAGTCGACGATGACCGGAGTGTGGTCGCTCCAGCGCTCGGCGTAGGTGGCGGCGCGGGCGACGCGGTAGTTCGTCGCGCGCGCGGCGAGCGACGCGGTCGCGAGGTGGTAGTCGATGCGCCAGCCGGAGTCGTTGTCGAAGGCCTGGCCGCGCATGGTCCACCAGGTGTACGGGCCGGGGACATCGCCCGCGGCGACGCGTCCCACATCGACCCAGCCGAGGCCCTTGCCGTCGCCCTCCGCCACGAAGGGGCGCGTGTCGCTGAGCTGGCCCACCATTCCCCGGCCGATGCCCTCCTGGCCGACGGCGGGTACCCCGGCAGGGCTGAGGAAGCGGTCGAAATAGGCCCGCTCACGTGCGAGGAACCCGGCCTTCTTGACGTTCCCCTTCCAGTTCAGGATGTCGAGGGGCCGATGTCCGACGTTGAGATCGCCCGTGATGAGCGAAAGGGCGCCGTCCGCGCCCAGCTCGCCCATGCGCGTGGTCATCGCGTCGAGGAACTTCCATTTCTCGTCCTGCTTGGGAGTGTCCGCCTCGCCGCTGTGCACGTAAGCGCTGACGACCGTGAGCGGGATGCCGCCGAGCGTGAAGTCGGCCTCGAGCCAGCGACCCTTCGAATCGAAATCGTCAGGGCCGAACGCCGTGCGGGAGGCGAGCGCCGGCTCGCGGCTCAGCACGGCGACGCCGGCGCGGCCTTTCGCGGTGGCTTCGTCGTGCAGGATCGACCAGCCCGGGAACGCCTCCTCCAGGTGCTCGTCCTGGGCGCGCACCTCCTGCAGCGTGAGCACATCGACGTCGGCGTCGTCGAGCCAGCCATGCATTCCGTTGCGGACCGCGGCGCGGATCCCGTTGACGTTGACCGTGGCGATACGCAGGTGGGGCATGGATCCAGCCTAACGAGCGCCCCCGACATCGCTGTTCACGTCCGACGAGCGGGCGGCGGCGCTTCAGCCTGGGCCTCGGCGCGCGGCTCACCGCGTCGGGGTCCTTCCAGAAGCAGCCCGAGCAGCCCCTCCTCGTCGTCCGCGGGTGCGGCCGCGGCCTGGTCTGCCAGCGCGTCGCCCCACTCCTCGCGAGCTTCGCGTGCCGCTCGGGCGGTCGCGCCACGACGCCACCACGGCGCCGCCTCATGCGCCTGCTCCGCCCGACGCATGCGCACCTCGGCGGCCAGCACGAGGGCCGCGAGCTCCGCCCGATGCGCAGCGTCTTCGTCGACCTCTTGCAGGGCCTCGTCCCGGTCCTCGGCGGTGAGCGCGATCCACGCTGCGGCGACCAGGATCACGACGGCCACCCAGCGGCACCACAGCAGCATCGCGATGATCACGGCGAAGGTCGCCAGCAGCGGATTGCCCGGAGTGTGCGTGAGCAGCAGACCCGCTCCGAGCTGGAGCACCACCACCGCGCCGCCGCCGAGCATCGCTCCGGGAAGGATCGTGCGCCAGGCGAGCCTGGTGCCGGTGAGGAACCGCACGAGCAGCGCGATCGCCGCGGAATCGATCGCGAACATGACCACGACGGACCCGGCGCGAGTGAGCAGGTCGAACGCGGTCGCGCCGAGATGCCAGTCGAGGAGGTCGAGCACCTGCCGGAGTGCCCATACTCCGGCGAAGCCGAGTACGGATCCGACCAGCAGCGCCAGGCCGAACAGGATCCCGGCGACGGCGTCGCGCAGCTTCAGCAGCACGAAGCTGCGGCCGTCATATGGCAGCCCGAAGATGTCGCGCACGGCTCGCCGGGTGAAGGTCACCGCGGTGATCCCGGTCCACGTGACGACGACGGCGGCGACGATGCCCGTGATGCTCAGCACGCTGCTGGCTTCGGAGGCGAGCGACTGCACGTCATCGGGGTGGACGAGACCGTGATCACTGATGATGCCGGGGATGTAGCTGTTCGCGATCGCGGTGAGCAGGGCGATCGCCCGCTCACTGCCGCCGAGCCAGAGACCGGCCGAGGCGAACGCGATGTAGAGCAGCCCGAACACGGCGAACAGGCCCTGGTAGCTCATCCCTGCGGAGAGCAGGAAGCCGTTGCGCTGCAGGAATCGCCGCCACACTCGGATCGGGAAGGCCCGCATCGTGCGGCGGGTGAGCGCGGCGGCGCGCTCGATCGGCGCCTCGAGTCGCGCTCTCAGCTCCGAATCGGATTCCGCCACGCACTCACCCTAGCGACCGGGTGAGACGCGAAGAGGCGCCACCCGCAAGGGGCGGCGCCTCTTCGACCGTTCGACAGGCTCAGGGACCCGGCGACTCAGGGACGGCCGCGCAAGACCGCCTGCTTGACCTCGGCGATCGCCTTGGTGACCTCGATGCCGCGGGGGCATGCCTCGGTGCAGTTGAAGGTGGTGCGGCAGCGCCACACGCCCTCCTTGTCGTTGAGGATGTCGAGGCGCACGTCGGCGGCGTCGTCGCGGGAGTCGAAGATGAAGCGGTGCGCGTTCACGATCGCGGCGGGGCCGAAGTACTGCCCGTCGGTCCAGAACACGGGGCACGACGAGGTGCACGCGGCGCACAGGATGCACTTGGTGGTGTCATCGAAGATCGCGCGGTCGGCGATCGACTGCACGCGCTCCTTGCCCTTCTCCGGTGCGCTGGTCGCGAGCAGGAACGGCTTCACCTCGCGGTACGCGGCGAAGAACGGATCCATGTCCACGACGAGGTCCTTCTCCAGCGGCAGGCCCTTGATCGCCTCGACGTAGATCGGCTTGGAGATGTCCAGGTCCTTGATCAGCGTCTTGCAGGCGAGGCGGTTGCGGCCGTTGATGCGCATCGCATCGGATCCGCAGATGCCGTGCGCGCAGGAGCGGCGGAACGTGAGGGATCCGTCGACCTCCCACTTGATCTTGTGCAGCGCGTCCAGCACGCGATCCGTGGAGTACAGCTCCACGTCGTAGTCGACCCAGTGCGGCTCGCTGTCGACCTCGGGGTCGAAGCGGCGGATGTTGAACGTGACGAGGAACGACTGCACGCCGGTGTCCTCGACGACGGCCTCTGCGGCGGTTTCCGTGGCGACGGCGGTGGACATCAGTACTTCCTCTCCATCGGCGGGTAGTTCAACTCGCCCTGCTCGTTCTTGGTGAACACGACCGGCTTCCAGCCGAGCTTGATGTGGTCGCTCGGCGTCGACGAGTGCGGATCGCCGGTCAGGTACGCCATCGTGTGCTGCATGTAGTTCTCGTCGTCGCGCTTCGGGAAGTCGTCGCGCATGTGACCGCCGCGGCTCTCCTCGCGGTTCTGCGCGGCGTAGACCACGACCTCGGCGATGTCGAGGAGGAAGCCGAGCTCGACGGCCTCGAGCAGATCGGTGTTGAACCGGCTGCCCTTGTCGTCGACGTGCACGTTCTTGTAGCGCTCGCGGAGCTCCGCGATCACGCCGAGCACGTGCTCGAGGGACTCGTGGGTGCGGAACACCTGCGCGCCCTTGTCCATCTCCTCCTGCAGCTTCTTGCGCAGGACCGCGATGCGCTCGGTGCCTGCGTTGTTGCGCAGGCCCTCGAGCATCTCCTTGACTGCGGTCTCCGGCGCCTCGGGGAGGGGCAGGAAATCGGCGGTCTTGACGTACTCGACCGCGTTGCGGCCGCTGCGCTTGCCGAAGACGTTGATGTCCAGCAGCGAGTTGGTGCCGAGGCGGTTCGCGCCGTGCACGGACACGCACGCGCACTCGCCGGCCGCGTACAGGCCAGGGACGATCGTGTCGTTGTCAGCGAGCACCTCGCCGTTGTTGTTGGTCGGGATGCCGCCCATCGCGTAGTGCGCGGTCGGCATCACGGGGACCGGCTCGACGACCGGGTCGACGCCGAGGTAGGTGCGCGCGAACTCCGTGATGTCGGGGAGCTTGGTCTCCAGCACCTCGGCACCGAGGTGCGTGCAGTCCAGCAGCACGTAGTCCTTGTGCGGACCGGCGCCGCGGCCCTCCGCGACCTCCTGCACCATGCACCGGGCGACGATGTCGCGCGGCGCGAGGTCCTTGATCGTGGGGGCGTAGCGCTCCATGAAGCGCTCGCCCGAGGCGTTGCGCAGGATCGCGCCTTCACCGCGCGCGCCCTCGGTGAGCAGAATCCCGAGGCCGGCCAGGCCGGTCGGGTGGAACTGGAAGAACTCCAGGTCCTCGAGCGGCAGCCCCTTGCGCCACACGATCCCGACGCCGTCGCCGGTGAGGGTGTGCGCGTTCGAGGTGGTCTTGAAGATCTTGCCGAAGCCGCCGGTCGCGAAGATCACGGCCTTGGCGTGGAAGACGTGCAGCTCGCCGGTGGACAGGTCGTAGGCGACGACGCCGGCGATGCCGGTCTTGCCCTCGTCGTCCTTCACCGTGATGAGGTCGAGCACGTAGAACTCGTTGAAGAAGTTGATGCCGAGCTTCACGCAGTTCTGGAACAGCGTCTGCAGGATCATGTGGCCGGTGCGGTCGGCGGCATAGCAGGCGCGGCGCACGGGGGTCTTGCCGTGCTCGGCGGTGTGCCCGCCGAAGCGGCGCTGGTCGATCTTGCCCTCGGGCGTGCGGTTGAACGGCAGGCCCATGTTCTCGAGGTCGATGACCGCGTCGATGGCCTCCTTGGCGAGGATCTCGGCCGCATCCTGATCGACGAGGTAGTCGCCGCCCTTGACGGTGTCGAAGGTGTGCCACTCCCAGCTGTCCTCCTCGACGTTCGCGAGCGCCGCGGCCATGCCGCCCTGCGCCGCGCCCGTGTGGGAGCGGGTGGGGTAGAGCTTGGAGATCACGGCGGTCTTCGCGCCGGGACCGGCCTCGATCGCCGCACGCATGCCGGCACCGCCGGCGCCGACGATCACGATGTCGAACTGATGGTGGTGCACGCCGTTCTTGACGACGGAATCCTGGGTCTCAGTGGTCACTGGTTCTGCCCTAATCTCGTTGCTTGTCTCGCCGCTGTCGCTGGGGGAGCTGTTCTCGTCGGTGATCCCGCATTGATGCTTGTCTTGCCGCTGTAGTTGATGGCGGTTACTTGCCCAGCGCCTGGCACGTGTCCCACATCGCGCCGCTCTCGAACACGCCGTTGCAGGGGTCGAAGGTGAACACGACGAGGGTGCCGAGCACGATGAGCAGCGCCGCCGCGAGACCGAGCACGACCAGCAGGGTCTTGCGGATCCCCGCGTGGCCGACATAGTCGTTGACGACGGTGCGCATGCCGTTGGCACCGTGGATGAGCGCCAGCCACAGCATCAGCACGTCCCACCACTGCCAGAACGGGGTGGCGTACTTGCCGGCGACGAAGGCGAAGTCCAACGCGTGGATGCCCTCGCCGAGCATCAGGTTGACGAAGAGGTGGCCGAAGATCAGCACCACGAGCAGGACGCCCGAGACGCGCATGTAGATCCAGCCCCACTTCTCGAGGTTGACGCCCTTGTTGCGGCGGGGCGCGGCCAGGTGCTGCGTGGTGAAGACGTCGGCGGCCATCAGCTCGCACCTCCCACGTGAGAGAACACGTTGATCAGGTGGCGCGGCACGAAGCCGGCCAGCAGCACCAGCCAGAGGCCCATCACGATCCAGAACATCTGGCGCTGGTACTGCGCGCCCTTCGACCACACGTCGATCAGGATGATCCGCAGGCCGTTCAGCGCGTGGAACACGATCGCCGCGACGAGCACCGTCTCACCGAGCCCCATGATCGGGTTCTTGTACGTGCCGAGGACCGCGTTGTACGCCTCCGGCGAGACCCGGATGAGCGACGTGTCGAGCACGTGCACCAGGAGGAAGAAGAAGATGGCGATTCCGGTGATGCGATGCAGAACCCAGGACCACATGCCTTCGCGACCCCGGTAAAGGGTGCCGCGCGGCGTCTTGGACGTGGTTTCCGCAATCGAAGGTGTCAAGCGAGTGCTTGCGGACACAGTCGTCCTCCCTGATCGATAGCGAAGGATCGCGGCGCGCAGGCGTCCGATCCCCCTCATCCTATTCCTGTCAGCTGGCTGGGAGCGACGAAGGCGACCCTTAGCACGATGCGGTTTCGCGATCGGAACCATGCACGATTGCGATCGTGCGCGCGGCGGCGCCGGTGTCGCCCGCCCGCCGCCGCAGGCACGTTCCGAGGGGTCGCACCGGGCGCTCGCTACGCTGGTGACCATGCGCGAGCCGATCCCCGACTTCTACGCCGTCATCCCCGCAGGAGGCATCGGGAGCCGGCTCTGGCCGCTGTCCCGTGCGGACGCGCCGAAGTTCCTGCACGACCTGACCGGCTCGGGGCAGTCGCTGCTGCGCGACACCTGGGACCGGATCGAACCGCTCGCCGGCCATGACCGGATCGCGGTCGTGACGGGCCGCGCGCATCGCGCGGCGGTCGAGGGGCAGCTCCCCGGCATCCCCGACAAGAACGTATTCCTGGAGTCGGAGCCGCGCGAGTCCGCCGCGGCGATCGGACTCGCCGCCGCGATCCTGCACCGGCGCGAACCGGATGTGATCATCGGATCCTTCAGCGCCGATCACGTCATCCGCAGCACCCGCAAGTTCGAGTTCGCGGTCCGCGACGCCGTCGAGGTCGCGCGTCAGGGGTACATCGTCACGATCGGGATCACCCCGACCGAGCCCGCGGTCGGCTTCGGCTACATCAAGCAGGGCGATGAGCTCGACGTGGACGGGGTGCGCGAGGCCTCGCTCGTCGAGCGGTTCGTGGAGAAGCCGGATCTGGCCACCGCGAAGACGTACTACGAGGACCGCAGCTACCTCTGGAACGCGGGCATGTTCATCAGCCGCGCCGACGTGCTGCTGGCGGAGCTCGAGCGGCACCAGCCCGCGCTGCACGCGGGACTCCTCGAGCTCGCCGAGGCCTGGGACGATCGCGATCGCCGCGGAGCGGTCGTCGACCGGGTGTGGCCCGCGCTCCCGAAGATCGCGATCGACTACGCCGTCGCGGAGCCGGCGGCCGAGGGCGGCCGGCTGGCCGTCGTCCCCGGCCACTTCGACTGGGACGACGTGGGGGACTTCGCCTCGCTCACCAAACTCATCCTCAACGGACGCAAGAACGACCTCGCCGTGCTCGGCCCGTCGGCGCGGGTGCTGTCGGACGCGGCGAGCGGAATACTCGTCAGCCAGACCTCCCGGGTGATCAGCCTGGTCGGGGTGCAGGACATCGTCGTGGTGGACACCCCTGACGCGCTGCTCGTGACGACCATCGAGCATGCGCAGCGAGTGAAGGGCGTCGTCGAGTCGCTCAAGCTCAACGGGCGCGGCGACGTGCTCTGACGCGTGAGGGCGCTGCACCACGTGAAGGCGCTGTGCCAACAGATGCGCACGGATGTGCTCCGAAGCGGGGATCACCATCAGGTCCTGCTCATATGAGCACGAGAGAGCGCAGACGATCTCATGTTTGTAACCATTGCCTGTAGCGACACGGACGAGGATGCCCGATCCCCGTCACAGTCGGTAACTTTCATGAGACCCGCGATGGCCGCGGGTTCGTTTTCTGGAGGCTCGAGTGACCATCTCTCCCACCAAGAAGCTCGCCGGCGCAGCGCTCGCTGCGGGCGTGATCGTCGCACTGACCGGTTGCGGTTCGGCCCCGGCCCCCGCCAGCAGCTCCGGCGGGGCGAAGCCCGCCGACAGCAGCTTCAAGCCCTGCATCGTCTCGGATGACGGCGGTTGGAACGACCGTTCCTTCAACCAGTCGGCCAAGGAGGGTCTGGACAAGATCACTAAGGAGCTCGGGATCAAGGCGACCGAGCTGCAGTCCGACTCC
>Ga0308169_10000224_pt1 | contig 105966 bp, 97 predicted proteins | sample PhyBR1_2_FD_202139 | JGI IMG/M metagenome (GOLD analysis project Ga0308169, IMG submission 202139) | Phyllosphere microbial communities from UC Gill Tract Community Farm, Albany, California, United States - DLSLSB.R1 | ecosystem: Host-associated > Plants > Phyllosphere > Unclassified | place...
AGCTGCGTCAGCCGCTCGGCATCACCATCGCCGGGGGGTTGGTGATGAGCCAGCTGCTGACGCTCTACACCACGCCGGTAGTCTATTTGATGATGGATAAGCTGCGGCGGCGTAAGAAAAAGGTTCAACTGATAGCTGAATGACTTGCTACACACGCTTGCTATGTAGCACCAAGAGCGTAAACTTTGACCAGTTCAATACTGAGGAGGTTTATATGTCACAAGGTACCGTGTTTACCAGCAACAGGACGCAAAACGTTCGCATTCCAGCAGACGTTCGTTTTCCTGATGATGTGAAAAACGTCACTGTGAGAGCAATCGGCAAGGAGCGCATCCTCACGCCCATAGAGAACGCCTGGGACAGTTTTTTCCTCGACGGTCCGACGGTGAGCGATGATTTTATGGATGAGCATGCTTCGCAGGAACAATCTGAGCGGGAAGCGTTTTAATGCATCGCTACATGCTGGATACCCATATTGTTATCTACGTCATCAAGCGGCGGCCGATTGAAGTGCTCGAACGTTTCAACGCCAATGTCGGCCGGATGGTTATCTCGACGATCACCCTGGCGGAGCTGTTTCATGGCTCAGAAAAGAGCGCCTTTCCAGAGCGGAACTTACGTACCGTTGAAGATTTTGTCTCACGCCTTGATGTGCTGAATTACGATGCCAAAGCCGCTTTCCATTATGGCGCTATCCGCGCAGAACTGGAGAAAAATGGCACGCCTATCGGTCTGAACGATCTTCACATCGCCGCTCATGCCCGCAGTGCCGCCCTGACGTTGGTATCGAACAATTTGCGTGAGTTTTCACGCGTGAATGGGCTGATCTGCGAAAACTGGATCTGACATAACGGGTACCTGCATGTCACCTCAAAACGCCACCGTGCGCTGGCAGCTGTGGATCGTCGCGTTTGGCTTCTTTATGCAGGCGCTGGATACCACCATCGTCAATACCGCGATCCCGTCGATGGCGCGCGATCTCAACGTCAGCCCGCTGAATATGCACTCGGTGATCGTCTCTTATGTGCTGACCGTGGCGAGTACGTTGCCGATCAGCGGCTGGCTGGCGGACCGTTTTGGCGTGCGCAATATCTTCTTCTGCGCCATTGTGCTGTTCAGCATCGGCTCGCTACTGTGCGCCTTCTCCACCACGCTCGATGAGCTGATTATGGCGCGCGTGGTGCAAGGCATTGGTGGCGCGATGATGGTGCCGGTAGGCCGCTTAACGGTGATGAAAATTGTGCCGCGCGAGCAATATATGTCGGCGATGACCTTCGTCACCACGCCGGGACAAATTGGTCCGCTGCTTGGCCCGGCGCTGGGCGGGGTTCTGGTGCAGTACGCCAGCTGGCACTGGATTTTCCTGATCAACATTCCGGTTGGCATCATTGGTGCGATTGCCACGCTGACGCTGATGCCGAATTACACCATGCAGACGCGGCGCTTCGATTTCCTCGGTTTTGTGCTGCTGGCCGTCGGCATGGCGACCTTAACGCTGGCGCTGGATGGTCAGCGCAGCACCGGCGGATCGCCACTGTTGCTCGGCTTACTGATTCTGGTTGGGGTTTTTTCGCTGCTGTTCTACCTGATGCACGGCCGCAACAACGATAACGCGCTGTTCAGCCTGAAACTGTTTGATAACCGCATCTATTCAATTGGCCTGATCGGCAGTTTTACCGGCCGCATCGGTAGCGGCATGCTGCCGTTTATGACGCCCATTTTCCTGCAGGTCGGCCTCGGCTACAGCCCATTCCACGCCGGATTGATGATGATTCCAATGGTGCTCGGCAACATGGGCATTAAGCGCGTGGTGGTGCGCATCGTCAACCTGTTCGGCTATCGCAATGCGCTGGTCGGCGCGACCCTGGCGCTGGCGCTGGTGGTGCTGCTGTTCCCGCTGGTGGCGCTGCTGGGATGGATTTGGCTACTGCCGGTGGTGTTATTGCTGCAGGGTATGGTCAACGCCATCCGCTTCTCTTCGATGAATACCTTGACGCTAAAGGAACTGCCGGACGATCTGGCTTCCAGCGGCAACTCGTTGTTGTCGATGATCATGCAGCTGTCGATGAGTATTGGCGTCACCGTGGCCGGTTTGCTGCTGGGCGCATTTGGCCACGGCGTGGTAACCGACAGCGCGGCGGCGCATCAAACCTTCATTTACACCTATCTGTGCATGGCGCTGGTGATTGCGCTGCCGGCGCTGGTGTTCTGGCGCGTACCGAAGGATGTCAGTAAAAACGTTGACCTTAGAGGCAGGAGCAAAGGATGAAGCGGCCGGTAAAATGGGGCATTGGTGCCAAGCTGTTTGCGGCGATTTTTTCCACCTGCATGCTGGTGATCATCACCATGCATTGGGGCGTGCGGCTCAGCTTTGAGCACGGCTTTGTCGATTACATCAAAAAAGGCAACGAGCAGCGCTTAACCCTGCTGAGCGATGCGCTGGCCGATCAGTATGAACAGCACGGTAGCTGGGATTTTCTGCGCAGCAATGACAAGCTGATTTTTTCTATTTTGCGCTCGCTGGAGCAGAATCCGGGCAGCGTGAATCAGTTACCGCCGCACGGCTGGCGCACGCAGTTCTGGATTATCGATCAGCAATACAAAGTGCTGTCAGGGCCGCGCCAGCCGGTGCCGCCGGAAGGTACCCGGCGCAATATCACCACCAGCAACGGCAAAATTGTTGGCTGGGTGATTGCCTCACCGGCTGAACGTCTGACGCGCAGCACCGACATCAACTTTGATCAGCAGCAGCGACGCACCAGTTGGATGATTGTGGCGCTGACTGGGTTACTCGCCGCGCTGGTCACCTGGCTGCTGGCGCGCGGTTTACTGGCACCGGTAAAACGGCTGGTGGATGGCACGCACCATTTGGCGGCGGGCAATTTCGCTACCCGCGTGGAAGTCGGCAGCAGCGATGAACTCGGCCAACTGGGCCGCGACTTCAACCAGCTTGCCAGTTCGCTGGAAAAGAACGAAAGCAACCGCCGCGCCTTTATGGCCGACATCTCCCATGAACTGCGCACGCCGCTGGCGATTCTGCGCGGTGAGCTGGAAGCGATGCAGGATGGCGTGCGCAAGCTGACGCCGGAAGCCATCAGCTCGCTACAAAGCGAAGTGGTGGTGCTGACCAAACTGGTGGAGGATCTGCATCAGCTGTCATTGTCCGACGCGGGCGCCCTCGCCTATCGCAAGCAGCCAGTTGATCTGGTCACTCTGCTGGAAGTGGTGGCCGGCAGCTTCGGCGAACGCTATCGCAGCCGCGGCTTAGCACTCAATCTGGCGTTACCCGCGCAGGCGGAGAGCTTTGGCGATCCCGATCGCCTGATGCAGCTGTTCACCAATTTGCTGGAAAACAGCCTGCGTTACACCGACAGCGGCGGCGCGGTGCAGCTCTCGATGCAGCTGGCGGGCGAAAACTGGCAGCTGCGGTTTGCGGATAGCGCGCCGGGCGTAGATCCGGCCCATCAGGCACAATTATTTGAACGATTTTTCCGCGCGGAAAGTTCACGCAATCGCGCCAGCGGCGGCTCTGGGCTTGGCCTGGCGATCTGTAAAAACATCGTGGAAGCGCATGATGGCAGCATCAGTGCGGATCACTCTGATTTAGGTGGTCTGCAAATCACGCTAAACTTGCCGTATGTTCCTCACTAGACGCCACTTATGAGCCCGGAAAATAGCGATCCTCTGATCCTTGTAGTAGAAGATGAACCCAAACTGGCGCAGCTGATGATTGATTATCTGCAGGCGTCCAACTATCGCACGCACCACATTGCCGACGGTAACGCGGTGTTGAGCTATGTTCAGCACACGCCGCCGGACCTGATGCTGCTGGATTTGATGCTGCCCGGCCGCGACGGCTTAACGCTGTGCCGCGAAATTCGCCGTTTCTCGGAACTGCCGATCATCATGGTGACCGCGCGCACTGAGGAGATTGATCGCCTGCTGGGGCTGGAAATCGGCGCGGATGACTATATCTGCAAGCCGTTCAGCCCGCGTGAAGTGGTGGCGCGCGTCAAAACCATTTTGCGCCGCGTCAAACGTTCGCCGGAAGAGGCGCAGCAGGAATCGCCTTTGCATATTGACGAGAGCCGCTTTCAGGCCAGCTGGCGTGAACAGCAGCTGGAGCTGACGCCCGCCGAATTTCGTCTGCTGAAAACGCTGGCGCTGGAGCCGGGAAAAGTGTTCTCGCGCGAGCAGTTGCTTAATCATCTCTACGACGATTACCGCGTAGTCACCGATCGCACCATCGACAGTCACATCAAAAACCTGCGCCGCAAGCTGGAAAGCCTCGATGCGGAACAGCCGTTTATCCGCGCGGTGTACGGCATGGGTTATCGCTGGGAAGCCGACGTCTGCCGCTTGCTGTAGCCTGCAACGGCTTACATTGATCCAGGTCAATTTACATCGGGTGCGGGCCTGCCTACAATTCCCCACCTTTTGCAGGGCCGTATAATGCGGCCGCTGCACCTGCCATCCACGATGGCATGCTGACCTGACATCAGTGAGAAAATCCATGTTAAAACCTGAACTGCTTTCTCCAGCGGGATCGCTGAAGAATATGCGCTATGCCTTTGCCTACGGCGCTGATGCCGTCTACGCTGGCCAACCGCGCTACAGCCTGCGCGTGCGCAACAACGAATTCACCCACGAGATTCTGGCGCAGGGCATCAATGAAGCCCACGCGCTCGGTAAGAAATTCTACGTGGTGGTCAACATCGCCCCGCACAACGCCAAACTGAAAACCTTTATCCGCGATCTGACGCCGGTCATTGCCATGCAGCCGGACGCGCTGATCATGTCCGATCCCGGCTTGATTATGCTGGTGCGTGAAGCCTTTCCGCAGATGCCGATTCATCTGTCGGTGCAGGCCAACGCGGTCAACTGGGCCACGGTGAAATTCTGGCAGCAGATGGGGCTGACGCGCGTGATTCTTTCACGCGAGCTATCGCTGGATGAGATTGCAGAAATCCGTCAGCAGGTGCCGGAAATGGAGATTGAGATCTTCGTGCACGGCGCGCTGTGCATGGCTTACTCCGGCCGCTGCCTGCTCTCGGGCTACCTCAACAAACGCGATCCTAATCAAGGGACCTGCACCAATGCCTGCCGCTGGGAATACAAAGTGGAAGAAGGCAAGCAGGATGAGATGGGCAATATCGTCGGTTTCCATGAGCCGGTTAAGGTGCAGGAGCCGACTTTGGGCGTCGGCGCCACCACCGACCGGGTGTTCCTGCTGGAAGAGAAGATGAAGCCGGGTGAGGTGATGAGCGCCTTCGAGGATGAACACGGCACCTACATCATGAACTCTAAAGATCTGCGCGCGGTGGCGCACGTTGAACGCCTAAGCCAAATGGGTGTGCACTCGCTGAAAATCGAAGGCCGCACCAAATCCTTCTACTACTGCGCGCGCACCGCGCAGGTTTATCGCCGTGCCATTGACGATGCCGCTGCGGGTAAACCCTTCGATCCAGCGCTGCTGGAGACGCTGGAAGGTTTGGCGCATCGCGGTTACACCGAAGGCTTTCTGCGTCGTCATACCCATGACAGCTATCAGAACTACCAGCAAGGTTTCTCCATCTCCGAGCGCCAGCAGTTTGTCGGCGAATTCACCGGCGAACGTCGCGGTGACTGGGCGCAGATTGCGGTGAAGAATAAGTTTATGCTCGGGGATTCTGTCGAGATCATGACGCCCGAAGGCAACCTCAATTGCACGCTGGAAACCATGCAGAACGATAAAGGATCGGCGGTGGACGTGGCGCCAGGCGATGGACACCGCGTGTGGATCCCGGTCCCGGAATCGGTCAACCTCGCCTTTGCCCTGCTGTTGCGTAATTTCACCGATGGCCACAGCACCTACGATCCACACGGGAAAAATCGCACATAAAGAAAAGAAAATGGCGAAGTTAGAGTAGGATCACAGACCCTTTCTTCGCCTCGCTTTAGAATCTCGCCTGCTGCTAACGAGTAAGAATAAAAGCAGGTAGTACCAGGAACCACCTCATTCACCCGCCCGGCTCCCCCGTGCGGGTTTTCTTTTTTAATCGCCCACCGATTTTTTCGTCGCCCGCCGATAAAGTTCTCTCCCCAGCTATGCTATAACCAGTGCTCTGTCTCTAGCATCAAGGAACTGATAATGCAAAACAAACCGCTGACGCTGCTGATCCTCAACGGGAAAGGCGCAGGTAATGAAGATTTGCGCGCTGCGGTGAATACGCTGCGTGATGAAGGCTTTAATCTGGCGGTGCGCGTCACCTGGGAAAAAGGTGATGGCGATCGTTATGTACAAGAAGCGGTCGCTTTGCAGGCAGAAACCGTGGTGGCTGGCGGCGGTGATGGCACCATTAATGAGATCGCGACCGCGCTGGCGGGATTACCCGAGCAGCAGCGTCCGGCGCTGGGCATTTTACCGCTCGGCACCGCCAATGATTTCGCCACCAGCGTCGGTATTCCTGAAGGGATGGAACCGGCTTTACGTCTCGCGCTGGTGGGAAAAGCCACGGCTATCGATTTGGCGCGCGTGAACGGCGATCGCTACTTTATCAATATGGCGACCGGCGGATTTGGTACACGCATCACCACCGAAACGCCTGAAAAGCTGAAATCGGCACTCGGCGGCGTGTCGTACTTTATTCATGGTTTGATGCGCGTCGATGCGCTGAAACCGGATCGCTGCGAAATCAGCGGCCCCGGCTTTAACTGGCAAGGCGATGCGCTGGTGATTGGCATTGGCAATGGACGTCAGGCTGGCGGCGGACAAAAGCTCTGCCCGGATGCCTTAATCAATGACGGACAGCTCAATCTCAGCATCGTCACCGCGCAAGAGCTGCTGCCAACGTTGCTGCATTCGCTAACGCGTGATGATGAAAATCCGAATATCGTCACGGCGCAGCTGCAGTCGCTCACCATCCGTTCACCGCATGAGATGACATTTAATCTGGATGGCGAGCCGCTGACGGGAAGTGAGTTTGAGATTGAAGTGATGGCGGGCGCACTGAGCTGCCGTTTACCGCCGCAGTGCCCGTTACTTGCTTAACGCACATTACCGTAGCGGCGCGCTTTCAACGGCGCGCAATACATTGCGCCGCTACGATGTTGTTCAGTTAACTGTGATTACACCTTCATCCAGCGGCGTTCCAGCGCGGAAACCGCAACCGCTTCCAGCACCTTTTGCACCTGCAATCCTTCGGCGAAATCTGGCCACATGCGATCGCCAGCGGCAATGCCATTGATTAAATCGCGAATCTCGACGGTTTTCTGATCGTTGAAACCGATGCCGTGCCCGGCAGAGACGCAGAAGTTAGCGTAATCCGGATGCGCCGGACCGGTCAAAATGGTTTTGAAACCCTGGCGGCCTGCCGGTTCATCGTGAATATACAGCTCCAGCTCGGCCATACGTTCCTGGGTATAACGCAGCGTGCCTTTGGTACCGGTGACCACATACGTCAGGCCCATTTTGCTGCCGCAGGCGATACGCGAGGTTTCAAACACGCCGTGCGCACCGTTTTTAAAGCGCAGCAAGGCGCTGGCCTGATCTTCGTTTTCCACCGGCAGCAGGCGTGAAGCATCCTTCGGATCCGGACGCTCTTTAATCACCGTCATCATATCGCCGCTGACTTCTTCAATATCACCGACCAAATAGTGCGCCATATTCACAATATGCGCAGCGAGGTCGCCAAGCGCGCCTAATCCGGCCAACGCTTTCTGGCAGTGCCAATCGAGCGGCGTTTCCGGCCGTGCCAGATAATCTTCATTGTGCGTGCCGTAGAAGTGCACCACATCGCCGATTTCACCACGCGCGATAATTTCGCGCGCCAGTTGGCTGGTGGGGTTTTTCATGTAGTTAAAGCCGACCAGCGTTTTAACGCCCGCCTGCTGCGCTGCTTGTACCATCTCTTCCGCATCGGCCACTGATAACGATAAAGGTTTCTCGGAGTAAACGTGTTTGCCGTTGCGAATCGCTTCCAGCGCCATCTCTTTATGCAGGAAGTTTGGCGCGCAGATATCAACCACATCGATGTTCGGATCGCGCACCAGCTCGTGCCAGTCGCCAGTAGAACGGGCAAAGCCAAAAGTTGCCGCCTGTTTTGCTGCCAGCTCTGGGTTCACTTCCGCCAGCATCTCACGCACGATCTCGCCTTTCAGGGCAAAAACCGTAGGTGCCTGAGCGTAAGCAATCGCGTGACAACGACCAATGTAACCACTGCCAATCATTCCAATTCTGACTTTGTTCATGACTATTCCCGCATTCGCTTAAGAGTTGATCTGGAATATATGTTTCGCTTTTGGCCCCGACAACGGCGAAATGAAATATCTGTGATCATGCATGCGAGGTATCTGACAAAATCGACAAATCAGAATGTAATTTTGCATAGAGATGGTGATCATCGTCACAAAAGAGGTTGTATCAGTCGTGATTTTGCCGCGCTGAGTCCGCTCATAGCGCGCAATTGACGCTTTATTCAGCAGTCAGAACGAATTGTGAAAAAGAGTTTTGACAAGGCGAGGGCCGCTCGATAATATGCGCCCCGTTCAAACGATTCCTCTGTAGTTCAGTCGGTAGAACGGCGGACTGTTAATCCGTATGTCACTGGTTCGAGTCCAGTCAGAGGAGCCAAACTCTTGTTTTCATGCCGCTCTGCGAATCCTTATGTAATTTAGATTCAATAAGTTAGCGTGAAAAGTCTTCCCGATGTATTTTTAGTTTTCCCTCCGCATCGGGAGAATTTGGTGGTCAGATTTGGGGTCAAGTTGGTTCGATGACGGAGTGACCCCCAAATGTCTCTTAACGACTCAAAAATCCGCAACTTAAAACCATCCGCAAAACCCTTTAAAGTCTCCGATTCCCATGGTCTGTATCTGCTGGTTAATCCAGGCGGTTCACGTCTCTGGTATCTCAAATATCGTATCAATAGAAAAGAATCTCGCCTTGGCTTAGGCGCATACCCTGATGTGTCTTTGGCTGATGCTCGTCAACAGCGTGATGGTATCCGTAAATTGCTGGCGCATAATATCAATCCTGCACAACAGCGCTCTGCGGAAAGATCCACTTCCTCGCCAGACAAAACTTTCAAGTATGTGGCACTGGACTGGCATAAAAGCAACCGAACATGGTCAGAGAACCACGCCTCCCGTCTGCTTGCCAGCATGAACAATCATATATTCCCTGTGATTGGACACTTGCCCGTAGCAGAACTAAAACCTCGTCACTTTATTGACCTGCTAAAAGGCATTGAGCAAAAAGGTCTGCTGGAAGTCGCAGCACGCACCCGGCAGCATATGTGCAACATCATGCGTCATGCCATACATCAGGAGTTGATAGAGAACAATCCGGCAGCAAATCTGGAGGGTATCATCTCCCCGCCCGTTAAACGTCACTACCCCGCCCTTCAGTTGGAGCGGCTACCGGAACTGTTGGCTCGCATTGAGGACTACAAGCAAGGACGAGAGTTAACCCGCCTGGCCGTATTACTCACCCTTCACCTATTCATCCGTTCCAGCGAGCTTCGTTTCGCCCGTTGGTCTGAGATCGATTTCAAAAATAGAATCTGGACCATTCCTGCCACTCGCGAGGCCATCTCCGGTGTCCGCTACTCTGGGCGTGGTGCAAAAATGCGCACTCCACATATCGTTCCACTCTCCCGTCAGTCCATCGCTATTCTGAAACAGATACGGGAAATATCCGGGCATCGCGTGCTGATATTCCCCGGTGACCATAATCCGTATAAGCCAATGTGTGAAAACACCGTCAACAAGGCGTTGCGCCTGATGAGATATGACACAAAAAATGAAATCTGCGGCCACGGATTACGGGCAATGGCCTGTAGTGCCCTGATGGAGTCTGGCCTGTGGGCACAGGATGCGGTTGAACGGCAGATGAGTCATCAGGAGCGTAACAGCGTTCGAGCGGCTTACATCCATAAAGCAGAATATCTCGATTCCCGTAAAGCGATGATGCAATGGTGGTCGGATTATCTGGATATGTGCAGGAAAGCGTATGCCCCACCTTATATTTGTGGGAAGGAAATCAGTTACACAATGGGATAACCCCTCTGACAGAATAAGCCACAAAAAAAAGCCGTATCAGTCTGTACTGGTAGGGCATTTTTCTGGCTTCAACTCGGAGAAATTGTTAAGCCGTTTATGAGCATCTTTAACCGAATTGACCTGCGTGAATCGAAAGTGTGAGGTCCGCTTATCATTTAGATCTATCCACGGAAACGGATTGGGTCAGTTATGAGCGAACTATAGTCATTCTAACCCTGAGAATTACACTTTTGAGTGATTCAGGGTATGCGCTTACTGGTTACGAATATTGAGCGAGAATCATGTGATGATCGCCGCTTCTCTTTCGAACCAGTAGGTGCTCCGCGTTCGCTAACGAATACTCAGGGCATGCAGATACACTGCTGACTATATTTCTTTCGAAGAGCGTGGAATGCATACCAATCCCCGATGAAAGGAGTTGGTGATGACTGCGACTAATCAATTTGCTGCACATGTTGGTCTGGACTGGGCAGATAAAAAACACGATGTCTGTGTTCAGTTCAAAAACGGTGAACGCGTATTCCATGTGATTGAACATACGGCAGAAGCGCTTGATATCTGGCTTACTGAGTTACACCAGAAGGTAAAAGGCAGAATCGCAATAGCTCTCGAGCTGAAGAAGGGCCCCGTGGTATATGCTCTTCAAAAATATCCCTTTATCACCGTTTTCTCCGTCCACGCTTTGTCCCTGGCTCGTTACCGGCAAGCCTTCTCACCCAGCGGCGCTAAAAATGACCCGCAGGATGCCGAGCTAGCATTAGAGTTAATGCTACGCTATCCCCAAAAGATAAAAGCCATTGAACCCGACAACGCAGATATCCGGTTACTCCAGCAATTAGTTGAGCAGCGCCGACTGCTGGTCGAAGACAAGCGTCGCTTTGTAAATCGGCTCATCAACACGCTTAAGCAGTATTACCCCCTGCCCCTGGAATGGTTCTCCCATCGGGACAATTCACTGTTCTGCGAGCTAATCATTCGCTGGCCCAGCCTGCAACAACTCAAACGGGCTCGCAGCGATACTGTTCGTCATTTTATGAACGCTAAAGGTGGTCCTGCTGTTGCATATACCGAACAGCGGGTTGCAAGTATTGCCAATGCTATTCCACTGACCACAGATAAAAGTGTAATAGAGGCAAATGCATTGATGGCAACAGCACTCGCATCTCAAATCAAACTGGCAGGCGACCTAATCAGAACCTACGACGAACGTATTGAATCCTTATTCGGTACGCTTCCGGATGCAGAACTGTTCAAATCACTTCCTGGAATGGGACCGTGCATGGGTCCAAGGATGCTTGCCGCACTGGGTGATAACCGCGACCGCTTCAACAGCGCTGAAGAAATTCAAAACTACGCAGGTATTGCACCGGTGACAGAACGAAGTGGCCAGAAATCCTGGGTTCACTGGCGATGGCAGTGTGCTAAGTTCGTCAGGCAGACTTTTGTTGAATGGGCTGCCAAGACGGTTAACTCATCATACTGGGCCAGACTTTATTATCAGGGACTGCGAGAAAAAGAGAAATCGCACCAATCTGCAATCCGGGCTCTTGCTTTCAAATGGATAACGATCATTTACCGCTGCTGGAAGACCAAACTCGGTACGATGAAGCGAAGTATTTGCTGGCTCTCGAAGCGCGACACTCGCCCTTACTGAAGCCATAAAAAGCTTGTTGAATGTCTCAGGGCGTGAAGCGGACGCTGGTGTTCTTTGAATAAATCCGGCTTCTGTGCTTGTGCACTAATCCAGGGAAGAAAAATATTGCGTCGGTGATTTACCCAGCGCTTTTCTGAACATCGTAATAAACGCACTGACCGAATCATATCCCAGCGTTCCGGCTACGCGCTGCACGGGCTGACCTTCAGACAGATGGCTCAGGGCAATCATCAAATGCAGCTGCTGACGCCAGCGACCAAAGCTCATTCCTGTCGCCTCTTTTATCAGCCTGGCCAGAGATCGTTCGCTGATGGCCAGATGAGCAGCCCAATGCTTTAACGTTCGCCGGTCATCTGGCTCATTAAAAAGTGCCTCAGCCATAATCCGGATTTTAGGATGATCTGATACAGGAAGATGGAGTGCTTCAACCGGCACATCCGGAATATGCTCCAGCAGCACCGCTGCAAGCCTGGCGGTTTTACTGTCAGGAGAATAAGCATGTTCCTGCTCTGCAAGATACAGAACAAGCTCGCGAACCAGAGGTGTAATCGCTATGGTACAGCAGATTTTCGGCATCGCTGCCGTGCCGGGCTCGATGAATAAAAGGCACGTGTCTGCATTCTTCGTGATCCGGCAACGGTGGGGGATTTCTCCCGGAACCCAGACGGCATGTCCTGGTGGAACAAGCCACAGCGCATCCTCAACCTCACAGCGCACTGCACCGCGCAAAGAGAGAATAAGTTGCCCCTTGCGATGAGCGTGCGGACTTTGCCCGGCATACTCACCTGACGATGATACATGCAGGGCGATAGCGGCCTGACTGAAATCATCGGCATTAAACTCTTCCGGCGAGGTCACAGATTTTTTATTAACTGGCATGATTTAGCTATATGTTGTCAGGTTATCTATATTCTGTAACTCATGCGTCCTTTAAAGTCTTTCTTTTTTCAGAGAAAGCAAAACTTATGTCCCACACTACGAACAAGTGGTCTTCAATCATACTTGTGACCGGCATCCTTTTTATCGCCATTAACCTGCGTGTTCCTTTTACCGCTATAGCACCCGTTTTAGAGTCCATTCGCCATGATTTTGGGCTAAGTATCACAGCCGTTGGGTTGCTTAACTCGCTTCCTTTACTGGCCTTTGCCGCCTTTTCTCCACTGAGCGCATCGATTTCCCGCAAGTACGGCCTGGAACGCACCCTTTTTGGTGCCCTGGTCGTGATTTCAGCGGGGATTCTGCTTCGCTCAACAGACAGCGTCTGGGCGCTTTATGGCGGAACAGTGTTAATTGGTATCGGGATTGCCCTGGGCAATGTCCTGCTGCCTGGCCTGATCAAACGTGACTTTTCCGGCAACGTGGCTTCCGTGACGGGAGCATATTCCATCACCATGGGCGCCGCTGGCGCCATTGGATCTGCCATTGTCATTCCTCTGACGCAGAGCTGGGGCTGGAACATCGCGTTAGCCATGTTGGTTATTGCACCGCTCCTTGCGTTGCTTTTATGGTTGCCGCAGTTGAAGAAAAAGCATCAACTGCCAGTAGCAGGTGAGAAAAAAGCAGCGACCGTTGCGGTCTGGCGCTCGTCTCTGGCGTGGCAGGTCACCTTGTTTATGGGCCTGAATGCGATGCCGTTTTATGTTGCGGTCGGCTGGCTGCCAGCCATTCTGACAGACAGTGGGCTCTCCTCAGCTCAGGCTGGTGAGGTACATGGCATCCTTCAGCTCACCACCGCCATTCCCGGCCTGATTCTGGCAGCCACGCTGCGTCGTCTTAACGATCAGAAATTAGCCGCTGCTGGCGTCAGCCTGTTAACCGCAGTGTCCTTTATTGGCATCCTTTATTTGCCAAATCTGGCGATGCTGTGGGCTGCACTCCTCGGCTTCGGCTCGGGTGCCAGCATGATGCTGGGTCTGACCTTCATCGGGTTGCGCACTACAAACGCTGGTGATGCTGCCGCGCTGTCAGGTATGGCGCAGAGTATCGGTTATCTGATGGCGGCGATGGGACCGCTGTTGCTGGGTAAAGTACAGGAGTTGTCCGGAGGTTGGACGGTGCCATTACTGATGACCACAGCAATCTCAGTTGCAGGAGCCTGCACCGGAATGGCTGCCGGACGAGATGCGCACCTGGAACCTGTACAGCAGCCGGGCTGAATGGGTTTACACAGCAAGGTACCAGCTGATCCTCTGCGGCGGATGCTTTCCATCGAGGTTCTGAAGCGTCTTAATGGTACCGGAGCCATCTGTACTATCCCGATGAGCGGACTTTTCGGTGAAAAGGCCGCTCAGGGCGAGCGTAACATTCAGCGGCCGCCCTGAAGCTCAGGGCGATCGCGGTCAGTAATAATATAATAAACAAGCCTTATGACTGTTTGGCAACGATGAATCGCTTTTCATCACTCATAAAGGCTTTTTCACTGGCGGGTGAAAGGATGGCACCGAAATTCATATGCGCGCGGAGTTTCCATGATGGAGGAACATTCCACTCAGTGCGAATATCTTCATCGATCAGAGGATTATAATGCTGCAGGTTGGCACCAATTCCTTTTTCAGCCAGCGCCAGCCAGACAGCATACTGTGCAATACCTGTGCTGTGCTCAGACCATACCGGGAAATTGTCCGCATAGGCCGCAAACTGCTCCTGTAGTGACTTGACAACATCCTGATCCTCGAAAAAAAGTATTGAGCCGGCAGCCGCTGCAAACCCGTCTATTTTATCTGAGGTGCCGGAGAAACTTTCTGCAGGCACGATTTTGCGTAACTGTTCACGCGTGAGTTCCCATAAGCGAGCGTGCTGCTCACCCAGTAAAATCAGAAGCCTTGAGCTTTGCGAGTTAAAAGCAGAAGGAGCCTGCTTCACTGCCTCAATGACAGTGCCGATCAGCTCGTTCTCCGGGACAGGAATATCTTTTCCAAGTACATAAATGGTGCGTCGTTTTCTGGCAAGCTCTAAAAAGTTACCTGTCATGAATTAGCCCTCAGATGAATTGTTTGACATCGTAATTTGCCCCGTCTTGCCCTCTGACTGGACTGATAGGGTCAGCATGCAATAATACACGCTGACTCATTAGTGCATGCTTTCCGAAGGATTACGGACAGGATGCGACATTGTTAAAAGTTTGGACTGGAAGTAAAGATGCTTCATCAGCCCACGCTTCTGAAGCATTAACGGCTCCGCATCTTATTAATCTGAATACGCCTCCGAAGACACGGTCAGTGTGATATTATCGCTTACATAAGGAACGTATTTATCAATTTTAAAGTCTGATCTCTTAATCACACCGGTGGCGTTAAAACCTACCGCATTTTTCTTCTCCATAGCCTGAAAACCTGCTTTGTTCAGGGTTGCATGAAGAATAACCGGCCGGGTTATGGATTTAATGGTTAAATTTCCCCGTACGTCATACTTATCACCATTCATTTCAATGCTGGTGCTTTTAAAATTTGCGACCGGATATTTCTCCGCATCAAAATAATCTGGCTGACCAAACTCTTTATTCAGTGCTGGAACGCCGGTATCAATACTGGCTACAGGAATGTTGATATCAACCAGTGATAAAATTTTTGTTGCCGGATCGAACTTAACTGTGCCATCTACATGATGAAGGGATGCCGTCGGGTTCGAAAAACCTAGGTGGTTCCAGCTAATAACCACAGACGTATGCGATTCATCAAGTTTATAACTCGCTGTTTTCGCCTGTGCAGCAGTAGTAAAGAGAAGTGAAAATAACAGTGAAGCAGAAAGTACATGATATTTCATTGATATAACCCGATTCATAAGGATTGATTGTTATTAGCGCAGGCGCTTATATAGCAAGCCGGCTTATTTGATAAAATTTTCGTTATTACACAAAAAAATTATTTGTTCGTGCTGGCGGCTAATGGCTATCAGTGTTCGTAACGTATGACATTATCGTGTCACAAACTCAGCATTACCAACTCATTATCTGGTTATTTCAATAATTACGATGGTTAAGCCGCAGCAGCATGGCACATGCAAATCTCTTGATTTCAGCGCTATAGTAGATTTAGACTAACTTATCTTCAAGTACCCACCTCAAGGTAAGTATGGAAAAATTCAACGACTGTTTTACACTGGACAACAAAGAACCCGGTAATGTTTTGCGGGAGGCATGTCCTGCCCGTGAAGTTCTCGAGGTTCTGGTGAGCAAATGGACATTGCTCATTATTCATGCCCTTTCTGACGGTGCATCAAGGCCGGGTGATTTGCGAAGAAAAATTCAGGGTATATCAGAAAAGGTGCTGTCACAGAATCTTAAGGAACTTGAAAGCAGGAATCTTGTTACGCGCACTGTCTTTCGTGAAGTACCGCCCAAAGTCGAATATGCACTCACGGAACTGGGAACGTCCCTCTGGCAGGCAGCGAATGAACTCAACCGGTGGGTAGAACAAAACTGTCACTTTCTGATTAAAGACACTGATCCTTCCATGTGACATGCCATTGTTCATTTATGAGTGCTGCGGGCTAACAGGAGCATATAAGAAGGCAGGCTGCAGGCGCCGAAAAGCGACTTCCCTTGCTGGCTCAGAGGCGGTATCGCCTGCTGGCCATGAGGGAACAGCAAGGCATTTTAACAACAAGTCCCTGCAGTTTGTTGTATCAGTACAAAAAGCACTCGCGTCTCAGTCTTTGCCCGGCCCATGGTCAAACCGGGTTCCTTTGCCGATGGCATAAAACTGCCCCCCGGCGACATAATGTATGGTTCGTAATTCGTCAGGTGCTTCATCAAATATCCAGTGTCCATTGCGAAAAACCCGATCGTCACTCCACGCGCCGGCAATTTCTCCCATAAACAGATTATGTTCCAGCTCATATGCCGCGTTGGGTATTACCTTACATACAAGCCAGCCAGCACAACCCTCTACCAGCGGAACATCGAACTCTTTCAGGTAGAACGTCGGTATTTTATGATTCTTGTCAGGCCTGTCACGGTAGCTGTGCTCACCTGCGTACAAAACGGTTTCCATCTGGCTGACTACGGGGATCTGTACGGCAAACAGACCACTTTCTTCCACCAATCCACGGGTATAAGCCTGCGGACCGATATACGCCATGACTTTATTGATCCCCACCAGACTCACCCAGGCAGCGGCCATCACATTGGCATTACCATTATGCTTAGCGGAAATCATTGTAGTTGGGCCGACCTGCAATAATCGATATGCTTTGTTCAGTTCGACTGGCTGTAAAGACACACGATTTCTCCTTCCCATAAATGAAAAATGTGCCGTTATCAGCAACGGCACATTTGAAGGCGTTTTAATACACTGATGATCGCCTGAAGATAATCAGGCTAATACCGTTTTGTATCGTCCGGCCTGAGCTGCGATTTCTTCGTCAGTTATCGTCGCGCTTCCGCCTGTAATGAACGGCTTGATGTAGTTCATACCCAGATACCCGGAGATGGTTTCAAAAGACAGCAGGTACTCTCCTACCGTATGTCCGGCAGCGCCATCAGGCTGATAGGCAGACTCAGCACCTCCAAGCGAAACTGCCAGCATGAGTTGCTTGTCGTGCAGCGCCTGTGTTTCTCCACCATGTGACCAGCCGTACGTCAGTACATCGTCAAGCCACTGTTTCAGAAGTGGCGGCGTGCTGTACCACTGCATAGGGAACTGCAGCACGACACGATCCGTCTTCTCCAGGGCAGCCTGTTCAGCGGCCACGTCGATTTTGCCATCCGGATACAGGTCATAGAGATAACGCACTTCAACGCCTGTCAGTGATGCTGCACCTTTTGCCAGGGCTGAGTTTACCCGGGACTGATTAATGTTGGGATGGGTAACAAATACTGTTGTTTTCATAGCGATCTCTTATTTTTTCAGAAGAATGTTTCGTCAATTTCAAGCCGGGATAAGGCTTCGTTGATATCATTTAATTCGGCGTCACTGAGCTGAACATTTGCGGCGTGAAAATTCTCTTCCAGCCGGTGTAGTTTTGTTGTTCCCGGGATCGGCACAATGTAAGGCTTCTGAGCCAGCTCCCAGGCAAGAACAATCTGTGCTGAAGTTGCGTTGTTTCTTTCTGCAATTTCAGCGATTAGCTTAAGAAGCGTCTGGTTATTTTCCATCACCTCTGGTTTGAAGCGCCCCATCATGCCCCGGTAATCGCCTTCCCCGTAGGTTGTATTAGCTGTGACCTGACCACTCAGGAATCCATTACCCAGCGGGCTGTAGGCCATAAAACCAATATCAAGTTCATCGCAGACCTTAAACAGATCCTGTTCAGGTTTACGCCACATCATTGAATACTGGTCTTCAACCGCAGTGACCGGGCAGATGGCATGAGCCCGGCGTATGTAAGATACGGGCGCATTGGATAAGCCCCAGTACTTTATTTTGCCCTCCGCGATCAGCTCTTTCATTAATCCTGCCACCACTTCCGGCTCAACTTTTGGGTCGACACGATGCTGATAAAACAGGTCGATATGGTCGGTCTTCAGGCGCCTGAGGGAACCTTCCAGTTGCTCTCTGACAGATGCCGGACGGCTGTCTAATACCGGCACCAGCTGTCCATCACTATTTTCCATTCCTGTCACGCCGAATTTGGTCGCGATGACAACGTTGTCCCTGTGTTTGCTGAGCGCTACCCCCAGCAGTTTTTCGTTTTCAAATCCGTAAATGGGGGCAGTGTCGAAAAGGTTGCAGCCCAGCTCTACAGCCTTGTCTATCAGCTTTGTCCTTTCCCGGATCTCAACTGAATAGCCATAGCCATGGTCCATGCCCATGCACCCCAGCCCCATTTCCGAGACATGAAGCCCCTGGCTACCTAACCTTCTAATTTTCACGATTATTTCACCCTTCTTTAAGGTATTAACTATTCTTAGATGCTAAGTATACGGTTGGATTTATTGCTGAAAAATTGTTAATTTAGAAAATCAGAATTGCTAAAATCACAATTATTATGAATAAACTCGATGCCCTGAGATTTTTTGTTACTGCTGCAGAAACAATGAATTTTCGCGAAGCGGCAGTCAGGCTGGCCATTTCTCCATCCGTGGTGACACGCACGATTGCTGATCTGGAACATCAGCTTGGCGAACCGCTTTTTAAGCGCAATACCCGATCCATTGTGCTGACCAGCTTTGGTGAGTTTTTCTTGCCCCGTGCCATGCGGCTGCTTGAAGACTCAGAGGCCCTTTTCCAGACGGCCAGAGATGACAATGAGATGAAGGGTGTTGTGAGGATCACGCTATTCCGGTTTCCCGGCCACGAGCAGGTGTTATATGAGCTTCTGACCGCTCTCGATCCCTATCCTGAGCTGTTTATTGACTGGCGGTTAGACATGATGAAGCTGGATACTGTCCAGAACCGTATTGATATGGGGATCCGTATAGAGCGGGAGCCAAACCCGAATTTTATCGTCAGGCCCATTACGCTGGTTCATCATGCCCTGATGACTTCTCCCCGGCTCATTGACAGGCTGGGCGCACCGAAAAATTTTGAAGACCTGCGTCAGCGTTACCCTTTCAGCGGTCTGCTTAACCCTGAAACCGGCAAGGTGTTTGAATTTATGCTCGACGGCGTCAATACCTTTATTCCCCGGCACCTGGAGTTTTTTACCACCGACTCCCAGTCTGAGATTCAGGCTGCGTTAACCGGTAAAGCCGTGATTCAGTCGAGTAATCTGGCCTGCAGGGAATACCTTGAAGACGGCAGGCTGGTGAATGTCCTGCCGGAACTGAAACTGGAAACCTGGCAGCTTTATCTTTACCGGCCCTATCAGACCCTGGTACCACAGCGCATCAGGACCGTTTTTCACATCCTTGAAAATATTTTACTCAGACACTTTAGTTAAAAGAGGGCCCGGATGTGGCTGGCGCTCTTAGCCGGCGTCCCCCCGTAAACCGGAGATGTGAATTTCTGGGTACAGCCTTTCTCCGGGAAGTCGCTGCTCCGGGATGCTCATATCCGCGAAATAAAGTCTGCCGTTCTTTCAGGTCCCCTGAATACTGCTGACTTTTAGTATGCAACGGGGAGCTGTGACAGACGTATCAACTGAATATTTCATCTATCCAGTCTGCAAATGCACGTACGGCGGGTGAAAGAAAACGCTGATGGGGATAAAGCAATGCGACAGGAACAGACGACGGCTGCCAGTCGGCCAGGACTTCAACCAGCGTTCCTTTCTGAAGGTGTTCTGCTACAACGTTCTCAGCAAGCTGCGCCAGCCCGAATCCTTCGAGGCACATTTTTATATAGAGTCCCGTCTCGTTGACGGCTGCCTGCCCCCTGACGGGTACGGACAGCGTTTCTGTTCCCTTTACAAAACGCAATTCGTCTGTACGCCGGCTTTGTCCGGAAAAATAATGAATAGCCCGGTGATGAGATAAATCTTCAGGTGACTGCGGAATACCGTACTCCCTGAGATAATCGGGAGAGGCGCAGGTGATCCAGCGAAATTCTCCGAGCGGACGGGCTACAAGCGTGGAGTTAAGTAACTCTCCGGTTCTGATCACGCAGTCCACGCCCTCCTGAACCAGGTCAACCTGCCGGTCGCTGACGCCGATCATCAGGTAAATATCAGGATAACGGCTGTAGAACTCTTTCAGGTTTGGCATCACGAGGAAGTGCGCTATACCGCCGGGCATATCAACGCGTAAACGACCACGGGGGCGCCTGTTCGAATCGGCCAGACTGGCTTCCGTATGTTCAATTAAGGCCAGAATTTCCCGGCACTGCGCCAGATACTGCATACCTTCCGGAGTCAGGCTGACACGTCTTGTGGTCCGGTTCAGCAGACGCACCTGCAGATATTTCTCCAGGTTTTTGATGGTGCTGGTAACAGTAGAAGAAGGCAGGGACAGTGTTTCCGCTGCCCGGACAAAGCTTCCGGCCTCAGCCACCCTTATAAAAACCTGCATAGCCTGAATACGATCCACCTGATTGCGCTCCTGAATAGCATGTGACGGTGATAACCATCATTATTCGCAAATTCTGAATGATGAAAACACGTTAGTCATCTTTTTCAGCTTAAACAGGAGGCGTATTGTTTTCCTTCTGAACCTGAAAGAGACAATTCAAATGACCGATTACTGCAGAAATATTGTTAACAATCAGACGGCAAATGCTCCGGTAACGCTGATCAGCGGTGCAACCATACTGAGTATGGATGAGAATGTTGGTAACCATGAACGTGGCGATATTCTTGTCACAGGGTCAACCATCACCGCCATCGGTAAGGACCTGAACGCCGAGGGTGCTCACGTCATTGATGCCACAAATATGATTGCCATGCCGGGGATGGTCGATTCTCATCGTCACGCCTGGGAAGGCCAGCTGCGCCGCATCAACCCAAACGCCACCTGTCTGGACGACTATAGCAATGCCACGCACTTCTCGTTTGCGAAATACTATCGGCCCGCAGATATCTATGTCGGTAATCTCCTGACGGCGCTGGGCGCGATTGATGCGGGTATCACTACCATGATTGATAACTCGCACAACAGCCGTACCGCAGCACATGCAGACGCCGCCGTTGAAGCCCTGCTTGATGCCGGAATTCGCGCTATTCATGCTTCCGGCGCGCCGGTAGCAGGCGAATGGGACAGAGCGCACTGGCCGGGTAACTGGCAGCGTCTGCAGGAAAAATATTTCAAAGACAATCCTGAGGGACTGGTTTCTCTGGGCGTCATGGCCCAGCTGGAGCCGGAATTGTGGGCCGAGGCCCGCCGGCTCGGGCTGCCAATCGTGACCGAATTCTTTGGCGCTGAAATGGCTTCAGAGCTTAAATCACTGCATCAGCAGGGCCTGCTGGGCCCGGACAATATCTTCAATCACTGCACAGCACTGCCTGATGAGGGCTGGGAAATCCTGCGTGAAGCCGGCGTACGAGTGAACGTCTGTCCGCGCTCAGATTCGCACTATGGCATTGAAAGCGGGATGTTTGCCATTGAGGCCGCGCAGCGCCATGGCATCAATCCTGGCCTGAGCGTGGATAACGAAACGTCTTACAGCACAGATATGTTTATGGAAATGCGCGTGGCGTTCTATCTGCAGCGAGTAATGGGTATGCATAAGCAGCACTGCTGTGATTCAGGGCATTCTCTGACAACGCTCCCGGCAGCGCAGCTGCTGAAGTCGGCAACCGTCGATGGTGCGACCTGTGCCGGACTACAGGATAAAGTGGGTAGCCTGACGCCAGGCAAACAGGCCGACCTGACCCTGATTAACGCTGCTGATCTCAATCTCTATCCGAACGGGAATGCCTTCGGGACGGTGGTGCATGCAACTGAACGCAGCAACATCGATACTGTCATGATTGGCGGGCGCATCGTCAAGCAGAACGGCAAAGTTCTGGGCGTGGACAGCGAGCGTCTTCGTGCTGCCATCGATGAATCACGCGAACACCTTTTCGCCGCCGCCGGGTATGAGCCGGACATCTTTGCGGAGAAATTCCTGCCGCTGGTACAGGCAAACTGACAGGGAATAACAGCATGAGCGCGATTTATTACGTAATAGCTTTTGCAGCGGGTCTTGGTATTACCTTGCAGACAACCCTGAACAGTCAGCTCGCAAAAGGACTCGGGGGCGATCCGGTCACCGCCGCGTTCTTTTCCTTTACGGCCGGGGCGTTGAGCCTCGGGATTTACTCGCTGCTACGTGGCGGGTTATTTAGCTCTCTCGCTGCTATTCCTTCGCAGCCAGCATGGAGTCTGGCGGGCGGCCTGATCGGTGCCTGTGCGTTGTTCAGCTACGTGGTGCTGGCACCGAAAATCGGTTTTTCAGCCCTGCTCGGGCTGGCAATCGTTGGGCAGTTACTCTCGTCGCAGATGATTGACCATTTCGGTCTGCTGGGTGCTGTACGGCGACCGGTTTCGCTACTCAAACTGGGGGGCATGCTGGTCATGCTGGCAGGACTCGCCATCATGCTTTTTGGTGACAAACTTTCAGCGCGTTTTTTGCCCTGACAGGGTGGGAATAGCTTGTTACTGCCGTCTGCCATAATGCAGATGGCCTTACGCTTTTGGTCAGGCGCGATGCGAAACTTTTATATGCGGGAGAAATAACATGTTTTCAGTGTCTGCTGATGCCAGAAATTTGCTGGGAGAGTGCCCAATCTGGTGCGAGAGGACACGCAGGATTTACTGGACTGACATTGAAGGCAGCGAGCTGCTTGCCCTTGAAGAAGACACCAGTGTTGTGATGCGCTGGTCCCTGCCTGAACGCCTCGGATCGTTTGCTCTTACTGAACATTCTGACGTTTTATTGATGGGACTGGCGTCCCGATTCGCCTTCTGCGATCTGAATACGGGTATCTTTACGCCGGTTGTGGCGTCACCGGGAGGACCGGGAACACGGACAGGGGATGGTCGGTGCGACCGCGAGGGTAATTTCGTCTTCGGGACCATGGATGACGGATACCCCGCGAAAATCATAGGAAGATTTCACAGGCTAAATGCAGCGACACTCAGCATTGAGACGCTACCCCTGCCTGAGGTGGCCATCCCGAACAGCATCTGTTTCAGTCCGGACGGCAGCACGATGTATTACTGTGACTCGATGCAGGGCCGTATAATGTGCTGTGATTACCCCTCCATGAATAACCAGCGCGTGTTCACTGCAACAGAAGGAAAGGGAGCGCCTGACGGCTCCTGCGTGGACGCAATGGGCTATGTCTGGAATGCCGAATGGGGAGGAAGCCGTGTTGTACGTTATCGTCCGGACGGAACGACGGAGAGTATCCTGCCCTCTCCAGGAGTTCAGAGCACTTGCCCGACACTCGCGGGAGAAGCATTCACAACGCTGTATTGTACCAGTGCCAGCGTGGGTCTTTCTGTGCCGTCAAGGCATGATGGAGCATTGCTAAGAGCGAAATCAGCCGTATTCCCCGGTTTACCGGAGAGCCGGTTTTCAGCGCACACAGCGTAACCGCTTTGCTATCAGTGCCAACAGGGGGAACAGAGTCTTTCTCTTCACCATATTCGGTTAGGCAGGAGAAAGACTCTGGTATTTATTACAGCAGCTTAAATACGATTATAATGAGCTGCCCGGGGTCAGATTTGCATTTATCCAGGCTGCCACGTCGGTAACCGGAATGTTATGGCGTTCATTGAATGTCTGCTTTTTATCCCATGCAACACCCCGCCCCTGTGCAAAAACGGCACGATACTTAGACATCATGTCTTGCGGGTTGAGCGCGAGTTTATCCATCAGATATTGTTCGCTCCATTCCGTGCAGCTGAAAGGACGGCCAAGCGCTGATTGCAGCTTATCTGCTACCTCTGCGCAGGTCAGTGTATCACCGGCGATATACACAATTTCGTTCCGGATGCGAGGAGTTTTAAATACGATCGCTGCCGTCAGCATCCCGATATCATCGGGAGTTGTCAGCGTCATGGTGTTGTCAATACTGCCGAGTGCGTGAACAGTATCGTTCTGCAGATCGACCACACCGAAGTCTGGTTCGAACAAATAGCTCATGAAGATGCCGGTCGAAATGATGACCCACTCAGTTTCATGCTGGCTGCGTAGTAAATCACGCACGTCAATCTGCGCGTCGAAGATGTCTTGTGGACTGCCGCGTCCGATGGCATCAAAATCGGCACCAAACTGCCATGGAAAATAGCGTGGAATCCGCGCCTGCAGGGCCGCCTGCGCCAGTTTCATCGGTGTATTTATGCCGGCCGCGTACCCCGCGCAGCCAACGACTGTGTCAAATTGCGCAAAGAGGCTGGCCAAATCGTCGACAGAACTCATGACGAGATCGCCCGTGACTATATTAATACCGAGGTTTCTGATTTCCGTGATAACGAATTGTTTTCCAGGTTCATCTGACGTTACGGTACTTTCGCGCAGCAGCACGCTGATTTTCGTTCCCTCCACATCTTTTGCCCGAAGGGCAAGATTTCGCAGAACGGGGAGGCCCAGCTCACCGGCACCGAGCACGAGGATATTTTCAGACGTAGTGTTAAGATCTGTTTTGTTCATAATCTGGCCTTACATGAATTGTTGCACCACTCTAGCAATTCATAACAGGCTAAAAAAGAAGGTACATGTATGATACCGGGAGTCAATGAAATGGATCGGGAAGATATTCTTCAGTATTCGCAGGCTGTTTGTAAGGGGCTGAGAGACGATGATGATGGCTTGCGGCGGGAGGTGCTGGCTCATGCCGGAAGTCGCTGGTCGCTGGGTATCGTCAACACGCTTGGCGTTTATGGCAGACTGCGTCATGCCGAAATTGGCAGGCGTATGCACGGAGTGACTCAGCGCATGCTGACGCGTACATTACGACAGCTTGAGCGTGACGGACTGGTTATCCGCCATGATTTCAGTGAAATCCCGCCACGAGTCGAATACGAACTGTCCGATACAGGTATGGAGTTACTTGTACGGATGATCCCGCTGTGGACCTGGATTGTCGATAATGCTGATCGCTTTCGTGAAGACCGGTTGAGATATGAAAAAAATAACAGTAACCCGGGGACGTAACTGGCCATGAATATAAAACATCACTTTTCATGGTTTGTAACGAATACAAGTATCTGAATAGATAAGCCTTCGGATATGTATGTATACAGTAGTCATCCGGAGACAGAACCGATTTCACCGGGCTCGGCCGGGATGGTGTAATTAAAGAGGATTAGATTTTACGTATCTCTATCATCAATATCAGTCGGTGCATATTTCAAATGGGTGTTATAGCGAATTTGATTTTCGCCACCATTAATTCGGCCTTAAAAATTATCTGACAGGATGACCTATCCTTTCAGAATAATAGGTTGACTGGCGAAACAATATTTTAAAAACTGGTGATTTTTTATGATTCCTAAAATAAATAGTGAAGTCTCTTCTGATTATCATGATCTGCCTGGTTATATTCATGGGGCGAAAATTATCCAAGTCGCTTTGACTAAACACCCTATAGACAATATCAGTGATGTGGTTTATGAGACAGTGAAAAACACTCGTTCTGTCAGGCAATTGCATATGTCTTTTCTGGTTCCTCGTACCAAAATTTTGAAACCAGCCATCATCTATTTTCCTGGGGGAGGATTTATGACAGCTGAGCACAATAAATTTGTGGAAATGCGCATGGCTTTAGCGGAGGCTGGCTTTGTTGTTGCAGCGGCAGAATACAGGACAATTCCGGATACTTTCCCTGCGCCAGTGATAGATGCTAAAGCAGCAGTAAGATACCTTCGTCAACATGCCCACGATTATGGAATTGACCCCTCACGAATTGGTGTATTTGGCGATTCTGCAGGAGGATGGCTGGCGCAGATGCTTGGTACCACTAATGGCGATAAATCATTCGATCACGGCGATTTTCTCAGCCAGTCCGCTGATGTGCAGGCTGTGGCTACGCTTTACGGAATATCAGATCTGCGTAACATAGGTGACGGTTTTCCGGATCACCGACAAAAAGTGCATCAGTCTCCTGCAGTCGCGGAGTCACTGCTAATTAATGGTGTGGCTTTCAAGAATTTTGCAGGTGCCTCCATCAGTTCTGTACCTGAAAAAGCGATAAATGCAAGCCCCATAGGACGTCTCAAAGGATGTAAACCTCCGTTCCTAATAATGCATGGAAGTAAGGATACATTAGTATCGCCTAAGCAGAGCGCAACGCTTTACAAAGCCCTTTTGGAATCGGGGAACAAAACGGACTACGTACTTATCGAAGGTGCAGAACACGGTGATGATCACTGGTATCAACCCGTTGTCATAAATAGGGTTGTTGACTGGTTCAGCGGGCATCTTTGTCCTGATAATACATGATGACTGACGCTCTGTTGAATCACTCAAACTGTTGTCAGCAACGTCCGCTTCACGCCCTGAGACATTTGACAAGCTTTTTACGGCATCAGTAAGAGCGATTTTCGCTCTTCCAATGCCAGCAAAATAGTTAGCGAACGTGGAGCACTTACTGGCTCGAAAGCAAAGCGGCAATCATCAAACCGCATGATTCTGGCACAATATTCGTAACCAGTAAGCGCATACCCTGAATCACTTAAAAGTGTAACTCTCTGGGTTCGAATGACTATATCTGGCACAGGCTGTGTGAAAACTCTGCCCTAGAACTGAAGTGCGCGCATCTACGCAAAATCTGGAATTGCTCGACTGGTTAGTTTACGTATGAGCGCAGTTTTCAGCCCTGTTTTAGTCGCAGTTTAATCTACCAAAACAGTTTTCACACAGTCTGGGCTCGGAGCGGACAGGCTCAGGAGTATGATGTCCGCTATAAGCGAACAGCGGAAGTTCGCATAGAATAAAAATGGCAATGTTGCTTACATCGTCAGAGCTGGCAGTGAAATGTTGACCATTTTGCAGGATGTCCGATGAATTCACGCAATGCGTCGAGAAATACCGTGACTCTGGCAGGTGGGTGACGTAACGCGCGTAGCGCATATATTCCTGTAGATACATGTGGTTGCGATGACATTTCCGGAAAGAGTTGTACCAGCGCGCCACTGTTAATCTCATCTCCCGCCACCCAGTCCGGCAGGAACGCGATCCCCATCCCTTCGACCGCTGCCTGACGCATTGCTTCGAAATCATCACAGCCAAACATAGGCAGGCCCGAGTTTTCTCTGGCCGGATGGCCAATCACGCTCGACCAGCAAAGCAGATCCGCACCGTACAGCTTATCGATTAACCGATGTGAGGCGATGTCGTCCAGCGAGGCGGGAATCCCCGCGCTTTCCAGATAGGCAGGGCTTGCGCACAGCACACGTATTTGCGTTGCTATTTTGCTGGCAATCAACGTGCTGTCGGCCATATTACCAATACGGATGACAACATCAAGGCGTTCAGCGACGGGGTCTGCCAACCGTTCGGTCAGATCCAAATCGAAGCTCAGCGCCGGATACTGTCGGGAGAGTTTTGCCATAACCGGCAGCACATAGCGTTTACCAAATGTGGGATAACACGCCACTCTCAGCACACCGGTTACTTCGCCCTTCATTGACGCCAGTTCCTGCTGCGTATCCTCCAGTGAATCGAGGATCCGTCTGGCGCGAATCAGCAACATTTCCCCGGCATCCGTCAGGGTTAAATGCCGTGTAGATCGCAAAAAAAGCGGGGTATCGAGGTATGCTTCCAGCGCATCAATCTGCCGTCCTATCGAGGAGGGCGTGCGTCCGCGACGGCGACCAGCACCCGAAAAACTGCTTTCACGGGCGACATCGACAAAGACTCCAAGGAACTCGGCAAATTTCTCTGATTGCATCTGTGCATTTCTTGCATAGCTGTTGTGGGGAGAAGCCATCTTATCAGTGATGTGCGCTGAACTTAAGATCCCCTCAGCCGAATGACATTACACAAACACGCACACACTGAGGATAACGACCATGCAAAATCATCAATACGATCCCCTTTATCTATTCATCGACGGTGACTGGATTGAAGCGGGCAATCGCGACACTGTCGCTGTGATTAACCCCGCAACCGAAGCCACTATCGGCCGCTTGCCGCTCGCGACCGCCGCCGACCTTGAACGTGCCCTGTCAGCCACCCGTTCTGGCTTTGACATCTGGCGCCGTACCGTGCCTGCCGAACGCGCCCGCATCATGAAGAATGCCGCTGCCCTGATGCGCGAACGCGCTGAACATATTGCCTCGTTGATGACGCTGGAAGAAGGGAAGCCCCTGGCTGAAAGCCGCGACGAAGTATTGCGTGCAGCCGACTATTTTGAATGGTTTGCGGAGGAAGCCCGCCGCATTGATGGGCGCGTTGTACCGTCAAATCGCCCCGGTGTACTGCAACTGGTCAAAAAAGAGCCCATCGGCCCGGTTGCCGCCTTCACTCCGTGGAATTTCCCGGCCATTACCCCGGCACGCAAATTATCAGCGGCGCTGGCCGCAGGTTGTAGCGTGATCCTGAAACCCGGTGAAGAGAGCCCGGCGACGGCGCTGGCTCTGGCACGCTGCCTGGATGATGCCGGTCTGCCTGAAGGCGTACTGCAAATTGTGTTTGGCGTACCGGATCAGGTTTCCGCCACGCTGATCGCCTCACCGGTTATTCGCAAAGTGGCATTCACCGGTTCTGTACTGGTAGGTCGACTGCTGTCTGAGCGTGCTGCCGCCGGTGTTAAACCGATTACCCTGGAACTGGGCGGCCACGGACCGGTGCTGGTTTTTGCCGATGCCGACATTGATGCGGCGGCAACTGGCGGAGCGGCTAACCGTTTTCGGGGCACCGGCCAAATCTGTATCTCTTCAACCCGTTTTCTTATTCAGCGAGGTGTTTACACACAGTTTGTCGAACGCTTCGTGAGTGCGACGGAGCAACTGATTATCGGCGATGGCATAGCGGAAGGCACTCAGGTGGGGCCGCTGGCGAATATCCGCCAACTGGAAAAAATGGAATCGCTGATTGCCGATGCTGTTGCCCTGGGCGCGAAAGTGCTCACTGGAGGGAAACGGCTCAACCGTCCTGGCTTTTTCTTTGAACCTACGGTGCTTACCGATGTGCCGATGGAAGCACGGATCATGCACGAAGAACCCTTTGGCCCGATCGCCGTGATGCGTCCGTTCGACGCGCTTGAGGACGGGCTGGCAGAAGCAAACCGTCTGCCGTATGCCCTGTCAGCTTACGCTTTTACGCGTGACGCCCGTACCGTGCTGGATGTTGGCGATGGCCTTGAGGCCGGAATGATCGGCATTAATCAGTACCGCATGGTGGCGACGGAACTGCCTTTCGGCGGCATGAAAGAAAGCGGACATGGTTCGGAGGGCGGTCGGGAAGGTCTCAGCCATTATCTGGTGAATAAATTCATCAGCCAAATCTAAAACACACTGGCACTAATGACAGAATATAAGAGGAACTGACCATGAAAGCTGTTGATTTTACTCGCCCGCGTGAAGCTGCACGCGCATTTACTCCTAAACTGTCCGGCTTCGTTGAGCAACCACTGTATTCCGATGTCTGGACAGATCCGGACCTGGCACCACGCGACCGTAGTCTGATTACCATCGCCTGTCTTATCGCGCTGAATCATTCCAATGAGCTACCGGCCCACCTGCGTCGCGGCATTGAAAACGGGCTGACCAAAACAGAAATTTCCGCCCTGATTACGCACATGGCGTTTTATGCAGGCTTCCCGGCAGCGATTACCGCTTCTGGTTATGCCAATGCCACGTTTGAAGAACAGGCCTGAACGACGGCTATCCATCTTCTTATTTCGGGAAAGAGAATCATGAAAGCAATCACTTTTGAACAATTCGGTCCGGCCGATGTACTTAATATCAGTGAAGTCGCAGACCCACAGCTGCGCCCCAATGATCTGCTGGTTCGCACGCGGGCAGCGGGGGTCAACCGGGCCGATCTAACTCACCGACGCGGCGGGTATGGCCGCCCTGATTTTGGCGACTCGACGATTATGGGGCTGGAAATCGCCGGTGACGTTATTGCCGTCGGGGAGAATGTAAAAGGCTACAACTTGGGTGACCGTATTATGGGTATCGTCGGGGGCGGGGCTTACGCTGAAATGGCCCGCATTGATTACCGGATGGCTATGCCAGTGCCGGAAGGTATGGACTATATCCATGCGGCGGCCATTGCCGAGGTCTTTGTAACCGCGCATGAAGCGCTTATCCATCTGGGGAAACTGAAGCCCACGGAAACGGTACTGATCCACGCCGGGGCCGGCGGTGTGGGAGGTGCCGCCGTGCAACTGGCGCATGCGACAGGCGCGACGGTAATCACCACCGCGAATGCTGCAGCACACGATCTCGTTCGCCGTCTGGGTGCCGATCACGCCATTGATTACGTGACAGAAGACTTCTCCGAGGTTGTCGCCAGCAGTACGGATAACAAGGGGGTTGATCTTATTCTCGATTTTATTGGCGCGCCTTATTTTGAACGAAACGTGAATGCACTCAACTTTGGTGGACGTCTGGTGCAGATTGGCATCATGGGGGGGATTGAAAACGCGAAGATCCCGCTGGATCGGGTGTTGTATGTTGTACCGCCATCTGCAGATTATCGGTACGGTAATGAAATCGCGTTCGCAAGAAGTGAAACATGAGATGTCCCGTCGCTTTAAAGAGTGCTGGTTAACTCGCTTCGGTAAAGATGGGCTGAGCCCGGTGATTGACAGCGTATTTCCGCTGGCTGAAGCCAGCAAAGCTCACCAGCGTATGGAAGACGGCCTCAATGTCGGAAAAATTGTGTTGACGATGTAGAGGACGCAAACAATAAGGCGACTTTTCCTGCCTTTTCGTCACTAACCCCCTTCGCTATCTGGCATGAACAGCCCGCGCAATATTCTCTGGGCTGTTCAATGTCAGAGGATGTATGAAGTACCGTCAAAAAAGCATCACTAATGGGTTAAAAGTGATACCAGAGTATTGCTGTTACATTGTTTGTCAAAGCTAAGTTCAGATGTCCGCTCATGGCACCAAACTGCTGTAGGCGAAGCCCATCAGGCTGCTTCGAGCGAACAGCTGACAAAAGGCCAAATGACGAAACGTCGTAGACAAGCGGCTGCACAAAAGATCCAGATGCATCCCGTCAGTCCAACAATACGGCAGGTTCGTCTTTCCTGGGTTACATCAACTCTGCTGGAGATTTGTCATGCAAATAAGATGCAAAGCTCGTTTTATCAGCATGTCGAGTATTATTCTGTGAACAATTCTCAGGAGGTAAAATATGAAAAAGCTTCTGGTATGTTGTTTGTTTGGTAATACAGCAAATTCTCTCGCCAAAAGGATGCAGTTGCTGGCAGAAAAAAAGGACTACAATCTCATTATTAGCGCTGTGGGTCTGGATAATTTTGCCAGTGTAGCTCCCGCTTTTGACGGTTTTCTGATTGCACCACACATTCAGTACAAGGTCTCCGAGATTGAAAAAATTGTCGGGGACTCTCGTTCAATTGCAATTATTGAAAGTCTGCCCTATGCGTCACTCAACGCGGAGAAAGTTTTAGCGTTTGTGATGGAACAGATGCCTGAACTGACATTCTGATACCAAAGGCCGCATGGCTTATGCGGCCTCCCCTCTTATGTATGGAGTTTGTGCATAGCGCTGTAACCGACGTCCATAAATTAAAAACTGTGATGTACGTAATTTCCGCTTCTGGCACAGAGCTGTCCACGGCTAGGATCAAGGACAGCTTTGAGCGAACAGCGGAAGTTCGGAACGTATACTTACATCGAGGCGTCTTGAGCAATGGGGTGCAGGTCACTGGCATAAAAGGCGCGTCAGGTTTTCCGTATCCGCTCTGGTACCTTCATTGTCCAATGCACTTATCCGCGACTTCGTTTTCTCGATCTCATGAGAGACTCAGGCGACATCTTCAGCTTTTGCGCATAGGACAATCACCATTCCGCTGGTATCGACCTCCACAATGTCCCCAGGTTCGGCATGCATGCTACTGATGGAGACAGGCTGGTTTACTGACCTGTCCCCTGTCCCTACCGGATCACATAAAGCGACCTCTGGTAAACATCGAATACATATATCATGAGCTGTATCGTGCTGACGTCCGAGTTCGGCATCTTGCTAAGCATCTTAATCGCTTGTGAGCTATGACCTCCTGACGGCATAGAATCTATGCATCTTTAAGAGTACCCAAGTATAGAAGCATAGCTTTCAGTAATTATTGAGTATGAAGGACTGATCAAAAGAAACAATATAGGTAATCATCATAAAAGTTATTTCTCTCGTACTAAATAACCGTTATAGACTGAAATCACGGAACGATTGACCGAAGTGAAATCAACATTCAGCAATTCAATTAACGGGGGAGCGACCATATGGAAATCCACAACCGGACTCCAAATGTATATGACCTGCTTGAAATAAACAAAATCCTACTTTCAACTTCAAATAATGGTGAGTCATTTGAGAAAGACTTACATCTCAATGGATTCATAGAAAAACCATGGGGATATGAGTATAGAGTTTATTGTGATTCTATTTTTGATGTATGGCGCCTTCATATATCAAAGAATCTATCCACTTCAATGCATTGTCATATACTGAAAGTCACCGTCCTTATATGCCTAAATGGTGATGGCGAGACCAGATTTCTTGATGGTACACATCAGGCGTTAAAATCTGGCGACAGCATATATATTGCAAAAGGTGTGTTCCATCAGACTATTTCTGGAAAATCAGGCATCGAATTAATTGAAGTTGAAAACCCAAGAAACAAATTCGACTTACTCAGACTTAAAGATAATTATGGCCGGCAAAATATGGCATATGAAAAGAAATCACAGGAACATGATCTTTTACCTCCTTTGCAACAGATATCTGCAGGCACATTGATCAGAGAACATGACCTACACAAATTAGCATACTTCTCCGTCAAAAATCTTGATAGAAAAATGTTGAATGACGAGGATGATTTTATTTTTATTTCATTAGATGTAAAAAGCCATCTAATGGGAAAAATTCATATCCTACGAGCTAAAGATGCCATCTCAGAAATGTACTGTGGTCAGAATGTATTTTTAATTAACGTCCCGTAACGCAATAAGAAGGAAAATGACATGTCTAATCCGACACGAGTAGTGATAATCACTGGTCCAGGTTTTCAGGATCACGATGTAGTTTATACTTACTATCGTTCTAAAGAGGAAGGATACGATATATCTATTGCAACAAAGGATGGAAGTGCAGTGATAGGGAAATATGGCATCACTGTTCCTATGGATAAAAGATCCAAAGACAATATTAATTTTGATCAACTCAACGCCACTGATTTTGATGCTGTTATTCTCACTGGCGGTCATGAAGCGCCTGATAGAGTTCGCCAAGATCAGAGAGTTAAAGATTTTCTAAAACAGATGGTAACACAGGGGAAAGTTGTGGCTGGGCTCTGCCATGGTCCCTGGATTATGATTTCTGCCGGTATTCTAAGAGACAAACTCGCCTGCGCTTATGTTGGTCTGAAAGACGATAGGGTTAATTCCGGCGCTAACGTAATTGAAGCAGATGTAGTTGTCGACGGGAATATCATAACTTGCTCCTATTATGCCGAATGTGGAAAATTTATGCGTCAGACATTCGATGCAATAGATAGATGGAAGCGCGGAGAAACTCTTAAAGAACCGCTGGTGGTATAATTCGATGTTAATAGCAATGGATTTCGACGGGGTCGTGGTTGATGGAGTAGACGAATGCATGCTAATTACATGGAATGTATTACATGACAGACCTCTCAGTGATTTTAACAAAAATGTACTTCAAAAAAATACCAAGTCTGATGGCTAAACGGTTCAGGAAATTAAGGAATTTTGTACGTCACGACGGTCACTTTATTTCCTCATTCACCGAATTTGGTAATGAGGCTATAGATAATGACAGATTCACTGCCATATATGAATCGATTCCAACTGAAGAAAAGGAAATATTTAGGGATAAGTTCATCCAGTATAGGAACCTGGCAAGAAGTATTTACCCTAGTTTTTGGGCTGAACTACACCGTCCGCTATTGGATGTTTCAAATTTATTTGAAACAGCTAATGATATCTATATTGTGTTGGGAAAGGATGAGGAGTCAATATCATTCATTCTAAGTAAATATGGTTTAAACATACCCGCGAATAAAATTTATGGGAGGATGACCGATAAAAACAAGACTCTCACCTTGCTAAAATCGATAGCCTTCGATAAAAACGAGGAGATTATATTTATTGATGACAATATCCAAAATGTTATTGATGCATTAGATCATGGCATTCAATCATTTTGGGCTAATTGGGGATACAACATCCCTGAGCATAAATTAATGGCCCTTCAAAAAGGAATTAATGAATTTAATACCGAGGATCTCTTGAAATTAGTCAAGAAACCCTCTTAACGCGATATTATTTCAATTTTTCTGTATGAGGAGTAATAACCCATGGCGAAAGAAATACTATGTGGTTTTGGAGTGGGTGTAGATGCCGTTGCAGGCTGGCTATCTTCTTATGGGGGAGAGGATTCTCCAAGCGATATATCTCGCGGTATGTTCGCTGGCGAAGTAGGTACTCCACGTCTTCTGAATCTCTTTGACCAGTTTAATATTCCAACAACCTGGTTTATGCCTGGTCATTCCATTGAAACCTTTCCTCGGCAAATGGAAGCAGTTGTTAATGCTGGACATGAGATAGGGGTTCATAATTACAGTCATGAAAACCCAATATCTATGTCGCCTGACCAAGAAAGAGAAGTCCTTCAAAAGGGCATTGATATGGTCACAAAATTAACAGGGAAGAGACCTACTGGGTATGTCGCTCCATGGTGGGAATTTTCTCCTGTAACCACAGATCTTCTATTAGAAAATGGCATCAAATATGACCATTCACTAATGCATCATGATCATCAGCCTTATTATGTCAGGAAAGGTGATTCCTGGACCAAGATAGATTATTCCAAGACACCGACCGAATGGATGAAACCGCTGGTACGCGGAGAAGAGACGGACCTTATTGAATTACCCGCCAGTTGGACAATCGACGATATTCCTCCTTTCATGTTCATGAAAACAAAACCCAACAGCCAAGGTTTCATGAATCCCAGGGACATCGAACAGTTGTGGAGGGATCAATTCGATTGGGTCTACCGTGAGCATGAATATGCGATCTTTACTTTCACGATTCACCCGGACGTATCTGGACGCCCGCACGTATTAATGATGCTCGAACGCCTCTTAACGCATATGCTTGGTCATCCAGGGGTGAAATTCCTAAAATTGAATGACATTGCAGATGACTTTGCCAAGCGATTGCCACGGATAAAATAATGACACGGCAGCCGATAAGGCTGCCTGTTTTATGTATCTCAAACCATAAATCCGCTATTTTTTGATAGTTCGAGAATTCTGTCTCTGATTCCTGATACGAGTGGGTTACGTAATGAGCTATCAATCCATACCAAATAGATAGAATTTATGGGGAGTCTCTCATGAACATTGACTTCAACGATCTGACCTCCTGCTATGCTTTGGGCGCATAAATACTCAGGCATCACAGTCCAACCAATATTTTCTCGGATCATTCTTTCTAAAATTCGCAAATCCGGTACAGTAATAGACGGACGAAGCAGTGCAAAAAATCGCGAAGAATCCTGGAAAACCTCCCTTATCAATGGTAACTGTTCATCATAAGCTATTAGAGGAAGCTTCGACAGCGTATCAATCACGTCCTCGTTTTCTTTGAAGTTGTCTGCTATAAGTGACGCTACCACAACTATTAACTTTTCCATTCCAATTTCAGCATATCCAAATTTTTGTTTATCCGGCATAGAAGTTGTGAAACCTAGTTGACAACTTCCGTCCAGAAGACAGGTGTATATGCGCTTCCTATTTCCTGTCAAAACTTTAAATTTAATACCTTCATTGAATAGTTTTTTCACCAAGTACGGTAATTTTGACCACATTAATTCTGCTGGCCCGATGAAAGATACTGTCCCCGAGGACTTTCTTGTACGTGATCTAAGCATCGACAACTTCAGTTCAATTGTTTCTAAATCTGAAGCCACCAATCTCGCCAATTCCTCCCCATCCACTGTAGCCACCACACCATGTGAACGACGAGTAAAGAGAACACACCCGGTAAAAGCCTCAAGTGAATGAATGTGGGCAGACATTGCAGGCTGGCTTATGGAGTGACCCCCTTCCCGTAGACATTCGCTGTCCTCACGACGAGGCCTTTTCGAAGGCCTCTGGACTGACGCCTCCCAGGTGACTGTGGCGTCGGGTCCGGTTGTAGAACACTTCGATATAATCAAATATATCAGCCCGGGCCATGTCCCGGGTTTTATATATCCGCTTTCTGATGCGCTCTTTTTTTAGCGAACTGAAGAAGGATTCTGCCACGGCATTATCCCAGCAGTTGCCGCGCCGGCTCATGCTGGGTGACAGGTTATTAGCCTGGCAGAACCGTCGCCAGTCATCGCTGCCGTACTGGCTGCCCTGATCGCTGTGCACTATCACGCTTTCGGCAGGTTTACGCCGCCAGACGGCCATCAGCAGCGCATCCAGTGCAAGTTCACGCGACAGCGTCGGTTTCATTGACCAGCCCACCACATTACGGGCAAACAGGTCGATGACCACGGCCAGATAGAGCCAGCCCTGCCAGGTCCGTATATAGGTAATATCCGTTACCCAGACCTGATTGGGTTTCACAACCGTGAACTCCCGCAGCAGGCGGTTAGGTGCTATCAGTGACGGACGCCCTCTGGTCCCACGGGGTATCTTGTAGCCATGTACGGCCCGTATCCTGTTTTGCTTCATGATCTTGGCTACCCGGTTTCTGCTGCATGCTTCACCGACTTCACGTAAGTCGCAGTGAACCCTGCGATAGCCGTAAACACCGCCGCTCAGTGCATAAGAGTCGCGGATTAATTTCAACAATCGCTGGTTATCCTTTTCTCCTGCAGAGACAGGACAATGAAGCCAGACGTAAAATCCGGCACGGGCAACTTTCAAAACCCGACACATCGCGGCGATCGACCATATATCACGGTGATCGTTGATGAAGCGGTACTTTAGTCGGGCTCTCTGGCAAAGTACCGCGCTGCCTTTTTAAGAATATCCCGTTCTTCCTCAGTACGCTTAAGCTGCGCTTTCAGCCTGAGAATTTCCGTTCTGGCATCCAGTAAGTCCTGAGCCTGATGCCCGTTATTATCAGGTTTTACTGAACGGACCCATTTGTAAAGACTGTGCGCCGACACGCCGAGGCGTTCTGAAACGTCAGCAACGGAATAGCCCCGCTCAGTGATCTGGCGGACCGCTTCTTCTTTAAATTCAGGGGTAAAACGTGGTGTGCCCATAGACTCCTCCTATGCTCAAAATATAGGTCAGTTTTGTCTATGGGCTCGGGGTCACTCCATTATGAGGCAAAAAAGTGTCTACGAAACCCGGGTCTATTCATACTTCGATGCCACGTCTTTGATCGAGTTGCGTATCTGATGAATAACGCACAGTTGCACTTCAGTCTGTGGATAAATGCTGTTAATCGCCTCAGGGAAGCCGGTCAGTCCGTCCACGCAATCGATCAGGATATCTTCAACGCCACGGTTTTGCATGCCACTCAGTATGGATAACCAGAAGTTAGCGCCTTCACTTTCCGACAGATACAGGTCCAATACTTCTTTTTTGCCTTCCAGATTCAGTGCCAGAACGGTATATACAGCCTAGCTCTGGTAATGGCTTTCTTCGCGGATTTTGTAGTGACTGGCATCCAACCAGACAAAAGGATAGACCTTCACAAGGGGTCGCTGCTGCCACTGTTTAAATTCGGGGATATCTTTATCGGTGACCGCACTGATGGTGGCGCTGGACACGCTTAACGCTTATAAATCCTCAATTTCCCGGCCGATATCCTGATAGCTCATCCCCAGAGCGAACAGGCGGATGATCTTACGTTCTATCCCGTTGGAGAGTTTGGTCCGGTGCTTTTTTACCAGTTGCGGTTCAAACGTGCCGTTGCGATCACGCGGTGGTGCCAGTTCAAAACTACCGGTCGGTGTTTTGAGGTCTTTTTTACCAGAGCCGTTTTTACGGTTAGCTTCATTAGGTTTAACTAACTATTGACTGTTTCATTTTAAAGGAACTGTACGCATCCATTTACATAAATTTACCAGCATACTCATGCAGTGTTCTACTTGTTCAATAGCAATAAACTCATCCGGCTTATGCCCCTGCGCCATGCTGCCTGGCCCGCAAATCAGGGTGGCAATCCCCGCTTCATCAAACAATCCCCCTTCGGTGCCAAACGCCACGGTTGAGAAATCATTGCTGCCACTCCATTGCGCCAGCCACTGCGCGAATTGCGATTGCGGATCGGTGAGCAGGCTAGGATAGTAGCTCAGCGGCTGAAAACGGATCGCGCTCTCGGCTGCCACCGCCTGCATTTGCGGTAACAATTGCTGTTGCGAGAACAGCTCGACCTCGGTCATCACACCCTGAACATTAGCGCCCGGCAGATAGCGGATTTCAAAATCAAACTGACAATCCTGCGGCACGATGTTCAGCGCGCTGCCGCCCTGAATCATACCGGTCTGGAGCGTGCTATAGGGGGGATCAAAACGCGCATCCTCGATCTGCTTCAGTTGCTGCGCCGCTGCGCCCAGCTGGTTGATAAGCCTGGCCGCGTATTCGATGGCATTGACGCCAGAGGGTGCATAGGCCGAGTGACAGGCGCGGCCATGCACCTGACAACGCATCGCCACCTTGCCTTTGTGTCCATACACCGGGCGCATTTCTGTCGGCTCGCCGATGATACACATGGCGGGTTTTTCCGCAGACGCGCGCAGATAGTCCACCATGCTGCGCACCCCGAGGCAGCCCACTTCCTCATCATAGGAAAAAGCCAGATGCAGCGGCAGGCGCAACGGCTGGGTCAGAAAGTTATCCAGCGATGCCAGCACGCAGGCCAGAAAGCCCTTCATGTCGGCACTGCCACGGCCATAGTAGCGCCCTTCCTGTTGTGTCAGGGCAAACGGCGGCAGCGTCCATTGCTGACCATCGACCGGCACCACATCGGTATGACCGGACAACATCACCCCGCCGTCACCGCCCGGTCCCAGCCGGGCATACAGATTGGCTTTGCGCCCGCTGTCATCCATGATGCGTTGCGACGCGATACCCCGTTGCGCCAGAAAATCTTCAATCCAGGCAATCAACGCCAGATTGGATTCGCGGCTGGTGGTATCAAACGCCAGCAGTGCCGCGAGGATGTCGCGTACCGCGTTACTCATCGCCGGGTACGCCATAGCTCGGGGCATCGCGTGGATCCAGTGCCCGGGTGACGTAAGCCTGCATCTGCGGTTCATACGCCAGCCACAACTTGTGCAGCTCTGCCAATGGGTTTTCTTCTGCCCAATCGACGCGCAGGTCCACCAGCGGCCAGGTGTAATCATCGACTACTTTCACGGCAGCAGAATGCACCGGCCCCGCCTCACCACCAGCGTCGATCCCCGCCTGCAACGCCGTAATCAGACGACTGGTGAGTTCACCGGTGGTGGCTTCAAAAGCCGTCACCATTGCGGCGATCACCGCTTGCTCCGCCAGCATATTGCCTGCGGCCACGCATTCTTTGCCCTGCACCACATGATAAATACCCAGCGTCTTGTCACCGCTAAAGGCGGCGCTGCGACCGCTGGCGTCAATGACAGTCACCTGGCGATACTCGCTAAAGCGATCTTCTGCCAGCGCGCTTTTCAGTGCCTGTTCCGGCGCTAACCCCGCCTCCAGCCGCGCCAGAATCTGCTGCCCCAGTGCCGGTAATGTAATGTTCTGGCTGGATACCGCCCCCACTCCGGCCACCAGCCACGGGCAACGCGCGCCGACGGCAATGCTCGACGAGCTAATGGCGATACCGAGTTGGCCGGACTCCGCACAGCGTGCGGCAATCGAAAGCGTCATTTCGCCTCCCAGTCATCCGGGATCACCGCAATCACATCAATTTCCATCAGCCACTGCGGCTGTGCCAGCGCCGAAACCACCAGACCAGTTGAAATCGGAAACACCCCTTTCAGCCATTTGCCCACTTCCTGGTAAACCGGCTCGCGATAGCGTGGATCGGTAAGATAGGTGGTGGTTTTCACGATATGGCTCAGGTCGCTACCGGCTTCTTCCAGCAGCTGTTTGAGGTTTTTCATCGCCTGTTCGGTTTGAGCGCGGGGATCGCCCAGCCCGACCAGATTGCCTGCAAAATCGGTACCGACCTGGCCGCGCACGTAGACGGTATTACCAGCGCGTACCGCCTGGCAGAGATCGTTGTCCAGCGTCTGATTCGGATAGGTTTCTTTGGTGTTGAACATACGAATACGTTGATGAGTAGGCATAACAGTTCCTTAAAGCGAGTCAGAGGGAGCGCGGTAATGCTGGTACTGGCGCTGGATAGCGATCTGGTCAGCAATAAATTTGGCATCGTGCCAGACGCCCCAGATAAAGGTGGAACCACGACGTGACAACCACGGCAAGCCGAGAAAATAGACGCCAGGCTCGCTGGAAACACCACGATGATGCTGCGGTCTGCCCTGGTCATTAAAGGCATTAACCTTCAGCCAGCTGTAATCGGCCACGTAGCCCGTCGCCCAGATAATGCTGGTGATGCCAGCTTCGGCCAGATTAAGTGACAGCTGCGGATGGGTTACGCAGGCGGGGTCTGGCAGGAACTCACGTGCTTGCGGTTCAGGCGGTAAATCAAGACCGTTACGGTCGATATACGCGTCAGCAGCATCCAGCAATGCGAGATAATTAGCATCGCCGCGCGCAATATTCACCGCCAGGTCATCCTGAAAACGTACGGTGTTAGCGGTGAAACTTTCAGTCAGGCCAACGAGGTTAACGCCCTGCGCCGCCAGACGACGGAAATCGACGGTATGCCCACCGCGTGCGCCACTGACGGCGATGGTGACATGCTCTTTGCCCGGCTGGCTGGCTGCGGCATCCCACAGACCGAGTACCCCAAGCCACCAGCAGAAGTCCCGGCCACGGTAGGAACGTGGTGGACGATCGTGCGGTCCCACCGACAGCCATACGGGCTTACCGGCACGTTGCAGCTCATCAGCAATCTGCACGCCGGAAGAACCGGCACCAACCACCAGCACGCCCCCCTGCGGCAGCTGCTGCGGATTTTTATAGTCTGCCGAGTGCAGCTGTTGTACCTGGCTATGCTGAGGAGCAATCGCCGGGATGACCGGACGCTGGAAAGGACCGGTAGCGGCCACGATACGCTGCACATTGATCACGCCTGCGGAGGTGGTGACGGTGAAACCACTGCGCCCCTGATTGCGTTCAGCGCTTAACACTTCGACGCCAGTATGAATCGGTGACTGGTTCATGGCGGCGTAGCTGACAAAATAATCGGCAACCTGTTCTTTCGCCACGAAGCTGTCAGGTGAGCAGCCGGGAAACTCCATCCCCGGAAAGCGGTCATGCCAGGCCGGACCGTTGGCAACCAGCGAATCCCAGCGACGACTACGCCAGGATTCGGCAATCCGATTTTTCTCCACTACCAGATGCGGAATGCCCAGACGCGTCAGGTGTTCGCTCATGGCAACCCCCGCCTGACCCGCGCCAATAATCAGCGTATCTGTTTCAGTTTTTAATGATGTCATTTCAACGTCCTTCATCCCGCATCACGCAGGGGATTAACCACTTAAGAAGGACCCAAGACTATTGGAGCACGTGCAGGCGGTAAAATATTATAAAGTGAGCGTCTGGATAGAAAATATTTAACCTGCTGGCAACCTTGTCCGCCGAAATAAAATACAAAGCCCTGTTAAAGCCGCATCCGCTCTGCACAGGCAAGATAAAAAGGTGCTGAGATAAATCAAATTAACGCGATTCACAGACAACATTTTTACTTATTAATTTTGCAAAATTGACGATATTTAATATTGCCAACGATGCTTCAGTGACGAGCAGACGCGCACCAAAATAAGGCATTCAGCCAGAACGTGGCATTTTAGATGTTAATAATCAAATAGTTAATTAGATTCAAAAATATCTCACCTGTCATTCTTTAACGTTCCAATTTGGGGCAGCCAATCCATAAGCGAGATTGCATCTTTTTTTTATATTAGTTGGCTATATTTTTCTTCATTTCTCTCTATAGCCAACTGTTGCAACATCCCATCAACGTTATTTTCACCCCTCCCAATTTTTTGGGTGGTTATAACCGCAGCCATGCGGCAAGCCTGCAAATGACTTTGTTGAGATAACTATGATGACAAACAACCCAAAAGATAATGCTGTTGCAACCACAATAGAGTTGAGCACCATCCAGCCCATTCCCGCGCATGAACGTCATGGCAAGCCACGGGATCTTTTTACCATCTGGTTTGGTTCAAACATCATGTTGCTTACCGTGATTACCGGTGCGCTGGCGGTGAGTATTTTCCACTTATCTTTTATGTGGGCCACCCTCGCCGTATTGATTGGTAACCTTGCCGGTGGGCTGTTTATGGCATTGCATTCCGCGCAGGGGCCACAATTAGGTGTGCCGCAGATGGTGCAAACCCGCGGCCAGTTTGGTTCTTATGGTTCCGTGCTGGTGGTGGCGTTAGTCGTCATCATGTATATCGGCTTTCTGGCATCGAACCTGGTGCTGGGCGGTCAGTCACTGCACGCCATCTACGCACCGGTTTCTACCGATACCGGCATCCTGGTTTCTGCGGTACTCAGCCTGGTCGCCTGTGCCTTCGGTTATAACCTGATTCATGCCTACACCAAGGTGATGTCGTGGGTATCCGGTATTATTTTGCTCGCGGCCTTTGCGTGGATTGTTTTCGTGCATGGTCTGCCGACTGATTTTCTCGCACGTAATGGCTTTAATCTCAGCGGATTCCTCGGTGCCATTTCCATCGCCGCGTTATGGCAGCTGGCCTATGCGCCTTATGTATCCGATTATTCCCGCTACATGCCAAAAGATATCAGCGAAAAAAGTGTCTTCTGGTGTAGCTACCTGGGATGCGTACTGGGTTCATTGTTCCCGATGATTCTTGGCATTCTGGTTTCTATTTGCATCGTGGATGGTGATTTAATCACCGGCATTGTGAATATGACCGGCGGATTATCCTCCACCGTAATTATTGTGTTTGCCTTAGGCATTGCCGCGACCAATGCAATGAACCTCTATTGCGGCGTGCTCTGCACCCTGACGCTCGGCCAGACATTCCTGCCTAAATGGTCGCCACTTTCTGGCGCCCGCATTGTGGTTTCGATTGTCACCATCCTTATCGAAGTGCTGATTGCGATTTATGGTCAGGAAAACTTTCTGGTCAATTACACCAACTTTATTCTGATGCTGCTGTATGTGCTGGTGCCGTGGACGGCAATTAACCTGGTTGATTACTATCTGGTGGCCCACGGTAATTATGATGTCGCTTCATTCTTCCGTCGCGACGGTGGCATATACGGTTACTTCAATTCAAAAGCCATTTTCTGTTATCTGCTGGGCATCATCGTCGAGATTCCCTTTATGTCTACCGCCATCTATACCGGCCCGGCAGCAAATATGTTAGGTGGTGCCGACATCTCCTGGATTATTGGTTTAGCCATCGTCTCACCTGTTTATTATTTCCTCTGCCGTACTCAGGCAGTGGCGCAAACCTCTGTTGCTAAATAATCACCGGAATGACTATGAACAATAGCAAGACCTATGACTACATCATTATTGGTGGTGGTTCCGCAGGTTCAGTACTGGCCGCCCGGCTTGCAGAGCAGGCAGATCTCAAGATCTGCCTTATCGAGGCCGGTAGCCGTGATGAAACCCCGCGTATCCAGACGCCTGCGGGCACCATCACCCTGTATAAAAGCAAAAAGTTCAGCTGGAACTTTTATTCAACGCCACAAAAAAGCCTGGGGGGACGGCAAATCCACGTCCCGCGCGGCAAGGCGCTGGGTGGTTCCTCATCCATGAACAGCATGATTTATATTCGCGGATTACCTTCTGATTATGACCGCTGGGAACAGCAAGGTTGTGAGGGCTGGGGCTGGAATAATGTCCTGCCCTGGTTCAAACGATCGGAAAAGAATCTGCTGTCTCAGGACCCGGCATATCATGGTTTTAACGGCGAATTACTGGTCGATAAACCGCGCGATCCCAATCCGGTATCAGCGCTGTTTGTCGCGGCGGGCAAGCGGGTCGGATTAGCGGAGAACACCGACTTTAACGGTAAATCGCTGGCGGGGGTCGGCATTTACAACGTCACGCAAAAGGATGGCAAACGGTTATCATGCTATCGTGCATTTTTGCATCCCCATATTGGGCGCAGCAATTTGACCGTGATGACTGACTGCACCGTGCAAACGTTGATCATTGAAGACAAAGCGGTCAAAGGCGTGCGAATAACTGAGCATGGCCGCGATCAACCCACGTCAATTCTCTGCCGCCATGAAGTCATCCTTTCGGCCGGCTCGATCGGCTCACCGCATATTCTGCTGAAATCAGGTATCGGGCCTGCTGCCGAACTTGAGGCCGCAGGTATTCCGCTGGTGCACCCTCTTCCCGGGGTGGGCAAAAATCTTCAGGACCATCTGGATGGTCTGGTCACCGTGCGTTCCAGAAACCCTCTGACGCTTGGTTTTTCCCTCGCCGCCTGGAAACCGATCCTGACATCCCCCTTCCAGTATCTCTTTCGTCGCAAAGGTTGGCTAACCACCAATTATGTTGAAGCCGGTGGCTTTGCCGCGACAAAACTCAGTAGCGATGAACCCGATATTCAGTTCCATTTTGTGCCGGGTTATCGCAGCCATCGTGGCCGTTTATTTGAATGGGGCCACGGCTATGCGATTCACACCTGCGTTTTACGTCCGCGGTCGATCGGCGCGTTGCAGTTAAAGCGTGATGGGCAGATCGCTATTGATTTTAATTTCCTCGCCGATCCTTATGACGCCAGCGTGCTGGTGGAAGGGATAAAAGTGGCAAGGAATATTCTGGCTCAGCCGGAATTCAATGCATTGCATGGCGAAGAGATGCTGCCGGGCAAACATATCCAGACTGACGAACAGCTGCATCAATACGTCAAAGAATATTGCGCCACGGTTTTCCATCCGGTTGGCACCTGCAAGATGGGGCGGGATGAAATGAGTGTTGTCGCACCGGACACTCTCAAGGTATATGGCGTGGAAAATTTGCGCGTGGCAGATGCATCAATTATGCCGACGCTTATCAGCGGCAACACCAATGCGCCTTCAATTATGATTGGCGAACGTGCGGCAAGCATGATCCTGCAAGGAACGCCGGTAGCTGAGACCGAGACGAATAAGGAGAACGCTTATGCATAATCGTGATTACTGGCAAGGTCTGCTGAACCAACAACGCTTTAGCACGCATGCCCTTATCGGGGGTAAACCTTACTTCGCCAAAGCGGAGAAAACCTGGGCGGTGGTGAATCCCGCCACCAATGCAGTGTTAGCGGACGTCACCGCTTGCCAGGCTGAGGATATTGACGCTGCGGTGCGTTCAGCACGCCAGGCATTTACCTCTGGTATCTGGTCTGAATGTCCTTTAGCGCAACGCAAAGCCGTGCTGCGCAGGCTGGCGGAGCTGATGCTGGAGCACCGGGAAGAACTGGCGCTGCTGGAAAGCGCAAGCATGGGGAAACCGGTGCTCGATGCCTATAACGTTGATGTGCCTGGTGCTGCTCATGTGATGGCCTGGTACGCAGAAAGTATCGATAAGATTTATGACGAGGTTGCCCCCACCCGTCCGGGTACCCTGGCAACCATCACCCGTGAACCTGTCGGCGTGGTTGCCGCCATTGTGCCGTGGAATTTTCCCCTCGATATTGCCGCCTGGAAAATTGGCCCAGCGCTGGCAGCCGGAAATAGTGTGATCCTGAAACCCTCGGAGAATTCGCCTTTCACCGCACTGAAACTGGCAGAACTAGCGCTGGAGGCCGGGTTGCCCGCCGGGGTGTTAAACGTTGTTACCGGGCTGGGGATCGAAGCCGGTGCTGCGCTGGGCCAGCATAACGATGTTGATGTGCTGACCTTTACCGGTTCAACCGCGGTGGGCAAAGCCTTTATGGCCTATTCCGGCCAATCCAATTTGAAGCAGGTGTGGCTGGAATGTGGTGGCAAAAGCGCCAACATTATTTTTGCCAATTGCCAGGATCTCGATTTAGCCGCCGAAAAATCCGCCTTCGGTATCTGTTTCAACCAGGGTGAAGTTTGTTCAGCTAACTCCAGATTATTAGTTGAGCGTAAGATCTATCCCGACTTTATGGCGAAGTTGATCACGAAGTTGCACGGCTGGCAACCTGACCACCCGCTTAACCCCAATGCGAGGATGGGCGCGATGGTTTCGACTGCGCATAAAGATAAGGTGATGGATTTTATTCAGACCGCAGTGACTCAGGGCGGTATTGTGCGCGCGGGTGGCGAGCAACGCGAAATCGAGACAGTCGCTAACTACATCCTGCCGACGGTGATTGAGATTGAAAGCGAAAACGTTAACTTATGGCGTGATGAAGTATTCGGTCCGGTGCTCGCGGTAAAAGTCTTTGATGATGAGTCGGAAGCCATCGAACTGGCGAATAATCATATTTACGCCCTTGCTGCGTCTGTATGGTCGGACGACCTGAATCAGGCACATCGTGTGGCGCGCAAACTGAACGCCGGAACGGTGTCGGTCAACACCGTTGATGCGCTGGATGTGACCGTTCCTTTTGGTGGCAATCAGCAATCGGGTTTTGGCCGCGACCTGTCTTTACATGCCTTTGATAAATTCACCAAATTAAAAACCACCTGGCTTGAATTACGTTAAATACAACTGACGTTTGCTCTACCCGCAACGGGTAGAGTAACAATTTAATGGCTGCTGACGGCCGGAGTTAATTCAACACTGCGGCAATAATCCATAAATAACCGCGTGGGCCGCGTGGGTTCATTATTTTGCAGATAAGCCATAATCAGCGTCGATGCCGCCATTTCATCGATAATATCCAGTTGCACCAAGCGCTGCCCATCGTATGTCATATCCGAACAGGGCCGGGTCACCAGCACCGAAAAGCCCAGCCCCTGCCCGACCATGCACCGCACCATTTCAATTGACGGAGAGCTATAGGCCACTTCAGGGTAATAACCATTCTCTTTGAAAATGCTGATAAAGTAATTTTTGCTGGGTACCGCATCCAACAGGATCATCGGTTCGCTTGCCAGTTCCTGTAATGTCACCGCACTTTTTTTCGCCAGCGGATGCGCCGCCGGTAGCAGCGCATAGGGTTTATGCGGCGCATTCAGCGGTTCTTTCTGAATCGCGTTGTCCAGGTCAAGATCGTAGAGAAATGCCATGTCAAAACGGCCACGATGTAAACCGTGCATCAGCTCATGCTGTTCACCGTCGTACAGCTGAATATTGATTTCCGGATAGAGTTTTTTGAAACCTGCAATCAGCTTGGGCATATACAGCGGAGCCGCCGATTCAAAACAACCCACGGCGATGGTGCCGCAAACCAGCTCATTTTCTGCGCGTGAACTTTGCTCAAACTCATAGGACAACCGCAGCAACTCCTTTGCTTTTTCGTAGAACCGTCTCCCACTGGAGGTGAGCGATACGCCCTGTGCATGATGGCGAATGAACAGCTGCTGTTCAAAAGCGTCCTCAAGGTTTTTGATGGCGACCGAAATCGAAGGCTGGGCGATATGCAGCTGGCGTGACGCTTCGGCGATGCTTTCGGTCTCAACCACAGTGACGAAATATTTAAGTTGCTTGAGTGTGAAATGTGTCATGAAAAAACCTTTATAAAATATCTTCGCGTTAACATTCTAAATAGTCTCATTCTATCTAATTTTAATATGCAATATTTGCGCCATAGTTAAGAGCTACATTGTTATTCTAAAATTTAAGCTTCAGTTCGCCCTTCTGTAGATAGACATAACCATGGGTGTAACGCGACTACCGTTATGCGTTGAAGCCTGGGGGGGTAGAAAACGTCACAAGTAGCGTAGCTACTCATTGTGGTATTTATCGGTGGCAATGACTCAGCCAGAAGCCAATGTTTCTTAAATGCTTCAGTTTAAGATGTAGAACCTCTGCTCCCAACACCGCTGCCGACGTGGAGGCTAAAATGTCAATTTATGAATCTATATGGATTGCTGCCGAAACAGCATGACATTTCGTCTTCCGCCCGAGAACTAAGGATTACTGCTAGTTAGTCATATTGGTTTTTGTAATAGCCCCATGCTCGCAAATGCGACCCAGTCAGAGGAGCCAATTTCCTGTTTGCATGCATCTTTGCGAATCCTTATCTGATATTGATTCAAGAGGTTAGCGTGAAAACTCTTCCCGGTGCATTTTGATTTTACCCTCCGCATCGGGAAAAATTGGTGGTCAAATCTGGGGTCAGGTTAGTTCGATGACGGAGTGACCCCCAAATGTCCCTTAACGACTCAAAAATCCGCACTTTAAAACCATCCGCAAAACCCTTCAAAGTTTCTGATTCTAACGGTCTGTACCTTCTTATCAAACCAGGCGGCTCACGTCACTGGTATCTTAAATATCGTATAAACGGCAAAGAATCCCGCATTGCACTGGGTGCCTATCCTGCCGTCTCCCTGTCTGATGCCCGCCAGCAGCGCGAAGGTATCCGTAAGATGCTGGCGCTGAACATCAACCCGGCACAGCAGAGGGCTGCTGAACGCAGAGCCTGCACACCAGAGAAGGTGTTTAAAACAGTGGCGCTGGCATGGCATAAAAACAATAAAAAGTGGTCGCAGAACACCGCTGACCGTCTGCTTGCCAGCATGAACAACCATATCTTTCCTGTAATTGGTCATCTGTCCGTCACGGAGCTTAAACCCCATCATTTCATTGACCTGCTGAAAGGTATTGAGGAAAAGGGCCTGCTGGAAGTCGCGTCCCGCACGCGGCAGCACCTCAGTAACATCATGCGCCATGCGGTCCATCAGGGATTTATCGACACCAACCCGGCAGCAAATCTTGATGGCGTGACGGCTCCCCCCATGAGACACCACTATCCCGCCCTGCCGCTGGAGCGGCTGCCTGAATTGATTGAACACATTGAAGCATATCATCAGGGCCGTGAACTGACCCGGCTTGCTGTCCTGCTGACGCTGCATCTGTTCATTCGCTCCAGTGAGCTGCGCTTTGCACGCTGGTCAGAAATTGATTTCATAAACAGAATTTGGACGATACCCGCCACACGCGAAGCCATTGTGGGTGTGCGTTATTCAGGGCGCGGTGCAAAAATGCGCACTGCTCATATCGTGCCCCTCTCACAGCAGGCTATAGCTATTCTGAAACGGATTAAGGAAATATCCGGGGCTTACGAACTGGTCTTCCCCGGCGACCATAACCCGTACAGGCCGATGTGCGAAAACGCGGTTAATAAAGCACTGCGCCTTATGGGATTCGACACGAAACAGGACATCTGCGGACATGGCTTTCGGGCAATGGCATGCAGTGCCCTGATGGAGTCTGGCTTATGGTCGCAGGATGCAGTGGAACGCCAGATGAGTCACCAGGAGCGCAACACCGTGCGTCTGGCTTACATTCATAAGGCTGAGCATCTGGAAGCCCGCAAGGCGATGATGCAGTGGTGGTCAGATTATATCGATACATGCCGGGTCGCATACGTACCACCTTTTAACACAGGGCGGGATAAAAACAACGAAGCTGCATGACCAATAACAAAAAGCTGTATCAGCATACCCTGGTACGGCTTTATTCATTTCTGATGGCTTGCCAACCCCTCCACCCCGACCCGTCGCTGCCTGTAGAAAGCTGTTACACAACAACAACACGCTTGCGCCGTCAGCCCTGGCGTGCCATTTCATTTGAGAGCAAGGATCATCCCTACTGCCCCAGCGACGAGAACGGCATCAATGAGAAGCTCGAACGTATGCGTCTGGAGTTTCTGGACGAGACGTTTCGCAATCATCGAACCGACGAACAATGCGATGCCGATGGCAAGTCCATGTGTGAGGACAGGCTGCGCGAGTGCGCCCGATATACCGAACGTAGCTAGCTTGCCAGCGTAGAGCAGGATTGCGCTTGCCGCCTCTGATCCCAAAAATACGCCTCCACTCATTCCGTACCCGGTAAATACCGGCACGCTGAGCGGCCCGGTGGACAGCACGAATCCGGTCAGAAACCCGACAATCGCCCCGGCAAAACTCATGTGCCAGAGATTCAAGTGGAGGTTCGATCGTCTGATGAGACGGCGCAGCGGGATCATCGCAAGGAAGAAAGCTGCCAGGAATACCTCCACTGTGCCAGGAGAAATCGTAAGTAACGTGTGCGCCCCGAGAACAGCCGCAGGAACTCCCGCCAACGAATAGGCAAACACCGGTCGCCAACGAATCTCATGCCACCAGACAATCACCCGTCCGATGTTGCCGAAAAGGGAGGCGATCGCCATAACAGGCACAGCAATCCGTGGCCCGTACGTGGCGACGAGGACGGGCAGCATGATTAACGACGAGCCAGTGCCGACGACACCGCTGAGTACTCCGGCACCGAGAGCGACGAAGAAGAGAAGTAAGAGTGCAATCATCGGCTTTAAGATCAACCAGGGCCATCGCTCGCAGCCGCAAGAAGCGGTACCAGGATGTCGCTGATCGGCGTTGGAATGCTGTGAACCCGGCCGCGACGCGCAATGACGCCGTTGCGGATATCCCATTCAAGCGGTCGGCCAGCTTCTCGATCCGTGAGGATGGAGGTGCTCATGTCTGCAGGAGCCGCCCGGAACTTATCGAGGATCTCCTGCGGCACTTCGTCTCCGAGTTCAGCGCCCTCTGCACGTGCCACGGCCAGGCATTCCTGCAGATAAGCCAGCGTAAGCCTGGCGATATCAGCACGGCCAAACATGCCTGAGCGGCGGTGCGTGAGTGCCATGAGTCCAGCCACCGCATTCTGCATCAGCTTGCGCCAGGCCAGGGAGCTCAAATTCGCGGCCAGATCTACGGAGCACCACGTGCCTTGCAGCGCTGCGGCCACTACACGGGAAGCTGGTGCGTCTGGCACGCTGAGGCGCGCCTCACCACGCAAGCGTACCGAGCCATCGGACTGCGCTTGAGCAGGGAACCACACGACAGCGGGAACGATCTGTCCGGGCAGAGAGTACGTAGCGAGCCTGTCCAACTGTTCGACCCCATTCTGGAGCACGCATATAACCGTCTCCGGGCCAGTCAACGCCCTGAGCCATTCTGCTGCCGCGTCGATTTGTGTGGACTTGACTGCCAGAAAGATAAGATCAACCGTGCGAGTGATTTGTGCCGGATTCGTCTGTACCGGACCGGGTACGGTGATAAAGCGGTTGCCATCTTGCAAGGTCAGGCGATCGCGGGGAGTACGTCCACACAGCAATGGTGTGCGGCCGACTTCGTGTAACGCCGCCGCGACTGTTGTGCCGATGGCACCTGGACCTAAAACAGCAACAACTGTATTGATTTCAGTGTTCATGAATGTGGACTCCTTGCAACAGAATCTAATTACGTGGTGGTTGTGCCCTTCCCAAAGGACATGTAATATATTACATATGAATAAAGAAAATGGTAATAGAATTTCAGAAGGTGAGCAGCGGTTACAGCAATGGCTTGGCAGCATTCACGCCCGAAGCGGCGACCTCGCTGCAAGTGAGGCTAAAGTTGTCGATCTCCTGCTTGTCGATCCTTTATTTGTCGGTACAAGCACGGCAGCACAGGTTGCCACCCGTGCTGGTGTATCACCGCCGACAGTAATACGCGCTGCACGAGCGATCGGGTTCACCGGGTTCACTGAACTTAAGATAGAGATTGCCCGGGCTCGTGGCACTGCCCAATTCTTTGCCCCGCCTGAAGTTCTTACAGCGGATGCGACGCTGGCATCAGTGCTGGAAACATCAATTCGTGCTGGTGTAGACGCACTGACTGCGCTCAGCGGTGCTATCGAAATCTCCGCACTTGATGAGGCGGTCGATTTAATCCAGAGCGCACGCCAGGTATTTGCATTTGGTGCTGGTCCCTCTGCGACGGTTGCCGCTGATGCGGTCTTTCGTTTGCGGACGGCGGGTGTGATAACCGTCAGTATCCAGGATTATTTATCAGCGATGATTGCTGCTCGTCTACTCGGTCCAGGCGATGTCATCATCGTCGTCAGTTCAACAGGGCGCACATCATCCACACTCTCCATCGCTGATGCAGCATCCTCGGCAGGAGCATCGCTTATTGCAATAACTAACCAGTACGATACCCCACTGGCGACACTCGCCAACGTTTCGCTCGTTGTTGGCGGAATGCCACTCCCGGCACAGATGGCCGCTGCCGGGAGTCGACTGGCCCAGCTCGTCGTTATTGATACGCTGGTCGCTGCTCTCACTCTGCGGGATAAAGAACAAAGTCGCCGGGCTGAACGGGCGGGTATTGATTTGCCCGATATGTCCTGATGCAGTTCAGCACGGTAGCAATGATTCTTACTGCTGCGGTAGCTCATGCAGTATGGAATATAGCCTCAAAATACAAGAGGGAAGACACTCTTGTGTTCGTCTGGGCGTACAGCTGTGCCTCATCATTGCTGTGGGTCCCGTTCAGCCTCATTCTGATAGTTGAGGGACAACAGGAACTCGACTGGAGACTCGCTGTCGGCGCAGTTATCTCGTCTGCACTTCATATCGCTTATTCTCTAATCTTGCAGGCTGGCTACGAGCGCGCCGAACTGGGTGTTGTTTATCCGATTGCCCGAGGAAGTGGACCAGTTCTGACGATACTGTTTGCAACCCTTCTCATGGGAGAACGGATTTCACCAGGCGCTTTACTCGGCGCTTTTATCGTTATCGCTGGTATTTTCGTTGTCACCGGCAATCCGTTCAGGAGCGGAAGCCGACCACTACAGGGAATGCTTTGGGGGGCAGCGACAGGCACCGCCATCGCTGGCTATACACTCTGGGACGGTTATTCGGTAATCTCTCTGCACCTGGATCCAGTGCGCTACTACGCCAGCACACTCCTGCTACAGAGTCTGATTCTTACCCCTGGTGCGATGCGGCGACGAAATCGCATTCCAACTGCTGTACGTGTGGATATCATCCCAATCCTTATCATTGCTGTATGCTCTCCCCTTGCCTATATCCTTGTACTGACAGCCATGCAGAGCATGCCACTGGCACTCGTCGCTCCTCTCAGGGAAACATCCATTATTGTCGGCTCCCTTCTTTCGTACTGGCTTTTTCGTGAAAATCATCTGGCACGCCGGATTGCCGGTGCAGTGGTGGTGCTGACCGGCATCGCAATAATTAGCCTTTGATCGCTTCGTTGGATGCCAATCGTCGTCTTATTGTCAGCGTGGATCGTTCGTCGAAATTCAGTTTTCATCACCAGCTTGATCGCAAAGCTATGCCACATAGCACTATTGGCTTTATAATCATTAACGGTAAAAGTGGTATTGAATAGTTATACGCCGATGCAGCACATTCAACATGTAGCCTGATTCTGATGACCACTTTCGTTAGAAATGGCTTACTCCATACCGAGAGTTCGTGATGCTCAAAACAGAAGATCTCAACACCATGATATCAATTGATGAGATTCACTTTGCTGACTGGCAAATCTGGCCACAGCTAAGGATTCTGTTACATCGGGGTAAGCCAGTAAGAATTTCTGCCAGAGCTTTTGATGTTCTGGTTGTTCTGGTGAGTGCTGGAGGTAAAGCGGTAAGTAAAGAATCTTTACTTACTCAAGTGTGGGGAAATGAAATCGTCGAAGAAAATAATCTTCAGGCACAAATTTCTGCTATACGCCGCATACTGGGACATGACCGCCATCTACTGATTACTGAATTTGGTTGTGGTTATCGCTTTAATATCAACAAATTGCCAACTAAACCGCTCTCTAAATCAGAAATACCTGAGCCCGCTGTTACCCCTTTTCTCGCATCGATTCTGGGGCGTGATAAAGCTGTGCAGGAATTATGCACCTTATTGGATCAATACCGTCTGGTGACGGTTACAGGCTCAGGGGGCGTGGGTAAGACTCGTTTGGCATGGGAAGTCGTCAGCCTTACACACTCGCATTTTCCTGATGGAATATGTGTGGCTGAACTGGCGCATATCACCGAAGCATCCAGCTTGCTATCTGTTATTTCACAAGCGCTCCATCTTCCATTAGCTGCCATTCATAATGATGCCGATTTACGGCAACAGCTTGCACGGCGTCGATGTTTACTGCTGATTGATAACTGTGAACATGTAATTAGTGAACTGGAACCAGTGATTACGTTGCTCCTGCGCCTGGCTCCCCATATAAAACTGTTGTTGACCAGCCAGGTAGCGTTACAGGTTGCCGGCGAGCAACAATATCTACTACCGCCATTACAAGTTCCTGAGAGCGAAGAGGCTGATACCCACGAGTTACTGACTTTTGACAGTGTCCGCCTCTTTATCGAACGTGGGCAGGCCAACCGACATAATTTCCATCCATCAGCCAGCGAACTGTCGTTGATTGGCGAGTTATGCCGTCATCTTGACGGTCTGCCGTTGGCGATTGAACTTGCGGCCTCCCGTCTGCCAGTCATGAGTGTCAAAGAGATCTATAGCCGACTGGAAGACCGTTTCCAGCTATTGAGCAATACGCACAGCTCTCTGGTGCCCAGACATCAGAAAATACTGACCACGCTGGAGTGGACTTATCAGTTACTCAACACTCGTGAACAAAGATTATTTTGCTCTCTGGGGATCTATACCGATATGTTCAGTGTGAAATCAGTAAGTGACCTTCTGCTGATTAAAGACAAGCATCGCTGGCAGGTTGTTGACGATCTGCAAAGATTGCTGTCTTTATCCCTGATTCAGGTCAGTACTCAGGTACCAGAGACCCGTTTCCGCCTGCTGGAAACCATGCGCCAGTTCGCATGCGATAAACTCAGGCAACAGGGTGAATATACTGTTCTTGAAGCCCGTTTTACCGGTTATTATAAAGTTCTGGTAGAAGAGGCCCAAGGTGATTGGTTTATGCTGCCAACGGGACAGTGGCGTGAACGTTATAGCCATATGCTTAATGATTTGCGGAGCATATTACAGCAAACGTTGGCTGAAGGGGCCGCTCCCTCTAAGGGGCTTGAGATCTTACAAGCGATGACCCCTTTTTGGATTGAATATTCACTCTACGATGAATGTCAGCGCCATATCTATCCTTTGCTTTATGAAAATACTTCTCGGGTAGTATTAACGCTACGCCAGAGAATGAATCTCAGCGCTGTAGCAGGTAAGGCGTCAACCTGGGCAAAAGGCCCTACGCCTGAAACACATTCAGCCTGGAAAACCGCGCTTGCACTTGCAGAAAAGCTCGACGACAAAGAAATACGTTTACAGGCTCATTACGGATTATGGTTGTATTATCTGCGTACTGGCGAGTTGGATAAAGCGCTTGAGCATGCGCAATCTATGTGCGAGCTGGCACGGTCCATTAGTGACGAGGAGGCGATGGCAACCGGGCTGCGTATTCTCGGTGTATCCCTGCATTTTTTGGGGCGTCATTATGTCGGGCGTGATTATCTCCAGCAATCTCTTGACTGGTATGAACATGGCGAATTAAGTCACTCTTTCCGTTTTGGTCTTGATCAAGAGAGCGCCGGTCAGGCCTTTCTGTCTCGTTTACTCTGGTTACAGGGTGAGTATAAGGCCGCGAAACAGATGGCATGGCGCGGTGTTAAAAAAGCCGCTCGTTTGCAGCATGTCTGTTCTCTTTGCTGTGCACTGGCTGAAGGCGCTTGTATGACAGCAGCACTGGATCGTAATCCGCGTTGGGTTATAAAGGCCGCAAACTGGCTTATTCATCTGGCAAAAAGGCATGATTTATATTTCTGGAAGACATACGGCGAGCTGTTTCTTGTTTGGGCCAAACAGTTCAGTCATACCGATGTTAGTCAAACCACACTGTTTAGCTCGTTGCGGGCGATGGGATTAGATTGGCAATATTCCCCCTTGTTGTCAGAAATTGATACCGGGTTATCGCTGAGAGCCACCCGCCAGGATCATGAAAACTGGTGCACGCCTGAGCTGATGCGTCTTTCTGCCACTCAATTACCTCCTCAGAAGCAACGCCTGCTGTTGGAGAAGGCCCTGGACAAAGCGCGTCAGCAACAGGCTCATGGCTGGGCCCTCCGTATTGCTTATTCATTGGCGACATTGCAGGCTGAAGCCGGGGAAAAATGGGCTGCTAAACAATTGATACAGGACGCTTTACATGATGTTGATGACTCAGACAATGCGACGGATGTAAGAAGTGCTATTGCGCTATGTGCCCGAATAGGGGCCTGAATATTTACGTTTTACGGCTATCAACATCCCCATGATCACGAGTCCGCCCCCTGCTGAAGAAATCAGCGCCCAGCTATGAGTTGTCTCCCATAACCAGGTGGCAGTCAGTGAGCCACATGCTCCGCCAATAAACATAACGCACATAAATAATGTATTAAGACGGTTTCTGGCATCCGGACGCAAAGAATAAATCGTGTGCTGATTAGCTATCAGTACACATTGCTCACCCGCATCCAGTAGTAGAATGCCCACCACCATACCCACAATACTGTTCCATCTCCAAAAAACAGTCCAGGCTAGCAGCATGAGTATCACACCAAAAACAACCATTCGGAATGGTCCCTAACGATCGCTGAAACTTCCCGCCAGAGGCGCACACAGAATACCGATTAACCCCAAAGCAGCTAGGGCGCCGGTTATCCCTGCACCGTAATCGTAGCGATGAGCTAACCAGAAAGGGAGCACGGTCCACAGCACGCTGAAGGAGGCAAACAGCATTGCTTGTGTAAGAGTTGCACCACGCACCTGCGGCTCGTTTTTCCACAGCAGTCCTAATGAACGTAATACCGCCAGATAGTTAAACTTTGGCGTTGACAACGACTGAGTAGGCAAAATGCGTAAGATGAAAAATATAGCCAGCAATGTCATGATCGCGCCGGATAAAAAGACGCCACGCCAGCCGAAATACTGACCAATAAGGCCTCCGATAGCCCGGCCAGCAAGGATACCTGCCAGGACACCGCTCATCACCGTACCAACGGTTTTACCTCGTGCAGAAGTTCTTGAGAGCGAGGCGGCAAGCGGCACTATCTGTTGAGCTACTGTTGCAGCCATCCCGGTAAGGAAGGAGAAGAACACCAACACTGTCGCCGTTGGGGATAACATCATGCCGATCATTGCCAGGAAAAGCACCTGCGCTTGACGCAGGATAAGCCACTGACGTTCAATATAATCGCCAAGGGGGATCAGAAAGAATAAGCCCACCGCATAGCCTACCTGGGTGACCATGGGGATCAAAGAAACAGCTCCCCATTCATTGGGAAAGGATCCGGCAATTAAATTCAGGACAGATTGATTAAAATAAATATTAGCCACAACAATACAACAAATAATCCCCAGCATAAGAATCCTGGTAGAAGAAAGCTCGTGATTGTCCGAACGCATTGACCACTCCTGGCACTAAACTCAATATTGTCTGGAGTATAAGCAAAGGCGACACCCAACTCTTTGACCGCTTTTTTCAGACATCTGAATTCTGATGCACAAGCTCCTGAAAAAGAGATTTGTTACTAATACTGCTCATGTTATTGACTGTGCTTAACTTGAGGAGCAACAAATGGATTTAAAACTGACTGGAAAAGTGGCTCTGGTAACTGGAGCCCATACCGGAATTGGTTTCAGCATTTGTGAAGAATTGGCCGTGAATGGTGTGCATTTAGTCATGGTGGCCAGACGAGAACCTGAGCTGATTCTTGCTGCGAAAAAAATTTCAGAGAAATACGGTGTTTCGGTGCTGCCTATTGCCGGGGATGTGACTGATCCCAAACTACCTTCTTTAGTGGTTGAACAAGCGGAAAAAGTTTTTCAGCGTATTGATTTACTGGTGAACAATGCCGGAAGAGCCCATGCGGGCACGCTGTTAACCACTTCGGAAGAAGACTGGCAGATAATGACTGAGACCAAATTCTCCGCCATGCGACGTTTTTGTAAGGTAATCATCCCCGGGATGCAGAGACGAAACTGGGGGCGTATTGTCAATATCTCATCCATTGGCGGTATCTACCCTAATCCGCAACTTACCGTCTCACACGCACTGAGCGCCGCTATCAACAACCTGACCCGTAGTTTAGCACTTAGCGTGGCTCCGGATGGCATTCTGGTCAATGCGATCGGAGTGGGTGCTGTCGCGACGGATAACTGGGCGCAGAACATGCTACCGAATGTTCGCAATCGTCGTCCTGAACTGGCTGACAGAACAGACGAAGAGGTAATGGCATTACTGGGTAAAGAGAAAACGCCTGTGGGCCGCTTTGGACTTCCTGAAGATATTGCTGCAATTGCTACGTTCCTACTTTCTGGGAGGAATCAGTTTGTTACTGGACAGACAATTGAAGCATCAGGCGGAGCAGACAGATTTATGTAATGTCTTCCATTCAACTTAAATAATGTTTGAGAATTGAATTAGTTTAACCTGATATTTGTTCTTCTTTTCAATCACTGCGAAATATGAGGCCGGATATGGGGGACTGAAACGCTAAGAAGCCCCCGTATCAATATAATCCAAATATTATAACGTAATAGATCCCGCACCATGAAATTAATTTCACTGGAAAATTCATGGTATTTTTTTTAAAAAACAGAAATAGAGGAAAACCACTATGTCAAAAAAACAAACACTATCAAATACAAACTATAGTTCGCCTGACTGGCTGACTATCCGTGAAGCAGTCGAAGTGATAAATAAAAAAGGACTGAAAATTAAAAAAAAGTGACATTTACAGGCATGCATTACATGGCAGCATTCATCTCTCTATTTACTTTCAGTCGCCAATTACATTACGAAAAATACAGAGATCGAGCTACAAAGTAAGGCTCAGACCATGTGATATGTCATCAATAAATCGTTTATGCCTTCTTGACAAAAAAGCGTTTATTGAAGGACATAATTTTATTGTTAGCACTACTGGCAAATATATCATTCCCACAGAGAGAGTGATTGACACTCTATTGATTGGATATGAATATGTTCTAGTGCAAAAATTACTTTCCCGATCTCTTAAAATACCATTACCTGTAACAGGAGCTATTGATTTTAATCATGGCATAACAGTTAGCTTACAAGGAGAACCATTTCAACTATTCGATAAAATGACATGGGAAGAAAGAATAACACAAAAAATTATGCAACTCCCTAAAAACATTTCACCATATGTACATAAAGAGATATTCTCAAAGAGGATAAATAATTACCTGGGGAAAGAGTATTTCCCGGCTCATATTTTACCTCGGGATGCCTGGTTTGTTATTCGACATGCTGAACTTGATAAAGTCATTGACATCATAACCAATAGCAGAGTGCCCTCATTATCTGCAACGCGAATATCAACACCACTATCTCGTTTTTTCTGGCTGGCCTGTAAAAACAATGAAGTCATCCGTCCATTAATTAGTAAACCGTACAAACTACTATCTATTTTCGAACAATGGGCATCTGACGAAGGCATTACCGACAGGCTCAGTGGTGATACGTTAAAAACTGCACTCGTACGCGGTTCCCCCACATCAATGTCGGATTGACGCAAGTGAATTTTACCAAACCCAAATGTCCGTATTAAGGACTCTAAAATCAGTAATACGGACATAATTAGTTTTTTTGACTCTTTTTTCCTTGTCACCTCAAGGGACATTGTATTTCTGTACTACTGGTATCAATACATATCATCAATTATCAAGCATTAGAAAAGTAAAAGCAAAACAGTACTTAAATGCTCGCAACCACGCATATACATTAAAGCCACTCCTTATTAAAGGAGGGTTTAGTCGAATTGCATAGGTTCGATCGAATCCAAAATGCACGAAATAGATTAACCTTAATTTATCCAATCATTAAATACATACATGGGCTCGTAATTATATTCCAATTAATGAATACGAATTTACTTACCAATACATTACACATGCAAAAACACGAAAGCATACATTGCACAGGAAGACTTAGATTCTTTTCAATGAAATAAATGAGTGATTTCATTTCGTTCAATAAATCTATAACTGAGGTACTAAGACCATGATTACCAGATGAACCCCGTCCATAATCCAGATAGTTACTAAAGATTTAAAAGCTCACCTTATGATACGAGTAATTACCTTACTCCAAAGAAGACTTGCTTTTAATATTTACGGCATTTTTTCTATACCGGTGTGGTGGGACATTATATCTTTTTCGAAATGCCCTGGTTAATGATTGCTGAGAGTCAAAGCCAAATCGCATCGCGATGTTTATCAAAGATTCATTTGTTGTGATAACAGCTTCTAAAATAAGATATAATTCTTTCTCTCTGATAAAACCTCCTAGACTCTGCCCTGTTTCAGAAAAAAACAATCTCTGCAAATGCCATTTTGAATATCCGGACTTGATAGCCACATCATCAATTTTTAGTGGCATCTCTATATTTTTGTTTATCCAAACAATTAAGTCATTTACAATATCTTTCCTGTTTTTCATAACCGAAACCTCAGAATTACTCTAACAGAAACACATTCTCATCAGGCATATAGATCAAGAGCTGACAATCCCTAAGTTCTGCATAAATCCTCAATAGAGACCATACTTTTTATTATGGTGTGATGGATATACTCGCAGACAGTCCAGCCACCAATTCAATTCCCTCCGGCAATCTGTCAATATGAATCCGAACCGGGATACGCTGCGCGAGCCGCACCCAGCTAAAGGTTGGCTCGACATTAGGCAGGCCAAGCCCCCCGGTCTCGTCATTGTTATCATCTATTCCGCGTCCGATGCTCTCAACATGACCCGTGATCACCGGCTTAAATCCCATCAGCGTAATGTGTGCAGTATTTCCCGTGCGGATATGTTGCAACTTAGTCTCTTCAAAATAGCCAACCACCCAAAAACTATGGGCATCAATGATGGAAACTTTAGTTTCTCCCGCTGTGGCATAGTCACCAGGGCGAAGCCGCAAATGTGTGACATAGCCCGTAACCGGAGACCGAACAATAGCATGCGATAAGTTAAGCTCTGCAAGGTCCAGCGCAGCCAGTGCACCGTGGTAATTAGCCGCAGCGACGCTGGCTGCGCTGGCTGTTTGTTGTAAATCCTCGCTGGAAATTACCCCTTTAATCTGAGAGCGTCGTCTCGCCGCATCCTGGCGCATCAGCATTTCATGACGTTTCGCCTCAACATCAGCCTGTGCGCTGACCACGGCCAACCTCAACCAGTGCGGGTCAATGGAATAGAGCACATCGCCCCGATTAACCCACTGATTATCGCGGACGGCCACATTCAGCACCGGTCCGGAGACATCCGGCGCAATCTGTACCACATCCGCACGAACTCGACCATCGCGGGTCCAGGGGGTTTGCGCATAATGTTTCCAGAGAATAAAAGCCAAAAGCGTAGCCACCGCCACAGCGCTGAGCGTCAGCACGTAGCGGCCCAGTAGAGAAAGTAACGATTTCATTTAAAAAACCCCAGTTCGGTCAGCCCCTGCAGCAGCAGGTAAAAAGTAATAATGAAGACGGAAAAATCGATCATCGGTCTAAAGGGCAAGCGGCGGTAACCCTTGCTGAATGACAAGATATGTACGATAAATAGCGTACATGTCAGTGCAATGAGGGCAATTACCAACAGACCGGGTACAAAAACGCCCTCAATATTGAAATCATTGATCATTAGCAGGCTCCATTTTCTGAACGCTTAATGCGCAGTAAAGATCAACCAGTTGATCGACATAATGTCGCGATAGTTCATCTGTTACGCTCAAGCTGCGCTCAGTCAGAATGGCGATCCGTTGAAGTAAGGTGTCAATATCTGTCGAGTGTGTAAGAAGGGTGAGTACTTCTTTTATTTCTTTGTTCGCATGCGCATCACATCGGCGTAATCGCATTACACACAGCCCTATGCGCAGGGCGTACAACAAATGATGTGCCCGTTCCGGTGACTGTCCGCTGCGCTGCAAACGCGGCAGTATCAACGCAGCCCGATCGATCATCAGGTTGATCCAGAGAGTTTCATCAGTATTCAGCACACCTTTCACGCTGCGGTTAATATCGCGCTGACATAATTGAAGCAGGCGATTTATTGCCGCATCTGCCTGTACAGTTTGCAGAAAGCCCATGCTGAATACCGCAAAGCCAGTTGCAGAAAATAGTGCGATTGCGGTATTCACCGCCACGGCAAAATCCCCGCTGTAGTGGGCACCCAGCTCGCACAAAATAGGCAGCGTCAGTGTGATCCCCATCGCCATAAACGTGGTAGGCGGTCTGGCCTGGAGCGATCCAGCCAGCAGATAGATCGGAGCTAAAACCGTTACCAGCACGATAAAATCACTGACTTGTGGTAGTAGAACGAAACTGTAGATCAGGCTTATCACAACGCCCCAGAAGGAGCCGATAATGTATTTCACAATATGCGGGGCAGGCGTATCGAAGCCGCCAAACAGTGTGCAACAAACGCCAAGGATAGAAACCGCCGTACCGCCATCAGGCCATGCCGAGAAAATCCACACCATGCAGCCGCTCAGAATGATGGTGAAAGCGCCCAGAGCGGTGCGGGCAGCAGTGAGAGAATCGCGGTGGAATACATACCCTCTCACGGTATTCTTTTCCGATTGCGCAGGCGTCTGCTTCGCGTGATGAATGGCGTCCGAAAGACGATAGCACTGCTGCACAAGGACAATGGCCTCTAACAGGTAGCGCATAAAACTTACACGCAGCGCTTCTTCAAGCGTCAGCTCATACACTGAATAGCGCTGCAGTAATTTTTCACTGCTTTTTTTGAGCGCTTCACCCTCGCTTTTGAATTTTCCTTCATCTTTGCAGGCCAACCAGACCTCAACATCACCCAGCAGAATTTGCACATCGACAGGTATCGTCGCTATCAGCGCTAAACGGTCGCGTAACTCACAGTTAACAATGACTAATCGCGCAAGCCTGTCATGAAGCCTTTTTCTCGCTTGCCGGACCGGTACAGAGAACGCAAAATCATAAGGGACATGATGGCTGATACCCTGCAGGAACTGTAATGCCAGTGCCATATGCAGCGGCCCGGAAGCAGCGTCGGGTTTGCCTGCTAAAGTCTCTGCGATACGCTGTCGCGCCGCGAGTAGCGTCTGCGACAATTTACTGTTGAACTGGCCTGAGATGCGCGCGGGCAATACATAGCGATGAATAAGTGCCGCGCAGAAGATACCGATCATGATTTCCTGTATCCGAGTGATAGCGATGTCAAAAATCGCGCCAGGATCGGATACCGCAGGGAAGCCAATCAGACTCGCAGTGTAACCAGCCAGGACAAAACCATAGGCCCGGGGCGTGCGTTCCAGCAAGGATAAATAGAGGCAGAAGGTAATCCAGCCTGTCAATATCACGCTGCAAAATACGGAGGAATTCGCGAACGTGGGTACAATTAATACCGTTATGCCCGCGCCGACTACCGTTCCCACCAGACGATACAGACTTCTGCTCAGCGATGCTCCGACGGAGGTTTGGGAAACAATATACACGGTGATAATTGCCCAGGAAGGCCGCTCCAGGCCAATTGACAGTGCAATGTAGTATGCGAGCATCGCTGCGGCAAAACTCTTCGCGGAATAGAGCAGAGCGTTCGCATCATTCAGTAGTGAAGGAGAAGCCATACCGCGAAGACGTTGGCATATCGTGTGTAAAAAATGAAAGTAACTCGCGTTAATTTTTTTCATGCCGGAAATTATTACCGGCTTGCATATCCACTTAAATACTCTATTCTGTCAAAAAATACCTAAATGTTGCCAATCTATGTTACCCCCACTCGCCAATACGCTGTTTGATCCGGATGCCACCCCCTGTCCCGCAGTCGCGCGTCATCTGGATTTTGTCGATTACGCGGCCGAAGTGCCTGTGCATACGCACCGCAAAGGGCAATTGATTATTGCCCTCTATGGGGCGGTCATTTGTCGCGCCGAAAATGATATCTGGATCGTGCCGCCTGATTGTGCCGTCTGGATCCCTGGGGGAGTGCCGCACAGCGCCAAAGCTACCTGGAATGCGCATCTCAACTATCTGTTTATCGAACCCGGAGCCGCCGCGTTGCCGGAGCGATGCTGTACTCTGGCAATTTCCAGTCTGATTAAAGAACTTGTTGCCCGTTTAACCCGCGAGGGCGTCGGATACCCACCAGAAAGCCATCTCGCCAGACTGACCAGAGTAACACTTGATGAATTAGCCACCATGCCTCAGCAGAAACTGAGCCTCCCTGTGTCGTCGCATCCTAAAATCCGCGCCATGGCCGATGCTCTGGTCAGTCAACCTGATGACCGAAGCACATTCAAAACATGGGCAAAAAGACTGGCGCTTAGCGAGCGTTCTCTCGCGCGTTTAATGCTGCGCGAAACCGGGTTGACGTTCGGACGCTGGCGTCAGCAACTGCAACTGATAATTGCTCTCCGGGAACTGGCTAGCGGCGTTTCGGTTCAGAATGTTGCAGCTAATCTGGGGTATGAATCGGTTAATGCGTTTATCACCATGTTCAAAAAAACAATGGGAAGTACACCCGCGCACTATTTTGCCGAACGGAAAACAAGCGCACACTTAACCGATATTTAGCGACATCAGGTTATCCAAAAAACCATAGGTGAGTCATAGAGCTGCCATATCCGTCTCCCTGTGCGGGGGATCACACTACAGAATCTTTACGGCATGGAACCTCCAGCCAAGACTATATTGCCTCAGCCGCCTTAACGATAACAAGAATCAAAGGACTTTATTATATCTGTTGGATCGGTCTATACATGATCGGGAAGCACAATCAATTCAGCATTGTGTTAAGGAAGTAGTTGAGCATATATGTTTCGACCACACAGAACACTTCTATGGCGATGCTTCATAGCGCATTACCGCCAGAGTGGTAACGCCCCCCCTGACTGAAATTCACAATGAATGTATTTAACCGCATCTTTTTATTGTCCTCATTATCACGCTAAGTCATGACACCATTGCACCAGCGAAACGCTGAAAACTACACAGCAGCACAACTATCCTTCTCCACATCCTTATACAACTAATAACTTATTATTTATTCACTACAAAACCGTACTAAGGATCTTCCCATCAGTAATAAGGTGCTATCGGCTTTTCCTAAGCTTACTGCTGTGTTCTTTTATTTTCTCTGGACATGCACCAGTCATTCCACAATAGGAGAATACAATGACATCACATCAGTTATTACGTTTAAAACAGGTCGAAGAAAAAACCGGTTTGAAACGCTCTCAAATTTACCTGTATATGAAAAATGGAACCTTTCCACGTTCAATAAAAATTGGCCCGGCCAGTGTGGCCTGGCTCGAATCGGAAATTGATGAATGGATCAGCCTTAAATTGGCCGGACGTTCAAACAGTTAAAAATGTCCGTTTATTTGCTCAACTTTTCCATATAGATTGAGGAGATAACAGAATGATTCCATTAATTAATTACACCATCTTAACTGATGCGTTGCACGCTCTGAAAGTTGGGGATATTCGTCACTGCGAGTCCCTCGGATTCACTTTCGACGAAATGAATGCTCTTAATCAGTTATCACTCGATGAACTGTTTGCTGTCAGCCGGGCGACGGCTCCCTTTGTTTCGGTCAGTGTCCGCCATGATGTCCTGCATCATTTACTGGCGCAGGCCCGACAGGAATACCGACAACAGCAGCAGATTAACCGGGCTATCCGGCTGGGCGGTTCTATCGCGTTGCTCAACCACTACTTTGGCTTGACGTCTAATGATGTCTGCCTTCGCCGACGGCTGCTTGGTGTCAGCGTGCCATATGGACGTACACCTGAGCCGGATGAAGAGACAGATGCCGAGATCTGGCGGCAATGGCAGAAGTGCCGGGTGGAAAGCCTTGAATCCCCCGACGCGCTGATGGCCATGATGCAGGTTACTGAACTCCTGCTACCAAGTTCCCTGGGACTATCACTCACCATGGTATGGAGACGTATCACGCTTTGTGAAAAGGAAGTTGCCGCTAACAGGAGGGCACCACATGCCGGATGAGATCGATCGCGATCAGGAATTTAATGAGCAGCGCCTGGAGGAGATGATTGAACAGAGTCGTTTTAAGCCGGGGTCGACACCATCATTATTTCACTGTCGTGTATGTGGTAAACCCATTCCAGAAAAGCGACGGCAAGCACTGCCGGGTGTAACCACCTGTACGGAATGTCAGGAAAAACTTGAACGTAGTAGCCGCTGACAGGATAAAAAGGACGTGTAGAGATGTTATATCTCTGCATGTCTTTATTATTCACGGTGAATGTTAATACCACTCTCTCGTGTTTTTTAAATCCTCATTATTCTCACTGCATCTTAAATACTCCACTATTTTTCTCTCTTCTTTTTGTTTTGAGTTTCTCATTTATATCCCTCACCAGATATTCGAATCTGAGAACGCCATTACAGCATTAGTCGCCCCTATGGACATTAATTCGTCCTGACAGGGTATTGCTCTTTAACAAAATGGATCGGGCTGTCACGTAACCACAATTCAGGGTGCCGCTGAATGTTCTCGCTGACCCGTTAAAACCGGAATGCAGAACCGGGATGTGACTGGTTTATTTCATTTACTGTTTTTGATCAAAGGAAATTCCATGAGAAAACCCGCTTATCACGTCTTTGTTACCCAGGAAAGCCAGCCCGATGTGCAGGGCGAAACAAACACGTACTGGACAAAAGTTGGCGTGGCCTTCGCGCATAACGGCAAGCCCGGTCTGAATATCGTGCTGATACCCGGTATTGCGGTTTCCGGCAGGCTGGTACTGCTCGAACCGAGAGAAGAAAGCGACATTTCACAGGATGCCGCTGCCACTTAATCCATTTTCTCTTCTTCTCACCCGGCGGCGTACTTTTCTGTAAGCCGCCGGTCTCTCTGTTGCGAGGCCAGCATGCTTTCCACCACTGCCTTTCTGGCACTGGCGGTGCAGTGCGCCGCCAGTATTCACCCGTCCACGTCACTTGATGTCGCACGGGTCGAATCCGGCTTCCACCCCTACGCCATTGCTGAAATCCTGCCAGACAGCCGGGGCGTGATTTCACATTTCCCCTCGAGCCTGCCGGAGGCGATCCTCCTTACCAGACAGCTGGCTGCACAGGGCCGACGCTATTCGGTCGGCCTGATGCAAATCACCAGCATCAATTTCCGCCATTACGGCGTCACGGCCAGCGACCTGCTTAACCCTTGCATCAATCTGTCGGTATTTGAGCGCATTCTCGCCGACTGTTACCGGCGCGGCGGAACACTGAAACGGGCGCTCAGTTGTTACTACTCCGGCAACTTTGAAACCGGCCAGCGGCCGGAATCCGCCTTTAACCAGACCAGCTACGTGCAGCGCATTGGCTATGTCGTCCCGTCCACGCGGAAAGACCGGCAGCGTGCCCCTGACCGGAACGCACAGCCGTCTGTCCGTTATCCCGCCGTTGTGCTGCGCGGCGAGCCTGCCGGTGCCACTGCGCCGATCCTGACTTCCCTGCATTATCCCGGTTCCGTCATTCGCGGCGCTATCCCTGTTATCCCTGATGAGGAGAAATGATCATGCGTAAACGCCGTTACTCCGCTGTTGTTTCCGTGCTGCTGTCTTCCCCGGTGCTGGCGGCGGACAGTGGTTTTAACAAGGCCAATGAAACACTGAGCAATACCTCGACCGGCCTGCTGGGACTGGCCGCCGTCACCATCACGCTGGCGACCATGTGGGTGGGCTACAAGGTGCTGTTCGACGGCAAGAGCCTGCACGACATGCGTAACGTCATCATCGGCGCGATCCTGATTGTCGGTGCATCCGGCTTCGGTGCCTACTGGGCGTCATAAGGGAGGCAACGATGGCTACGCTGAATAAAGCGCTTACGCGGCCTGCCGCCATTATGGGTATTCCTCTTGTGCCGTTCGTTCTTGTCAGCGGGGCCATCGTCCTGCTGGCGGTCTATGTCAGCTATTACCTGGCGGTTCTGCTCATTCCTGCCTGGGCGGAAATGAAAAATAAAGCCCGAAAGGATATTCATTATTTCAGCCTGCTCTGGCTGGCGTTTAAAACCCGTGGACGGCTTTTCACCAATACCCATTTTGGCGCGAATGCCCTTCTGGCAAACCAGTACGATAATGTTGATGTCTCGGAGTTTATTCAGAAAATGAAATTAAACGAGCGTATTACGCTGGATAAATATATTCCGTATTCCTCCCATATTCACCCCTACGTCATCAGAAATCGTCACCGTGATTTTGTTGCCACCTGGGAGCTGGGCGGCACAGTCTTTGAATGTGAAGACGAACATCACCTGACCCTGATGGCCACGCACCTGAATAACGTTATTCGTTCGTATGAGGGGCTGCCGGTAACATTCTATATTCACCGGCTCCGTGAAAAATACCATGATACTTTTGAAGCCCGTTCGGGTATTCCCTTTTCCGATGAGGTAACACGGCGGTATTACCAGCCGGTAAAAGAAAAACCGTTCTGGCGGCACCGGCTGTTTTTTACCGTCTGCTACGCGCCGTTCTCTGCGATTGAGAAAAAAACCATGAAAGCGCAGCCGCCCGGTAAACGCCAGCCAGCACTGGAGGACGCGCTCAAAATCATGCTGGAATACCGCGACGCGCTGGAGTCTGCGTTATCCCGCTATATGGCAATGCCGCTGGGGATATATGAAGAAAACGAGCGGGTGTATTCCTCACAACTGGCGTTCTTTCATCGTCTGCTTACCGGCCAGTGGCAGAAAGTGGCCGTAACGCGCTCACCATTTTATGAAACGCTCAGTACGCCAGACGTCTTTTTCACCACCGACACCGGTGAATGCCAGACGGTCAGCGGTTCCCGCTTCTTCCGCAGCCTCGAGATTAAGGATTATTCCCCGGAAACCCATACCGGTATGCTGGACGCACTGCTGTACGCCGAAAGCGAGTATGTTCTGACGCAGTCCTTTACCTGCATGGCGCGGGATGAAGCGCAGGATCATATCCGGCTGGCGGAAAAACGGCTGAACTCAGCGGACGACGACGCGATTTCCCAGCGCGAAGAGCTGATTGTCCTGCGCGACCTGCTCCAGTCCGGGCATGTGTCGTGCGGTAAATTCCACTTTTCCCTGCTGATCTCCTCAGACAGTGCCGGGCAGGTGGTGAAGGACACTAACGTTCTGGCCCAGCCCTTCGCCGATCTGGGTATTATGACGACGCTCTCCACCCTGTCACTGCCCGCCGCATATCTGGCGCAACTGCCGGGCGTCTATACGCTGCGTCCCCGACTGGTGGCCGTCAGCAGCCAGAATTTTGCCGATATGGCCTGCCTGCATAACTTCCATCCCCACAAACGCAGCGGCAATCCGTGGGGGGAAGCCATCGCCATCCTCACATCGCCCGGCGGTGGCGGGTATTACCTGAACCTTCACGACAGCCAGGCCGGACGGGATGACACCGGTGAGAAAACGCCGGGAAATACGGCGATTATCGGGAAAACCGGCTCCGGCAAAACCCTGCTGATGACCATCCTGCAACAACTGATGCAGAAGTACCGTAACCCGGCGTCGTTTGCGCCTTCTGCCACCCTCAAACGGCTGACCACGGTGTATTTCGATAAGGACCGGGCGGCGGAGATGGCGATCCGCCAGGCGGGCGGGCGTTATTTCCGCATCCGTACCGGCGAGCCCACCGGCTTCAACCCGTTTGCGCTGGAGCCAACCCGCCGGAACATCAGTTTCATCAAACGGCTGGTGCGCATGCTGTGCCGCCGCAACGGTAAGCCGCTCGATCCGCGCGATGAGGAGCGGATCAGTGCCGCCGTTGACACCATCATGCTGGACTATCCGCCGGAGTACCGCCGGTTCGGAATCACCCGGCTGCTGGAAGTGCTGCCGGAGCCGCCGACCACAGACGCCCGCACCAACGGGCTGCGTATCCGCCTGAAACAGTGGGCACAGGGGGGCGAGTTCGGCTGGGTGTTTGATAACGAGGCTGATACTTTCACCATCAGCGATGTCGATAACGTTGGTATCGACGGCACCGAATTTCTGGATGATGACGATATTCGCGGCCCCGTGACCTTTTACCTGCTGTATCGCGTGACCAGCCTGCTGGACGGTCGCCGCCTGGTGATGTTTATGGATGAGTTCTGGCGCTGGCTGTCCGATGTCGAATTTTCCCGTTTCTCGCTCAATATGCTGAAAGTTATCCGCAAGCTGAACGGCATATTCGTCCCCGCAACACAGTCACCGGATGAAATCGTCAGACATCCCATCGCCCCGGCGATTATTGAACAGTGCGGCACCCAGATTTTCCTCGCCAACCCGAAGGCCAGTCATGCGGATTACGTGGAGAAAATGAAAGTGCCGGACAGCGTTTATGAGACTGTCAGGAACCTTGATCCGGGCGAGCATTATATGGTCATCCTGAAAACACCGTTGCGGGCCGGGGAAACCCGCCCGTTTGTGGCGTTGGCAAAAATGGATCTGTCCGGGCTGGGTAAACTCACCCGGCTCCTCAGCGGCAGTGAGGACAACCTGAAAATATTCGATGCCATCTATCAGGACGGTATGCGACCTGATGAATGGAAAGAAACCTTCCTTGAGCGGGCAATCTGATATTAATACGGAGGTCGTTGATATGCGTACCAGATATACCTTTCTGGCATTATCGTTATTTTTCCCGACGCAGACGTTCAGCGCCGGAATACCGGTTTTCGACGCCGTGCAGAATACCGAATCCATTAACCAGTGGATGCAGAAATTACAGCAATGGGAGGATACGGTTACCCATTATAAAAGTGAACTTGATGCGTATAAAAAACAGTTAGCTACTGCAACCGGCGTGCGGGATATTCAGGGTTTTCTCAGCGATGCCCGAAGCCTGAAAACCGATATTGATAATCTCCGTAAGAGCAGTATTTCACTGGATGATCTGCTGACCACGCAAAACAGTTCATATTCTTCTGAACTGCAAAACCTTTACAGTAAATACAAATCATTCAGCGTATGCAGCGAGGAACAGGAAGGGATAAAGTCTCAGGCCCTGGCCGACAGTTGTAAACAGATAATCCTCAATCAGGCAATGGCGATTGAGAATACCACTGACGTTGAAAACAGGATCAACAGCACACTCAGCGATATATCAGACTTATCTGACCGTATATCGAATGCACAGGATTCGAAAGAGTCTCAGGATCTGGCTAACGCCATCGCGGCGAAAAGCGTACAGTTAAATGCGCTGACAAATCAGTGGGAGATGTCTGTCAGACAGGCTGAACAGCGAACGACATTGCTGGAACAGCAAAGACAGAAAGCCTTTGAACAGCAGCAGCTATCGGCACCTGTTGCTGACCTTAATAATTTATAAGGAGGTTATCCGTGGTCAGATCCTTATTCACCTTATGCACACTCTCAGGCGTGATATTACTTTCCGGCTGCAAGGAAACCAAATCCGAAACCTGGTATAAGCAGCATCCTGACGAAACATATGCGGTTTACACGCAATGCCTGAAGGATGGCGAGGCAAGCGATAACTGCGAGTTTGCTCAACGGGCTGCCATTATGTTCGCTCAAATTGGCAAACCCGGAATAAAAGAAAAATTTGAGACATTCTTTCAGCAAGAAGCCGAAAAGAGAAAATCCGTCACACAATAATATCTCCTCCAGCAAAACAGAGAATTCTCCCTGTTTTTTATTTCCTTTCTTTATCTATCAGGTGAGGCACCATGTCCGGTGGTATTTTTGTGGGTATGGACAAAAACATCATGGATGGACTGAATGCCGTACTGGAAGGTCAGTCTTCCACTTACGGTACGATGATCAGCGTTATCATCGTCAGCTCTTTTACCTTATTTATACTGTATCGCGGTTATCAGACGCTGGCTGGCAAACTCCGGGCCCCGGTTGAAGATGTCGTCTGGGATGTGGGGCGAATGTTGCTGATCACCACCTTTGCGTTAAACCGGGATGGCTGGCTGGATATGGCGGTAGCGGCTATCCAGGGACTCAAAGACGGTGTCAGCGGCAATGATAACGTCTGGGCGCTGCTTGATACCGTCTGGGAAAAGGCACAGACACTGGGGCAGACACTGTTCAGTATGGACACCTCGACTTACGTCAAACTGAATGGTGGCTTTGCCGAAGTGCTGGTATGGGGCGGCGCGATCGTTCTGTTACTGGCTGCCACCTTTGTCAACCTGCTCGCTGAAATTATCATCCTGTTAATGACGACCACCGCGTCGCTCTTTATTTTCTGCCTGCTGTACGGTTTTCTTAAGCCGATGTTTGATAACTGGCTGAAAACGATTTTCGCGGCAATATTAACGATCATGTTTTCCGCCTTATCCATCCGTATCGCCATCAATTACCTGAATAAAATCCTTGATGCAGCGACCCGGACATCCAATGTCAGCAACATGGTGACGCTGGCGGCACAGTGCCTGCTGGCCGGGATTGCAGCGGGTGTGGTGGTCTGGTTCTCGGCGAAGCTCGCCAGCGCCCTCAGCGGAGCCGCTGTACAGGCGGTGTTACAGGGGGCGGCCATGAGTGGTCTGACCGGACTGGCGAACAAATCCGCTGACCTGGCCGGGCCGGGGATAAAGGGCGGTGCCCGCCTGGCTGCGAAAGGCGGCATGGCCGTCGCCGCGGCGACCGGCAGACTCACTGGCGCAGGCGCGGGTAAAACCGTGAGCGCCTGGCAGAAACGCGCCGCCGCCATCGAAAGCATGAAACGCCTGAACCGGCAGCGTCACCGTTAATCCTCCCGACCCTTAATTTCCTTTCCCCGTCACGCCGTGGCCTGCGCCACCGGTGCGGCATTTCTGCATCCCTGTAATAAGGAACTTCCATGAAATTCAGCATCTTCCTTCTGATGCTGTGCGCGCTCACGGGCTGCGTACAGTATCAGGGCGACCTTCCGCCGGTATCCGGCGAACCCGAGCCGGTAAATTCCCCCGCCATCATTCAGGAGCTCACTCACCATGTCTGATATTCAGAACATTGTTAATGTTTCCCGCTCTTTTGAATCCATCCTGCTGGAAAAGGAAGAGCGTTCCCGAAGAACCGCCTGGCGGGTGGCCGCTGCCGGACTGATTCTGGCCGCAATGGCGATTGCGACCATTATTATTCTGCTGCCGCTGAAAACCACCGACACTGAATTATGGTCAGTGGATAAACAAACCGGGCGCTATGAATATATGACGCGCGTAAAGGAGCGGGATATTTCGTCTGAAAAGGCACTGGCGCATTCACTGGCAGCACACTATGTCAGGCTCCGCGAAGGATATAATTATTTCTCCCTCCAGCGTGATTATGACGACGTGCAGTTATTTAACAGCGACAGCGTGAACCGGGACTATCTGGACGGGTTTAACGGCGACCAGGCACCGGACGTGATTTTTAACAAGGCGGAATATATTGTTGATATCGACATTATTTCCAATGTGCATGCGCCTGCCACCGGGCCGGATAATCTGGCAACCCTGCGTATCAAGCGCACTATCCGCCGTATTGCTGATAATTCCGTGAAAACGGATGTCTGGAATATCCGCCTCACATACCGCTACGTCCCGCACCGGCAACTGACCGACAGCCAGCGCGAAGTGAACCCGCTGGGCTTTATCGTCACCAGCTACCAGCGCGACAAAGAGCTGAGGGGGGAATGATGCTGAAACACATTCTGCTCCTCACGGGTTTACTGGCGTCATGCGTGGCATGGAGCTCGGCGACACCGCGCGGCAGCGCGTATGACAGCCGGATGCAGAACGTCACGTACAACAGCCAGAACGTCACGGTCGTCAGTACCCGACCCGGCTACGTCACCATGCTGGTATTTGATGACGATGAAACAGTCATCGATGCGCAGGCGGGTTTTCCCAGAGGCTGGACCGTGACGAAAAGCGATAACCGGGTGGGTGTCAGCCCGAATCCCATCGCCCAGCCAGTCACGGATGCCAGCGGCAACAACATCAGCCAGGTCTTTCTGCCGACGGCAAAAGACTGGAAAACCAACCTGTTCGTGGTGACATCGAAACGCGACTACAGCCTGGAGCTGAACGTACTGGATAAAGACTCTCCCGCCCAGGCATTCATTATCCGCTACCACTATCCTGACGAACTGCGGAAAAAGTCAGCCGCCGCCAGTGCCACCCGCCAGCAACAACAGCAGGAAGCGCTGGACCGACAGCGGATAGCGTCGGCATTCCGGCATCCGGCCACGCCGCGCAACTGGCGCTACACCAGGCGTGTAGCCGCCGGTTCAGCCTCCATTGCCCCGGACTTTGCCTGGGATGACGGTCGTTTTGCTTATATCGGTTTTTCTCCCGCGAAAACCCTGCCTTCCGTTTTCCGGGTGGTTAACGGTCAGGAGCAGGCGGTCACGCCCGGAACGGTTAAACGGGGCAACTACACCGTGATGGTGGTTCCGGCATCTCCGCAGCTGGTTCTGCGCTACGGGAGCTCAGTGGTGGGGATCGAAAACGACGGATTCGGGCGTATCCCGCTGACCAACAGTGACACCGTTTCGCCGTCCGTTACGCTGGAGGCAAAATGACCGACAAATCTTTCCCGGACGAACCGGAAAAAACCACCGCCGAACGGGAAGCGGAAGCCCGTGAACGCGCCCGCGCGGCAATGGCATATCAGGAGCCGGAGCAGAAAACGCCGCCCGGTAAGCCGGAAGTGACCCGTTTCCGTAAAGCTTCCGGTCACCGCACGCTGATCGTCAGCCTGCTGAGTCTGGTCCTGGTCATCGCGCTGGCATCCGGTGGCGATCGTCTTCTCAGCGCCCTGAAAAGGGGTGATGAGAAAGAATCTGACACCGCGTCGCCGCCCTCCTCCGGGGCGGTGCAGCAGGAGCGTAAAAATCTGGGCATGGACAGTAATCCGTTTGGCCTCTTCGGGCCAGGGAGGCAGGAAAGCGTAGCCCCTGCCAGTCAGAGCCCCCCTGCCACTCCAGCCCTGCCGCCCGGGCCACCCGCCCTGAACAAGGCGGCAGCGCTGGCAGACGGGCTGAACAGCGGCAGTACAGGGTCAGGCGACGATATACGCACGTCCCGAAGCGGATCGCGCAGCAATGCGGGAACGTCGGGCAGCCCGTCAGCCTCCACGGCGTACACATCCTGTCAGTCGGTACTGGTCAGTGGCGAAGATGGACGCCTGCGCTGCCCGGATACAACAGCACCGGCAGGCAGCAATAACAACGACAATCCGGGCGTCGCACGCGTCACCGGTGTCAGGCGGCTGGGCCTTGATCCCGATCTCTATATCCCGGTGGATCGCTATATTCCGTGTTCGATGATGCGGCGCTTCGTGTCCGATGTTGGCGGTCATATCTCCTGCCTGATCGGTGAGAATGTCTGGAGCTCCAGTAACCATGTAATGCTGATCCCGGCGGGAACAGTTGCCCGTGGTATCTACCGCACCGGGGCACTGCAACACGGGCGCAGCCGGATGTTTGTACTGTGGACGGAGTTGCGCACGCCGGAGCCCGGCAGCCTGCAAATCCCGCTCACCGATACGCAGGCCACCGGCCCGCTTGGCGAGGCGGGGATCACGGGCTGGATCGACAGCCATTTCTGGGAGCGTTTCGGCAACGCCCTGATGCTGAGTACCGTACAGGACGTGGCAGCAGCGGCATCAGATGCCGCGCCGGGTAAAGACCGCAATACCGACTATACCGAAAATACCCGCGCCGCCACGGCGGAAATGGCGAAAACGACGCTGGAAAACAGCATCAGTATCCCGCCCACGATGTACCTGAACCAGGGCGATGTGATCGGCATCATGACCGGCACGGATATTGATTTTTCCTCTGTTTATCAACTACGGCTGAAAAAGAAATGGTATGAACGCTGAAAACCTGTCACTGGACTTTATGAAAAACCGGCTCTTTGGTGATTTTCTTGCGCAGGATGGCCTGACAGAAATTGCCGTTAACCGACCGGGCGAACTGCATACGAAAATCCGGGGGAATTGGCATAAACAGGCATCCCCGATCACGCTGCGTCAGTGTCATGCCTTTGCCAGGGCGCTGGCATCCTGGCAAGACGACAATATTGACGATACATCACCCATCCTTTCTGCAACATTAAGATCCGGCGAACGTATTCAGGCGATTATTCCCCCGGCCTGTGAGCGTAATACGGTATCCATTACGCTGCGCAAGCCTTCGTTTGAGCAGAAAACACATCAGTCATGGATTGATGCAGGATTTTATCAGCGTGTGGCTGGTCAGGAGAGAACGGAAAGCCAGGATGATGCACTGGTTCAGTTATATCACAGCGGGAATATCCCCCGTTTTATGGAAAAGGCCGTGGAATATGGCAAAACGATTTTTATTGTGGGTGAAACCGGCTCCGGTAAAACCACCTATATGAAAACGCTGCTGCATTATATTCCACTGCATCTTCGGCTGACCACAATCGAAGATAATCCCGAAATCCATTTTTATCACCACGCCAATTATGTGCATCTTTTTTACCCGGCGGATGGCGGGGATAATGCCATTGTCACCCCCGGCAGGCTGATCCGTGCTAATTATCGGATGAACCCTGACCGGATATTACTGGCGGAAATTCGTGGGCGGGAGGCATGGGACGCGCTTAAAATTATTGGTTCCGGGCATGAGGGATTAATCACCTCCCTGCATGCAGGCAGCCCGGAAGAATGTATTGAAGGGATCATTGACCGCTGCTATGAAAACCCCGACTGCCGGAATATTCCTTTTGATGTGCTGTTACGCAAGGTACTTAAAAGCATTGATGTCATCGTCAGTATTGACATACACGGCGATGTGCGCCGGATGAGTGATATTTACTTTAAGCCAGTTCATTTAAAAAGCATGAAAGAGGCATTCAGACAATAACTCTGGCAAATAACATTACCCTAAATACGCAACCTTTCATTAATCATACCGGTGACTGAAATGAAGAAAGTCATACTCTCCTTATTATTTCTCGGCGTTATGGCGTCATGTTCAACATCCGCAACGACCGCTGAAGCCTGCGAAGTGGTTTTATGCATGTACGGTAAAACAACGGGAAACAGCGGCAGCAGTGAATGTCATTCCGCTGAACGGGCATTCTTTAATATCGTGAAAGAGAATAAACACGGTTTTCTTCCTGACCATACGGCCGATGCCAGAAAATCGTTTTTACTTGAATGTGTTTCGGCAGACCCGGCGGCTATCAGTCAGGTCATCAGTAAATATGGCCGCGTTCGTGGTTAATACTGGCGAGACGGGCGGAGAGCGTGACGGTTTTCAGGTTTTTATGGCTTCTGTTTTTCGCGGATTAAGGAGCGAAGAAACAGGGGCCGTAAAAATGAGGCAGCGGACAGAAATATTTTCGCGGGTTAAGGAGCGAAAATAATTCAGGCACCGCGCCTCACCTGCAAACAGCCGCGCCCACGCGGATTTTGCAGGCCGGGGGAGCCGGATAAATTTCGCCGCCCCAGCGAGCGAAAAGCTGTCGCCCACGACAGCGGTTTATTTGGGGGGCATCGCCCCGCACACCGTCGCAGATAAGTCTCCGGCCAAAAGCCGGTAGCGTGGCGCGACCACCCTCTTTAAAGGTCAGCTTCCCTTTTATTCCCGCTACGAGGAACGAGTAAAGGGAAGAAAAAGGCGAAAGCGACCGTCTTAAAGGGGGTGGTCGCGCGTAGCGGGCGACGGTGTGCCGCCGTTGACATTGGGGGTTTTGGCGCGGCGTCCAGTTGCGACATTACCCCCATGCGACAGGCAATAAGGGCGTCCAGCCCGCATGTACTGGCGCACGCCGTTTCGTGCAGGTAAGCATGCTTTCCTGCACATGGCCGCAACACGGCCAACTTCTTCGTCCCTGACGTTCGCCCCGCCTTTTCGCCCGACACCGTGGGGCGAACCGATGGGGCGATGTCATGGGGCGAACTGCTGACGAAGGAGGCAACGTGATTTTGAATAAGCTGGCCGTTTCACTGTCGCCGATAGTGAATGGCGCGCTGAGCTTCATTGCTTTTATGCAACAGCATCAGCTGATGCTGGCGCTGTTATCGGGGCTGACGATGCCGTTTTTCGCGTCGATGAAAAGCGATGAACGGCAAATAGCCACGTTGTGGCAAAAGCTGATTATTGCTTTTTCCATACTGTGTTTTCTTTGCGGTACGATGGCCCCGGTTGTTATCTGGATTTTCCAGTGGCTTTATAAAGGACGTGTAGTCACCAGCATTCCCGTTCTGGCATGGCCGGTGCTGATTGCCTTTACCGTAACGGGTTTTATTTTGCATATTCTGCTACGCAGAGTATTAACCCCTGAATTAGACAAAATAAAGAAACGCCTCGTCAGGAAAACAGCGCTTGAACGGGAATTGCGCACCGATGTCCGCACGGTGAAATCACTGCTGCCGGAAACACTGCATTATGACCCGCTGGATTATATCGACCTGAACAAAGGGTTATTTATCGGCATTGACCGCGATATTCAGCCGATGTACCTGCCGTTAAAAGACTGGCAGAGACAACACGCGGATATCATCGGCACCACTGGGGCCGGTAAAGGGGTGGCCACCGGGATATTGCTTTATCAAAGTATTCTGGCTGGTGAAGGCGTATTTGTGATGGACCCCAAGGATGATGAATGGACACCCCACCTTTACCGCAAAGCCTGCGAGGATGCGGGTAAGACTTTTGCCTTAATTGACCTGCGAAAACCCCAATACCAGCTAAACCTGATAGAAGAGATCACCGCCGATGAACTGGAAGAGCTTTTTGTTGCCGGGTTCAGCCTGGCAGAGAAAGGTCAGAAATCTGACTTTTATCGGATTGATGACCGGAAAGCGGCCCGAATAGCCGCGCAGTTTGTTAATCAACATGCCACCGCAACTATTCGTGATGTGTATAACGGCGACTACGTTCAGGGCACTGCAGATAAAATAAAAGCCTTCTTCGGGAAAATTGAAGAGCTGGCCCTACTCAATGCCATTAATGCCCCCAACGGATTTTCACTTAATAGGATATTTGAAGAAGGCGGTTGCTGTTATGTGATTGGCTCGATGCGCAATAGCAAAATCATTACCGCTCAGCGCATGCTGCTGGTTCGCCTGTATCAGTTGGCGGAAAAGCGCGAGCGAGTGAAAAACGTGCCCCGCCCCATTGCTATTTATCTTTCCGAACTGAAATACCATTTATCCAGGCCCGCGCTGGAAGGTTTGGGCGCGGCACGCGATAAAGGTGTACACATTATTATGGACCACCAGTCCATTGCCGATTTAAAAGACTGCCCGGCAGATTTGAAAGCCGACGCCGTTGTCGGCGCGGTCGTTGAGAACGCCAAATTTAAACTGGTTTATCGTGTCATGGACCCGGATACCGCTGAATGGGTGGCGAGGATGTCAGGCACTATATTAGTCGATGATGAGGTCCGCAAAGCCAAAACCGATGCCGTGCTGACAGAGACTATCGACAGTGAACGCACCATCAGGCAGGCCGAGCGTTTCTTTACCGACAGCAATATGATCCTAAACCTACCCGATTTTGTAAGCTTCATCTTTACGACAAAAGCACTCCCGGCTGCTTCGCTGATTTCGCCCATCAGGGTGAAAAAACGCGAACTGGAGATCTTTGCCGTGTCGCCCGCGATTGCCGCCACCGCAGCAACAATAAACATCGCATTGGATTTTAGCGAGGAGGAAACCTCCCCCAGACCGGCATCAACGCCGGATATCACCACAACACGGCCCGATCTTTTTTTTGAAGAGGTGGGCGAAAAAGACACGACAATACCTAATGCCGATAAAGAGGAAAACCCATCATTGCTGGATTTTTAAAGGGGGAATGATGCTGATCACCGCATACCGCGAACGCCAGACACGACACCACGAAAAAATACAACGACTGCTGAATTTCCTGAAAGAAGAAACGTACAGTGACTTTAAAACACTGATGCTGCTGTTTGGCTTCAGGGATCATAAATCGCTGTATTCCCTTCTTTCAAAAGTCGAGGGAATGGGCTTAATAAAAAAGCATGTACTGGTATCGCGCACGATGAAAATTTCATTGTGGGGCATTACCAGTGACGGACTGGCCGTTGTGTTAACCCCCGACGATGCGATTTTCCCGGCGCGGTTTGAGCCTTCAAAAATCACCGGCTGGACACTGGAGCATCACCTTGATAATCAGGTGGCCCGGATCACCCTTGAGCAAAAAGGCGCGTCAGGGTGGGTCAACGGCGATCGCACAACCTTCCTTAGCCGTTACCAGGTTAGTCACCGCCCGGACGGGCTGATCACCCTTCCCGGCGGCGCCGTGATCGCCATTGAGACCGAGCGTCGTCTGAAAACCAGAGCTCGCTACCAGTCGATAATCGCCAGCCATTTAGTGGCCCGGACCCGGAAAGACTGGATTTACGTTTTTTATATCGTGCCGGACCCGCAGAAAAAACTCGGCCTTGAACGGCTGTTTGACAGCATCAGGCACGTTACCGTTAACCATCAGCACATCCCGCTGGAAACTCGCCACCGGAATGTCTTTCGCATCTACACGCTCGACGAGTTGCAACGGCTCGATGTAGACCACGGCATATAGTTCTTCTGTATCACCAACAGCCCCAACCCGCAGCGCAATGACCGGAAATCATGCCCTTTCGAAATACTCCCCGACATCAGAACAGACAGGACTCCAGAATGAACAGAGAAACTGACAGACTTCCTGACGTATTGATTGAAATGAGCGCAAAAGCGCTGGTGACATGGATGACGCATTCCGCATTGCAGGACATACCGCGCGAAGCATTACTGGCTCGCGGCAACGATTTTGTGTATGCCCTGCACGCAAATTTTGTGCTACTGCGTGACGTTCTGTCAGAAACGCTGGAAGATATTGAGCAGCAGAGCCATGACCTCGAAGAAAGACTGGAAAATATTGAACGGCGACTGCAGGCGCTTCAAGCAGTGTGTTGCATCCATCAGTTGGACTAACAGCCAGAAGCGGACATTCCTAACTTCACCCCAAACCATGAATACTATAATTATATCCAGTTCGTATCTTGATGCTTCTATTGCTTGTTAGACGTATTAACCTGTGTTTGCTGCTTAAGCAAATTTAAGCTGTATCTATAATTCATTGTAAGTTGTTAAAAAGTAATGTACTTTTCTATACATTAAATTTATAAAGGTGGAAAAGTCAGTGCTTTAGTGCGGGTCCTTATGTCGAATAAACGTTAGCCTCACAAATTAGAGATCGAATATGGAACAAACTTGGGCGTCCGGCTCATTAGAGTTGTTAAGACATGCTGATTCGCACATTAAACTAGAGACCGCTTTTGATAGCAGAATTGCTTTAATTAGTATTGATAATTCAGTTGAGACATCCATCAGAATTTTCCTATCTCTTCCAGAAAAAATATCAGGAGTGAAATTCCAACGAAAAGAGGTTGAAGAAGCAGGTAATAGTTTTCCAAAAATGGTTGATCTTTTGTTTAACAAAGCTCGGTCAAAACTAGCTGGTTTAGATGATGGTGATATCGAGCATTATCATCGTATCAGAAATCAGCTATATCACGATGGAACTGGTTTAGGAGTTGATAGACGATACCTGGATGCTTATCGGCAAATAGCAGCCGTTCTATTGAATAATTTATTTGGTGTGAAAATTTATCCAAAAGGTACAGAGGCTACGCTAGAAAACCTTATATTACTATTTAACGAGGTGGAGACATTAGTTCGTAAAATACTTGAGGATTCTGGTGTAGATACCGGCCATACGTTTAAATGGGAAATGGCAAAACGTGAGGGGGTGCTGGAAATGACTGATATCATTCAGCTGACCGAATTACGCATGATTCGAAATTCCCAAGTACATTCTACGTCAGAAAATATCGACAAAAAGCGTATCGAACTGGGTGTCGAAATAGCTGAGAAATTAATCAAAAAACTAAAGCGCTAAGAAAGTGTTGCACCGAACAAGCCGGTAAAAACGGCGTTAGTTAGGAGGGGAAGATGTAGTGGTGAAAATAACCTCCCTGGCTGCTTGGCTAAATCCAACCAGTCATATTTGCGGCCCTATTGCCACGAGAAAATCGATAAATGTCTAACTTAATAGAATGAAACATCCTTGTGTATATTTTTACTTTCCTGTTCTAACCTTACGCGACCGATTGTTTTTCTATCCGTGAAATAAGATCCTGACAGCTCAAGAATATAAGATGAATCCACTTCTTTAGATCTAATATCAAATATAGTGGAGCCTGTGTAAGGTTGCCTTGAAGGATCCTTTGGTATAGATCTATAAACATAATAAAGCTTACACTGACCACTATCGACAGAAGGAGTTGTTTCAAGCGTTACTGATTTAGAGGTTTCTGTATGTAGTATAATTTCGGTTTTGAGCAAGGTTTGTTTTATTGTCGCTTGTGCTCGAATAATCAAGTTTCCTTCAGTAGTTATTTCTCCAATCCAACTCCCGTTTAAATCCGGATATAATTCCTTATTAAAATATCTCAGCACACTCCAAAAAAACCTTGAGGTTGTAGCAGTTGTAAGTAGTATTACAATTAGAAAACTAACCCAAGGAGTAATACTAATTACTTTTATTAATGGAAGATCGTTATCCCAAAATCGATGTAGGAATTGATAACTCAAAATGCTAACAACAGTTGTTACAAACGCTGATATCCTTAATAACTTAATGAAATTTATAATCCTAAACATTTTCAACTCCAGTCACTGAGCTATAATGTTGATTCTTACCATTACTCTTTGCAGTGATTAAAGCTATATAAGAATCTTTCAAGCTTCTACCTGACCCCATTGAGAATGTAATATTACCACATGGAATTACTTTAATCTGATTAAATATTTTATTGAGCTCAATCGAATCACTTTCAATCCTTCCAGCTACTCCATCTGCAGCACGGAAAATTACTTCGAAACCATTTTTAGCTAAAATATCAGATATCTCTAAAGTTGCGCCATTAACTAACTCATTAATCTTAATTAACTCATCAACATTATTAAAAAGATATGATGCGGATATTTTTTGCCCCACATCATCTCCGTCTATAGTTACATAAATCATCTCCTCTCCTTATAATTCATCATTTAAAAACAGTAATAGTTTATTTTGTAAAATTCAACACACATCTTAAATAACTATAATTTCACTCACGTTAATAAAAATTAGCAAGGCTTTATTATTACATGATAACAAAAGGTATTGTTCCAATCTAGTAAATTGCTACCGCTGCAAGTTATTGAATGTTTCACTTTGATTGAGCATTTAACCACGTCAGTAAGTCAACAACGTCCTTTAGTGCAGTCGCAAACTACCGTTTCTCGCTCATAACTTACCGTCATATTTGGTTGTGTGCTGTACGAGAAAGCTGTCAGGCGATATGAGCTAATGCAGTTAATCACATGGAGTAACTGCACATCAATTCCTCCTTAGTTAATTCCACTGCAGGAACATGACTGTTCGGTGCTCGCTCTGGCTGCGCTCCGCCTCACTCATGTACCTACAGCGTTTCTGCTTAAACCTGCACCGGATAAAAAAAGCATTCCTTTGCAACTCTTTCTTGCTCAGATTTCATCCACCAAATAGCGATGCGCTTTGGATGCCGCACTGGCGGCCTTGAAAATATAGCGTTTATCATTCTTCAGTGCTTTCAGCCAGGAAGCGATATAGCATTCATGCTGAACCTCTCCAGCTATCTCCAAATCCGCCATCAGGAATGCGCTTCCCAACTCGGCGATCAACTCTTCAAATGCATACCCCTCACTGCCAAATTTCCCTTTCATTTCACGATTCAGCCGACTTTTCGCTCCACTCCAGTGAACCAGCTCATGCAGGCCCGTAGCGTAGAAATTGGCAGCATCGCTAAAAAGACGACGTTCCGGTAAATGGATTTCGTCGGTTGATGGTGCGAAAAAGGCGTTCTGTCCCTTCTCAATGATGGTTGCACCACTGTTACGGAAAAGCGCTTCCGCACGCGGCAACGGCTCAAAAGTCTCTGCCGGGAAAACTGTTTCGTCACTCTGAGGCAAACCATCAATTTGCTCAACATTAAATACGGTAAAAGTCTTAAGCATCGGGATATAGTCAGTTTCTCCGCCGTCATTCTCCTTCTCCAGCATGGTATAGAAAATAGCTGTTGTTCCGTGTTCTCCCTTCCGTACCTGCCCGCCTTCCGCTTTTGCCTGTTTGTAAGTCATCCAGCGCGAATCATTGAATCCCTGCTTTGACGCACTGCCCCATAACAACATGATATTTATTCCGCTGTAAGCCGTACCGGTTGCGTAATTACACGGTAAACCAGACATACCGGGGGTACACTGCCACGGACACGCCCAGGGTTTAACATTGGCTTCCAATGCCGCAATGATGCTGTCAGTGACGGTCTGATAAATATCAGTTTTGGCTTTGGTATTTGAAAAATTCGTTTTTGAGGAGCCTGACGGGTCCAGCGGGGATACGCTGGTCGCCGCTGCGGTGTTAGGGGCGCTAGTCTGGGTATGCAGGGAAATCGTCATGTTTTTTCTCCGTCAGTGGTGTGATTTTCGTCTTCGTATCGCCTGACGGTTCGCTTTACCGGCGTCGTTCTGTCCCGCAGGGGCGCAGAATGCGTGCACTTCACCCTTGCGGGACGGGTTGCAACGGGAAACGATTAACCGGAAGCGAATACGGAAACGAAAGACACACGGGAGAAAAAATCGCCCCCCGTATAACTGGGCGTCCCCCTCCTTACTTCACAGCGGTGAAATGGGGTTAGGAGACAGTTGGCGGTGACAGAAGGGAGCCTGAGCTTAAAAACAGGATCGGTTATCGCTGAGCAGAATATGTTCAGCCGAAGGGGCGACTGCCGTTGCATTTATTCGGATAAATCTCTGTAGCTAGAGGCAGTTATTTAGTAAATGGTGTAGTAAATTAATGTTGAATTAACCAGTAACGGCTAAGATAGTGCTCCGTCCTCCGCGAAACACCGCATCAGTTCTGACTTCTTTACAAGCAGCGCGGAAGCACCAAAGTACCCGGTGGACAGTACTGGCAGGTCCCACTCTTCATAGGCCACTGTCGCGTTGATCCAACCTTGAGGTTTAAACGCTTCAAGGGCGTAAGTCAGCCGGAACAAATCAGACTGGCTGGATACCGGTGATGAGCACGACCCTTACAGATACTCAAGGCGCTTGTGTAAGCCCGCAGCGTGGCCTTTCTGGCGTCCGAGTTTCAATATCGGTGGCTACGGAGCGTGGAAAACGGCGTTGCTTCTGAGCAGTTACCAGCCAGCGGAGTAAGAAAGTGTGGGTTAGCTGCGGTGATGATGCCTGGCCGTCGTGCTGCGTCAGCCTTAAAGCGACCAGAGCGCACTAGGCGAGGTGAGCGAGGTCAGTAGCGGTTTGTTCGGGAGGAGTATTATTGGTGTTCATACAATGTTTAGTATAGGGAAATACCACCCGGCAGGGAAGGCAGGAGACGTTATAGGGGGACTGTCTATCAAGACGTAACCAGTCCCGTTAGTGGTAAAAGGTATCTGGAAATCTAAGGTTAAATCCGGTTAGTTAGCCGTATTTAGATATATTTGTAATTACTACAATCATTTCAAAAATGGTGCAACATACCCGATAAATTCGTTATGCTGAGTTCGATTTTCTTGCCATCGGTATGGATTTGAGGGGGGCGTTTCTCTATGTTCGGAAACAGTTAGAACCAAGCGTTTTTTCGCACGCGACACCCCCACAAAAAAAGCACAACGCTCCGCATCAGGCTTACCCCAGAATGTTTGATTCTCGACACCTAAAATAATAACCGAATCAAACTCCAGCCCTTTACTTTTGTGGATGGTCAGAATGCGAACAGCCTGATCATCCACAAAACGTTCCAGAGCCTTAGATAGGTCTGGCTCTATTTGGAGCAACTCTTCAATTCGCGCTTTAGTATCTCGAACTACTTCTCGAAGGCGTGTTGGTGATTCATAATCAGACGATAATGCCGTCAGCGTTCCAGAACTGATATGTGTTAAGAATTTTTTAACGTTCCCCCACCAATCTGAAAAACGCGAATCATTTGGTTCCGCAACATCGGCTTCTTTGCGCTGCTGTTTAATTAAACGATCAAAATCTTTTCGCGCACTGGACTGGATTTCTTCATCGGCAAAGGGAATTAACTGGTTCATCAGTCGAATCCAGGCTTTGGGTTCCCGCTGGCCGTAGAGGCAGGACAAATAATCGACAATTAAGCGTGCCGCCGGTTCCACCATAATATCCTGCATTTGCTGTTCATTACGGTATGGAATACCACGAGCTTCGAGCTCAACCATAAGATGGTAAGCATAGAGATCCAGCTGTTTGGAGACAAGAATCGCGATTTCAGCTAGTGGTATTCGTTCATTTTCGATCCAGCCATGTATTAAATTCACCAGATAAACCGCTTCTTCCCGACTGTCGGTAAAATGATGGGCGTAAACTTCACCCTCATCGCCCTCTAACAGTTCATCTGGCATGACCGATGCTGGATCTAGCTGACGAATAATATCGTTCTGAACCTGTAAAAGCCTTGGCTTCGAACGAAAGTTGCGATACATATTGAGCGGCTCAGCATTAAAGTCACTTGCAAAGGTTTCAAAAATTCCATCCAACGCGCCAGCCCAACCCATAATTTTTTGCTTGGTGTCACCCACAGCGGTGAGACGAAGAGGAGTTCCCTGGAATGCGAGCTTAACCAGATCGTATTGTAAATTCGTACAATCCTGGAATTCATCCAGAAAAACATCGCTATAGGTCTGCCGAATAGCGTTCTGAGCCATTCTTGAACATTGCAATATTTTAATTGCCAATGGAACCAGATCGCCAAATTCTATCTGGGTGCGGGAAGGGCCCGATTTTCGGTCAACGATGATGTAATCCGCATCTAACGTATCTTGACCTACCAGTACTGGCCTGAAACGATCGATAATACGTTTGGCAAAAGCATGGAAAGTATAGCTGTCGAAACGCGAAGCCAAATCCGAGCCACATCGCCGCTGGATACGTTCTTTCAGGTTTCTACTGGCGTCAACTTTAAAGGAGATCGCCAGAATTCGCTTCGGATAACGGCATGTGCCAGTACGCAAAAGAAAATCAGCTCGTTGGGCAAGCATTTCTGTTTTACCTGCTCCGGGCCCTGCGGTGAGGGCAAGACAGCGCTCACGTTCCTTGACCGCATGTAACGCATTGGGTTCAAGCGTCAAACCATCAGCGGGTTGCCAGGCTTCAACAGCAATCATTCAGGTAACTCCGCGAGTCTGGCAATCACGATATCGGCCAACCGGCTTAATGACTCAGGCATATTCTCAAGTAATTGCGCATCAGTTAGCTGAGCTAACGCTTCAATGTGTGCTGCTGGTTTGCTGCCAAGTTTGAAGCACCGGTGATAAGTGCTGAATAACCTTAATTCGCCTTGGCTGTATTGGGATGAATCGTGGTGACTTTTTCCAAGGACAGCCTTGATCGTTGATTCATCTGCTTCTTCTTCAACAACATCATAGGCTTCGGGATATGCCAGAAGCATGGAAAAATCCAAATCCATTGGTGACGAGAAGAATATGTCACGTTCTTCGAGTCGTTCACAATAATTCAGGTACGATCTGACTTTATAGGTGTCGCTTTTCCAATTGGGAATACCGTAGTTTGCAGGCAGCACCTTTTCTGTCTCATGTTCGCCAAGCTGATCATTAACATACTTAATTCGCCCCCAGCCAGCCTGATAACGAGCCACATCTAAATCAAGCAATGTGAGATACGGAATTTTCAACGCAGAAAGTAAACGCCAGAAGTGATTAACATGCCTCCCACCCAAAGGTGCTATCGTTATCGCCGACTCGTCAACGGGCGCACCTTTAGCCCGTAACAGCCGTGGCAACACTATCTCTTCGCTATCCCCCTCACCCAGCACAACAAGGCGCGAGAAATAGACCTCCGGAAATGCCTGGACGGCCTCTCGTACAAATTTATGCGCCTCATCAGTTTTGGCTGGCAATTTGATGTGGGTAATCCGGGTATTCCTCTCCTCAGTAAGGCGTAGGTAACGAATAAACTCAGGAGCAACACGCCGTAGCATCGATGGCGCGTGGGTGGCAATAAGCGCTTGCGCATCCGCATTTTTCGCCATGGTATTCAAGGCGCTGACAATGCGTCCTAAATAGTAAGGAGAAAGGCTGTTTTCAGGTTCCTCAACGGCAACTAAAGTAAAGACTGGCGGACGCAATTTATCGAGATCAAAAGAAGTATCTCTCCCAGCAAGTACTGCACTACCTATCGCCTGAGACGACAGTACAAGGGAAAGGTAGAGCATCGACTTTTGACCATCGCTCAACCGAGAGAAGTCTACCAGTGAACCCTCATGATCTGGAGCGAATGAGACTGACATATGCCGTAACAATGCCTCAATCTCGGAAGTTGCAAACGTAATTTTAGGATCGGTGAAAAACGAACCTTTGTGGAGGGAGGCCCAGGTTGTTTGCAGGCTCTGACTAAATGCATTAACGGAAGGATTGGCAGCCAAGCTATCGCTAATTTGATCGGTTAGCTCCCGAATCGCACTGCGTTCATTATCCCAAGGTACTGCCCGGAACAAACGTCCAAGCAATGCGTTCGCTCCATAAGTGATATGTTCCGCCGGATCGCGCCTAGCAGGCAAATAGTGGACCTGAATATGATTACGATCTGCACGTGGTACTTGTGGCGTGTTTTGAGGATTACCGTCAGCATCGATGTCCAGGACATATACCAGACTTTCTTCAATGTCCCCATCCGGTCCCATCGTCGCCGTAAGCCGAAAGCGCACACGTGGAACACCATCAACTTCATCAAGTCTCATATGCCCAAAATGGGGAGCAACGGTACTGTTATCTTCGTCTTCAGCTAATTCCGGAAAGAAAAAGTCAGCTTCTATCCAAAGTTGACGCTCATCAGGCGCATTCTCTTCGTTGAAGGGAATATAAAAATCCGAACGCTGAATACGCCGCAAACCAGGATTAAAAGCAAAAAGCCGACACAGGGCCTGAAGTGCTGCAGTCTTACCAGATCCGTTAGGGCCAATGAGATAAGTAATCTCTTCCAGATTTAACTCGGTCGGTTCCTGTCCAAAAGACTGGAAACCCGATAGGCGAATGGTTTTAAGCTTCATCTTACATCCTTTCTCCATTATGGATGTTCAAGCCATTTTCCAGCTTTCACGCCGAAATTACTGCCTAAAACGCAATGATTTTCCTAGAAAAATCACGGTGAGTAAGTGATTTGTACAGCACTTTGAGCATTCAAAGAGGTCAAGGGTGAACACTATGTTGAAGGGAGACCTAATCTGTCGAAAAATGCCCTGTTACGCTCATTGGCCGCATTCAGTAATCGGTCAAAAGATATAACCTCTATATAAGCTTTGAAATTGGGGTTATAGCCAAAATAACCAAGGTGATCGCTTGTTGCTGTTAATCCTAAAGTTTTGCATCTTCTGACTACAGAGGGTGTCAGGTCGCAAATGGCGTAACAATAGCCTGGAACATCTTCAGAACGCGGTATCTGGCGGCCTCGTGCTGTTTTTACACCCCCCTCCCGGATTCGCTCAAGATAGCCAAGAGCCTGCTCGACAGGATCTTTCTCTTCTCCGGGGGCAGCATCATTTCGCATTGGCCTCTTAATTTCGACGATAACTATCGATGCTAAAGGAACTTGTTGGCCCTCAGAAAAAAGAAGTGGCTCATCATATACATTGAGAGCACAAATATCTGGTTCTTTGTTTTCAGCACAGCCGGTAATTGGCATTGATGAAAGTGGTTTGTCGGAAGCTAAAAAATCATGGAATGCAAGTCGTTCATCAATTAGCCAAAGGTTGCAACTATCCAAGTGGATTTCATCTGATGTTTTACGTAATGGCATTATTAATTGATGAATAACATCTTCTCTCACATATTTCCCATCAGAGCTACGTTGGATTGCCTTTGCCAGAATGTCGAGTATAACCTTTCGGTGGAAAACGTAGTCAGCCAAGTCCGATTTTTTTAGGTCATCAACCTGCTCAAGATAATTTGCCAGACGTTTTTTAAACTGCTCTGGAGTCTCACTAATACCAAAATTCATCATCTCTTGACCTTCTGAAAGTAAATTACTTTCCAGCTCAGCCAACTGTTTGTGAAGGATAAGATCCAGCTCTTTATCGGTTATGTCAGGATCTACTGCTAAACGAGATTCATCGATTCTTTTCAATATCGGACGATAACGTGGAGCTCGTTGAGCTACAAATCGTTCAACTCTTATACGACCCGCTATTTTGGCCTCTTGTAGGTATTGATCCAAATACTTGCTCGATGAACTAATGATCGCTTTACGAATATCAGACAAATTTGCTTCTGAACCTGAGAAAAGACCATCGCTTATTTCTTGTATATCAAAGCCAATACGCTCAGGTCTGACATGCATATCCAAAAAAGGTGACGTTACATAGCAAGCATAGATAAACTCGCCATTTTCATCCTTAATACGACTATGCAAGCCAGGAATTTTATTAGTGAGGTGTTCTTCCTCAACGACCCTGCTGGCTGCACACCATGCAATGAAAGGTTGTTTAACCGAGCCAGCCTTCAGTTTTAGATGTGTTATTTCAAATGAGTGTTCTTTGATCGTGATGGTTTCTTTAGACGAAGAGGTAAACATGTACTCCTGATATACATCAGCAAGTTGGATACATTCTCCGTCGTCAATAATTGATATTTTTGGCGCACCGCTGTCTCGAACGAAATACCAAAGGCAATGCTCAAAAAGACTATTTGCAATTGTCCTTGCACTTTTAGCTGATTTTTCCCTGTATTTTTTCTCAAAGCCAGAAAGATGAACACAGGTTTCGAGTTTTGAACCCCTGACAGCGTCAGTATCCTGTATATCCGAAACCCCTTGATTGGCGGTGAACGAGAAAGCTCTGTGTCTTAATAACCCATTCTGATCGCGGTAATTGCTGGTCACTTCAACTGCTTCGAATGCTTTTAACCAAAGTAACCTGCCTACGCCTCTACAGCCTTGGCCTGCTTTATACTCACTGTCCAGCGTTTCAAATGAAATCATATTGTTAGCATGAAATCCGGCTCCATTGTCATAGATTTTAAATCCAAGAATTGGCTCCTGAGGTACGACGCCACGGCGCGATTTTAAATCGTCGAACTCAAGTGTCGTTTGAGGCATTCGAATGATATAGATGACAATATGACCATAATCAGGATCGGAGGTAACTTCTGAAATAGCATGAATAGAATTCACTACTGCTTCGAACAACGGCATCAGACTATGGCTGAAGGGAAGCGGAGTGTTGCGTAATCTTCCCCGTAATGACGTATTCATGCTCATGGTGGGCCTCTTCTGCTTGATGATTACATGTTACTTCAAAAGTTTCTGACTGATACTGCAATAGTTAACAAGCGCCGAGCATATGATTCTGATAGCAATTATGGCAGCTGGCAAGGTAATTGAATATCCGACCCAACAGAGCCAAATAATTTAGACTTTTGTACCCTAGGGTAATGCTTTGGACTCCTTAACTACAAGGCAGGATCATCTACCGGGGTGAGGTCAGTCCAGAGTTGTCACTTGATCATCCAGAAAAAATCAAAGATTATCACCTAGCTGCCGCAATGTAGCCCCCAACACACACGGCCTAAAGCGTTGTATCATAGGTTCATGTACTGTATGGATTTATTCTAAGAGATATGAGAGAGCTGATGCGTAATCTCAACGTGAGATCGTGGAATGACTGGGAAAACCTTTGTACATACTGGATGACGGATATTGCACGCACGCAATTTGGTATTGTAACGAACTACGCAGTTTATGGTACCGCCGGACAATCTCAATACGGCGTTGATATCATTCCTGAGCATTCCGGGGTCAGCGTCGTTGGCCAAAGCAAATATGTCAGGCGATTTGCCTACCAGGATCTGCTTGTTGAACTGAAAAAAACGGATCGGTACCCGAATCCATTAACTGACTATTTTTTGCTAACAACGGCAGATCACTGCACTTCAATCCAAAACGAAAGCGCTAAGTCTCCCATTACCCACACGCGCCCAAACGGTGACTTAGTCAGAGTCCACTTTAAATATTGGGTAGATCAATCTAATATCCAATTTTTACCGTCAGATGTCCAGCGTACGCTTTTTTCAGAAGCACACCTGACGTTTAGCACTCAGGTAATACAACAGCCGCAATTCTCCGCATTAACCCCAGATGTTAATGAGCAAAGGAATAAGCTTTCTCAGCTGAAAAATGTACTCCGGGCAACGCTGAGTAATGCGACGCTGGTGTGGCTTGAGCAGTGGAATTTTCGCAGTTGTTACCTGATAGACTCTGACGTTCAGGAATTAAACGACCTATGGTTTGCTTGGCGAGACGCAAAATCGGCACATGAGGCCAGAACCCCAGAAACGGCGGCCTATTTCCTCAACACACAGCTTAAATGCGACATTTATGCGACCATTCCAGCCAGCAACTCGTTCTTTCAGGCCCTCGACGATTTTCGAAGTGCAATCAATAGTCACTGCATAGGGGCTACCTCTCCTGAGGGAGAGTATCTTCTAAGCATTATAGATTTTCCGACAAAGCAGAGCATTGCTATGCAGTGGGAAAGCTGTGCGCACTACCTCGTACAACAGTATCGGAATGCCATGTCATAGTAGACGCTCAGGGTCACATCTGGCCATTGATGTTTCTATTTGCTCTGCAATACCGGATGTAAAATCGTAAACCGACATCAGAAACACGGCACATTAATAAGATATGGTTATGCCTTGCGTGACTGCTGGTCATCAGATAAAGCGTAATCCTCATCCCATCAACATTGCATGGATTGTTATGTTCAGAGCACGGCCAATAAATCTTACCTCGCATGTTTCCGATATCAGTAGCATGCGATTTATTAACTACCGAAATATCTTCGCTACAACTGATATCGATGAACTGCATGGCATCTATTGCTGGAATGAAGAACTTGCAGCAAAAATGATGCATCTGATCGGTATGATAGAAGTTACGCTCAGAAACCGTATTCATTATGCGCTGAGTGAATTTTTCCATACACATCAGGCAACGTATTGCACTGTACCTGTCTCAGGTACATCAGACTCTTGCAACTGGTATGATCATATTTACCTCAAGCCCGGAAGCAAGCTACACAAGTCGATCAGCGGACTCAAGAAAGATCAACAGGGTAACTTGTTGAATCCACCACCGTTACCGCACAAAGTCATCTCGCAGCTTGAAAATGGAAAATGGGCCCACATTCTTAAACTGAATAAAAGCCATAATGGAACCGTCATTCCATGGGAAGACATCTTTCCTGTCATTTTCCCGGCCACATCGGACTCATTGTCCGACTTTTCGCAAGATAAAACCAATCGTAACCGCGTTGTTAATCGTTTGCACAGAGTAAACAAGCTACGCAACAGATGCGCGCACTTCGAACCCGTATGGAAGTTTGGTAATTTGCTATCAGAGTACAATAACTCTCAGGTTAAGCCTGCCCCCACAAATGCAAGATCAACTTTGGGTAGAATGCAGACTGAGTACCGGTGCCTGACAGAGCTCCTTGAGTGGCTATCGCCTGATATGGCCAATTACTGGATGAGTGCCCGTACACACAAGGAACTCACCTTCTTAATGCAATCTGCAGGATTAGAAAACTTCAGGAACGCGTCAGCAGTCAAAACGATGTCGTTGAGTCGAATGGGACGTGCGCATAACGTAAAAGCATTGATTAGAAAGCAGGAGTCCGTGCTGTTGACAGACAAAGGGAAAGTGGTTGGGCGTTTTCATCCCTATTGAAAGCGAAAAGGCCACCCTTTAGAGGTGGCCTTTTCATGACTTCTTTGCATTCTGACAAGCATTCAGATACACGCCTTCGGTAAATGAACTTTAGTGCCTCAAAATGACTACCCCTCAATACTAGTGGTTATGTGAGAGCATGTCAATCCTAACCAGCACGAACAACTTGAATGAAGTTGCGCTGCAACGCTCCGGGCTATAAAAGTGCTCTTTTTGGCGTTGTCCGCTGGAAGATATTGCTAATTAAGCATCCACTAGTCCCAAAAAAGTTGCACTTACGGCCTGCATCAGAAAATTGCTGACCATCCTGAACGCAATGCTGAAAAAGAATGAAACATGGGATCCAATGTATCATCAGCATGCTTCGTAGTTGCGCTCGAAAGACAGTTGCTATGCTCAAACTATAGGGCAGGACCATCTACCGGGGTGGGGTCAGTCCATCCCACTGTCACCCCAAAATTGATGACTCAAGCAGTTGGACCTGTTGCATTCCTCGTCACTGTTGCTTTGACGCCTGTGCGAGGATTCCCCTCAAGATAAATTGTGTTCAAGAAATATTCATCCTGGAGGCTGGAAAATTTTTGCGCAAGATGTCGAGCCAAACTGTCGCTTGCCGACGTCAAGATCAGGTTCATATGTGGCATTGAAGTCGCAACAAGCCTGAAGATATCTAGCATAGCAACTCGATTGAGATCGTCCAAATGAGCGATTGGCTCATCCAAAAGGAAACTTCCGCCTGTATTCTTAGCTCTTGCAAGGTAGAGCGATAGTGCCAAATCTTGTCGCTGCCCTTGGCTGAGCTTTTCTTCTGCTTCCAACGGTGCCTGATGGCCTTCAGCAAGAACCATCCAATTTAAATCATTTCCAGATACACTCAGTTGGTGGTACACCTCATTTGCATGCATTCGGGAGAATAGTTCAGTCGCCGGTACTAAGAGGGGAGCTAGGCTAGAAACGGTAGCATTGCGAACATGATTGCCATATTGTGTAATCGCATTGTCTGCAACATTAATGTGGCTTTTACCCATCTGCAGCTTTTCGTCGATTACAACTCTCTCGCTGCGAAGTTTAATCAACTGATTAGTATCAGAGTCGACACTCATAGATATTTGACAATCGCGAAGTTCTACCTCAAATCCTTGAGCTTTTTGGAGGTCTGCCTCCACCGCGACTTGACTAACAGCGTGTCTACTTTTGGAGATGGGAAAAGTACCAACGACCTCACCCCATTGGCTTTGGAAGCGATCTACTACTTTAGAAACTGCCGCAATGCTGGCGTTAATCTGATTTGACTCTCGAGCTTTAACCTGAACGCTTTCAAGCTTCTCCCTGACAGATTTCGTCAAGCTAGGTTGTTTAGCATTAGCCGAGTCAAGTTGATGCTGGAAAAGCTGTTTGTAACGTGCAAGCGCCTGAAGTGCCTCACTAACGCTTGTGTTTGCACTCAGGGAAGGAGGAAGTTGGAAGAATTCCTCAACCTGAGACAATGCTTCGACGACGATCCTCATTCCGATCGCCGACTTGATGCGTACCAACAGATGAGGGAAATTATCAATATCAGTTTCGGTAAAGTCAGATTTACCCATAATACTTAGATAATCGGTTCTTTCCTCGATGGTTCTGAGGCTATCGTTTACAGATTTAACCCGAGCGACATAATCCTCAAAAGATGATTGCTGCAATTTAGCACTTTGAAGTGTCGATACCCAGAACTGTTCATGCGATTGTGCATTCACTAGCTTTTGGCTTGCTGCCTGAAGCTCAGGTGCCAAGTTGGTATTAGAAAGCTGCTCTCGAAGCACATCGGCCGATTTCCAGTCATGGTCGCACAAAGGACAATGCCCACTCGAAAGAGAATGTGCCGATTCATGCCCCAACGCTTTCAGGCGATTTATGACATTCGATAGAGCATCGAACTCCCCTTGCGCTACAATTCGTGCCTGTTTAGCCGCATCAGCAGATTTTATTAGTTCCACCAGGTTAACAGGTGGCTGGACTACGTTATTGGATAGTTCTCGTTTAACGCTTAAAAGATTTTTTAAAAGCTCTCTGTTGCTGATCAGATGTTCGACTGAATTTAACCAATTCTGTTGCCTGCCACTTTCCCAGTTATACTCGACGAAATCTCTCGCTAATAGCTGGAAACTGAGGTCCGCTTGAGGGAAAATCCCCATGAAAGTTGAATCAGATGTAATTAATCCCCAACCATTGAGGGCATCGATATTTTTTTGTGCCCATTCAACGCTCAATTTCCCTTGAGCTATCTGAGTTTCGACAGTAGCTAGTTGATCAGCGAACTGTCGATGTTCATCAGCCAAGACTGCGCTGGACTGGGTAATGTGTACTAGTGCACTCCGGCTGTTTTCAAGCTGCTGTAGGCTAGATTCATACTCAGGCCATATCTCCAGCAACTGGCCCAGTATACTTTTTTTGCGTTGAGCAGTCTGCTTTAGCTTAGTAACTTCCAATTGTACAATTTTAAAGTCATCCAATAAATTCCCCGTTACCTGAACGCCGGAAAACTTTTCTAATATCGAATTCAACTTGAGCGCAATTTGGTCGCGTCCTGATTCACTGGCGGAAAGCTTATCTTCCAGTGACTGAATCTCCGTGACAAGGTTTTGCAGCCTTGTTTCGAGCCCATGAACTCTGGGAAGGTCAGCGCGGTATTCCTTCAAATTACTGAGTGTGCTCGCAAGATGGCCTAACCCCAATATGTCAGCAAAAATCTGCTGCCTGAGTTCTGACTTGCTATTGTCAACAAGCAGGGCCAACGAGTTTGCATACAACCATCGGCAGTTGCGTAGCCAATCTCGACGAGCCTTGGTTGTAGCTTGAGTACTGCCACCCTTAACTGATGAAGGCGTGAGCATCTCAAGCAAGGCTGCATCCTTAATGACTCTTTTGCTACGCTCTCCATCTTTTTTTAATGAAGCTTTCCCATTGACTCGCACAAGGTTGTACCGTTCGCCATTTATCTCGCAATCAGCACTAACGGAAGTTTCACCAGCCCCCCACTGGCAAGAAAAATCTGAGGTGGTTGGAAGGTCTTCAACTTTATTCGTAAGTAACCATTCTAATGCATAACAAATGGTGCTTTTACCAGTACCATTTGCAGCATGAATAATGGTTAATGGCGCATCGAGTGGAATTTGTAAAACATCAGGAACGCCACGAAAATTTCTAATTTCGACCGAAAGAAATTTGATAGACATATTATTCATTCAGATCCCACTTCTTACCATGAAGGCGCGCTAGCTCCTTACCTTTCCTTTCCCCAAGAGAGATCAAAAGCTCGGCCATTTGTTGATTCTCAGGCACAAATCCAGATAATTCAACCTGCTCGGATGGTGTTACCAGCCCTAATGGAGTGATTCGCTGGCAGCGTTGCCAACCGCTATCATCCTGGTAAACAACGTGCTTACGTACAAAACGGGTATCCTTTTCCACATCGTTAATGAACTGTCTCAACTCGTCAGTTAACTGAGTCAGAACTAACACCAGATAACCATCAACAACGGCTCCTTTTTTTTCGAATTGAAGGAGAGCAGCATCTAGGAAGGCCTCCGCCTGTCTCGTCATCTTCCAGGCCTCCTCAATAGATTGGCAATCGACTTGTACAAGCAGCACTGATGCAAATTTTGTATACCAATATTTTACTTGCGCCGTTAGAGGTGGGCCAAGCCAGTACGGCGAATCATCGAATGACAATATATTGTTTTCGGGGGAAGTGAAGCCGGCTGCGACTGCACGCTCATCTAAGAGCTGAATCAGTTCACTGAGCATCTAGATTTTTCCTTCGATTGGAAATATTCTCCATGAAGTCTTCTGCCGATAAAGCATCAGGCTCATCGTACATTGACTCAATCTCATTGAGATCAAAAAGGTAGGCTTTATTTACCGTTGCAGCATCAGTAATTGAGCCCTTCACATTTGGCGCCATCGTAATATCAAACCGTTCGCGGCTAGAAACGCTGGAGCTACTGAGTTCACTAGGCTTTTCATCCTTAACTTTCCCAATGCCATTGGCGAACACGACGAGTTGAGGATGGTTGGCGGTATTTCTTGCCCAACGATAAAGATCGTTTGCCATTTGCCTTACACGATAATCATCGTTTGCCCACGCCAAGACGTTATAATCAACTTGATTGAGATCGGTGAACCGGAGATGTCCCTTTGTTACAGGCTCAGTAATCCAAGTCGAATCCTTATGAGTTTTAAGGTAGCTTAGAGCCTGCATCGCCTTCATCACATATTTTCCAGAACAGGCCAAGTCTTCTAATGAAAACTCTTTCTCAGGCGCTACCCCATACTTGGTCTGGTATGCAAAGTCACTAACGTCCTTAATAGCTCCAGCCTGTACATAATTATCCAGTTGCGCAAATTCAGTCTTAATCGATTCGGGATAATCGGCGCCAAGTGGAAATCGGTCAAAAAACTCATGAAACTCCAGCGCTGCGGGCCCCAAATCGTCGAGAACTACACCATCTTGCAATCTGTGACCTTTTACTCGTTCCAGTGTGAGATTCACGTCCCAAGTCAACGTAAGGGTCAATCCGCCACTGGAGCTCCTACGCATCACTCGACTCGGAGGCTGCATCGCTGGCGGACTTGAACGGGTATTGTGTTCGCTGTCTGTTGAAGGGAATATGCCTGTAGCACTATAAAGCTGCATCCGACAATCCTGCAGACGTCCACTGTTAGCGGCTGCAACTACTATCGGTGACACCAAACGCTGAGCGTGATAGTCCGAAAGAGCGCTCACGACTTCCGTAAACTCGGTTATGTGGTGGGAGGCCATTATCAGATTTGGGCGTTTGAATCTGTCCTCAGCCTGACTTGCAATGATTCTGCGTAATTGGGAGCTATTACGACGGACTGAATTCGTAAAGTCATTTCCCAAAGTTGGCCAGACAATAATATCCTTAAAGGCTAGCCTGAGCGAAATACTCCCACGATCAAAGCCAAGTTCCTTGGGCTCATTTTCTACTAAGATGTGACAGGTGATGGTTTCGTTATCAGGATCTGTGACCCAACACCATCCTGCTTTATATTTCCGTACAGATGCCGGTTGCCAAGATGGATCTATCCACGACATTCCGTCAGCAATCTTCCAACTGATAAGCGTAGCGCCAGTGACCTCTCCGCATCCGACCACAAATACGAGTGGATGTGGATACGCTTTTACCAGTTCGTTTATTTCGTTCCACTGTGTAGCAGTGGCAGCTACCGAGCCAGCTGTAAGCACCACGGGCCGATTGCCAAAATTTTGTTCAAAAGTACCTACTTCTCTAGCAAGCATGCCCTGGAGGAACGGAATAAGATCTGTTCCTTGGATAAGGGCAATATTGAGTTGTTCTCCGTCACGCAATTCTCGATCAACATATTCCGTGCGAATTTTCCTAAGATAACCCTCATCGGCTTTGGATAGGGCTCCGCCTTGAGATACCAAATATTGACGGATGGTCTCGATGATCCCAGTCGTATCTGAATCAAGTTTGAAATAGGTGCTCTTCAACAATGGATGCTTGTTCACCAGACTCGACAAGCTGTCTTTCTTTAGAACTTTCGTATCTAAAAGGGGTATCCACTGCCACACAATCTCGCATAGCTGCGCTGTAGTAAATCCTTTGAACCGCGTATCTTTTTGGAGCGTCTTTGAATTTCCAAGAATTTTTCCACATACTTCCTGAAATGATGCAAGTTTTTCATCGAAACGTTGTCGCCCCGATTCCTGCAAAAATTCGAAAGCTTCTTTGGTTACACCGTCGGCGACTGCGAAGTAGTATCTGAAGAGTGCACCCGGCTGAGGTGCTATCTGTGGCCTGATATGTGCATACAAAAAGAATTTGCAAATTTCAAATATGACGGTGCCTAAGTCAAGATTTTTCTTGAGACGCTTACATTGTATCACCCCGGCGGGAACACCGTCCTTGTACATGACAACATCTCGACCTTGATCAGCACCATCATTCAAGCGGCTAACCGTGTCGAACCAATTTTCAGCACCGCAGTTACACTCAGCTCGATAAACATCTGCCACCAGAAGCTCAAAGTGCGCATCTCCCATCCGTTCGAATGGAAGCTGTCCACAGTCGAAAGTGAAGAGTTCGGGAGCATCTGTCATGTCCTCTCTAATTACCGCTTCCTCTTCAGAAGTGAGGAAAAACACTACTTCTTCTACAGCCAATTTTCGCTCCTAGCGTTGAGAGACTGACTTGTGGTGACAACGCAGTTTTCCGCAGACCATGAGACCGATATCGCGTAAGTTGTAGATCAAGGTCCATCATTAATTGGAAAAACACGAAGCCCTTACGCGCCAATTGGTTCATGGGGAAATGTCTATTGGTCTTTATCTTAATTCGAGTAGCGCGGAGTATCCAGTAACACTTTGAGGATATGAGGCTTCTGTCCTGAGTAGTTAGCATTGAAGCTCGCCGCTCTCGATCTAAAATCTCTGGCTGATTTCATGATGCGAGAGACTTGAGACTGCTTTAGGCTTGATTGGAGCCTATTTGCCTGAACAAATATCTCTATCGCTTCTGTCCCAGCATTAGCAGGGAACATCCAGCCTAAATACCCGTTACCTTGCGGATAAAAATCATAGTTGGCGTACCGCTGTGATATCGTCCGGTGGCAGTATCGTCATCAGCGGAGAAGTAAAGGTCCATGGTTACTCTTGAGAGTCCGCCCCTGACACTCAGCCGACAGTTAAACCTTTTTGCACACAGTTCCAAATAGGATAAAAGCCTTCGACGTTACCTCTAACTATGCTTCATTTTAAGAGTAAAACAGTAATGTTCACCCATGCTGCGGAACACTCGTACCAGATTTATAGAACCCGCAGCTATTGGTGGTCATTCTGGTGGTCTTGACAGAAAGGGAATTCATGTTTAGCTTATTTATTAGCCAGTTACTGGCAAAGGCGATCCCAGTCAGAGGAGCCAAATTTAAAAACCCGCTCAGGGAAACCTGAGCGGGTTTTTGTCATTTCAGCATCGCCATTTAGGGTGGCCGTGATTCCCTGGTCGCCATGAATGGCGCCCCTACGTAACTGTTCCTCTGTGATTCTCTTCACAACTCTGCAACGCCGACTTGTATGGTAGTATTTGTGCGCGTATTTTTTCATCATTGCCTTCCCGTTAAAGCCGGTTGAGCCACTGAAGTTGGCAGCCAGCAAGGAGTTAATGATGAAAAGTGTAGTGATTGAGCAACCGGGTGAACTGGTAGTGGCAGAGCGTCCGCTGCCGCAACCCGCTGCAGGTGAAGTACGCGTGAAGGTGCAATTTGCCAGCATCTGCGGTTCGGACGTGCATATCTGGCACGGTCACAATCCTTTCGCTAAATATCCGCGCGTGATTGGTCACGAATTCTTCGGCCTGATTGATGCGGTCGGCGATGACGTTGCCGCCAGCCGAATAGGCGAACGTGTGGCGGTCGATCCGGTGGTCAGCTGCGGTCACTGCTATCCCTGCTCGATTGGTCGCCCGAACGTCTGCACAGCGTTGCAGGTGATTGGCGTGCACCGCGACGGTGGCTTTAGCGAATATGCCGTGGCGCCAGCAAAAAACGCCTTCCGCCTGCCGGATAGCGTTCCCGACAAACTCGCCAGCATGGTCGAACCTTTCACCATCGCGGCCAATATCACCGCCTTCCTCAAACCACAGCCAAACGATGTGGCGCTGATTTACGGTGCCGGCCCAATGGGCCTCACCGCCATTCAGGTGCTGAAAGGCGTGTATGGCGTTGAACAGGTATTAGTGGTTGATCGTCTGCCAGAACGGCTGTCGCTGGCGCAGGAAAACGGTGCCGATCAGGTGTTCAACAACAGCGAAATTCCACTCGCCGCGCAGCTGGAAGGCGTGCAGCCAACGCTGATTATCGACGCCGCCTGTCACCCTTCGATCCTGGCAGAAGCCGCCGCCATCGCCTCACCGGCGGCGCGTATCGGCCTGCTGGGTTTTTCTGGCGAGCCGTGCAGCATCACGCAGCAAAGTCTCACCAGTAAAGAGCTGTCGCTGTTCACCTCGCGTCTCAACAGCAATCGCTTCCCGCAGGTGATTGAGTGGATTGAGCAAGGCCAGATCCAGCCGGAGAAACTGGTGACGCACTATTTCCCGCTGGCAGACGTTGAGCAAGCCATGACGCTGTTCGAAAAAGATCCCCGCACCTGCTGCAAAGTGATCCTACAAATGGGTTAAGTTAACCCGCACACCAGGTGTCCCCATGCCGGTCCCTTACCCGCCGGCATTATTACTATAAAAAATGACGATGACGGAGTTTCTATGTTTAAGAACCTGCGCTGGACCCTCGTACTGCTGTTGTTCCTGGTGTTTATGATCAACTACCTTGATCGTATCGCCCTCTCTCTGACGGTACCGCTGGTGGAAAAAGACCTGATGATCAACGCCGAGCAGTTCGGCATGATTTTCGGCAGCTTCTTCTTCGGTTATGCCCTGTTTAACTTCATCGGCGGGCTGGCGACCGATAAATTTGGCCCGACCATCGTGCTCGGCACCGCCGTTGGCATGTGGTCGCTGTTCTGCGGCCTGACCGCGATGGCGACTGGCTTCTGGTCGATGATGATTCTGCGCGTGCTGTTTGGCATGGCGGAAGGCCCCATCTCTGCCTCAGCGAACAAAGCCATTAACGGCTGGTTCCCGAAAAAACAGGCCGCCACCGCAATGGGCTTACTCAGCTCGGGTTCACCGCTGGGTGGCGCGGTTGCCGGTCCGATTGTTGGCTATCTGGCGCTGTCGTTCGGCTGGCGTCCGGCATTTGTAGTGATCGCCGCGATTGGCTTCGTCTGGCTGGCGCTGTGGTTCTTCTTCGCGTCAGATAATCCGGCGAAAAGTAAGCGCGTCTCGGCAGAAGAGCGTGCCTTAGTAGAAAAACTGAAAGCCGAAGAACCGGCCGACGTGATCGACTCAAGCGGCGCCGCGCATGGTTTAGGCTTTTATCTGCGCCAGCCGATCATTCTGGTCACCGCCTTTGCCTTCTTCTGCTACAACTACATTCTGTTCTTCTTCCTGAGCTGGTTCCCGGCGTATCTGGTGCAGGCGCACGGCCTCGATATCAAAGCGATGAGCATCACCACCATGATCCCGTGGATTGTTGGCTTCGTGGGCCTGGCGCTGGGTGGTTGGATCTCCGATAAGATTTTCAACATCACCGGCAAGCTGCTGCTTTCACGAAAAATTGTGCTGGTGGTTTCACTTACCGCCGCGGCGATTTGCGTGGCGCTGGCAGGTACGATAAAAGAGGTCAACTCGGCGGTGATCATGATGTCGATCTCCATCTTCTTCCTCTACATCACCGGCGCAATTTACTGGGCGATTGTGCAGGACGTGGTGCACAAAAGCCGTGTCGGCAGCATCAGTGGCTTTATCCATCTGATTGGTAGCTTGTCCGGTGTGATCGGCCCGGTGGTGACTGGCTTCATCGTGCAGCACTCCGGTAAGTTTGACAGCGCCTTTATCCTCGCAGGTGCGGTGGCTGGCGTCGGCGCGCTGCTGGTACTGCTGGTGATTCGTGAACCTAAAGCCACCAATAAACCGGTTTCAGTGTAAATCTCATGGGGCGCTGAGCGCCCCATTTGCTAAAAGGAATGACTATGTTAGAGCTTGAACGCCTCACCGCTGATGTCCAACGCCCCGCTTACGATCGTAGCCAACTCAAGACCCGCATGGTGCACATCGGCTTTGGCGCCTTCCACCGCGCGCATCAGGCGCTGGCGACCGATAAGCTGGCCGCTCAGGGCAGCGACTGGGGATATTGCGAAGTGAATCTCAACAGCGGCACGCTGATTCAGGCGCTGCGTCAGCAGGATCTGCTCTACACGCTAACCGAAATGGCGGATGAGAGTTTACACACGCGGGTGATTGGCGTGGTGACGCAAGCGCTGCATGGCAAAGGCGACGGCATTGAGGCGGTGATCGAGGCGATGAGCCAGCCGGACGTGGCGATTGTCTCGATGACCGTAACTGAGAAAGGTTATTGCTACATGCCGTCGAGCGGCAAGCTCAATCCCGATCATCCCGATATTGTGCACGACCTCGCTCATCCTGGTGAGCCACGTTCGCTGCCCGGCTTGATTCTGGCGGCCATTATCCGCCGCCGCGAACGCAATTTGCCGCCGTTTAGCGTGATGTCCTGCGACAATATGCCAGAGAACGGTCATGTCACGCGCAACGTGATCACCCAGTTGGCCGAGCGCCACAACCCTGCGCTGGCTGAATATATCCAGGCGCACATCACCTTCCCTTCGACCATGGTTGATCGCATCGTCCCGGCCATGACCGATGCCGCGTTCGACACGCTGGCGGAACGTTTGGGCAGCCGCGATCCGGTGGCGGTTGAAGCCGAACCGTTTTTCCAGTGGGTCATCGAAGACAACTTCGTTAACGGACGTCCGGCGTGGGAAAACGCGGGCGCTGAGCTGGTCAGCGATGTGCTGCCGTTCGAAGAGATGAAGCTGCGGATGCTCAACGGCAGCCACTCGTTCCTCGCGTATCTCGGTTTTCTCGCCGGTTATGAACACATCAGCGATTGCATGGCCGATGCCAGCTATCGTGCGGCGGCGCGCGCGTTGATGTTGCAGGATCAGGCGCCGACGCTGCGCACGCAAGGCGTCGATCTCGAAGCCTACGCTGATTCCCTGATTGCGCGTTACGAGAATCGCGCCATCAAACATCGTACCTATCAAATCGCCACCGATGGCACGCAAAAACTGCCGCAGCGCCTGCTGGATAGCGCGCGCTGGCATCTGCGCAATGGCACCTCGTGCGATTTCGTGTTGCTGGGCGTGGCGGGCTGGATGCGCTACGTCAGCGGCGTGGATGAGCAAGGTCAGGCCATTGAGCTTCGCGATCCGCTGAAAGATCAGCTGGCGGACATTGTGGCCCACAGTGAGGACGGTGCGCCACGTGTTAAGGCGTTGCTCAGCCTCAACGCCGTGTTCGGTGACGATCTGCAGCAGCAGCCCGCCTTTGTCTCACGCGTGACTGAACTCTATCAGCAATTGGTTAAACAGGGCGCGCGCGCCACCGTTCAAAGCCTCGTCACACAAGGCTAAGCGCCTGCACAAATGTGTAGCGCAGACGCAGCGTGCTGATTAGACTGAACCTTTCTTAACGGGCTGGCAGATGCCAGCCGTAATACGGATATTGCTGCATGTCGACTGCCTATATCATAACCACCAGCGAACCGGTAAATCAGCAGATCTATCGTTATCTGCGCAAAGATATTGTGACCTGCGTTATTCATCCGGGCTCGCTGCTGTCGGAGAAGGAAGTGTCGGCGCATTTTAACGTGTCACGTCAGCCGGTACGTGAAGCCTTTATCAAGCTGGCGGAAGCCGGACTGGTGCAGGTGCTACCGCAGCGCGGCACCTTCGTGCGCAAAATCTCCGCTCAGCGCGTGGCCGACGGTCGCTTTATCCGTGAAGCGGTAGAGATCGCCGTGGTTCGCCGCGCCGCGCAGGAGATGGGTGCGACCGGATTGATGGCGCTGGAGCATAACCTGCAGCTGCAGCGTCTCGCCGCTGAACGTCATGACAGCCAGGCTTTCCTGGGGCTGGACGATGAGTTTCACCGCTTGATTGCTGAAGGGATTAATTGCCTGCTGGCGTGGGAAACGGTGGAGAACATCAAAGCTACCATGGACCGCGTGCGCTTTCTGACCCTGAGCGAAGTGTCACCGCCGGAGCGTTTGATTCAGCAGCATGAAGATATCTATAACGCGTTGAAAGCGCATGATGTTGACGCAGCTGAAAGCGCAATGCGGCGTCATCTGCAGGAGATGATTTTGACTATTACGCCGATTGCCGAGCGTAATAGTGAGTGGTTTGAGGCGCCTTGATTTAGTGCTCGCTGTCCCCCTCCTCGGTCCTCCCCCATTAATGGGGGAGGAAGATGCTGCAAAATGTAAGTGTTGAAGCAGCATGTGGCAGCATCTCCTTCCCCCGCTTGCGGGGGAAGGCCGGGATGGGGGACAGCGAGCACAGCCCCCACTCAATCAAGCAATCGTCACATCCTTCGACAAATACACATCCTGCACCGCATTAATCAACTGCACGCCCTCTTTCAACGTCTTCT